>Ga0116149_1000289_pt1 | contig 66442 bp, 51 predicted proteins | sample AD_UKC057_MetaG_FD_89787 | JGI IMG/M metagenome (GOLD analysis project Ga0116149, IMG submission 89787) | Active sludge microbial communities of municipal wastewater-treating anaerobic digesters from USA - AD_UKC057_MetaG | ecosystem: Engineered > Bioreactor > Anaerobic > Digestate | place: USA...
TAAGAATTGTGTTTCGACTTCGCTCAACACCCGTTCGACTTCGCTCAACACCCGTTCGGCTTCGCTCAACACCCGATAATTAAGAATTATTTGCTCGCTTTGCTCGCTTGGGTTTGCTTCGCAGACTTCGCTTTGCTCACTCTGCTCGCTTCAACACCCATGACGCTCGCTCGGATTTGTTAAACCAGCAAGTTTTCAAGGTGTTTCAGAAGTGTTAAAACTTATGCCCAAAGCACTAAGCCAGAATCTTGTTTATATGGCAATAAATCGTTTTTAGCATAAACTCTAATTGCATAATTGTAAAATCCAGGTTTTTTGGGTGCTGAATTGACAATATATCTTGCAATTTTATTTTTCACTTCTACTAATTCTGCTTGATGAATAGCATAAATTTTTGTAAAGCCATTGGTTGTAGCATCGGTAACAATAACCTCAACTCCAATATCGTCTGAGCTAAGACCTTTTAAATTTATTTCAATTTCGCCAGTAAAGTTTTCGTTAACGCTTAGAGGATGTTTATCAAAATCAGGAAATTTCACACTTACAATTTCTAAATCATTCCAACCTCTTTTTACGCTTTTTTTCCAATCTGCAATTTTAGATGCCATTTCGTAAAGGTTTGGTTTCATCAACTCGCTACGTTGATATAGCTTGTTGTAATATTTATCAAAATAGTCATCTATCATTCGTTTGGTTGTGAACTGTGGAGCAATTGTAGCGATAGAATTTTTAATAAATTTAATCCAATCGTGAGGAATGCCTTTTTCGTCTCTATTATAAAATAATGGAACAATTTCGTTTTCGAGTAGAGAATAAATTGTTTGTGTGTCTAATTCATTTTGCAACTCTTGGTCTTGATAGGTTCTTTTTTCAGGTAAAGCCCAACCGGCACCTTCTTTATATCCTTCTACCCACCAGCCATCGAGTACAGAGAAGTGTAACGCTCCGTTCATAACAGCTTTCATTCCACTTGTTCCGCTTGCTTCTTGAGGACGAGTAGGTGTGTTTAGCCAAATATCAACTCCTTGTACTAAATGTTTTGCTAAGCTAATGTCATAATCTTCAACAAAAATTATTTTGCCTAAAAATTCTGGTTGTTTTGATATTTGAACAATCTTTTTAATTAAATCTTGACCAGCTTTGTCGTTTGGGTGTGCTTTCCCTGCAAATAAAATTTGAACAGGTTTTTCGGGATTATTTAAAATTCTTGCTAATCTTTCAGGATTTTTTAAAAGTAAATCTCCTCTTTTGTAGGTTGCAAATCTACGAGCAAAACCAATTGTTAGTACATTTTCATTAATTTTTTCTGTAACTGCAACTAAGTTTTTGGGGTCTTCATAGCGTCTTATCCAATTTCGTCTAACTTTATTTTTAACAAAATTAACAAGTTTTGCTCTTTGTTTTTGGCGAATATCCCAAATTATTTCATCATCAACATCTTGGATTTTACTCCAATAATTTTGATTAGATAAGTCGTTTAAAAATTCTTTTCCAAAAGTTGTTAAATATAAATTTTGCCATGCCGAAGCTGTCCATGTGTGGTAATGAACGCCATTTGTAACATATCCAACATGATTTTCTTCTGCGAAATAACCTTTCCATAAATCTTTAAACATTTCTTTTGAAACTTGTCCATGAAGCATAGAAACGCCATTTATTTCTTGAGACACATTAGCAGCTAAATACGACATTGAGAATTTATCGCCTTTATTTAACATTCCAAGTCTCATCATTTCATCCCAAGTAATTTTTAGTCTTTCTGGATAGTGAGACATATAAGTTCTCATTAAATTTTCATCGAAAGTGTCGTGACCAGCAGGGACAGGCGTGTGAGTTGTAAACAGGGTAGAAGCTCTTATTATTTCTAATGCTTCTTCAAATTTTAAATTGCGTCTTGTTCTTAAAATTCTAAGTCTTTCTAATCCTATGAAAGCTGCGTGTCCTTCGTTGCAATGATATACGTCAGGGTATATATTTAAAGCCTGTAAAGCTCTAATACCTCCAACTCCCAATATCATTTCTTGTTTAAATCTAAATTCTATATCGCCACCGTATAAACGAGATGTAATATATTTGTCTTGTTCTTGATTTTCTTCCACATCAGTATCTAAAAGGTATAGCGGAATTCTTCCTATATTGGCTTTCCAAATTTTTGCATATACATTTCTACCAGGGAAATAAACCATAATTTTCATTTGCTCGTTTTTATCATCACGAACAGGTTGGATTGGCATTTTGTCAAAATTTTGTGGGATATATTCTGCATTTTGTTCTCCAATGGAAGTAATTTTTTGCTTAAAATATCCATATCTGTAAAGCAGTCCAATTCCAACTAAATCAGTATTTGTATCGCTAGCTTCTTTTAAAAAGTCGCCAGCTAAAATTCCTAAACCTCCAGAAAATATTTTTAAATTATCGTCAAATCCATATTCCATGCTAAAGTATGCTATTTTTGGAGCTTTTTTCTCTTCTTTCTTAGCAATATATTCGTAAAATTCTTTGCAAACCGAATCGTATAAATTAGTGAAATATTTATCGTTTTCTAATTCTTGTAATCTTGAAATAGAGACGTTTTCTAAGAATGTAACAGGATTTTTCGCATGTTCTATCCATAGTTCAGGATCTATATATTTGAACATAGTTCTAGCCGGTTTGTTCCATGTCCACCATAAATTTAAAGAAATAGCAATAAGAGCATTAAATCTGTCGGTTACATGAGTTTTTACCTCAAGTTTTCTCCACTGAGGAGAGTGTGATTCCTTATCATAGGTTTCGCTTATTGGTCTGCTTGGAATTTGTTTAACAAATTCGTCTTGACGGTCATTAACTTTTTCTAAAGCAAAGCTATATGCTTTTTCATATTCTTTAATTAAGTTAGTCCACAAAGCATTGTCAGAAGCAGCAAATGCAGATTTAGATAAATTTTCTCTTTCTTTTTGATTTAAGCTTAAATAAAAATTAAAATAATTAATTATTTCAGCAACAACTTCATCTGCATTGTCATCGGTTCTGTTAATAACCTTAACACTTTTATCATTTTTATCTAAAACTCCTTGCATCCACTTTCCAAATCCTGCTAAACTTGTTGTAATTGTAGGAATTCCAAAAGCTACAGATTCTAATGGAGTGTAACCCCAAGGTTCATAATAAGAAACAAAAGCAGTTAAATCTAAGCCTGGTAATAAATCGTAATATTTAATATCAAATATTCCGTCATCTCCATTCAAATATGTAGGTACAAAAATTACTTTTACTTTATTTTCAGCTTTGTTGAATAATTGTTTTTCGCAAATTCTTTTTGAAATAGGGTCAAATTCAATATCGTGAATATTATGAGTTAAAAAATTATTTACAATATTGGTGTCGCCCTCAACATTGTTTAAAATATTATATAGCTGATTTACAGCTCCGTAGTTGTTTGCGGGAACAAGAATAAGTGCTAAAACTTCTTCTTTTAAATTTGTGTTTTTATTTAATTCTGCTAAAGCATTTATAAATAAATCATAACCTTTGTTTGAAAATTCGTAACGTCCTGAAGTTGCTACAATTACAGGCTCTTTTTCATATTTATAATTCATTAAAGCTTGGGCTACTTCAATAATTTTTTTGCGAGCAGTTTTTCTTTTTTCGCTATATTCTGCTGGTTGAGGCACAAAATTATTTTCGAAACCATTTGGCGTAACAAAATCAACATCTTTGCTTAAAAGTTGGCTACATTCCTGAGCGGTAATTTCGCTAACGGTTGTAAACACATCAGCGTTGTGAGCACTTAGTTTTTCGAGACTTTGTTTAGAAACTATATTAAACTCACCAGCTAAGATGTCGCCGTTATAATTAGAAAGATTTTTGTAAAGTGGTAATCCGTTGCCAGCAATACTACGTCCTATTGCAGTTGCGTGAGTAGTAAAAGCAGTTGCTATTTGTGGCATTTGCGATTTTAAATATAAAATTCCTGTACCAGTCATCCATTCGTGGAAATGTGCGACTATTGTGTCGTGTACAGAGAGATAAAAGTTTACAAAACTTTCTATTATTTTGGCAGATGCATATCCAAATAAAGCAGGCTCAATATAATCCCACTGTCCGGCTAAGGAGTCTAATCTATAGTCTTCCCAAAATTTTGCAAGAATGCTGTCTTTTTCGCTAATATATTTTGAAAAATCAATTAAAAACACCTTTGGTTTTCCTGGAATATTCCAATAGCCAATATGAATATGTGTGTTTTTTAACTCTAAATGATGTTTCCAATCCGCAAATAAGGAGTTGTCTTCAATAAATTCGGGATGCTCTTTTGTTTCTCTCCAAATGCTAGGACCAATAAGAATGTGGTGGTCACAATTTTTTGCTAATTCAAGAGCTTTAGTTGAAATTACGGTATGAATACCGCCAACTTTATTACATACTTCCCAGCTAACTTCAAAAATGTAGTTTGGTTTGTTAAGATTTTGCATATTATAAGATTTTGCTTATAGGTTTATAATTTTTTAAAAATTCTTGACAAATATAAAAACAATATTCAAATAAAATGAATTTTTTTATTAACAAGAATTTTGTTTTTGTAGCGTTATGTAAAATTATTTTTTTTGTTTAAGTTTGCAACAAATTTATAATTATGGAAACGGTTTTAAGTGGAATACGTTCAACAGGGAATTTGCATTTAGGAAATTATCTAGGTGCAGTTCAGAATTTTGTAAAAATGCAGAATGATTATAATTGTTACTTTTGTATAGCAGATTATCATTCGTTAACAACTCACCCAACTCCTGAAAATCTACATAATAGTGTTAGGCAAGTTTTGGTTGAATATTTGGCAGCAGGAATAGACCCAGAAAAAAGCACTTTATATATTCAGTCTGATGTTCCAGAAATAACAGAGTTGTATCTGTTATTAAATATGAATGCATATATGGGCGAATTAGCACGCACTACAACATTTAAAGAAAAAGCTCGTCAGCAACCCGAAAATGTAAATGCAGGTTTATTGACTTATCCTGTTTTGATGGCTGCTGATATAATTATTCATAATGCTGATAAAGTTCCTGTAGGAAAAGACCAAGAACAAAATCTTGAAATGGCAAGAAGGTTTGCTCGAAGATTTAATAATATGTATTCTGTTGAATATTTTAAAGAACCTCAAGCATTTAATTTTGGAAAAGAATTAATTAAAATTCCCGGCTTAGATGGTAGCGGTAAAATGGGTAAATCCGAAGGCAATGGAATTTATTTAGCCGATGAAGCATCTGTTATACGAAAAAAAGTAATGAGAGCACTTACAGATAGCGGACCTACTGAGAAAAATTCTGAAATGCCAGAATCTATTCAAAATCTTTTTACTATAATGAAAGTAGTTTCTACTCCTGATACAGTTAAATTTTTTGAAGAACAATACGCAAACTGTGAAATTCGTTATGGAGATTTGAAAAAACAAATAGCAGAAGATGTAATAAAAATGTTAGCTCCTATAAATCAAAAAATTAAAGAAATTGATTCTAACACCGAATATTTGAGTAAAGTAGCAAAAATGGGAGCTGAAAAAGCACGCGAAAATGCAAGTAAAACTTTAAAAGATGTTAAAGAAATAATTGGGTTTAGAAGGTTTTGGTAGGCTTGCTTGCTTAATAATTGCAAAAAAACACATAACAAATGAAACAAAAACTATTATTTTTATTATTAGTATTTCCAATTCTTACATATTCTCAAGAAAGTTTGAAAGAATATGTTCACAATGAATTTAACTTTAGGCATCTGATTGATTTTTCTAATAAAGGAAATGTTGATAGCACTTATTTTTATGCTTCGAAAATTATAAATTCAAAAGACAAAACATTTTTGCCAGAAACCTATTATAGACTTGCTGTATTGCACAATAACAAAGTAAAAGCTTGCGCAAATTTATTAGTTTTACCAACTACATCAAATTTGGGTAAATATTTTGAATGTAAACATAAACATAGAAACAAAAGTCTTAACTATCTTGACAAAGCTGTAAGATTTGGCTTAGTTTTTTCTGATATAAAATTAGAATACGATTCGCTAAGATATGAAAAAAATAGAAAATTTTATGAAAGTACTTATTATATAAAGAGCTAATTGATTTATTGGATTTAATATCGGAATCTGACCAAAATAATAGAGTAAAATATAATAAAAAGAAAATTTCATAGGACCTTGTTGCAAAGCAAGACTCTATAAATTGTAGCAAACTAAAAGATTGGGTAAACAATAATGGTTGGCCCAAGTTTTTGTCGCAACGAGATATTTCTATGATAGACTATGATTATGAAAGTTCTTCTGTATCTGTATTTATAAGTCATTTTGGACGAGAAAATTTCCTGTTTTTTTTAGACAAGGCATACGAATCTGCTAAAAATTGGGAAAGTTCTTGGAATCAGGTTTATGAAATTCTGATGTATCAATATTGGAAATTTCCTGAACAGAGACTTATTCTTGATGAGAATAAAAGATTTTATGTTTCTTTATCACCGCTAGATTATATTTATGTAGATGAGCTTACAGGTATAATTGATATCGAAAATTCAATGTTTGAAATACTCGGAATAGCAGAATGTGCACAATATGATAAAGTTTTAATCTTGCCTACAAAAAAATATTACTCAACTCATAAAAAAAACGCTTTTCGAGAATTATTTAGAATTAATAATATTTGTTCGAAATTTGGAGTTAGTGCATTTTATTTTCCAATATTTCAATCAGGTTGGAAGGGAAAAATAAAACAAATTATAGAAGCAGAAAACTATGAGTCAGAGTTTTATATAATCTTATTTCCCTCAAAAGCTTCTGGATATTTTCTCTGCAGAATATGTCCCACAATATTAAGCAAATCCAAAATTACTGAACAAGATTTCAATTCTATTTTCAAATTATAAATATCTTTGTAGAAATAAAAATAGCAGAATATGAAAAAATATTTACTAATAACAATATTATTTGTGTTTAGCCTAAATATTTCATTTTCTCAAAAAAGAATGATGTATTGCTATCCAGTATTAAATGATTATGTTGAGCAAAACTTGTTTCAAGAAGCCTTAGATGATATTTTCGCTAAAGATAGTTTGTCTAACTCAGATATTTACAATTTGGCAATATGTTATTCAAATTTGGGAGATTTTGAAAAAGCTCAAAAAAATCTAATGGATTTTATAAAAAAGGTTGAATATAACTTAACTCCCGCTATTTTTTTAGATTATAGAATAAGTGCTTTGCGAGAAAGTAATTATTGGGAAAATGTTTATCAATTGCTTATTGAAAAATTTCTTTATGAAAGTGGTCCTATTACAGACACAGCATTAGCAATTAAAATTATGGAACATGGAATACTTGATCAGAAATATAGAGGTTTAATAATTACTCAACCTTGCGAGTTAGCTCCAACTAAGCAAAAAAGAAAAGTGAATGAACGTAGAAAAGAATTTGGATTTACAACAACTGTTGAAGAAGAAATTGAAAAGCATAATAAAAATAAAGTAACTTTTTATAAGTAATTTTTATGTTAAATTAAGAGATGGCTTTAATTTTATCAAATATGCTATTCAAACAAATTTTAATTTTGACGATATATCTTTTCATTATGGTAAATAATTTATATATTTGCAATTTATTTTTCAGATAGGAAAAATTATCTGAATTTTATTTTTGATAAAATTAATTAAAAGAAAAGATAAAAAGTAGTATAATTATGGATTTTAGTTTATCAAAAACCGAAGAACTTTTTCTGCAAATGATAAGAGAGTTTGCAGAAAAAGAGATAAAACCTTTGGCTGCCGAAATTGATGAACAGGAGAGATTTCCAATCGAAACAGTAGAGAAGATGGCAAAAATTGGTTTGATGGGTATTCCTGTACCTGTGGAATACGGTGGAGCTGGTGGCACAAACATGATGTACGGTATAGCTGTGGAAGAAATTTCACGCGTATGTGGTACTACAGGAGTAGTACTTTCGGCACATCAGTCGCTATGTGTAGCACCTATTTGGGAAAACGGTACTGAGGAACAAAAGAAAAAGTATTTACCTAAACTCGCTTCAGGCGAATGGATTGGAGCTTTCGGTCTTACAGAGCCAAATGCTGGTACAGATGCAGCTATGCAACAAACAATGGCTGTGCTTGATGGAGATGAGTATGTGTTAAACGGAACTAAGATTTTTATCACAAATGCTGAATATGCACACGTTTACATTATCTTTGCTATGACCGACAAGTCGCTTGGTAATAAAGGGATTTCTGCTTTTATAGTAGAAAAAGGAACAAAAGGCTTCGAGATTGGTAAGAAAGAGAAAAAGCTTGGTATTCGTGGTTCTGCTACTGCCGAACTTGTATTTACAGATTGTCGCATACCAAAAGAAAATCTTCTTGGACAGGTTGGAAGAGGTTTCGGTATTGCTATGAAAACTCTTGACGGCGGACGTATAGGTATCGCTGCACAAGCCTTAGGTATTGCACAAGGAGCAATGGACGAAACTATAAAATATACCAAAGAGCGTAAGCAATTTGGTCGTAGTATATCGCAATTCCAAAATACACAGTTTCAAATGGCAGATATGGAAACTAAGGTTCAAGCTGCTCGTTTGTTAGTTCGCAATGCTCATTATAAAAAGGATAACGGTATTCCTTACTCTGTTGATGCAGCAATGGCAAAATTATTTGCTTCAGAAACTGCTATGGAGGTTACCACTAAGGCTGTTCAATTCCATGGAGGATATGGCTATACTCGTGATTATCCTGTAGAAAGAATGATGCGTGATGCTAAAATTACCGAAATTTACGAAGGAACTTCAGAGGTTCAAAGAATGGTAATTGCAGCTAAGTTGTTTAGTAAAAAATAGAAGTTATTAAAAATTTAAAATAGAAAATCAAGAGAATATGAATATAATAGTTTGTATAAAACAGGTGCCTGATACTACAGAAGTAAAGATTAATCCACAGACAGGCACGCTTATGAGAGACGGAGTTCCAAGTATTATGAACCCCGACGATAAAGGTGGATTGGAGTTCGCTCTGCAACTAAAAGATAAATACAATGCTCACGTTACCGTTATTACAATGGGCTTACCTCAAGCTGAGGCTATTCTTCGTGAAGCTTTGGCAATGGGTGTAGATAGAGCTATATTACTAACCGACCGCAAACTCGGTGGTGCAGATACTTTAGCCACTTCCAACTCTTTGGCAGGCGCATTACGTACTTTGGATTATGATCTTATTATTACAGGTCGTCAAGCTATAGACGGAGACACCGCTCAAGTAGGACCACAAATTGCTGAACACTTAGACATTCCACAAGTTTCGTATCTCGAACACTTAGATTTTGATGGCAAAAAAACTTTAACTATTAGAAAACAAACCGAAGAGGGCTATCAAGTTTTACAAATGGATACTCCTTGTCTTGTAACAGTTTTGGCTTCTGCTGTAAAACCACGTTATATGCACATGAGAGGTATAGTTGCAGCTTATAAAAAAGAAATAGAAGTTTGGGGAGCAGACAAAATCAACGTTCCCGAAGAAAAAATTGGAAAAGCAGGTTCGCCTACAAGTGTAGCAAAAGCATTCCCTAAGAGTATTAAACCAGCAGGTTCACTATTCGAAGGTTCAGCAGAGGAAGCTGTAAATCTGATTGTTTCAAAACTTAAAGAACAACACATTATTTAACCCTAAAAAAGAAAGAAAATATGGATATTACTCAATATAAAGATGTTTATGTTTTTGCAGAACAACGCGGTGGCGTAGTGCAAAAAGTAGCGTTCGAGCTTCTAGGTAAGGCTCGCGAGTTGGCTGATGCTTTAAATGAAAAAGTGGTAGCCGTGCTTTTAGGTAAAGATATAGAAAATAAGGCTCAAGACTTGATTCAGGCAGGTGCAGACAAGGTTTTAGTGGTAGATAACGATGCTTTAAAAAACTATATGACCGAACCTTATACTCAGGCTCTAAGTCAAATTATAAACGAAAGAAAACCAGATATTTTACTTTTAGGTGCTACAACAATAGGTCGTGACCTTGGTCCAAGAGTTTCGGCTCGTGTTACTACAGGTTTAACAGCAGATTGCACCAAACTTGAAATAGGCGAAAATGGTGAGTTCTTAATGACTCGTCCTGCTTTCGGTGGTAATCTTATGGCAACAATTCTTTGTAAAGACCACCGTCCACAAATGGCAACAGTTCGTCCAGGTGTTATGCAACGCTTAGAAGATACTTCAGCAAGAAAAGGCGAAGTTGAGAAAGTTGAGGTAAGTTTCAATATGGAGAAAATTAACCGTGTGAAACTTTTAGAAAGTGTTGTAAAACCAAAAACAACAAAAGACATTACTGAAGCTCCAGTGCTTGTTTCTGCTGGTCGTGGTGTACACAAAGAATATTATGGTCATCTTAGAGAATTGGCTGATGAGCTAAACGGCGAAGTTTCTGCTTCACGTGCTACAGTAGATGCAGGAAATATGGATCACGATTTACAAGTAGGACAAACTGGTAAAACTGTTCGTCCACAACTTTACGTGGCTTGTGGTATTTCAGGAGCTATTCAGCACCTTGCAGGTATGGAAGAAAGTGAGTACATTATCGCTATAAACAAAGATAAGTTTGCACCAATTTTTGGAGTTGCAGATATTGGTATTGTTGGCGAGGTTGAAAAAATTGTACCACTTCTAACCGAGAAAATCAGAAACTTAAAAAAGTAGCTTTCATAGTTGAAAGATAAATATTGTTTTTATGTTAATTGGTTAAGACAACTTTTGCATTGCAGAAGTTGTCTTTTTTTATTTCAGATTCTCGAATCCATTTTCGATTTCAAAACTTATTCTTTTGAAAACTTCGTCGAAACTGCCCATTCCGTCAATTTTTACAACTCCGTGCAATTCGTTGTATTTTTCTATAACAGGAACAGTTTTGGTTTGGTGGTCTTGTAGTCTTTGAACAATTTTAGCAGTACTTGAGTCATAAGGCATGCGATTTTCAGTTTTACTTCTTTCGTCTAATCTTTTAATTAATTCAAGAGTAGGCACTTCAATTTCAATAATTTTAGAAATTGACGAAGAGTGCTTTTTCAATAAGCCATCTAAAATATAGGATTGCACAAGAGTTCGAGGAAAACCTTTAAAAATAAAACCTTTTACACCTTTTGAATTTTCAATTTTCTTTTCAATCAAAGGAACCACAATCTCATCGGGAATTAGTTTTCCATTGTCAAACAAATCTTTAATTTGTTTTCCTATTTCGCTACCTTTTTCAATTTCTTCGTGTAGCATAGGTCCTGTAGCAACATATTCTAAGCCGTATTTTTTGGCAATAGCTCTGCCTTGCGAACCTCTTCCAGAACCAGGATAACCAAATAAAACAATATTTAACAAACGTTTGCTCAACTCTTTTTTAACAATAGCTTTTATGTCTTTTCTAACATTCTCAACAGATTGAGTTCCGTCAACTTCTGAAAAAATTCCTTTTTCTTTGTAAAAATTAATTACAGGTATTGTTTTTTCGTAATATTCGTTTAATCGATTTCTAATAACTGTTTCGTTATCGTCTGTTCTGCCCGAAGTTCTACCACGTTCTAATAAACGCTGAACAGAAACTTCTTCTGGAACTGCTAAGCTTATCAAACAATTTAACGAGGTGTTTAATTTAATCATCAAACCTTCGAGTATATAAGCCTGAATATATGTACGAGGAAAACCATCAAACAAAAAACCATTTGCATTGGGATTTTCTGTAATTGTTTTTTCAATAATTTGAACAATAATTTCATCAGAAACCAAACCACCAGCAGCAATAATACTTTGAGCTTCTAAGCCTAATTTTGTTTTATTTTTAATCTCTTTACGTAATAATTCACCAGTAGAAATGTAGGATAAATTATATTCTTCAATTAAAATTTTTGATTGAGTTCCTTTTCCAGCTCCAGGAGGACCAAATAAAGCAATATTTAACATAATTGTAATTTTTTTGCAAGATAAATAAAATAATAAAAGACTTAATCAAATTTTTAAAAAATTATTTGTTGTATTAATTTATTGATTTATAAGTTCATCTAATTCTAACCATCTAAACTCTTTTTCTTCGATTATTTCTAATAATTTTGAATATTCTTCCGATTTTTCGGTTAACTCAACATGATTGAAATTACCAGAATTTATTTCTATTTCTAATTTTTGTTTTTTATGGTTTAATTCTTCAAGCTCTTTGTTTAGTTGTTCGTATTCATATTTATCTTTAAAACTAACTTTTTTGGGTTTATCTTGCGAAACATTTTTTGGCAAAGATTCTTTACTTGGACTTTCTTTTTTCTCTGGTTTTTGCTCTTGGTTAAGTCTCTGATAATAAGGCGAATATCTGTATTGTGTGTAATTGCCAGGGAAGTCCAAAATTTTACCATTTCCTTCAAAAACAAAAACATGGTCAACAATTTTATCCATAAAAAATCTATCGTGAGAAACAATAATTACACTTGCTTCAATTTCTGATAGATATTCTTCTAAAACCTGCAAAGTCATAATATCAAGGTCGTTTGTGGGTTCGTCCATTAATAAAACGTTGGGTTGAGTCATTAAAATTGAGCATAGATATAATCTGCGTTTTTCGCCACCGCTAAGTTTTTTTACATAGGTATATTGCATTTCGGGCGAAAATAAAAAATATTGCAAAAATCCCGAAGCAGAAAGTGTTTTCCCATTTTTTAATTTTACTGTTTCTGCAATATTTTTTATTATATCAATTGGTTTAGAGTCTTCGTCAAAGCTTAAACCTTCTTGTGTGTAATAAGCAATTTTTACAGTTTCTCCAATTTCAACCCTGCCCGAATCAGGCTTTATTTTGTTGGTTAAAATATTTAAAAAAGTTGTCTTACCACTTCCGTTATTTCCAATAATTCCAATTTTTTCGTTTTTAGCAATTTTATAAGAAAAGTCTGATATTAAAATTTCTGAACCAAAGGATTTAGAAATATTATAAATGTTTATTACTTTTTTGCCTAATCTTTGGTTAGCTATACCAAATTGCAATTTTTCGTCTTCAATTCGTTGTGATGCTTGTTCTTTAAGTTCATCAAATGCTTCTATTCTATATTTTGATTTTGAAGTTCTTGCTTTTGGCATTCGTCTTATCCATTCTTGCTCCTTACGCATTAAGTTTTGAGCTTTGTCAATATTGGCTTGTAGGTTTTCTATTCTTTCGGCTCTTTTTTCAACAAAATATGAGTAATTCCCATTGTAAATAAAAATTTGACCCATATCTAACTCAAAAATGGTGCTACAAACTCTATCTAAAAAATATCTATCGTGAGTAACCATAAAAATTGCGGAGTTAGTTTTTGTTAAATATTCTTCGAGCCATTCAATCATATCTAAATCAAGGTGGTTTGTGGGTTCGTCTAAAATTAATAAATCTGGTTCGCTAATTAAAGTTCCGGCAAGTGCTACTCTTTTTTTTTGTCCTCCGCTTAGATATTTTATTTTTTTTGAAAAATCGTCAATTTTTAATTTGCTTAATACTTGTTTTACTTTAGTTTCGTAATCCCAAGCATTTAAGCTATCCATTTTGTCTAATATTGCTTGTAAGTCAGCATGATTATTTGAAGATAAAACAGAATGATATTCTCGGATTGTGCTAATAATTTCGTCATCTAAGAAAAATACTGCTTCTAAAATAGTTTTTTCGGGGTCTAAATTTAGTTCTTGAGGCAGGTATGCTAAACGCAAATCTCTTTTGCTTGTAATATTTCCGCTATCTGGCGTATCAGTATTTGTTAAAATGTTTAGTAAAGAAGTTTTTCCCGTTCCGTTTTTGGCTATTAATGCAATTTTGTCTCCTTCTGAAATATTAATATTTATTCCTTCAAACAGAAGTTTTTCACCATATCTTTTGCTTAAATTTTCACCTTGTAAAAGACTGCTCATCACTAAATTTTAAAGTGCAAAGATAATAAAATAGTGAAATTTTACTCATCATTTTTTAATAAGTCTGGTCTAAGTTTTAAAGTTCTTTCATAAGCTTGTTCTTCTTTCCATTCTTCAATTTTTTTAAAATTTCCAGAAAGCAAAACTTCGGGAACTTTCCAATTATTAAAAACTTCGGGGCGTGTATAAACTGGTGGAGCTAACAAATTATCTTGAAAAGAATCGCTTAACGCAGATTGTTCATCGCCTATAGCACCAGGAAGAAGTCTAACAATACTATCGCACATCATTGCTGCAGCCAATTCACCACCTGTTAGTACAAAATCGCCTATGCTATATTCTTCGTCAATTAAGTGTTCTCTTATTCTTTGGTCTATTCCTTTATAATGACCGCACAAAATAATTATGTTTTCGAGTAAACTTATTTTGTTAGCTTCTTTTTGAGTCCAAGGTTTTCCGTCAGGTGAGGTATAAAAAATCAAATCATATTTTCTTTCTGACTTTAATTTTTCTATCAAATTAAATATAGGCTCAATCATTAAAACCATTCCAGCTTCGCCGCCATATGGGTAGTCGTCAACTTGTTTGTATTTTCCCAAACCATATTCTCGCAAATCGAGAATATTTATTTCTACTATGCCCTTGTCTTTTGCTTTTTTAATAATTGACAAATCTAACGGACCAGCAATCAATTCGGGCAAAACAGTAATTATATCAATTCGCATTACTTTCGACTTTTAACACTTCAACTCCGTTCATTGCATCGCTTTTAACTGATTTTTTCCATTCATTAATTAATATCTCACTAACATTAATTATATACCCCTTACTTGAAAATATGCAATTATTATTGCTAACTAACATTATATTTGGAAATACATTGCTATTTGCACTAAGTGAGCAAGCTGAGTTTTTATTTAGCAATTCAAAATTTTTGTCAGTATAAGTTGGGATTTCTTTAGAAAGTCCTTGAATTTCAGAACCATCAGTTATAAAAACAACATTTATTTTGTTGTTTTTTAAGTTATTTAAACCTAAATTAATATCTCTAATTATGTGTTTTGATGGTTCTTGCGTAGGATTTATCCAACAAAAAGCAGTTGCAGTATTTTCTTTGCAAATTAATTTACTGTCGATGAGGCTATTTGTTTGATTATCAGTTAAATTGCCATGAACGAAGGCTTTAATATTTAGTGAAATACTATTATCTTCAGGTATTGTAACTTCTATTGTTTTTGTTTCGTTTGCTTTCAAATCAAAATATTTTCTATTTACACTAACACTTTCGTCAGAATTTCTATATGCAGTAAGAAGCATGTATTTTCCGTCCAAAACTTCTATTCCGTCAGAAAAATCGCTAATTGGAATTTCCCAGCCCAAGTCAACAGTGTTGAAAAATCCTGATTCTAATCTTGCTATTGCAAAATGAACTCTATATTTTAGATCTCTTGTAGTATCGGGATTTGTGAAGAATAATTTAGCTTTTTCAACTTTGGCTTTATCAAAATTAAAATCTACCCATTCATTATTGTGAAAATATTGTGCAAAATTGCTTGCTAAATTTATTCGTGCAGGAATACCTAAGCTTCGACAAAAAGCAACAGTATAAATTTTAAGCGACAATGGGTCAGCATGTTTAACTTTATTTACACCAAGTGGCGTAATACTTACGTTGTAATTATTAAAGTCTTGAACATCAATATTTTTGCCATTAATATTAAATTGTGTTTTAATATTTTCTGAAATGTATTGATATATTTTTTCAGGATTTGATTTAAAGTTTTTTATGTTTTCATCGGTTAAACTTTCTAAAATGGCAGGTCTGTAATTTGTTAATAGTTCAAAATGTATTCGTGGGTTAAGCACATACTTATTGAATATACTATCAGCTAAATTGCTGTTTCTGTGTTTAATAGCCAATTCGCAATGTTTAGATAAAATTTCCTTTTTTGTATCTCTCCAATCTTTTTCTGATAATTCAGTAAGAAGTGCTAGAGCTTCATTTTTACAATTTTTATAGCTTGCTTCTATTAAAAAAGCTTCTATTTCCATCCAATTTCCTTTGCTACCAATAAGAATTTCTGCTACACTTTCGGGATAGTCAAATGCTTTTATAAAATCTTTTGTTTTAGACTGGTTGTAATACGAACTTTCGTTGTTAGCTCTAATTTTATCTTCTTGTTTTAGTCTTTCGTTATTTAGTTTTTCTTCCTCAGGATCGATTATGTGGTTTTCGCCTGCTACTGGTGGATAATACACAACATTTTCTGCTGGAAATTTTGGGTCTGTATCAATATTTAGTGTAATTATGTTTTCATCTTGTGGATTTATTGTTTTACTAATTGTTTTGTCTTTGTAGCTTACAGAAACTTCTAAACTACCGTATCCTGTTGTAAATTTTGCCATTCCATTAATATTTGTTTTGGCAGTATGCAATGGGTACATTTCTGCATAATTATATAATTGAAATCTTACTTCAGCATTCCAAACAGGCATATTGTTTTTATTTACAACAAGTATTATTAAATTTTTTGTTGGAGCATAAGTTTTCATAGCATTTACCCAAGTATAATTTGCATTACTTCCAAGGTAGTTTGAACTTTCTTCATCATCTTGTCCAAACTGTTTTGTGTGCACTAACATTGTTCTTGTTGCAGACACAGTAAACCAACCCATATTTAGTCTGGGTAGTGGTTCGCAAGCTCCAAGATATTTCCATTCTCCATCAATCCAAACTTCTACCCAAGCGTGGTTGTCGTCTGTATGTGCCCAGCGTGGCGTGTAAACTTGTCGTGCAGGAATGCCCGCAGCTCTTAATGCTGTAACAGTAAAAGTACTTTCTTCGCCACAGCGACCAAAGCCAGAACGAACAGCACCAAGAGGAGAAATTGTTCTTGCATCAGTAGGTTTATAAATTACTTTTTCGTGACACCAATGGTTTACTTCCAAAGCAGCTTCTTCGGCAGTTAAATTTAAAGGAAGCAGTCTGTCTTTAAGTTCACGATAAAAAACCATGCGAGCAGTGTCTAGGTTTTCGTTGTTAACTCGGTGAGGTAAAACGTAATGTCTAAAAATATCTTGCGGAATATCTTTTGCCCAAGGAAAAGTTTCTTTTATTAAATGTGCATATTTTACTTGATTTAAAAAGAACTCAAAATCATAATCCGCAAAATCACTAAGTGGCATGTAGGTAAACAGATATTGTAAATCTTGATACACTAAACTGTCGGATTTGTAATTTTCTAATTTTTCAAAAAAATCACTTCCTATTGCCTCTGCAAAGGCAAGTTTGTCGTTATAATTTAACTCAAACTGACTTGGTTCAATAACTTCAACCCTTTTTAAACAAGATGAAAACATAAAAAGGATAAGAAAACTAAAAACTAAATTTCTCATAAACTTTAAATATAAAAACACAAATTTAGAAAAAGATTTATATAAATTAAAATCTTTGCTTTATGAGATTAGAACAAATAAGTAATGGAATGAAAATTATTTTGCAACTTGAATTTTTTGCTTAAACACATCATTCTCGTTTTTTACTTCTACAAAATAAATTCCTGTGGGTAGTTCGTCAATATCTATTGATTTAGAGCTAGTTAGTTTTGAAGTTTTAATTTTTTGCCCATATAAATTATAAATAGAAACATCAGAATTTATTTCTGCGTCAACAAAAAACTGGTTTGAACAAGGATTGGGATAAATTTTAATTTGTTTCAACTTATTTTCATCTACTTTTACATGGGTTAAATATTCTTTGCCTATGTCCATTCCTGAAAAATTAGATCCAGGAACATATATTATATCTGTTCTGTCTTCACCATTGGCATTACTTCTTGCTAAAATACCATTTTCTCTTTCAATCCAGAAAAGAAAGTTATATTCTACACTAACAGCCAAAGAGCCGACAACACAATTATTGCTACAACATTGAATAATATCTGTAAAACCACTTCCGTCATAAAAAATTCTGTGAATTGCATTAGTAGTTCTATTGTTAAAATAAACATACATTTGTTTAATATCAATATATAAATCAAAAATTTGCTTGTCTGTGGAAAAAATTTCGGTAATATCATTACCATCAGGTTTTGCTCTAAAAATTTTTTTATTAGTATAATCTCCATAGAAAAGTATATCTCTTACTGTGTCAATAGCCATTCCTAAGACCAAGCCAGTTCCAGTAATTATTGTTTCTAGCTCTGTGCCATCAGTATTACATCTTTTAATTGTTCCAGTATAGTCTTCGGTGAAATAAATTTTTTTATTTTTTTGGTCAACTTCAATTAAATCAATATCTAAAGATGTTTGTAAAACTGTAGAAATATCACTCCCATCATAGTTTGCAGAGCGAATAGCACCATAATATCCGCTTGCCCAATAAATTTTTCTATCTCTTCTATCAAGCCTAATTCTTCTTATTTTAGAATCATCATCTACTATGGTATCTATATCTGAACCATCTAATTTAGCTTTTCTAATTGTGCCATCAGTATAGTCTCCCCAATAAATATATTCAACAGAATCAAGTAATTGTTGTTGAGAGTAAGACAGACAAGCAATAAATAATAATGCTAAAGTAAACAATGCTTTCATAATAATAAGTATTAATTTATTTATTACAAATATAGCTAAAATTTTTATAAGTACAGTTTATTTAAAAGATAATTTTAAAAATATTTTTTTTATTTGCCATTTTAATTTTTTGAAACGAAATACATTTAAGAATCTCATCTTTTCAGTCTTGTGTAAATAATTTAAAATTGTAGAATATTCGTTTTCAAAAATCTTGTCTTGTAAATTTTTGTTTAGTTTAAAAATTGCTCTAATTTGTTCGTCTCCATAGATTAATTCAAAATTGTTATTATGTAAAATCCTAGTTAGAGAGTTTAGCGAAAAGTGATAAACATGAGCATTTTGTAAATATTTTAAAAAATTCATTTCGTAAGTGTTATGAACATATTTTATACCAGGGACTTCAATATATAATATTCCTTCTGGTTTTAAATGACTTTTTATTGCATCTAATTCTTTGTCTAAATCTAAAATATGCTCAAATACATGGGAATAAATTATAATATCAGCTTTATAATTTTTATCCATATCATTTAAATTAGATTTAAATAAATTTAAATTATATTTTTCCTTTCCAAAATTTAAATATTCTTCGCCCAAATCTATGCCTGTTATATTGTGTCCATTTTCTTTGAAGACAGAAAGTATCCCACCTGCACCGCAACCAACTTCTAAAACATCTAATTTTTTGTTTTTTATCTCATAATTTGTATTTATGAATTGAAATATTCTTTTTCCTCTAAATACTTGGTCTGCAAAAAACTTTTCGCTAGCCACATTTTCGCCTACATACAATTTTCTATATTCAGCATTATAAAATTCTGCATATGCTTTTTCTGTCATTCTTGGAGAAACGTAAACAAGCCCGCAATTTTTGCATATTACAGTATAATATTTTAATCCGTATCTATCTTTTTCGGCAAGCAGTTCGTATTCGTTGCTTTTGCAGGCTGCACAATTTATTTCTTCGAACTCGTATTGCCCATTTTCTATTTTTCGTTCTACATCGGCTTTTGCTTGTAATTGTATTTCGTTTAGTTTGTAAATAGGTTTACCATCGTTTTTAAATCTTTGACTAAGCATAGTTTTCATTTTTTTACAAATCTATTAAAAATTAAACACAAAAATATTATTTTCTAATTATTTATAGCTTTGCATTATTTATTTTAATTTTGTAAAAATTCTCAAAAATAGATTTAATAGAATGAATAAACTAAAATTAGCAAGCATTGTGCTTATAAAGCATTCCAAATTTTTTAGGAAAATTTTTGAAATATTTTTCTCAAGAATTACTTTCGTAAAGGAAAAATTATTGGAGATAAATTTCTTAGAGCAGTACATTCATAGTTTATATAGTGAAGAGAGTTTAAAAGAAAAGAGATTTTATAATATAGGTGCAGGTTCTCAAAGAAGTAAATATGATATATGGACTTATATCGACTTAGAATCAAGCAAGTATAGTAAAGAAGGAATAGATATATTTTATGATTTGGAGTCTTTAGCTCCAATACCTCTACCAGATAATCATGCTGAAGTTGTTTTTAATTCTTTTGTAATAGAACATATATCAATTGATGCTACTAAAAATTTATGCAAAGAAGCATATAGGATTTTGAAAAAAGGTGGAGTTTTTCACTCAAAAGTTCATTGTTATGATTATTCATACAAGCTTTATAAAAATCATTTAATTACTCCAAAAGCACCATTTGAATGTAGAGAGTCAAAAGAAAAATTAAATAATTTTATAAAAAATCATAAAGGCAGAGTTAAAGCCACATTTAACGATAAAAACGAATATGTTATAAAAAGTTTGGTAAACTCAGAAGAATTAGTTTTTAATTCGGAAAATACTTTTCTTTACCATAACGCCGTAGCAGCTATGGATAATTTGTATGCAAAATCTCCCGATTTAAGAGCAAGCCTAAACGACTGTGATACAGGAAATGTGGAAACTTTTTATAAAAACGTTTTAAATTTCGTTGACGAAAATAAAAAAGAATCATATCAGCATAATGCAGACTATTTCTCAAAAGAAGAATTGTTTGCATATATAAAAAATCTTGGATTTTCTGAAGTCTATTTTACTCAAGCTTTCCAAAGCATTAGCCCTGCATTGTGGGAAGATAAGCTTAATCCTATTCATAAGGGGTTTCTATTTTCTATCGAAGCGATAAAATAGTTAAAAGTTTTTAAAGTTCATAAAGTTCGTAAAGTTAAATCCGTTCATGCTATAGACGCGTCAGCCTCTTTTAACACTTCAACTACGTTCAGTGCATCGTTTTTAACTTTTAACTTTTAACTGATGTGCATTTGAACACTTCTAAGACACCTTTGTTAGTTTCATGATATAAATATTAATTAACAATGCCAATTTATTTAAAATCAAAAATAATTTTTAAAACAGTGTCTATTTTTGTCGCAACATCTATCTGTAATTTGCACGGATTTGCAATAAATATTTGTTTTAAATAAAAATATTATGTAATTTTGTATCCGAATGGAGACGTTTGGAGAAATGTATGTATATAATTTATAAGACATCTGATTTCGATAAGTGGCTAAGAAAATTAAGAGACTTAAAAGCAAAAGCCATAATATTGTTTCGCATTCAAAAGATTGAAGAAGATGAACATTTTGGAGATTGTAAACATGTTGGTGATGGAATTAGGGAACTAAAAATTGACTATGCTAAAGGATATAGAATATATTTTAAAGAATCAGATGGGAAAATTATTATTTTACTCATTGGTGGAGAAAAATCAACTCAGCAGAAAGACATAAATAAAGCTAAAAATATTTTGAAAAAACTTAAAGAATAAATATAATGGAAACCTCAAAATTTGACATAGCAGATTATTTAGACAGTAATGAGATGATTGCAGAATATCTTAATACTGTTTTAGCAGAAGGTGATGACTCAGACGTAATTGTAGCAATTGGACATGTCGCAAAATCAATGGGCATGACAAAAATTGCTAAAGAAACAGGATTAAGCAGATCAAGTTTGTATAAAGCATTATCAGAAGGTTCTAATCCTAGATTTGAAACAATTATGAAAATTTTAAGAGCAATTGGTGGACAAATACAAATAAATCCAGTTTAAAAAATTCCAAAATAATTTTTAAAACAGTATTTAATTTTGTCGCAACGTCAAGATTCTCAAAGGTTTGCCCGTAGGGCAATATGTGATTAACCGTAGGCGTAGCCTGCGGTAGTTAGACCCTCAAAAGCCTTGCCCGTAAGGGCAACACAATCAAATCAGTTAAAAGTTAAAAAGTTTTAAAGTTCGTAAAGTTAAATCCGTTTGAGCAATAGACTAAACACTAAAAACTCAACACTAAAAACTCTTTTAACTTTTAACTGATTTATTTTTTTATTTTTGCAAAAACTAAATAGCAATTTTTTATAATGCAAGAATTTTTTAGCGAGTTATTAGCAGAATTTACTCTTCCTTTGAGTAATCCTATTTTAGTGTTTTCTGTTATTCTTTTTATAATTTTACTTTCGCCAATTTTATTGCAAAGGTTCAAAATTCCCGGAATAATAGGATTAATAATTTCTGGTATAATTATCGGTCCTTATGGCTTTAATATTATAGCCAATAATAGTGCTATAGAGCTATTCTCTACCATAGGTTTGCTATATATAATGTTTGTTGCTGGTTTGGAGCTAAATTTGGCTCAATTTAAAATGAATAAATATAAAAGTTTAACCTTTGGTGTGTTTACTTTTATTTTTCCATTTGCAATAGGCTATGCTTTGTGTCATTATGTTTTGGGCTATGGCATTAATGCAAGTGTGTTGACCGCAAGCATGTTTGCTACTCACACTTTGGTTGCTTATCCTATAGTTAGCAAACTTGGCGTAACTAAAAACGAAGCTGTTGCTGTAACTGTAGGTGGTACAATTTTTACCGATACTGCTGTTTTGTTGATTTTAGCCATTATAATTGGAAATACACAAGGTAGCTTAGACCAAGAGTTTTTTATTAGATTGGGAATTTGTTTTGTTTTGTTTTTAATAATCATGTTTTTCCTTGTTCCAAAAGTTGCGAGATGGTTTTTCTCAAAATTAGAAAGCGAAAAACATGCTCATTTTATATTTGCTTTATCAGTTTTGTTTTTTGCAGCTTTCTTAGCCGAAATAAGTGGTTTAGAACCAATTATTGGGGCTTTTGTTGCTGGTTTAGCTCTGAATCCTATAATTCCAAAAACATCTGCTTTGATGAATAGAATAGAATTTAGCGGAAATGCTTTGTTTATTCCTTTCTTTTTAATTTCGGTGGGAATGATAGTAGATGTAAGCGTTGTTGTTCAAGGTTGGGGTGCAGCTATTGTTGCTGGAGTTTTGATTGTTGGTGCTGTTTTTGGAAAATGGATAGCAGCTTTTTTAACTCAAGTAATTTTTAGATATTCTGGAACTCAAAGACAATTAATTTTTGGCTTGTCAACTTCACACGCAGCCGCAACTTTGGCAGTAATTTTAGTGGGCTATAGAATAGGAATTTTAGACGACAATATTCTTAACGGTACAATTATTCTAATTTTAGTTTCTTGTATAATAGCTTCATTTGTAACCGAAAGAGCAGCTAAAACTTTGGCTTTAACCGAAGAAGATAGTCAAATTGGTGAAAAAGCTTATAATAAATTTGCCGAGCATATACTTATACCAGTTGCCAACTTAGCTTCTGTGCCAAAGCTTTTAGAGTTTGCAGTATTGATAAAAAACTTAAAATCATCAAGACCAATATCTCTTTTATCAATTATTCAAAATGATTCTAATGCTGAGCAAAATCTTTTAAAAACAAAAGAGAAATTAGAAGATTTTATAAAATATGGCGCTGCTGCCGAAGTAGAAGTAAACGCAATTACAAGCATTGACTATAATGTCGTTAGTGGAATTTCACGCGTGTCAAAAGAAATGATGGCAGATATTCTAATCCTTGGTTGGCCCGGTAAAGCTGGCATTATCAATAAACTAGCTGGAGAGAGAGTGAATAAAATTATTTATTCGGGAAATAAAAACGTTTTTGTTACTTCTCTTGAAAATGCTTTTGTTGCCAATAAAAGGATTATTTTAGTTACACCTCATTTAGCAAATAAAGAAAAAGGTTTTAAATTGTGGACAGAAAAAGTGCTTAAACTTGCTTCGGAACTGTCGGCACAAATACTTCATTTTGGCACCGAAGAAGTTGATAAAAGCCTAAAAACTCTCGTAAAAAAGAATAAATTTAATGTAAAAATCGAGTTTAGCGAGTTTAGCGAATGGGAAGATTTTTTAATTTTAGCAAGATATATTGAAAAAGACGACCTTATGATTGTTGCATCGGCAAGAAGAAATTCGTTTTCTTATGTGCCATATTTTGAAAATATTTTCAGCAAAATAGAAAGATATTATTCTGAATATAACAGAATTGTAATTTTCCCACAGCAAATAGAAGGCTCTATAGCTCAGTATGACGACCTTGCAAATAATCCATTGACAAAAGGTATTGAGGCTATAGAAAATATCGGAAAGGGGATAGGGAAGATTTTTGTTAAATCTGAAGAAGAAGAACAAAACAGTTAAAGGCGATGCACTGAACGTAGTTGAAGTGTTAAAAGTCGAACCGAGTTTACGAGCTCACCGAAGGTAAAGTCGAAAGTTTGATTTTTAATAAATTATATAGCATGTTGTAGAATCAACACATGCGTTGATTTTACAACAATGCCAATTTATTCAAATACCATAATAATTATTTTGTTGCAACATAAATCTGAGCGAGAGAAGGCAGCATTTTTTAAAAATTTATAGAAAATTTGTATTATTTTCGCAAAATAAATTTTCAAAATAGAAAAAATCGATAAAAATTTGTTTCTAATTTATATAAAATATACCTTCGTAAGTTTTATAACATTAATTTAATAATTTGTTAAACGTTTAATTATCAGAGATTTAGTATGATTGAAAATGCTAAAAATGGTTTAGAAAACCAAGAAAATACGACAAAAAACACTGACCAAGACAACAATAATGTTGAAAAAGTTGAGATTAATGCAGAAAATGGTAGTGTTGAGACAGAGCAAAATAAAACAATAGAAAAAGTTGAAATCAAATCAACTGAAGATAAAAAAATAAATACTGATGAGGTTTTTATTTCAGAAATTGATGCTGACGAAGACGATGAAGATGTTGATAACGATAATGTTCCTGCAGAAAATGATTTTAGCAATTTGAATAATGAAGAAATCATTGAAAAACTTAAACAGCTTATTTACGAATCTAATATTGAAGAAACTCGTAAAGATATTGATTTGCTCAAAAGATTGTTTTATAGAAATTTGAGAAGACAACAAGATGCTTTGCGTCAAGAGATTATAGAGGCAACAGGAAATGAATTAGAGGTTAGTTTGCCAAAAGACCCAAACGAAGATTATTTAAAAGAATTGTGGGCTGAATATGGCAAGAAACGTGCTGAACTAGCAAAACAACAAGAAGCAGAAAGATTAGAAAATCTTAAAAAGAAAGAAGAAATCATCGAAAAAATCAAAGTTTTAGCAAATGGCGAAGAGTCGATGAATAAAACTTTTAACGAATTTAAAGAACTTCAACAAGAATGGCTGAAAATTGGACCAGTTCCAGCAGAAGTTTCAAACGAATTATGGAATAATTATCAACTTCAAATCGAAAGGTTTTATGATTTAGTTAAGCTAAATAAAGAAGCCAGAGATTTTGATTTTAAACGAAATTTAGAACAAAAAATTGAGTTGTGCGAAAAAGCAGAAGAATTGCTTTTATCAACCGATGTAGTTGCTTCTTATAGAAAATTGCAGGATTATCACGAATTATGGAAAGAGTTAGGTCCTGTTCCTAACGATAAACGTGTTGAGCTATGGGATAGATTTTCTGATATAAGCAAAAAAATAAGAAAAAATTATCAAGACCATTTTGAAAAACTAAAAGAAGAAAGAGAAGCTAACTATAAACAAAAACTTATACTTTGCGAAAAAGTTGAAAGTATTTTAGTTGAAAACACTGCAACAAATGGTAAAGAATGGGCAGAACTTTCAGACAAAGTTTTAGAATTGCAAAAAATTTGGAAAACTATAGGAATGGTGCCAACAGCAGTTAATAATGAGGTTTTTGAAAGGTTTAGAGCTGGTTGCAATAAGTTTTTTGAAGCTAAAAATGAATTTTTTAGTGAAATAAATGCTGAGCTAAAAGATAATTTGCAAAAAAAGACAGACATTTGTCTTAGTGCAGAAAGCTTGCAAGATAGTACAGATTGGAAAAAAACAACTAGAATGTTTTTGGATTTACAAAAACAATGGAAAGAAATCGGTCCAGTTCCAAGAAAAAATTCAGAACAAATATGGAAAAGATTTAGAGCTGCTTGCGACCATTTCTTTAATGCTAAATCAGAGTTTTTCAAAAATATTGAAACAGAACACAAAGAAAATTTAGCTAAGAAAGAGGCTCTTATCGAAGAAATTAAAAACTATAAACCTCTTGACGACCAAAGCGAAAACGTTAATAAAATTAAAGAATTCCAAAACACATGGACAGAGATTGGCTTTGTTGAAATTTCACAAAGAGATAGATTGTATGACGAATATCGTGGAGCTATTAATGAGTTGTATAAAAAATTAAAACTTAATAAATCTGCTTTAGAAATTAGTAATTTTATAAACAAAGTTGAATCTATTAAGGGAAGTGGTGCTTTAAACGAACTTGCAAGAGAGAAAAATCGTATTTTACAAAAAATTAAAGAATTAAATGCAGAAATATTGCAAATAGAAAATAATATGGGATTTTTTGCTTCTGGAACTGAAAGTTTGGTAAAAGATTTTAATAAAAAAATTGAAAAAGCACAAGAAGAAATAAAAACTCTTAAAGAAAAAAAGAAAGCTATAGATTTGGCAGAACGCGAACTAAAAAACAAAGACGGAAACGATGCATAAAATAATAAGAAATACATTTTTTATATTTTCATTTTTGCCAGTAACACTTTATGCTCAACAAGGAACAATAAAAGGTTTTGTATATGACAAAGATGATGGAGAACCTTGTATGTTTGCAAATGTTTCTATTAAAGGAACAAATTTGGGAGCAGCAACAGATTTGAATGGATATTTTTCAATTCCAAAAATTCCTATTGGAGATTATAAAATTATAATTACTTATGTGGGCTATGATAGTATAGTTGAAGATTTGCGCATAGAAAGTGCAAAATTATACTCTAAGAATTTTTATATGACAAAATCTGCTTTTGTTCTTGGCGAAACAGTAGTCTCGGCAGAAAGGCAGGAAATGAAAACTCAAACCAGAATTTCTATGGTTAAAGTTTCTCCAACTCAAATAAAACAACTTCCGTCAGTAGGTGGAGAACCAGATATAGCTCAGTATTTGCAGGTAGTGCCTGGTGTTACTTTTACAGGCGACCAAGGTGGGCAACTATATATTAGAGGAGGCTCAAATATTCAAAATCTTGTGCTTTTAGATGGAATGACTATTTATAATCCATTCCATTCTATAGGTTTGTTTTCAGTGTTCGATTCTGATATTATTAGAAATGCAGATATTTATACTGGAGGATTTAATGCCGACTATGGAGGAAGAATTTCTTCAGTAATGGATTTATCTATACGAGAAGGAAATTCAAGACGTTTTACAGGAAAAGTTTCGGCAAGTAGCTTTGGGTCAAAAGTTTTACTCGAAGGACCTATTGTTAAATATAAAGAAAATAAAGTAAGTGCTTCTTATTTGTTTTCTGGAAAAACTTCTTATCTCGAACAATCGTCTAAATTATTATACACATATATTAATGATGGCAAAGGACTACCATTTAACTATACAGACTTGTATGGAAAAGTATCTTTAAGCTCACCCGAAGGAAGTAAGATAAATTTATTTGGATTCAAATTTAGCGATAGAGTTAGTTATCAAGGTTTAAGCCAACTCGGTTGGGATTCTTATGGAATAGGAGCAAATGTTTCTGTTGTACCATTAGGTTCTACTGTTATGATAAAATCTAACTTTTCTTATTCAGACTATAAAATTGGATTGCAAACTCTTGATAATTTACCTAGTAAAAGTAGAATTAGAGGATATAATTTTGGCTTAAACTTCTTGTATTTCTTTGGTAAAAATCAGTTTGTTTGGGGTGTAGAAACCTTGGGCTTTAATACAGATTTTATTTATTACAACTCTATCGGTAGAGAGTTGAAACAAGAAGAAAACACAACAGAATTGGCTGCTTTTGCAAAATATAAACTTAATCTTGGAAGTTTACTTATTGAGCCAGGACTTAGACTACAATACTATGCGTCTATGAGTGAAGCATCTTTAGAACCTAGATTAGGACTTAAATATAACGCAACAGAGAGACTTAGGTTTAAATTAGCTGCTGGTCTGTACTCTCAAAATTTAGTTGCCGCAAATAGTGATAGAGATGTTGTTAATCTTTTTTATGGTTTCCTTAGTGGCGACTTAAATTTACCAAGCTCGTTCAAAGGCGAAGAGTTAAGACATAAACTTCAAAAATCAGAACATTTAATTATTGGTGCAGAAGTAGATGTAACTAATCATATAGACTTTAATGTAGAAGCATACATAAAGAATTTTTCTCAGCTTTCAACAATTAATAGAAATAAAATATATAACGATATTCCAATAAATGGAACTAAACCAGATTATTTGAAAAAAGATTTCTTAATCGAAACTGGTTATGCTTACGGACTTGACTTTTTATTAAAATATGATAAAAATAATCTTTATGTTTGGTTTGTGTATTCTTTAGGTTGGGTAAAACGTGATGATGGCGTGCAGTTATATAGTCCACATTATGATAGAAGACACAACATAAATTTAGTAACTACATATAAATTAGGTAAAAAACAATCTTGGAGCATTAGTGCAAGATGGAATTTAGGTTCAGGATTTCCATTTACAAAAACTGCAGGATTTTACGAAGAAGTCGATTTTTATCATAGTCTAAACTATCCTTATTGGCAAGGAAATGGTTCGTTAGGAATTATTTACGATGAGCTTAATACAGGACGTTTGCCATATTATCATAGATTAGACTTAACTGTAAATAAAATTATAACTTTTAATAAATATACTAAGTTAGAGCTTAATGCCGGAGTAACAAATGTTTATAATAGAAGAAATATTTTCTATTTTGATAGAATAGACTATAATCGAGTGGACCAACTTCCAATTATGCCTAGTCTTGGGTTAAGTTTTACTTTTTAAAATTTTGTGATGGCTAATACTAAATTTATTTTCGTAACTGGTGGTGTAACTTCTTCTTTGGGAAAAGGAATTATTTCAGCTTCTTTAGCTAAACTATTGCAAGCTAGAGGCTTTACTGTAACAATTCAAAAGCTAGACCCTTATATTAATGTTGACCCTGGAACTTTAAATCCTTTTGAACATGGCGAATGTTATGTTACCGAAGACGGTGCAGAAACTGACTTAGACCTTGGTCATTACGAAAGATTTTTAAATGTTTATACTTCACAAGCAAATAGTGTTACTACTGGAAGAATTTATCAAGAAGTTATAAATAAAGAAAGACGTGGCGAATATCTTGGAAAAACTGTACAAATAATTCCGCATATTACCGATGAAATAAAAAGAAGAGTAAAACTTTTAAGTACTAAAGGAAAGTACGATTTTGTTATTACAGAAATTGGCGGAACTGTTGGTGATATAGAATCTTTGCCTTATATTGAAGCTGTTAGGCAGTTTAGATGGGAATTTAAAAATAGATGTATGGTTATACATTTAACTTTAGTGCCTTATTTAGCAGCAAGCGGAGAATTGAAAACCAAACCTACTCAACATTCAGTAAAAACATTGCTAGAGGCTGGAGTGCAACCCGATATGTTAGTTCTTAGAACAGAACAGCCTTTAACAAATGATGTTAAAGTAAAAGTTGCAAATTTCTGTAATGTGCAAAAAGAAGCTGTTATTGAATCAAGAGATATGAGCACAATTTATGAAGTCCCTTTAGAAATGCAAAAGGAAAAACTAGACGAATTTGTGTTATCTCATTTTGGAATTGCTATAGGCGAAAAACCAAAATTAACAGCGTGGAAAGAATTTTTGAAAAAAACTAAAAACCCAAAACAATCTATAAATCTTGCATTTGTTGGTAAATATGTTGATTTGAAAGATGCGTATAAGTCTATAAATGAGTCGTTTATACATGCTGGAGCTTTTTTAGAAACAAAAGTAAATATAAATTATATCCAAGCTGAAGATGTAAATGATAATTCTAGTACAGAATTTTTCAAAGATGCACATGCAATTTTTGTAGGACCTGGTTTTGGACATAGAGGCTTTGAAGGAAAAATTTCAGCAGTAAAATATGCACGCGAGAATAATATTCCATTTTTTGGTATTTGTTTAGGAATGCAAGCTGCTGTTGTTGAGTTTGCTCAAAATGTTCTTAAACTCGAAGACGCAAATTCTATAGAAATGGATAGAACCTGCAAAAATCCAGTTATTAGCTTAATGGAAGAACAAAAAATGGTAAACGACAAAGGGGGTACAATGCGTTTGGGCTCGTATTCTTGTAAATTAGTAAAAGGTTCAATAGCACATGAGGCTTATAAATCTCTTAAAATATCAGAAAGACACAGACATCGCTACGAATTTAATAATAAATATAAAGATGCTTTTGTAAAAGCAGGTTTAGTTGCAACAGGAATTAATGAAGAGATAGATCTTGTTGAAATAATCGAAATTCCAAAACACCCATGGTTTGTTGGAGTTCAATTTCATCCCGAATATAAAAGTACTGTTCTAAACCCACACCCTCTTTTTATAGATTTTATTAATGCAGCTATTGATTTTAAAAGACAAAATAAAAGTTAGGAGTTTGAATAATGGATAGAAATACGGTAATAGGATTATTGGTAATTGGAGCTTTGTTGGTTGGCTATATGTTTCTTACTAAGCCAACTCCAGAGCAAATAGAAGCTAGGCAAAAAATGCAAGACTCTATAGCTCAAGCCAAAATTAAAGAAGATTCTCTTGCAAGAGTTCAAATTGCTATGCAAGATAGTATCGACAAAGCTATAGAACAAGAAAAAATTGAAAATCATGAAAACTTGTCTCAAGAAGAAAGAGATTCTATAAATGCTCTTAAACTAGAAGATAAATATGGCATTTTTGCAAATGCTTTTGATAGTAATGATGACGGGTTTACAATTATCGAAAACAATAAAATGATTATAAAAGTTTCAAATCTCGGAGGTAAAATCGCTTCTGTAGAATTGAAAGATTATAAAACTTATTATCAAGATCCACTAATATTATATAAAAATGATTCTTTGTCAACTTTTGGCTTAGAACTGTTTGTTGCTGGAAAATCTATTATTACTAATGATATGTATTTTGCTCCTTCAACAAAGGAAGATACAATTAAAGTTGTGGACAAAGAAGAAAAACTTTCTATGCGTTTAAAAGCCGCAGATGATAAGTATATTGAGTTTTTATATACCGTTTATCCCGATAATTATATGTTAGATTTTGATATAAATTTTGTTGGATTGCAAAATGAAATCAATACTCTTGTAAACTCTTATGCCAATATGAGATGGGAAGTGAAAGTTCCACGCTTAGAAAGAGGTATAGATTGGGAAAATAATAATACAACAATATATTTAAAAATAGACAAAGACATAGAATCTCTAAATGCAGCAAAAGCAAAAGATGAATTTAAAACTAGTGGTTCTGCACATTGGATAGCTTATAAACAACAGTTTTTCTCTTCTGTTCTTATTGCTGATGAGGCTTTGTCTTCGCCTGTTGTAAACGCCGAGAAAATAGATGACCCTTCGGGTAATTATTTAAAAACTTTTAGCTCTACTTTTTCTATTCCACTCGAAAATGCAGAAAAACAAAAAGTAGGTTTCAGAATGTATTTTGGTCCTAATAAGTTCTCGAAATTAAAAAAATATGACATTAAACTCGAAAAATTAGTTCCACTTGGTTGGGGAATTTTTGGCTGGGTAAACAAATGGATAATTATCCCTATTTTTAATTGGCTTGGCGGTTTTATAAATAACTATGGCTTGATAATATTTCTGCTAACACTTATTGTTAAAATAGGTTTAGCTCCATTAACTTATAAGTCATATCTATCTTCTGCTAAAATGCGGGTTTTGAAACCTCAAGTTGATGCCTTAAATGAAAAATATCCTAAGGGCAAAGAAATGGAAAAACAACAAGCAGTAATGGCTTTGTACAAGAAAGCAGGAGTTAGTCCTATGGGTGGTTGCTTGCCTATGCTTCTTCAGTTTCCGATTTTAATTGCAATGTTTAGATTTTTCCCAGCTTCAATTGAGTTGCGTCAACAAAGCTTTTTGTGGGCAAACGATTTATCATCTTACGATGCAATAGTTGAATGGTCAACACATATTCCTATAATATCTACTTTTTATGGAAATCATATTTCTTTGTTTACGTTATTAATGGCAGCCTCAATGCTTGTTTCAACTTGGATAACAAGCCGAAATCAGCCTCAAAATAATTCTATGCCAGGAATGAAATTTATAATGTACTTTATGCCAGTAATGATGATAATTTGGTTTAATAAATATTCTTCTGGCTTGAGCTACTATTATTTCCTTGCTAATGTTTTGACAATACTACAAACTCTAATAATACAAAAGTTTATTATTAATGAGGAAAAGTTGTTGGCTCAAATGGAAACAAATAAGAAAAAGCCTGCAAAGCCAAAATCTAAATGGCAACAACGCATAGAAGAAGCTCAACGTGCTCAACAACAAAAGTTGCAACAACAAAGGAAAAAATAAACCCTAAAGTGGTGTTTCATATGTTTTCAAATTTGTTTTGATTTCGCCACTTTTTATATGTTAATGCAAAAAGAAAATACACCCCAAATGTTTGATGCAATTGCTCAAACTTATGATAAACTTAATCATAGATTGTCGTTAAATTTAGATAAAGTTTGGCGAAGAAAGTTTGTAAAATTTGTTTCTGACAGAAATTACGATGTTGTGCTTGATGTAGCAAGTGGAACAGGGGATTTGTTGCTGGAACTTCAAAAATTAAAATCACAAAAATATATTGCTTTAGACCCATCAAAAAATATGTTGGAAATTGCAAAAGCAAAAGTACCAACGGCTGAAATTTTAATTTCTAAAGCAGAAAAGATAAATCTACAAGATGATAGTGTTCAGTTGATTACTGTAGCTTTTGGTGTTAGGAATTTTGCTTCTGTTGATGAGGCTTTTAAAGAATTTTATAGAATTTCTCAAAAAAATGCTTGTCTTGCAATAATGGAATTTGCATTGCCAAAGAATTTTCTGTGTAGATTTGGTTTTAAATTATATTTGAATTTAATAATCCCTTTTTATGGAAAAATAATATCAAAAAACAAGCAAGCCTATAAATATCTTTCCAAATCTATTGTTGATTTTGCTAATAATGTTGATTTGACTAACAAATTAGAACAAGCAGGTTTTTCTGATATAAAAGTAAAAAATCTTTTGTGCGGTGCCGTTAAAATTTATAAAGCTAAAAAAATCATTTTTTAAGCAGATTTGAATTTTGTTATTGCAGTTTGGTCTAATTTACTTTCTGCATATTTTTTGTCAAGAACAAATTCATTAACTTTTTTAGAAGGAAATTCAAACATTGCTTCCAACATAATAGATTCACATATTGATCTTAATCCTCTTGCTCCAAGTTTAAATTTAACGGCTTGTTCAACTATATAATCAAGAGCTTCTTCTTTAAAAGTTAATTTAATGCCGTCCATTTCAAACAACTTTATGTATTGTTTGATTATAGAATTTTTAGGTTCAGTTAAAATTCTTCTTAACGCATCTTTATCAAGAGGGTTTAGGTGTGCTAACACAGGCAAACGACCAACAATTTCGGGAATTAATCCATATTTGCGAATGTCGTCAGGAATTATGTACTGAACAAAATTTTCTTTATCTATTTTTTCTTCTCTTTTTTCTTTTCCGTAACCAATTACTTGAGTATTTATTCTTTTTGCAATATGTCTGTTTATTCCATCGAAAGCTCCACCACAAATAAATAAAATATTTTTTGTGTCAACAGCTATCATTTTTTGTTCGGGATGTTTTCGTCCACCTTGAGGCGGAACATTAACAACAGAGCCTTCTAAAAGTTTTAGCAAACCTTGTTGAACGCCTTCTCCAGAAACATCTCTAGTAATACTGGGATTATCGCTTTTGCGAGCAATTTTATCAATCTCGTCAATAAATACAATTCCTCTTTCGGCAGCTTTAACGTCATATTCAGCATCTTGCAATAATCTTACAAGTAAGCTTTCAACATCTTCGCCCACATAGCCAGCTTCTGTTAAAACTGTTGCGTCAACTATTGCAAAAGGCACTTCTAACATTTTAGCTATAGTTCTAGCTAAAAGTGTTTTACCAGTACCTGTTTCGCCAACAAGAAGTATATTAGATTTTTCAATTTGCACATCGTCTTCTTTTATAATTTGTGCTATTCTTTTGTAATGATTGTAAACAGCTACTGATAATACTTTTTTTGCATTGTCTTGACCTATAACATATTGGTCGAGATATTTTTTTATTTCTTTAGGTTTTTTTAAGCTTTTTAAAGAAAATTCTGATTTTTTGTTTGCCAATCTATCTTCCTGCACAATTTCGTATGCTCTCTCAACACAAAATTCGCAGATATTTGCATACATTCCTGCTATGAACAAATCATTTTTATGTTTTGGAGCTCCGCAAAACGAACATTTTTCCATTCTAACTTATATAAATTGGTTTGTAAATATTTAAAATTATAAACTTACATTTTTAATTAAAATCTCATCAATCATTCCGTAGCTTTTAGCTTCTTCAGCAGTCATCCAGTAATCTCTGTCAGCGTCTTTTTCAACAGTTTTATAATCTTTTCCAGAATGATAAGCAATAATTTCGTAAAGTTCTTTTTTAAGTTTTAATATTTCTCTTGTTGTAATTTCAATATCAGAAACTTGACCCGAAGCACCTCCCATTGGTTGATGTATCATTACTCTGCTATGTTTTAGTGCCGATCTTTTTCCTGTTGCTCCAGCACATAAAAGTATTGCACCCATAGATGCTGCCATTCCTGTGCAAATTGTAGCAATGTCAGAACTAATATATTGCATGGTGTCGTAAATGCCAAGTCCTGCATAAACCGAACCGCCGGGTGTATTAAAATAAATTTGTATATCGTTGTTAGGTTCTGTACTTTCTAAAAATAGCAATTGTGCTTGAATAATATTTGCAACATAATCATCAATAGGAGCTCCCAACCAAATTATTCTATCCATCATCAATCTTGAAAAAACGTCCATAGTTGCAATGTTTAAAGTTCTTTCTTCTATGATTGTTGGAGAAATATAATTGTTGTAAATACTTGTGTATTCGTCAAATACTAAACCGTTAATTCCTCTATTGTGAATTGCATATTTTCTAAAATCTTTTGTCATAATTATTTTATTTTGATACATCACAAAAATACAAATATTTTCCTAAAATAAAAGAATAAGAAATAAAAAAAGCCTCGTTTTACCGAAGCTTTTTTAGGGTGAATGATGGGACTCGAACCCATGACCTTCGGATCCACAATCCGATGCTCTAACCAACTGAGCTACAAACACCATGATTTGAGTTCGCAAAAATACAAACAATTTCTTTAAAAAAGAATTGTAAATAAAAAAAGCCTCGTTTTACCGAAGCTTTTTTTGGGTGAATGATGGGACTCGAACCCACGACCCTCGGAACCACAATCCGATGCTCTAACCAACTGAGCTACACTCACCATAATTTGAGCTTGCAAATATACAAACTAATTTATTATTTGCAAAACTATTTTAAATTTTAAATAATTTGAATTCGTAAGACTCAACAATTGGGTTTATTAGTATTTTTTTACACAAGTCATCTATTATTTCGGCAGCATTTTGTTCGCTTTTAGCTTGAACTTCTATTTCAATGTGTTTGCCAACTCTAATATTGTTTACAGTATCAAATCCAATTTTTTTTGCAGAGTTTAAAACTGCTTTTCCTTGTGGGTCTAATAAAGCCTTTTGTGGCATGATGTTGATTTGTGCTAAAAATTTCATTTTATATAGTTTTTTTAGTTGTTAAATTTTTTAAAATTGAAAGTGCAAGATACAAAATTATTAGATATGCTAATCCATTTATTCCAAATATTATTAACAAAATAATTCCAAAAATTAATAAAACTAGTTGCCAAACAATATTTTTAAAACTAAATTTCTTAATCTTAAAAGAAAAAAATCTAATATTAGAAACCATCAAAACAGGGAGAATAATAAGACACGCAATTATAAAAATCTTATTTAAAAATATTTGTTCTGTTGAAATTAATCCTAAACTTTTTGGATAAACAATTCCCATAATAAATAAAGCCATGCCAGGTGTTGCAAGTCCTTTAAATTCAGTGGTTTGGCTTTCGTCTGTGTTGAATTTCGCTAGTCTATATGCTGCAAATAAAACCAATAAAATAGAAAGATAGGAAAAGTTTTTAGGCAATATTTCATTATTTTCAATAAAAACATAGATCATAGCACTAGGAGCAAAACCAAAACTTATTAAATCAGCAAGTGAATCTAATTGTTTACCAAATTCTGAAACAGCATTTAATTTTCGAGCAGCAAAACCATCGAAAAAATCAAAAACAGAAGCTAGCAATACAAAATAAACAGCAAATTCTAAATTGTTCGAAAATGCAAGAAATATTGCAATTGCACCACAAATTAAATTTCCTGAAGTTATTAAAGATGGTATGGATTTATATATTTTCATTTTTGTAAGTTTTAAAAAAATATTTAATTTTACACAAAAATATTGAAGTTTTTTGGTAAAACTTACAATAAATAGCAAATAATTATGTTATTTTGTTGAAATAATAATTTGAAATGAATTTTAGACTAAATATATTACTGTTTTTATTAATTTTTAGTTGTAGTCTTAAAGCACAAATAGCTCCTAAATATAGCAATGAATTTATGGGCATTGGGGTAGGAGCAAGGGCTTTGGGAATGGGAAATTCTGTAATTGCTTCAAGTGATGATATAAATGCAACTTATTGGAATCCTGCAGGATTGTATAAATTAGATAAAAAAATAGAAATTGGTGCTATGCACTCCGAATATTTTGCTGGAATTGCAAAATACGATTTTTTGGGTGCTTCTTATAAAATTGATGATAAATCTGCATTAGCATTAAGCATGATTCGTTTTGGAGTTGATGATATTCCAAACACTTTAGACCTCATCGACAGCGATGGAAATATAAGATATGATAGAATTTCGTCTTTTTCTGTTGCTGATTATGCATTTTTATTTTCTTATTCACGCAAATTAAATATTGAAGGATTAAGTGTTGGTGGAAATGCAAAAATAATTAGACGAAATGTTGGCGAATTTGCTAATGCTTGGGGCTTTGGTCTAGATGCTTCTGCAATGTATCATTATAAAAATTGGAAGTTTGGTGCAAATTTTCGCGATATAACTACAACTTTTAATGCTTGGAAATTTAATCAAGAGCTTTTACGCGATGTTTTTGAAGCTACTGGAAACGAAATTCCTGAAAATGGATTGGAAATTACTTTGCCTCGCTTGCTTTTAGGTGCAGGATATTTATATAATATAAGTGATGATTTTTCTGTCTATGGCGAGTTGGGAATGCTTACAACTACAGACGGAAAAAGAAATACTCTTATTAAAACAAATCTTATTAGTATAGATCCATCGTTTGGATTGGAAGTGTCGTTTCGAAATATTGTTTTTGCTCGTGCTGGAGTAAATAATTTTCAACAAATTCCAGAGTTTGATAATACTAAATCAACTTCTTGGCAACCTAATATAGGACTTGGTGTGAATTTGTTTGGCTTGAAAATAGATTATGCATTTACCGACATTGGAAATCAAAGTATAGCTCTTTATTCTCATGTGTTTTCTTTGTCCTATAGATTTAATGCCGAAAAATTATCCCAAAGCAAAAGCAGACTGTAAATTAAAATTAATTGAGAATTTTTGAATGTTTCAATTAATCTTCATAGTAATATGAATAATCAATGCCTTTCATAAACATTTCGCGACTATTAATTTCATGGGTAAGTACATTTTTTAGCAAACTCTTTAATGTTTCGCTATTGGTAACACTTTTTTCCATAGCTTTCATATAGTCGTTTTTGTTTACTTTGCTCCAGTCCACACAAAGTTTTAGTTTTTGTTTCAACATCATATCCAACCAAATGCGAGTGCTTCTGCCATTGCCTTCCATAAATGGGTGTGCTATGTTCATTTCCACGTATTTTTCTACAATTTCGTCAAATGTATTTTGAGGCATTTTTTCAATTTGTTGTAAAGTGTTTTCTAAAAACTGGGCTGAGGCAAACTTAAATCCACCTTTCGAGATATTTTTTTGTCTGATTTGTCCTGCAAAATCATAAAGCCCTCCAAAAAGATAGGCGTGAATTTGTTGTAAGCCTTTTGTTGTGCCTACTTCGATTTCGTTTATTAAATTGCTTTCAAAAAGTGTGTAAGCTTTTTTCTTACTTTGTCCGTCAATAGTATTATCACTATATAAAAACCAATCTAAAAATTTTATTGCATTAGTGTTTGGAAAGCTCTTTGCTAATTCAATAACTCCAGCACTGTCAAGAGTGTCGGATAAGCGTTTTTTGCCGTCAGCTGCTACAAATTTGAAACCGTGAGTAGCACTCACAACTTGATTGTTTTCTGATTTTAGTTTTCGTTTTAGCCACCGCCAATAATTATTTGCTTTGGTATAGTCGCCTTGTTCGTTTAGAATAGCAATTATATCAATAACATTAAACCACCATTTGTTATTTTCTTCGTCCCAAACAGCACGGACTTCGCGATCGTCGAAAAAACGAATTGAAATTTTTGCCTTAGTCATAAATTATTCTTTTGGCTGGTGTTCTTTTCTCAACAAATCGTTTAGTTCTTTTACGGGATTAAAAGTGATAAGTGGCACTTCTACAAAAACACTTATCCAATCAGCCATTGAACCGTTCCAAAGCCCTGGGTGTTCGAGTACTTTTATGGTTTTTCCTTGATGAGTTTTTTCGGAAACAAAACTAGAGTTTTTGTCAACAAAGTTTTTTAAATCAAATTTTTGTCCTTCAGGGTCTTTTACATAGCAAACCAAATCCACAGGGTTGAAGTGAGTAGAATTATTAAAATATTGAGCTTGTTCAGGAATATCAAGATTTATTTGTGCTTTTTCGACAATTTGTAAACTTATTTTTCCATTTTTATCTTTCACCCAAAATGGTCCGCCCCCTGGTTCGCCAGTATTTTTCACCATTCCACAAACTCTGATAGGACGATTAATATAATTTAAAACTTCTGTTTTTAAATCCTCAGAATTATCAAAAATGGCATTTGTGTGTTTTTCTAAAAAATCTTTAGCTTTATTTAAGTTTTCTGTTGTTGGATTATTTTTGAGATTTGAGTAAATTTCTTGTATTTTCTCGACAATTTCGATTAATACTCCTGCTAAAACTTTTTTCCACAAAATAGTTTCTTCTAAATAGTCGCCGTGAGTTAGGTTGTCGATGTTTTTTATAAAAATAATATCACTGTCGAGGCTATTTAAGTTTGTCAATAAAGAACCGTGTCCGCCTGGACGAAGCATAATGTTGCCATTGTCGTCTCTTACAATTTCGCCATTTAGATAAGTTGAAATTGTATTGGTTGATTGTTCTTGTTCTGAAAAACTTAAATTAAATTTATATCCTGTTTTTTGATTGATTTCTTTAAGTTTTGATTGGAAATTTTCTAAAAATTCTGGAGATACAGTTAGGTGAATATTAAAATTTTCTTGATCTTGAACAAGTAGGTTTGCTTCGTGCAAATGTTCTTCAAAAGCTGTTCGTGGAGAATCAGGATAATTATGAAAATCTATTAAACCTTTGGGTAAATTTGCATAATTCAAACCAGAATAAAGAATTTTTTCAACTACTGTTTCTAAATTTTCTGGTTCAGTACAAAGAGGTTTTAGTTTTTTGTAAAAAGCAAAATTTTTAATGTTTTCTAATCCATTTTTTACAGAATAAAACCCTCCATCGTTTAAGTTTTTAAGATTTGGATCTAATTTGTAAGTGATATATCTCTTAAACATTCTTGTTGCAGCACCCGAAGCAGGTACAAATTTTGCCAATTTATAATTTTTTGAATTGTTGTTAAATACATTTACATAAAATTGAGGGTCTTCAATTCTTGTAATGCCATTTTTTGTGCTGGCAAAATTATTTATGTTTAAAAAAGACTCATGTTTTTTTAATAGTTTAATTTGTTCTTCAATTGAGTTTTCAATGATTCCAAAACTTTTTAAATAATTAATATCTGTTTGATTTAACATAATGCGTTTTTGTTGCAATATAGCTTTAAAAGCTTAATTATCAAAATGTTTTAACTTAAAATATTTAATTTTTATTAAAAGAAAAAAGCCTTAATTTTTTTGGGGAAAATCAAGGCTCTTTGAGAAAAGTGAGAACTTACAAATCTATTATGAAATGCTTACACAAAATAAACTCTAAAAATTGACAAAAGTTTGTAAAAAAACGACAAAAAACAAGTATTTACATAAAAGTTCAAATTATTTAAACAGTTCGTAAATAATAGATGTTTTTAAGTAGTCGTATTCTGTGGGTTTACATTTAGTGAAGTCTTTAAAATCTTTAATAAAATGTGATTGGTCAAAATAAAAACCTTGAAAACATAGGTCGTTCCAACTTATATTAGGTTTTGTGTACATTAACTGTATAATATATTTGTGTCGTAATATTCTAGAAAATGTTTTTGGCGAAACTCCTAGAACTTTAGAAAAATATCTTTGAAAGGTTCTTATAGAAAATTTTTCGTTGATGAGTTTATCTATATCTATCAAACCTTTTTTGGCAAAAATTTTATCAACTAAGCTATCAAAGTAGTCGTTTTTTTTAACGTTTACTTTTTGATTTTTGCATAAAAAATCTTCCAAACAGTTTACTAGCTCATCGTTGGTTTCTGTAATGGAAATATTTTCTATTGCAGAATTTAAATTTTCTTTTTTAAAAATATCATATCCATCAATGCTGTCTTGTGTACCATTTGGCGGGGTTTTTCCAAAAAAATTATAAAAGCCATATGGCTTAAAGTTTATGGTTACCAAACCCATTTTGGGAGCAGGTGTCAAAGTTGCATGTTTGGAGTAAATTCCTGTTATAATAGATGTAGTATTTTTATTTCTAATTTGATAATAACTTTCGCAATTGCCAAATACAAATTGCAACATGGGAAAGCCAAGCGGGGGAGCTGTAATGGCTGCACATAAATTGGGTTTTTCAGAACTTATAAATAGCCAATAATTATAGATATAAGGTTTTAGACTTTCGTATTTTACCTCTAAAACAGTTAAAGTAATATCTAATTTTGTTTCGTTATTCATCATAATGACCGCCGTATCTTCCTGTGATTATAATAGAATCAGTGTGGGCATGAGCAGAACCTAAAATTCCCAAACCATTTTCGACATTAGTAAAAACCATAACTGGTTCTGAAAAAGGGTCGCCTGAAGAATTTTGATATTTTTTTTCAGAACGTAAGTATTTATAATAATCTTGGCTAATTGCATAGAAATCAATATATACTACTGTAGTATCAGAGGTATAAGGTAAAGAGAATGCATCAAGAGAAATTTTTAAAACGTATTCTTTACCATCAAAAAACTCATCTGCAATCACTAAACTTCTCAGGTAATCGCCGTCTTCTAAATTCAAATCATTTGAGCTAAAGTGCATAGGGTCAATCGCATCAGCGTAGTAATATCCACCTTGAGAAATATCTATTATTGTAGTATCAGGTCCTTCATAAATAGTATCTATGGTTATTAAATCAGGATCCCAAATTTCAGCCTTATATTTAGAGCGAAGTTTTAACATATAATAGTTTTTTTCATTTGCTGGATCTTTAAACTTTATGCTTATATTTATCTGTTCTTCGTTGTATTGTCCGAAGGATCTGCTAGTGTCAATAGATATGGGTTTTATTTTTTCTAAAATTTGAGATGTTGCATTTATTGTTTCAAATTGTTGATGGCTAACAACAAATTTGTAGTTTTTGCCTTGTATTGGTTTGTAATTTATGCAGTAACAACTAATGCTTGCATCATAAATTAAATTTCCAATAAAAGTTTCGTCTTCGAATAATTTTACTTCTGCATCGTTGAGAGTTGAAAGGTTTGCAATATCTAAAATATGTCTGCTACGACTTATGTGTACTTTAATTGTTGAGTCGGGATTTATTTCTGCATTTAGTACTATTTTTGGTTTTGAGTCTTCAATATCTATATCAATTGTTTTTTCACAAGCAATGCTAAAAATTAAACTTGCTAATATTGAAAATAGTAAAATATATTTAAAAATACTTGCTTTCATTTGTTTAAGTTTTTAAAATTTGAATGCATATCTTACAGATGGAATAATTGGAAATAAACTAACTTGTTTAAGTACTCTTTTATTATTGTCGTATCCAAAGTATAAATAAAACGGATTTTGGCGACTATATGCATTATATAAGCCAAAACTCCATGTTCGACTTCCCCATTTTGTTTTTTTCTTTAGGTTTATACTTAAATCTAATCTATGGTAAGCAGGCATTCTATACCCATTTCTTCCTTTAAAGTATTCTATTTCACCATAATAATACTCCCCAGGATTATAATAATCTAAGTTCAAGCTATTATATCGTGCAACTCCAAGAGTTACAGCATTTCCACTTCCATAAACCCAAGTAAGTCCCATATCAACTTTTTCGTTAAACTCATACATAAGCACAAGCGAAATATCATGTCTTCTGTCGTATTTATAAGGGAAAGGTTCTCCAAAATTAATATTTTTAAATTTTCTCCACGACCACGAAAGTGTGTAACCAAGCCAACCTGATAGTTTTCCATAGTTTTTTCTTAATAAAACTTCTGCACCATAAGCATATCCTTCGCCAATTTCGAGTTTTGATTCCCAGTTTTGTGCTAATTGAAAAAATCCAGCTCCTTCTTTATATTCTATTAAATTACTCATGGTTTTATAATATCCTTCAACACTCAAATCCCAGTTGTTGTCAATATTATACACAAAGCCTAAGGCTGCTTGCTTTGAAAGCTCTGGTCGCACCGAATCGGTTGATGGAAGCCATAAATCTGTTGGCAAACCTATGCTAGTATTTGTTAATAAGTGGATGTATTGCGACATATGTGAGTAGGCAGCTTTTAACGACATTTTATCATTTATTAAAAATCTTGCAGAAGCTCTCGGCTGTATTGATTGGTAAAATCTTTTTTGTACAGCAAATCCCGAATAATGAACTCCAAAATTTAATTTTAATAAGGCTGCTATATCCCATGAGTCTTCAGCATAAACATAAAATTCGTTAGCATATATTTTTTTGTTAGAAAAATCTTGAGTTATACTATTTCCTCCAAACTTCATTGAAATACTTGAACCTCCAGGATTAAAAGTGTGGTATAAATAATTAGCACCAAACTTTACCGAATGTTTTGGTAGAGGTCTATAGTCAAAGTCTAAATTTGCTCCAACATTGTCAATTCCAGATAAATATTTGAAATAATATTCTTCTTCTATTGTTTTACCAGATAAAAATTCATATTTCTGAATAGTTTCAAATTTATATTTACTATATACAGCTGTAAGATTGCCAAAAAGTTTTTTATGAAAAACATGATTCCAGCGTAATGCACTGGTAATATTCCCCCAATTCAAATTAAAATTAATTGCTTCTGTTTTGGTGGTGTCGTTGTAAATGTAACTTTGTTTTGATCTTGTGTAGGCTTTGTCTTTTCCTGTATAAATGCTAAAAAACAATCTGTCTTTGTCCGAAATTTTATAGTTGAGTTTTGCATTTGCATCATAGAAATAATATCCTGCTCTAAATTTGTCAGAATTTCCTGCTGCTCTATTTACAGCTAGAACGAGAGGAGCAGCTAAAATATCAATATAAGTTCTTCTTGCTGATACTACAAAAGAGGCTTTATCTTTTACTATTGGTCCTTCGAAAGTAAATTTTGAAGAAACATTTCCAATAGAGCCTTCGCCGTGATATTCTTTTAAGTTTCCTTCCTTCATTCTAATATCTAAAACAGAAGATAATCTTCCTCCATAGCGAGCTGGAAAACCGCCTTTTATAAGTTTTACATTAGAAATAGCATCAGTATTAAAAACCGAAAAGAAACCAAATAAGTGTGAGGCATTATAAACAGGAACACCATCTAATAGTATTAGGTTTTGGTCGGGACCGCCACCTCTAACATACAAACCGCTACTTCCTTCAGAACCAGATTGAACGCCTGGCATTAACTGTAAAGATTTAAGAACATCTGCTTCGCCGAGCAAAACAGGCAAAGCTTTTATTTGATGAATTGGCATTTCTATCATGCTCATCTGTGTGCTTTTTACAATTTCATCAGATTTTTTATCTAAAATCACAACTTCTGCCAACATTATGTTTGGATCTAATTGTATGTTTAAATTCAAATCCGATGTTAAATATATATCACTTGTAAAAGCTGCGTATCCAACAAAAGAGATACTTAGATTTACAGAATCGGCATCTAATGTTAAACTAAAATATCCATATTCATTTGTTGTAGTGCCTTGCTTTGTACGCATATCGTAAACATTAGCACTAAATATATGCTCGCCAGAAGCTTTGTCAGTAACATAACCACTAATGGTATATTTTTGTGCAAAAGCTCCTAAATTACATGAAGCAATGAAAATTATGAAAATTAATTTTATGTGTTTCATTCAATAAATTTGTTGTTTCGATTTCACAACAAAAAGTGTGCAAATTTAGTAATTTTTTTATATGATTTTTTGTAGAATTAAATTGATTTTTTATAGTGATTTTCTATAAATTCCATAGGACTTAAAACTTCAAATTTTGATTTATTAATAAACCATATTTTTGTTGCGAATTTTGTAGATGTTTCTATGTCGTGGCTTGAAAAAATTAAACATTTGTTTGTGCTTATTTCTTTTAGTTTTCTCATTAGTTGATGTTTCATTTCATAGTCGAGAAAAGCACTTGGTTCGTCTAAAATCATAAGTGGTGTTTCTTGGATTAATGCTCTTGCAATCATTGCTTTTTGTCTTTCGCCATCGCTCAAGCTCCAAAGTTGTCGGTTTTGTAATTTTAATAAATCAAAATCATTTAAGTTTTTCTCAACTAATTTAATGTCAGCTTCAGATTTTTTATCGAAAACATTTGTATATGGACTTCTTCCCATTTCTGCTAATTCACGAACTGTAAGATTTGCAGTAAAATCAATTTTTGTTGGAACAAAACTTATTAATTTTGATTTATTATTTAAACTTAGCTTTTTAACATCTTGTCCGTCTATAATAATTTTTCCAGAAATAGGTTTTAAAATTCCAGAAATTGTATTTAAAAATGTTGACTTTCCACTTCCGTTTAATCCTACAAGGCATATTAAATCTCCAATGTTTGCAGATAGATTTACTTCTTGTTCGCAAAGTGGAATCTTGTATCCGAATTTAAGATTGATTATATTTAAGATTGAGTTTTCCATTACACAAATGTTCTTTTGTTTTTAAACACAACCCAAATAATGAATGGAGCAGCAAGGATTGCTGTTATCGCATTAATAGGCAAATTGCCGTTTGATGTAAAGAGATTACTTAAAATATCTCCGCACAACATAAAAATACCACCTAAAAGTGCTGATGCTGGAATTAGAACAAAATGATTGGAAGTGTTGAATATCCATCTGCTAATATGAGGAACAGCAATTCCAACAAAACCTATAGGACCACAATAAACGGTTATAACTCCTGTTAATATGCTAACTATTGTAAAACTTAAAATTCTTAAAAGTTTTATATTTACTCCCATAGTTTTTGCAAAATTTTCGCCTAGTAACATTAAGTTTAAATTTTTAGATAGCGAAAAAGCTAACAATACAAAAATCAATATAATAGGCGAGGCGAGTAATAAATCTTTAGAAGAACTTGCTGTTAATGAACCCATTGTCCATACTACAAAAGATTTTACGTTAATTCCTGTGGCAAAATATTGTAAAATATTTACTATTGCAGAAATAATTCCAGCTAATAATATACCTATAATTAATATTGAAAGTATATCTCGAAGTTTATAAGAGATTATTAGAATTAATCCTAATATTGATGCAGCTCCAATTCCTGCTGCTATTAAAGTTATGTAATTAGATGCGTGGTAAAAATGATTTCCAAACAAATAGCTTCCACCAAGAACGACAATAGCAACGCCTAAGCTTGCTCCACTACTAATTCCTAAAATATCTGGTCCAGCTAAAGGATTTCTAAATAAGGTTTGCATAATTAATCCAGAAATTGATAAACTAGCTCCAGCTAAAATAGCCATACTCATTCTTGGGAAACGAAATTCTTTTAATAACAAATAAAATTCACTTTCTGTATTGCTTGAAAAAATATAATTAAAAATATCCGATACTGAAATTTGAATGGATCCTGATAAAAGGTCTAAGAGTCCTAAGAAAATTAGAAAAACACTTAATAAAATAAACTTTATTGTAAGTTTGGTTTTTTTCATTTACGCATGGCTAATTTATTTGTTTATAATAATATAGATTGTGTATATTTGTTGAATCTTGATGAAAAATTGTTTTTAAATCCAATAAAATTATGTCAGGGTGTAATATTCCTGATTCCCAAAAATCATTTCCACCAGCTTGGTTTTCTTTTAAATTATTGTTGTAAATTTTTGCAGTCTTATATGGTTCAAAAAACTCTAATCTGTTGTCTATAGATAAAATTTCAGTTTTAGTGTTTACATTATTTGGATTTAGCCAAAAACTAATATTTTTAGCTTTTGCAAACACTTCTTCAATATTTAAACCTTGGCTATCAGAATGATTATTGTTGCTAAAAATATATTCTCCGCCTGCATCATTAATAAAGTTTGCAAAAAAAGAATTTCCTCCAGGAACCCACCAAGTGCCTTTCCAAGGCAAACTTACCAATACTTTTGGTTTTTCTGTGGTTTGAGGAATAGATGATTTTATATTTAGATAATTATTTTCAATGCTGTCAAAATATTCAGTTGCAAAATTTAATTTGTCGTAGAAACAAGCAAAAAATTTTATCCATTCGCTTCTACCTAAAGGTTTAGCTTCGGTAAAATCATTGACAAAAACCACAGGTATTCCTAGGTCTGTTAGTTTTTGAAATTTCGAAACGCTAGTATTGTCAACACCAAAGGCAAATACAACATCTGGAGAAATTGAAATGATTTTTTCATAGTTTATTTGATTATCATATCCAATATTATAAATTTTTCCTTGTGCATAAAGTTTTGATACATCTGAATTACAAACTAATTCTGGTGTACTTATGCCTTTTATAGAAGAAGTTTTGTTTAAAGTTGAAATAAAGGCTATATGACTGGTTGACAAACACGCAACTTTTGAAACTGGAATAGGTATTGTAACATTTGAATTAGGAGAAGATTCTGGTTCATATGATAAATAATAATTGTAAGTACCGCTATTTGTTTGGTCAAAACGATTTTTAACTTTTAAAATATAGCCATCAGAAATTTCTTGTATTTCAAAATCTGTTGCGTATTTGTTTGGAATAGTTTGTCCTTCTTCAGTTTTTATGTGTTGATTATTACATGAATTTAAAAGAAATAATACTAAAAAATTAAATATTAAAAAGTATATAAATTTCATTTTTTATTTTTTTTGAAACTATAGTTTTAACATGTGGTTATAAAAAACCTCTGACTATGCAAAGATAATCAGAGGTTTTAATTTTTTAGTTGTATCAACTTTTATTTTGTTAACAATATCTTTTTATTAAGATTTAAATTTCCAAGTTTCATTCTGATAATGTACAAACCTTCTGGATAGTTGCTTAAATCAGTAGTAAATTCATCAAATCCATTTTTATAAATTTCGCTAACAACTTTTCTACCCATTATGTCGTAAATTTCAAAACTAAAACTTGAGTAATAAGTGTCTTTTATTTTTATAGTTACTACTCCATTAGTTGGGTTAGGATAGATGTTTATGTCGTTTTCTGCAATAATTTCTTCTATATCAACTAAACAAGCAATAGGTTTTAAAGGAAGTGCTGAACTAAAATTAGAGCTTGCTGGGTTTATTGATTTAAAATCATTTGGAGTGTACCAAGTGCTTCCTTTTTTCATGTAAAGTTGATTTTGTGCAGGATCATTAGGACGCATAGGTATTCCTACAACAAGCATATCATCAGAGAATCCATCTAGGTCTTCATCTGGATAGTTAATTTTGTATCCAACATAAAATGGACCATTAACACTAATTGGTGGTTCAAATTTAATAAGATTAGTTTCATTTTTTGTAAGTTGATGTAAGAAAACTTTCTTTTCACCCAAAATCGAATCTGGAGTTGAGTAATTAGCGTCTGCAACAAAAAACTTCACATATGAATCAGTAGCGTCATATTTTACTTGTTTAAGAGGTACTAAAACTGCCGATACTTCGCTAAATGTGTGAGCATCATAGCGATTTGCATATTCTCTTATTTTAAGTCCATTGTGTCCAGCTAAATATCCCCATTGACCATCTGGTACTCTTGGCTCAACAACTTCGCCAGGTTTTATTGTTGTAATAGTATCACAATATTGTCCAACAGGGCTACTAAATACATAAATATAATTATGTTTTACAACAGTGCTTGAGCCACACGAGTTGCTAACTGTTAGGCTTACATCATAAATGCCTGGAGTGCTATATCGTATAGGAGAGCTTGGCGAGCCTTCGTTACTGCTTGATGGAGAACCACCAATGAAAGACCAAGTGTGATAAGTTGGAAAACCTTCAGATTCGTCAAAGAATTGAACGCTTCCTCCTGCTGGGATTAATCTAGCACTTGCATTAAAGGCAACTGTAGGCTCGTCGGTGCAAGGATCATCTACGCTTACAGTTATGTACATCTCTTTAATCATTATATCAGTTCCAAAGTTGTTGCCTACAGTTAGTTTTACCGTATAAGTACCCTCCTCTGGATATGTTATTCCCATTGGATTTTTTTGATTGCTAGTACCTTGGTCTGAACCAGGGAACTCCCATGTCCATTGGTATGGATTACCAGAGCTTAAATCAATAAAGTTTATTGGGTCGTTAGGTTGAACAACAGTGTAGTTTGCTGTAAAGTTAGCAGTTGGTGGAGTTGTTGCCTTTGGAATAACAGTAATATAATCAACTTTTGTATTAATATCTTGAACATTATTTGTCTTGCGACAACGTAAAGTTACATTATAAGTACCGACTTGTAAATATGCAATTGGTGGTGGTGTGGAATCGTTGTAAACTGCAGGAGTTCCTCCTTCAAATTCCCAAGCCCATTGATTAAATGGTCCGTTTTCGGAAAGATTTGTAAAACGTACTACTCCACCAACAGGAATTACTCTTTTGTCTGCTTCAAATTCTGCAATAGGACTGTTTGGGTCGGGATTAACAGTTATGCATTCTTGGCAAATATATGTATCTTGACCATCTGCATTTTGAACTTGTAGCACCACATCGTAAATTCCAGCATTTGGATAACATATATTAGTTGGGTGTTGGTTTGTAGAATTTATAGGTGTTGCACCAGGAAATGACCATGACCAAGAGTTTGGACTGCCAGTAGATTGATCATTAAAATTAATACACTCACCAGCAATAATATTATAACTAGAAGCAACAAAACTAGCATGAAGACCAGCAGCGTTATCTGTTACATGAATATATCCAACTTTAACTTCTTCGTCTTGGTCAGTACCATCACTAACAATTAGTGTAACATTAAATGTGCCAGCAGCTCCATAAGTTACGGTTGGGTTTTGCACACTGCTTGTTGCAGGATTACCTCCAGGGAATTGCCAACTCCAAGAAGTAATATTACCTACAGATTGGTCGGTAAAGTTAACTGTACCTCCAACATTTATTGTTGTTTGGTCTGCTACAAAGTTTGCACTTAAAGTACCAGGGTCCACAACAGTAATGTAGTCTGTTCTTGTTTTTGTGTCGCTACCTGCTGCATTTGTGGCTGTCATTGTAACGGTAAATGTTCCTGCAGTATTATAGGTAATAGTTGGGTTTTGAGCAGTTGGTCCTGTGAGCGAAGGAGGTGTTCCTCCATCAAAAGTCCATTCCCAAGATGTAGGGTTGTTTGTAGATTGGTCTGTAAAGTTAACTGTTCCGCCAACAACAACAGTTGTGGGATTTCCAACAAAATCAGCAACAGGTGCAACTACGCCTGTGTTATTTGGGTCAAATCCAGGACATGTTTCTGCTCCAGTATTGTTTGGATCTAACCATGGTTTTAATTGATCGGCTGGTGCGCCACCATTTGACTGCCAGTGATAATCGAATTTTCCGTATAAATCATATTGTTGAGCAGCAGCGTTACCACAACCCGAAGCACCACCAGTTAATGTTCCAACAATAAGTTTATTGTTATTAAAAATAGGAGAACCAGAAGAACCACCCTCTGTAACACCCCAGTTAGTTTGTGTTTGTGCCCAATTTGCACGCCACCAAGCATTTGCTGGAGAACTAGCTTGCCAAGTAGCAGAAGTTAAAGGAGCAGTATATGTTGAAATTTTCTTAATATCTCCACTTGGGTGATGAATACATACTCCACTTGGACTAGCATCTGTTCCTCTGTACCAACCATTATAATAAGCATTGTAGCCAGCTAAAGTCGCCTGATCTGTATTTAGTTCTAAAAGCAACATGTCAGAACCAGTGTTTTCATCTCCTCTAGCTCTTTTTACAGCTCCAGTAACAGTATTGTAGGCAGGTGCAGTTCCAGGATTTGTACAACCACTAGCCTCATAGTTAAAATAAAATTGCCAATTACTAAAATTTGTAGCAGAACCACCACAATGGTCGGCAGTTAAAAAATATGGAGTACCGTCGTTTGCAGTATTGTTAACTAAAGAACCTGTACAAAGACCACCAAAAAAACCTTGAACACAATAAATTTCGGCAACACCTCTTTTTTGTGTTTGCCAGTCAGCTCCTTCAGGACAGTTTACGTTTACTTGGCAAGAACCCGAAGCACCAAGATTTCCAGGGTCTTTAGTGCTGTTTTCGTATTTGCCAATTAATTGTGAAACTCCTCTAAAAACATAAGATATGTTATAAATATCTATATTAGCATCTTCTGTTGCCTGAGGATATTGTATGTATTCAATATATGTGTCAGCTCCTTGAATAATTTCTGTAGAAAAATCAGAAAACATTTTTGGATTATTTCTATCGTCAAAAGCACCAATTACTTGTTTTTTATTTTGGTTATATAAAAATAATTGTGAATATTTTGGCAAGTGAAAATCCTTATAGTATAATGCAAGACCTTTTGCTCCTTCCATATTTATATGAAGTCGCCATATTTTTGTACCGTCTTCTAAATAATCCCAAGTACCAGAATTTTCCATATTTAAATTAACTGGAATAATTGTTGCAATTCTATAAAGTCCATCGTTTTGTTCAAGATAATCTGCTTCGGCTATAGTTGCCTGCATTTCTGGTGGGTTAATTGTTATATGATCAATTTCATTGGACAGAGGATTGTTTTTAGTAAAACTTAAAGGTTGTCCACCATAACTGGGTTGAGAAAAAGCATTGTTACTTACTAATAAAAATAAGCCAAGGCTTGCTAACAATAAGTGAATTTTTTTCATTGTGCGCTTTGTTTTAAATATAAAATATTATGCAAAATAAATAAATTTTTTCAAAATGTAAATATAATATTTAATTTTATTATAAAACGAATATTTATAAAACAAGTTGCTTTAAAAAAACAAATATTTTTTTCTTTGTAATTTATTAAAAGTCAAGCAACTAAAGAGTGCGGTATTGAAAAAGTAAAAAAAAATTGCAAAAAATTTGGAAAATATGAATCTTTAAATATATCTTTGCAGTCCCAAAAAGGGATTATTGAGATTGATTAGCTCAGCAGGTAGAGCACCTGCCTTTTAAGCAGGGGGTCTGGAGTTCGAGTCTCCAATCAATCACTCTCATTAAAAAAGAATAGCTGGTATTTTTGCCAGCTATTTTTCTTTATTGCAATTATTTTTAGAAAAAAAAATCTTACTATCCATAATACTTAAGTTCTCAAATAAAATACTATAAAATTATCTTGAAAACTGAAACTTTTAATAAAGTTAAAAAAAATTATTATGAGGACAAAAGCTTTATTAATTTCTTTGATTGCGATTTTTGCAATTAGTTTTTCAAGTTGTAATTACACCAAGAAAACCATGAAAACTCCTAACAACTATGTTGAGTTTAAAAAAGACGATTTTACTTTTTCAGAACAAGTTGTTGGACGAGGAGCTCAAACCAAGGTATTTGGTATTGACTGGAGCCACTTATTTGTTAGTAAAACAGGATCAATTCAGGCACTTCCTTTCAGTTTTCCTATCATTGGCAATTTGCCTATTGCAGGGTCAGAAGCTTATGCAATTTGGGATTTGATGGAAAAGAATGGTGCAGGTTATGATGTGGTTTTTTATCCACAGTATGAAACTCAAACAAAAGGAGTACCATTTATATTCCAAAAATCAACAACAACAGTAAAAGCTAGATTGGCAAAAATTAAATAGTGAAAAATTGTTTTTAAGATAAGCCATTCAAAAACTGAATGGCTTTTTTGTTTAAAGTATTTTTTGTCTAATTATTAAAATACAAAATGATTTACAAACCAAAATTTTAAAAAAATAGAGATAATGGCACAAAATCTTATTTTTTTATTAATTTTGTAATCTGATAAAAATAAAAATGTCAAATCGAATAAATTATATAATATCTGAACTTAAAGACCAATATCTAATAGAAGATAATTTAAGATCATGGATTATCGGTTTTAGTGGGGGAAAAGATTCAACCGCACTTTTACAATTGGTCTGGTTGGCTATGGAGCAAATACCAAAAGAGTTGAGAAAGCGAGAAATACATGTTATTTGTAACGATACTTTGGTAGAAAATCCAATCATTAAGGAATATGTAGATGATGTGTTGAAAAAAATAGAACAAACAGCTGTACAGCGAGATATGCCGATTTCAGTAAAAAAAACAGTTCCTCGTTTGGAAGATACTTTTTGGGTAAATGTAGTTGGACGTGGTTATCCAGTTCCTAATAATACTTTTCGTTGGTGTACTGACAAGATGAAAATAAAACCAACATCACGTTATATTGTTGAAGAAGTAGATAAAAATGGTGAAGCTATCATTTTAGTTGGGACTCGCAGAAGTGAAAGCGTAAATCGTGCTAATACAATAAAAAAACATGAAGTAAAAGGGAAACGTTTAACAAAGCACCCAAATCAAGTTAATACTTTTGTTTATTCTCCAATTAAGGAGTTAGAATTAGAAGAAGTTTGGTATATAATCAATGCAATATCATCGCCTTGGGGTTCAAACAATTCAGAGTTATTTAAAATTTATGCTGATGCAAGTGCTGATGATTATGAGTGTCCTACAATGGTTTCTGATGATAAACACCGTTCTTGCGGGCAAAGTCGCTTTGGATGTTGGACTTGTACGGTAGTAAAAGAAGATAAGTCACTAACTGCTCAAGTAGAAAATGGTAAAGAGTGGTTGAAGCCACTTTTAGATTTAAGAAGTAGTATGTTTGATCAAAGAAATATATCGGAAAACAGGGACACTACAAGGCGGAATGGACAAAAAGCAGTAACAGCAGATGGACACAATCAGGGTAATTATACAATAGAATATAGGAGTAAGTTGCTAAAACAAGTTTTAGAAGTTCAAAAATACATTCAACAGTTTGATCCAAGTATTGAACTTATTAAGAACTCAGAACTTATTGCTATTCAGGTAATTTGGCGAAGAGACTTAGCAATGCCAAATAAAAATTACAGAGAGCTTACAAGTTATAAAACTGTATCAGAAATTTACAATGAAGTTTATAATAAAGAATTAGATATGAAAGTTTTAGATGAAAAAATACAAAAGGAAATTGATTTGTTGAAGTCTGTTTGCAATGACGAAAGTCATGATTTTGAATTAATTCATGAACTTCTTGAGTTACAAAAACAAAAAGCACTTTTAAATCGTAAACGCGGATTAAAAGATGAAATGGAGCAAGTTATTGAAAAATATCTCAAAAAAGAAACGGTGTAATGTTTATAAAGGAAGTAGAACTAAATAATTTCAGAATTTACAAGGGTGTAAATCGAATTACTTTATCGCCTCAATGTGAAAAAAATATTGTAATTGTGAGTGGTCAAAATGGTTTTGGAAAAACAACATTTTTAATGTCACTTGTTTGGTGTTTGTACGGGAAAAACATGGAACAAGTTGATGCAATGTACAAAAAAGAAATAGAGGATAAAGGTAATTATACGAGATACATCATGGATAGCATGAATCGCAAGGCGGCTGAAGATGGGGAAACTGAATTTTCTGTTATGATTACTTTTTCAGAGGTTAATGTTCAGAATGTTTTGTGTGATGTTATTGTAAAACGTAGCTATAATATTGTTACAGGCACTTCTGATATAGTAGAGGTTTTTATAAGTGGGCAACCACAAGAACTTATTGAAAACTTGTCTCAAGATAATCAGAAGGGCGAAGAGATTTTCATTAGAGAGTTTATTCTACCAATTGCTATTGCAAAATTTTTCTTTTTTGATGCTGAAAAAATTACTTCTCTTGCAGAAATAAATCAGAAAGACCAACGAAGAGAGTTAAGTAGAGCATATTCTGAAGTATTAGGTATTCAAAAATATGAAACATTAAAAGATAATCTCGAAGATAAACTTGATGAATACCGTAAAAAGTCAGCAAAAAATGAAGATAAACAAAAGTTGAATCAACTTGAAGCAGATATAAAAAATGTAGAACTTGAGATCGAAAATTGTGAAATAAAAATCAATGATCTTACAGAAGAAATCAGGTCTCAAAAATACGAATCTGACGATATTTCTTTAAAACTTGTAAAAGCAGGTGATACAATGAGTCTAGAAGAACTTTTGAATCTACGAGATGAGAAAAATAAATTGGAAGAACAGAAGTCTAAGCTACAAGAACAGCTAAAAGAAACTTTTGATTTTATACCATTTGCATTAGCAGGTGAAACTTTGGCAAATATGGTAGAGCAAATAGAAAATGAAAGATTATTATCAGAACAGAAATACAAACAAGATGATGTAAAAGAGAAATTTACGAAGATTCGCCAAGAAATTGAATCTGAAAAACAAAAGCTAAATTTTGTTCCAGATATTAAAACAGCAGACTTTTATATTAAGCAATTTGAAAAATTGGTAAAAAAATACTTTTATTCAGACATACAAGAAATTGACGAGAATATGAAAATATTACACGATTTTTCAGATAGTCAGACAAATGAAGTCAACCAGTTAATTGTAGGGATAAAAAACAACTTTCAAGTTAAATTTAAAAGTTTAAATAATGAGTATTCATATGTTAAAAATCAGATTGATTCGATAAATCGTAAAATTAGAGATGCTGAAAAAAACGCACAAGACTTACATATTTCTGATTTGAGGGACAAAAAAGAAGTGTTGGATGGACAAATTAGTGAAAAAGAACGAGAAATAGGTTCGTTGAATCAGAAAATAGATGACTGGAGGGAGGCGTTAAAAAAACATAGACAAGACCAAACGGCTATTCGCAAACAAATAGATGATTCTGCACAATATTCCGAAAAAGAACAAAAAACGAAACAATTGATAAAAACTTTGGAAGAGTTCATATTGAAATTTAAACAGCAAAAGAAAGAATCATTACAAACAAAAATGCTAAATTCTTTACAGCGACTTTTACATAAAAAAGACTTTGTGCAACAAGTTGATGTTGACATCCTCACTAGTGAAGATATTGATATTGTCTTATATGGAGAGAATAATAGAGAAATTGACAAAAGTGGACTTTCAATGGGAGAAAGACAGTTGTATGCTTCAGCTTTGTTAAGTTCACTTGTTTCAGAATCTGAAATTGATTTTCCTGTTTTTATAGATTCCCCAATGCAAAAGTTTGACAATCAACATGCTGAAAATATTATCAAACATTTTTATCCAAATGTTGCAAAACAAGTCGTGATTTTTCCTCTGTTACATAAAGAGTTGACCGAAAATGAATATAATTTATTACAGTCAAATGTTTGTAGGACATTTTTAATTAATAATACATCGTCAGATAGTTCTGAGTTTTTAGAAACCGAACCTAACAATTTTTTCTCAAAATATAATCAGATTAGCAATGCAAATTAATATAAAAACTTCTGAAAAAAGTCAGGATATAATTCGTCGTTTAACACCAAAACTTGGAGATCGAACTCCTGAAAATGTAATTGCAAGAATCGCATTTGCTTATTCTTTGCAAAAAGGTGTAAAATTTAATATAAATCATTTATTCAGTCAAACTGATTCCAAAGGAAAAGAGTATAAAGATCATATTCTTTTTGACTCTCGACATCGTGATTTTTACATTGCTTTAATTTGTCAACATTATGAAATTTACAAAACAGATGAAAATATTCCAAAATACATTAAACTTCATATTGACAATGGGTTAGAGCTTTTGGATAAGATTTTTGATACCAGTGAATATACTTTTTTCGACTTTTTGAATGAACATATTGATAAAGGGATAAGACATCTTGTAGATGTTACAGTTTCGGCGGAACATGTTAGAAACGCTCATCAAAACATAGAAAAGTCTTATTTTTCAAACATTATCAAATTAGAAGTTGGAAAAACTATTGATACAAAAGAGCCAGTATATCTGAGTGTCAACGATAATACAAAATATAACAATTGTCACATTGCAGTTGCAGGTAATTCGGGTACAGGAAAAACACAATTTGCACTTGAGTTTATTTCACAAATTTATGATAAGTCAAACGGGCATGTAAACTATATTTATTTAGATTTTAAAGGTTTGAAGCAAGAAGATATAAAAACTTACGAGAAGTTTTTTAAAGATACAAAAACTGAATTTGTAGATGTTCCTAGAACACAATTCCCTGTTAATCCGCTTACTTTTATTGATAATGTTAATGAAAGTGATAAAAATATGGGAATTGACAAGTTTGTAGACATTGTTTGTAAGTATTCTAATTTAGGAATAAAACAAAGAGGAAAACTTAGAGAGGCAACATCGGAAGCATTTGTTGAACAACGAGATGGAACATATCCTACAATTTCACAAGTCAATGAGAAACTAAAAGAAACTTATGATAAGCAGGATACATTGACAGAAATGATGAATGATTTAAGCCGTTATAAAATCTTTTTAGAGGACCGTAAAAATGAATCTAATTTTTTAAATAAAAATCTTTACTTATCACTCTCTGGGGACTTACCAACATCTGTTCGTTTTACATCTTTGTTTTTAATTATCAATTACATATATAATACGTTTATGAACATGGACAATAGTCCCAGTGAAAACAACATAAAATCATTACGTTATGTAATTTTAATCGATGAGGCACATGTTCTTTTCAAAGAAAAAAAATATGAAGAAATTTTAGAGAAAATGTTGCGAGAAATTCGCTCAAAAGGTGTATCAATTGTATTGTTGTCGCAGGGAATAGAAGAATACAATCAAAAGGGTTTTGATTTTTCTTCAATGTGTGAGATTGCTTTTTTACTTGATATTAAAGATAAAAACAATACAAAAGCAATGGAAAAATTCCTTGGATTATCGGGTAAAGACACAAATAAGATAGTTCAAAGTATGTCAAAAATCGAGAAAGGACAAGCAATTTCAAATATAAAAGAATTTGATAAAGCAAAACTATTTGAAGTAAATCAATATTGGAAACGAAATAAAATTTAATACAGTATGTCTAATGTAAAACATGAAAAAATTCCTGTTACGAATTTAATATTAGATTCGAAAAATCCTCGCTTACCCAAATCAATGAGTAATAAAAGCGAAAAGGAAATTATTAACTTTCTTTTATCAGATGCTTCTTTAATTGAACTAATGTTAGCCATTAGTAAAAATGATTTTTTTGAGGGAGAACAATTATTGGTTGTTCCTGATGAAGGGGATAAGTATTTAGTCGTTGAGGGAAATCGAAGACTATCAGCAGTGAAATTACTTCATAATCCAGAACTTGGAGAAGTTTATAAAAGCAAGATTGAGCAAGTGATTAGAGAGGCTGAGCATAAACCTACTGACTTGCCATGTTTGATATTTGAAGATAAAGATGAGATATTAAAATATCTTGGCTATAGACATATAACAGGAATAAAATCGTGGAAGTTATTAGAAAAAGCTCGTTATTTAGCAAAACTTAAAAATGATTATTTCCCTTCATATTCTATTAGTTCAGCAAGTAGAGAAATAGCAAAAATGATAGGTAGTCGTAAAGATTATGTTGTTCGCGTTTTAGCAGGATACAAACTATATGAAATAATCGAAAACAATGGTTTTTATAGGATAAGTGGATTGGATGACACTACATTTTATTTTAACTATTTAGCCGATAGTTTAAGCCGTTCAAATATTGCCGAGTTTTTAGGGGTTGATTTTAATAAAGATAATCCTACGGAAAATGTTCAGTATACAAATCTGAAAGAATGGACTAATTGGTTGTTTAATAAAGAATTGCCAAATAAAATAATAGGAGATAGTGAAAATTTAAATACTCTTAATAAAGTCATAGCTTCGCCTGAAGCTTTAAAGGCATTTAGAGATGGTGAAAACCTTTTTGTTGCAATTGAGTTTACAGATGAGTTTGATGTTCAATTTGAAAATGCAATAAAAAATTCTATCAGGCACATGGAAAAAGCTGATTTGTTAACTGTTAAGGTTGTGCATTTTTATAGTAGCTTAGATGAAGACTTGAACGAGATTTATCAACGAATAAAAAAAATAAAATCAGCAAAGGGACTTAGAGATGACGAATTTTAATAAAAAGATGAGTGAACTTTTTAAAAAGTTCACAATAAAGCCACCTAAATCAGCACAGTATAAAAATCAATACTATGCTGACTATATTGAATTAGTTAGTCTTGTTTCACCTGACTTTGTCTCTCAGTCTGATATTAAAGATAGACTATTTGATGAAGGCGTTAAAGCTGAAGTTGAGCACCCAGAAGATGGTGAATATGGTTTGCTTGATTCTCAAATAAATGATAAAGCTGAAGGATATGTGAACACATATTTTGAATATTTAGAAAAAAGGAAATTAATCTATGGTGATAATTATCCCTTTATTTTTGATAAAAATAAGGGGATAAAAGTTATAGACAAGTCAGAACTATCGGAGCAACAAAAATTGTACATTTATTTGTTAATTGCTTCTTCTTTGAGTTCATTTAGGGACATAAAACAGTTCATTACTGATGACTTTGAGAAATTATCAGAATTAGTGCTGAAAGCGTATTTGCCAAGTAATGCAAAAGTTTTTGGGTTTGGTAGTAATTCTAAATATAAAGGGAAAACAAAAGAGAAGATTATTAAATTAGGTAAAGATATTAATGTTTATGCGCGTGACGATAGAATTATTGATTTAATTCCAGACGAAAGTACAGAAGATAAAGGGTTGGATGTTGTTGGTTGGATACCGTTCGAAGATAATAATCCAAATACTATTATCATATTTGGACAGTGTGCGTGTGGAAAAAATTGGTTTGGAAAACAAATAGATACACGACGTTATGATAAGTTTTATACGCATTATCTTACCCCTTTCATACACGCTATGTTCTATCCAGAAGATTTTGATAATTATGGTGGAAAATTTAATCTTGATCTTGATTTGATTGAAAATATAGTTTTTGAAAGAAGAAGGTTGTTGAATCTAGCAGATGAAAATGTTTTTAAACATTTAAGTTATTCGAAGCATATAGTTGAAGAGTGCTTGAATTATCGAGAGGATATAGTGTAAAAATAGAATTTATATTAAAGGCTTATCCCATTTTTTTTAAATTTGCAAAAATTTTATGATGAAAGAATTTAAAAGATATACAGTAACAACTGCTTTGCCTTATGCAAATGGACCTGTTCATATTGGTCATCTTGCAGGTGTGTATGTGCCTGCGGATATTTATGTTAGATATTTAAGACTAAGACATAAAGATGTGATTTTTATTGGTGGTTCTGATGAACATGGTGTACCAATTACTTTGAAAGCACGTAACGAAGGAGTTACACCACAACAAGTTGTTGATCGCTATCATAATATCATTAAAGAATCTTTTAAAAAATTTGGAATTTCTTATGATATATATAGTCGTACTAGTAGCCAAATTCATCATGAAACAGCTGCAGAATTTTTTAAAACTTTGTATAACAAAGGCGAGTTTATCGAAAAAATTAGCAAACAATATTTTGATGAAGCCGAAAACCAGTTTTTAGCTGATAGATATATTATAGGAACTTGTCCAAAATGTGAATATGAGGCTGCTTATGGTGATCAGTGCGAAAATTGTGGTTCTTCGCTTAGTCCAGAAGAGTTAATCGATCCCCGTTCGGTAATAAGTGGCAATAAACCAATTTTGAAAGAAACAAAACATTGGTATTTACCATTAGATAAATACGAAAATTGGTTAAAACAATGGATTTTAGAAGAGCATAAAGAGTGGAAGCCAAATGTTTATGGGCAATGTAAATCTTGGTTAGATGCTGGACTTTTTCCACGTGCAGTAACTCGCGATTTAGATTGGGGTGTAAAAGTTCCTTTGCATGAAGCCGAAAACAAAGTGCTTTATGTTTGGTTTGATGCTCCTATTGGATATATTTCTGCAACAAAAGAACTAAGACCTGATTGGGAAAAATATTGGAAAGACGCAGAAACTAAATTGGTTCATTTTATCGGAAAAGATAATATAGTTTTTCATTGTATTATTTTCCCTTCTATGCTTAAACAAGAAGGAAGTTATATTTTACCAGAAAATGTTCCAGCAAATGAGTTTTTAAATTTAGAAGGCGATAAAATTAGTACTTCGCGTAATTGGGCAGTTTGGTTGCACGAATATTTAGAGGAATTTCCAAACAAACAAGATGTTTTGCGTTATGTGCTTTGTGCAAATGCTCCAGAAACTAAAGATAGCGATTTTACTTGGAAAGATTTTCAAGCAAGAAATAATAATGAATTAGTTGCTATTTTAGGGAATTTTATAAATAGAGCACTTGTGCTTACTCATAAATATTATGATGGAAAAATTCCTGTTCCAAGCGAAATTACTGATAAAGAAAAAGAAATTCGCGAGGAAATTTTAAAAATAAAATCAGACTTAGAAAAAAATATAGAAAACTATAAGTTTAGAGAAGCTTTAAAAGATTTTATGCAAATTTCTAGAATAGGAAATAAATATTTAGCCGACACAGAGCCTTGGAAACTTATTAAAACAGATTCAGAAAGAGTTAAAACGATAATGTATTATTCTCTTCAACTATGTGCTATAAGTGTTGTTTTGGGTGAAATATTTTTACCATTTTCTATGGAAAAACTTCGCAATATGTTAAATATGGAAAAAACAGATTGGGAAGATGTTTTGAAATTTGATTTGTTAAAGCCTGAACATAAAATCAATCAAGCAGAATTATTATTTGAAATTATTGATGACGCAAAAATTGAAGAACAATTAAATAAACTTGCAAAAACAAAAGAAATGAATGAAAGTTCGGCAAAAACTGTAAGTCCGCAAAAAGAAGAAATTACTTATGATGATTTCGTAAAGCAAGATATAAGAGTTGCTACCATTTTAGAGGCAGAAAAAGTTCCTAAAGCTGATAAATTATTAAAACTTTTAGTCGATACAGGAATTGATAAGCGAACAATAGTTTCGGGTATTGCCGAATATTATAAACCAGAAGAAATAATAGGTAAGCAAGTTTGTGTTTTAGTTAATTTGGCTCCGCGAAAATTGCGTGGTATCGAATCTGCTGGAATGATTTTGATGGCTACAGATAAAGACGGAAGTTTGAAATTTGTTAGTCCAGAAAATTTAACTGCAAATGGGTCTGTCATTAGTTAAAATTTTTTTAAAAAATCAAAATTCTTATTTGTAGTTTCAAAAAAAATAAATATTATTGCACAAAATTAATTAACTTTTAAATATTTGATAGTAAATAGAAATTTAAGTATTTGATAAAATCCAGATTATTTTAATTCTCAAAAATGAAACTTTTAACATTAATTCGTCATGCTAAGTCAGAGCAAGACACAGATGATTCTGATTTTGACAGGGTATTAACAGAAAAAGGTGTTGAAGATGCCTACAAGATGGGAGAACATATCGCAAAACATTTACCAAAACCAGATTTAATAATTTCGAGCCCAGCAGAAAGAGCTGCTCATACTGCCGAAATTATTGCTGAACAAATTGGATATGATGAAGATGAAATAGAATTTGTTGATGAAATATATTTGTGTAGCACAACAGAGTTTTTGGAAGTTTTAATGGAACAAAATGTAAAAACTAAACATATATTTTTAGTAGCTCATAATCCTGGCTTAACAAATCTTGCAAACTTGTTGACAAATTCCAATATTGATAATATGCCAACATGTAGTGTCGCTCATGTTGAATTGGATTTTCATAAATGGGACGATATTGAAGCTGAAACGGGTAGGGTATTAGAGTTTTTTACACTTAGAACTATATAATAATAAAATAAAAAAGCGGTGTCTCATAAGTGTCAAACTGCTTCGTTGCTTTCAATATTCGGACTCAGTCACGTACTTATGGTACGCTCTTTCGTCCTCAATTTCAGCGCCTTGCATTTTAACACTTCTGAAACACCTTGAAAGTTTATTGTTTTAAAATTTGTTTTGAGACAGCCTCCTTTTTAAGTTTAAGCAATTTTTGTCTTTATCGACAAATCTTTCATAAATGAACTTTGCACAATTGTTGTCAAGACAACTTCTGTTATATATTGAGTATCGCCTCTATGGTCGGTATAAGAACGTCTCATAAGTTTTCCTTCAAGGGCAATTTCCGAAGATTTAGACAAAGAATTGCTAACCATTTCGGCTAAACTACCCCAAGCAACAACATTGTGTCGTAAAGTTTCTTTCACTAGTTTTTCTCCTTGTTTATACACATCTGTGGTTTCTACTGTAAACCTTGCTACCTTATTGCCTGTGCCAAATGTTTTAATAACAGGCTCGTTTACAATTATTCCTATTAGTTGGACTCTATTATTCAAATTCATAATTAAAAAATTTATTGGTTATTTTCAGAATTTTGTTTTTCCATTCTATTCTTATTTATAAGCTCAAGTTTGCTTTTAAAAGCAACTAACATTTTTAATAATTTATGAGCATCTTGGTACGCTGTGTCAAAAAGTTCATCGTCGATAAAGTTTCTGTTTTTTGCTTTGTATAAACAAGTAACCACTTCGGCGACAGAACGAATAGAATAAGAGGTTAATCTTATTTGATCAGGATTTGATTGCACAATAGCTCCTTCGGCAATATTTAATGCTATGGAATCAGCAGCTTTGCGAAATTGATTTATTAAATAAAATGCTTCATCTTTTGGAAAACTTAAAACAGTTTTATTTATTAATTCCCCATATTCCATTGCTGATTTCCAGATAACGAGTTTTTCAAATTTAAAATTCATAATGATTTAATTTAATTAATGTTAAAAATTATGGTGTTTCAGAAGCAGAGAACTTCTGAAACACCACAAAATTATTATGCAGATTTAGGTCTGCAAATAATTTCATTAACTACCACTTCGTAAACCCAATGTTTTACGCCTTTTGAATCTTCGTAGCTACGATTGGTTAATTTTCCGTTAAGCACAACTTCGCTACCTTTCACACATTTGTCTTGCACTTTTTTAGCAGCATTTCCCCATGCTACAATATTGTGCCAATAAGTTTTTGATTTAAACTCATCTTTTTCTCTGTAATACTCTTTTGTGGCAATAGAAAAATTTGCTACCATATTACCATTTTCAAATTCTCTAATTTTAGGATCTGCACCTAAGTTTCCGATTAAAGTTACATTGTTTACTAAATTCATAATACTAAATTTTAACTGTTATACATTTTTAAATTAATTACGCTCTTGTTTTATTTTCGCTGTTTTCAGCTTTAGCAATAGCTGTTTTTATGTTTCTATACAATAAACTTTCTGCTAAAACTTCATAAAATTTACGTACATTACCGTTTAGGTCTGTGTAACTATTACTTACTAATTTACCTTCGATAATAACTTCGCTTCCTTTTGATAGTTTTTGTTCAACTATTTCGGCAGTTTTGCCCCAGGCAGTTACATTGTACCAATTTACAGTTTTTTCAAATTTTCCGTTTCTTTTTTCTACAGAATTTGTGGCAACCGAAAAACGAGCCATTTTTCTACCTTCTTTTAGTTCTTTGATTTTAGGTGCTGCACCTAAGTTTCCAATTAATTGTACACGATTTTTTAAATTCATAATATTAAATTTTAAAAGTTAAACATTAAATTTTTGTCTTGTAAAATTTTCAAAAACTGAGAATTAAACTTCGACGAATTTGTCGGTGCAAAGATGTGGGTATAAAAATCCCGTAGTCGGTTTTTAAAGGTTTACTTTCGTTTAATATTCGTTTGTAAGCGTTTGTAAGAAAATAATGAGCTGGTAATGAGTGGGTTAGTTGTCGAGTGTTTTTTTAGATAAATTATAGATATTTTTTGATTTTTATTTGTTATGAATAATTTTTTGTATTTTTGTAAAGAGAAATATGTATTACAGAAGAAAAATATTATTGGCTTTGTTAAGTGTTTTTGATGGGCAACTCACCGCCAAACAATTTCAAAAATACTTATTTTTGTTTACACGTAAGCAGGAGATAAAATCTTTTGATTTTGTTCCATATCGCTATGGTTGTTTTTCTTTTCAAGCCAACCAAGACATTGCTACACTTGCTAAATACGGCTATTGTACAATAGCAGAGAATAGAAAAGTTAGGTTTTTTGAATTAACAAAAGATGATGATTTTTTTAATACGCTTAAACCAGAAGATAGAAAAAGTCTTCTTGAAGTAAAAGCGCAGTTTGGAAATTTAAGCCAATCAGACTTAATTCGTTATACATATCGTCAATATCCATATTATGCTATAAAAAGTGTTATTGCCAAAGATTTGTTAAATAGCACAGAGCTGAACTCTATAGAGTTACAAAAGAGACATTATCCTGAAAAACAACTTTTTTCTATTGGATATGAAGGTATTTCTCTTGAAGCATATATAAATAAATTAATAATTAATGATGTTAATGTGCTTTGTGATGTTAGAAAAAACGCTTATAGTCAAAAATATGGTTTTTCTAAAAAAACTCTCGAATTAGCTTGTAAAAGTGTTGATATTGAATATGTTCACATTCCCGATTTGGGAATTATTTCTAACAAACGGAAAGAATTAAGTAGTCAAGAAGATTATGATGATTTATTTCGCGAGTATGAAAAAACTACTTTGAAAGAAAATAGAGCTTCGCTACTCGCTATTCGCAGTTTGTTAGATAAAGGTAAACGAGTGGCTCTTACCTGTTTTGAAAAGGATCCAAAACAATGTCACAGAACTTGTGTAGCAAATGCACTAATGCAATTACCCGAAACAAATTACAAATTTAAAAACTTGTAAATTTATGGCTCTTACTCGCATTCTTATTTCTGTAAAACATATCCTACGCTTTCTGCTACTTACGATGAGTTAGTTTGCACAGCTGGTTTTAAAGAAGATGGTTCGTGGGTTAGAATATATCCTGTTCCATATAGGAAATTAAAATATGCCGACCGTTATGAAAAATGGCAATGGATAGAAATGGATATTGTCCGCAATACAAAAGATTTCAGAAAAGAAAGCTATCGTCCTACAGATTTAGATAAGGAAATTATTATTGGAAAAACTGTACCTACTACAAAAAATTGGGCACTTCGAAAAGAAATTGCTCTTAAAAATGTTTATACAGATATGTCTGTTTTGATTGAAGAAGCAAAAGACAAAAATATTGGGACATCTTTAGCTGTACTTAAACCAAAAAAAGTTATAGACTTTATATGGGAATCATGTGAACGAGAATGGAATAAGAAAAAACTTGACGCAATTATTGCAAAACAAGCACAAGGCAGTTTGTTTGATACTGAAGAAACCAAAAGAATATTCAAAGTTGCAAAGAAACTACCCTACAAATTTTTTTACGTTTTTACCACTGAAGATGATAAAGAACGTACTATGATGGTGGAGGATTGGGAATTAGGCGCTTTATATTGGAATTGCTTAAAAAATGCAAATGATAATGAAGAGTTAGCTTGTCAAAAAGTGAGAGAAAAATACTTTGACTACATGGTAAATAAATGTGATTTACATTTTTTTCTTGGCACAACTCAAAAATTTCATAATGTAGGACTTAATCCATTTATAATTATCGGTGTGTTTTATCCTCTAAAAGAAGATGCAACACAACTTTCGCTATTTTAAGTGTATTACTAAAATAAATAAGCCTCTCAGGCGCGTCTTTGGCAGCATACTTGAGGGGCGTTCTTCATTAATAAGTAGTTTAAATTTGTTTAAAAGTATATTTTATTCCCAAAATTAAATTTAATATTTTCAGGTCGTTAGTATTGTTTGACAACATTATAGCATCTGTTTTTTGATAAATATTGAACATATATGACGGAGTTGCCAAAATTTCACAACTAATTGGAGAATTTAAAATGTTTTTATATTCAAAACCTAAAATCAGTCTTGCAGGAATGTAATGGTATTCTATAAAATTAATCCAATTTGAAATAATGCCCTGATTTGTAATATTATAACGTGAGTTCGACCTAAGCACAAATCATTTTCAGTCTTTCTTCATCAACTATATCAACCTTTAGAGAAGGTTTTTTTTCTAGAAATGAGTAAGCAATTAATCCTGCAATAAGATTTGAGA
>Ga0116149_1000310_pt1 | contig 64007 bp, 51 predicted proteins | sample AD_UKC057_MetaG_FD_89787 | JGI IMG/M metagenome (GOLD analysis project Ga0116149, IMG submission 89787) | Active sludge microbial communities of municipal wastewater-treating anaerobic digesters from USA - AD_UKC057_MetaG | ecosystem: Engineered > Bioreactor > Anaerobic > Digestate | place: USA...
ATCGGGGCATCCCGGAGATCACCCCGGCGTTGCCGCTGTTCGCCCAGCTTCGACGCTACACGCTGGCGGTGATCGCTGCGGCTGAAACCGCCGCCGACTTCGCGGCCGTGCTGTTCACCGACTCCCCGGCCAACGGGGAGGCCCAGGCCCTCGAGCCGATGGACGTGGTCGAGCTCGAGAAGCGTATGGCCACGGTGCTGCCAGACGGCTGGCGGCTTGGGCAGATCGAGGCCCAGCAGCCAACCACCAGCTACGCCGAGTTCAAGCGGGAAATCCTCAACGAAATCGCCCGCTGCCTGAACCTCCCGTACAATATCGCCGCCTGTAACTCCTCCGGCTACAACTACGCCTCGGGGCGCCTGGACCACCAGACCTACTACAAGTCCATCCGAGTGGAGCAGGCCCACCTGGCCGAGGCGGTGCTGGATCGCATCCTGGCCGCCTGGCTGGCCGAGGCGGAGCTGCTGAGCGAGTTTGCCTACCTCCGCACGGCCGGGGACATCCCACACCAGTGGTTCTTTGACGGGACCGAGCACGTCGATCCGGCCAAGGAAGCGACGGCCCAGGCGACCCGCCTGGCCAGCAACACCACCACTCTCGCCCAGGAATACGCCCGCCAGGGCAAGGACTGGGACACCGAGCTTCGCCAGCGGGCCAAGGAAGTGGCCCTCATGAAGGAACTGGGGCTGACCGTCCCGCCGCAGGGCCAACCCACGAACGCCAAACAGGAGGCCGACACGGATGTCGAGCAAGAGCAAGCAGCCTGAGTACCTGAACTTTCTCTGCCCGCTGACCGTCGAGGCGGCCGGCGAAGCGGACAAGCAGATGCCGCGATTCCGCATGGTCGCCTACACGGGCGGAGTGATGCGGATCACCGGCTTCCCGCACCCGGTGGTGGTCGACCTGGAGGGCCTGGCCATCGACCGCCAGGACATCCCCGTCCGCCTGGACCACAATCCACGCCAGGGGGTGGGCCACACGCAACGGGTGGTGATCGACAACGGCCAGGTCGTCGCCGAGGGCCTGGTCAGCCGCGATACCTCGTGGGCGCGGGACGTGGCGAAGTCAGGCGTCAACGGCTTCCCGTGGCAGGCCAGCATCGGCGCTGCCGTCGTGGACGCCGATTTCATCCCCAACGGTCAAAGCATCACGGTCAACGGAAGGACCTTCGACGGCCCGCTGCACGTGGTCCATAAGGCCATCCTCAAGGAAATCTCGTTCGTCGACAGCGGCGCAGATCCCAGCACCACCGCTCGGATCGCCGCCCAGAGCAAGGAGCAAACTTCTATGGACGCAAACGACACCAGCACCGCCAACCAGGACACCGCCGCCCAGCCCGCCAGCGCCGACACCATTGTGGAGGCGGCCGCCAATGACACGCCGCCTGCCCAGGAGACCCCGCCTGCCCCGCCCCCGGCAACGCCGGCCACGGTCAACGCCTCGGCCGCCGACGGCGACCCGGTGACGGCGATGCGCCAGCGCATGGCCGCTGAAACCCGCCGCGTGGAGGCGATCCACAAGCTCTGCGCGGGCAAGCACCCCGACGTCGAGGCCCAGGCCATCGAGGACGGGTGGGACGAGACTCGCACCGAGCTGCACATCCTCCGCGCCAGCCGGCCCAAGGTCCCGGCGGTCGCTACGTCCCAGCGGCCCGCAGGCCCGCATGTGTTCGAGGCTGTGGCGCTGATGGCCTCCGGCATGCCGATGGGCCGAATCGAGGCCGTGTACGCCGCCCCGATCCTGGAGGCCGCCGACCGCCTGCGCGGCGTGGGCATCCAGGAGTTCTGCGAGCTGGCGTGCGGTCGGCAGCTGCCGCGCTTTCGTCGCGACGCCTCCGGCTGGCTCCAGGCCGCCTTCAGCACCACCAGCCTGCCGGGCATCCTCAGCAACATCGCCAACAAGATGCTGCTGGAGGGGTACAACTACATCGAGGACGCCTGGCGGAAGATCGCGAAGATCGCCTCCGTCAACGACTTCAAGGAGCACAGCCGCTACCGCATGACCGGGGCGTTCAAGTTCGAGCAGGTCGGCCCGGACGGCGAGCTCAAGCACGGCAAGCTCGACGAGCAGAAGTACGGCCAGAAGGCCGACACGCACGGGATCATGTTCGCCCTGACGCGTCAGATGATCATCAACGACGACATGGGCGCGTTCACCGACATCCCGCGCCAGATCGGCATGGGGGCAGCCGAGTCCATCGCCGACGCCGTGTGGGGCCTGTGGCTGAGCAATCCCGTCCAGACGGACGGCAAGGCGTTCTTCAGCACCGACCACAAGAACTACGCCGAGGGCGCCGACACCGCCCTGACGGTCGACGGCCTGACCGCCGCCGAGGTGCTCTTCGGCGAGCAGACCAAGCCCAATGGCCGCCCGCTCGGCGTGCCGGCCACGATCCTGCTGGTGCCGACCGCCCTGAAGGTCCCGGCCGAGATGCTCATGAAGAGTGTCCAGCTCAACGAGACCACCACCGCCAACAAGGCCAAGCCCTCGACCAACCCGCACGTGGGCAAGTTCGACGTGGTCAGCTCCGTGTTCCTCTCCAACGCCAGCTTCACCGGGTACTCCAGCAAGGCGTGGTATCTGCTGGCCGACCCCAACCGCCTGCCGGCCATCGAAATCGCCTTCCTCAACGGCGTGGACCGGCCGACGGTAGAGAAGACCGACGCGGACTTCAACACGCTGGGCATCCAGTTCCGCGGGTACATCGACTTCGGCGTCCGCGAGCAGGACTTCCGCGGCGCGGCCAAGATGAAGGGCGAGGTCTGAGCCTCGCCCTTGTCCGGCAGATCCCAAGACCTTCACGCATTCAAGGAGCATTGATCCATGGCAAAGGCACGCTTCATCCAAGACGGCAACAGTATCGACTACACCCCCGGCGCAGACGTAACCGCCGGGGACGTGATCGTCCAGGGCTCGCTGATCGGCGTGGCCAAGGTGGACATCCCGGCCAACAAGCTCGGAGCGCTCGCGGTCCGGGGCGTGTTCGACGTGGTCAAGGCCAACGAGCAGCAGGCCCTCGGCGCCGCCCTGTACTGGGACGCCGACGGCAACCCGTACAACGGGACGGCCGGCACCGGCTGCGCGACCACCACGTCCGGCGGCAACACGTTCATCGGCTTCGCCCAGGCGGCCGCGGGCGCGACCGACGAGACCGTCCGTGTCCTGTGGAACGGCCCGGTCGCCGTCACCAATACCGTCCACAACGCCCTGACGGCCGAGATCGCCGACCCGGGCGCTGCGGGGGCCATCCCCGTGACCGACAGCGGCCACTGCGACCTGGTGACCGCCGCGGCTGAGACGCGGACGCTAGCCGCGCCGACCTACGCCGGGCAGATGCTCATGCTGAGCCTCAAGACTGACGGCGGCAATTGCGTCATCACCTGCGCCACCACGGTCAACCAGACCGGCGACAACACCATCACGATGGGTGATGCCGGCGACGCGGTGCTCCTGGTCGGCAAGGTCAACGGCAGCAACAAGCGGTGGTCGGTGGTCTCCAACGACGGGGCCGCCCTGTCCACCGTCTGATGCGGGAGTTGACGCATGGCGGACCTGCTCCAGACAGCCTGCGACTGGCTGGGAGGCATGCGGCTTAAACATGCCTCCCAGTCGGTCACGTACTGCCGAGGGGAGTCCTCGGTAGAGGCCCAGGCGACGCTGGGCAGGACGGACTACGAGGTCGCCGATGAGTCGGGCCTGACCGTCCAGGCAGTGGCGACGGACTTCCTGATCTCGGCCGAGCAGATCGTGCTAGACGGGGTTCAGACGCTGCCTCGGCCGGGCGACCGGATTCGCCTGGGCGACGATGGGCAGGTGACGGTGTACGAGGTGCTGGACCTGGCCGACGACGGGCACTACCGCCCCAGCGATCCCTACGGGCGGACGCTGCGGATTCACACCAAACAGGTGGACGTGGAGATCTGAGTATGGACAACTTCATCACGCAACCGATCGTGCAGTACGGCTTCGTGGGCTTCGCCGCGGTCCTCCTGGGCATCGTGGTCTGGCTGATCCAGAAGCTGCTGGCGGTGCTGGATGCCAACAACCGGATCATCGCCGCCAACACCGAGGCGATCCGCGACCTGACGGGTATGACCAGCGACCTGCTGAAGCTGAACCGGTCCTTACACGACAAGATCATCTCGCGGCCCTGCATCGCGGCCAAGGAGCAAGAAGGCTGATGGCAACCCTCATCGACATTGCGGACGCGGTTGTGGCCGAGATGAATGACCACACCTTCAGCCAACCGGTAACGGCCCAGCGGCTCTATCGGCCGGTCTTTGACCTGGCGGACATGAAGGCGCTGCACGTATCGGTGGTGCCCAAGGGCGTGGAGATGCAGGGCGCCAGTCGCACGGTTGTCCAGCACGACTACCAGATCGACGTGGGCGTGCAGAAGAAGCTGCCCACGAGCCCCTCCGGCGACAACGCGGAGATCGACGCCTTGATGGCCCTGGTGGAGGAGATTGCCGACTTCTTCCGCCAGCGCCGGCTCCAGGCGATGCCGAACGCAGTGTGGGTGCAGACGCAGAACCTGCCCATCTACTCGCCCGAACACCTGGAGCAGCTTCGGCAGTTCACCAGCGTCCTGACGCTGACCTTCCGGGTGCTGAGGTAACCCCCATGAACAACCCATTCATGCGAAAGATCGTTCTGACCGCCAACTACCAGCCGCTCGCGTCGGCGAAGCTGGTGCTGTCGGTAGAGATATCCTGCCTTCCCACCAACGCCAGCAACGCGCTGTTCAAGTGCGGCGGGGACGTGGACGTGCCGTGGATTCCGGGCGAGTGGCATGACTTCGTCGGGATCGACCTCTCGGAGATCCAGGTCAAGGGCACGCCCGGCGATGTGGTCACCGCAGTGGGAGGGTCCTGGTGATGGGATACCGCGTAACCGGCAGCGGCGGCGGTGAGGGCGGCGAGGATGGGCGGACCGTGTTGAATGGCGCCGGGGCGCCCGCGCCCGAGACTGGCGTCGATGGTGACTTCTACATCGACACGGCGGCTGACGCGATCTACGGCCCCAAGGCGGCCGGAGCGTGGGGCGAGCCCACGTCGCTGATTGGCCCCCCGGGCCAGGACGGATCGCCCGGCCAGGACGGCGCGGACGGGGCGGATGGCGCCCCAGGCGCACCGGGCGCGGACGGACAGGACGGAGCCCCCGGTGCAAACGGCGCGGATGGCAAAACGGTCCGCAGCGGGGCGGGGGTTCCAGGCGCGGGGCTGGGCGTCGACGGCGACTTCTACATCGACACGTCGGCTGACGCGATCTACGGACCCAAGGCGGCCGGGGCGTGGGGCGAGCCCACGTCGCTGATCGGCCCTCCGGGCCAAGACGGCGCACCCGGCCAGGACGGCGCGGACGGGGCGGATGGCGCCCCGGGCGCACCCGGTGCGGACGGACAGGACGGCGCCCCGGGGGCCGACGGTGCGGACGGCGTGGGCGTCCCTGCCGGGGGCACGACCGGACAGGTGCTCAAGAAATCTTCCGATGTCGATTACGCGACGGAGTGGGGCTCCGGCGGCAGCGGCGGCGTCCCGGACGATGCGTCGGTCACCATTGTCAAATTCGCCGCCGATTCCCGCCAGTGGCTGGACCGCATGAGCGACTTCGGCGACGGCAGCGACGGGGCCTTGACCATCAGCAGCGACACGGACGCGGCCAAGTGCGAATACCAGGTCACCAGCCTGACCATCAACGCGGGCGTCGAGTTCCGCATCCCACGCCACTACCGCTACGGGTCGGTCTGGGTCCCGTTCCTGATCATCCGCTCGCAGGGCACGGTGACCATCAACGGCACGCTCCACGCCAACGGGCGGTCGGTGATGGGGCACTACCCGACCGCCGCCGAGTATATGGAGTGGGCCGGCGGCGGGTGCGCCGGAGCGGTCGGGGCAGTGGTGCGATTCCCGGTGGGGATGCTGCACGACCTGGTCGACCCCTGCTGGGGTCCGTTGCCCGGCTACAACCGGCCGTGGATATACGAATCATGCGGATGCGGTGGAGCGTTGATGGACCGGCTCTTCTGGCCCGCCATCGCCGGGGCTAGCTGCTACCTGGACTACATGGCCGACTGCATGTACCAGCCGATCTCCTGGGGCGTGAGCGGCAACAATTACCTGGCCTTCCCGGGCTACTGGCTGACGTGCTCCTGCTTCTGCTGGAGCGCGCCGGGCGTGCTGCGGATGCCCTACGCCGTGAGCGAATACCGTGACTGCTACCAGCCTATCGACACGCTGGCCGGCCCGGGCAGGCCCTTCCGGTTCGTCGCCGGTGCGGGTGGGCACCCCGTGCCCGACCCCTGCGGAGAGAACTGCCAGTTCGACCCGTATAGCTGCACGGGCCACGACGCCCCCGGCGGCGGCGGCGTGATTGTCATCATCGCCCCCGAGATCGTGTTCGGGGCCAGCGGCAGCATCGAGGCCCGCGGCCAGGACGGCTACGACGCCGAACCCACGGGCAACTCGATGGACAGCCACCTGTTCGCCAGCGGCGGCGGGGGCGGCGGCACGGTGGAGCTGCACACCCGCGTCCCGCTGTCGGCCGGCGACAAGGCCAAGGTCAGCGCCTCTGGCGGGGCGGGCGTGGCCAACAAGTCGCTGACGGGCCTGGACGGGGTCACCTGGTTCTGCGGATTGGAGAAGTCATGAGCGAACGTGTGAACGTGGTCGTACCCGATGGGCAGACCGCCACGCTGATGCGGGGCGGCAAGCCGCTTCTGCGATGGCCCGAAAAGTCGATCATCGATCAGCATCTCGATGCGGGCGACCAGATCGTGCTGTCGGACAACAAGCCCGCCCCTAAGGCCTCGCCCCTGGACGTGCTGGTCGCCAAGGCCCGCCAGCAGGAGATGGAACTGGCAGCGACCAGCGGGCCGTTCCTGGGCCTGCTGGACGAGGTCCTGGACGCCCTGGTCGCCAGCAACGTGGTTCGGCCTAACCAGCTTACGCCGGGCGTGCAGGGCGTCCTGCAGAAGCGGAAGGCGATCCGAGCCCGGATCGCCCAGCTCAATGACGAGATCAAGAACCTGGTGGACAAGCCATGAACCCGCGAACCGCCTTCGTTCACATTCAAGCCTATCCACACGGGCTGGTCGAGCCGGGCCTGCTGCTGTGGCTGACCGACCACGGCTTTCGCAACATCTATATCGGCGGCGTGGGGCATCGCGGGATCGTCTCGGGCTTCAATGAGATGATTCGTGTCGCCTTGGCGTCCCCGTTCGACCACTATCTCTTCGCCGAGCGGGACATCCGCCCCAACACCAAGGGCCACGACACCGAGCCGTTCCTCAACGAGGTCGGCGGGGACATCGTTTGCGCAACCTACCCCTGCGGCAACAGCCACGCCTGGGACCATCCTGATTCGTTCCACACCGGGCTGTGGCGAACCACACGCGCTGCGTTGCTGCGGATCGATCCGCCCTGGTTCACCAACGACTATGCGGACCCAATGCACATCCGCCCGGCCGGATGCGAGTGCGCATCCTTCGCCCGGCGGGCCAAGGCCGCGGGACTGACCATCATCCGCTCCGGCGAGGCTGACCACACGGCGAGCCACTGACATGGTTGGAATGAGCTTCGACAAGATGAAGTCCATGTTCTTCGATCGCAAGGCCGTCGCCGGCGCGGTGGACCGCGCGACGCGGAAGGTCTTGTCGAAGTTCGGGGCGTTCGTCCGCACCACGGCCAGGCACTCCATCCGCAAGCGGAAGGGCGCCAGCCCGCCGGGTAGCCCGCCCAGCAGCCACGTGGGGCTGCTCAAGCGGCTGATCTTCTTCGGATACGACACCACGCGCAAGAGCGTGGTCATCGGCCCCGCGCCGCTGCGGGCCTCCGTCGAGGCCCCGCCGCTGCTGGAATACGGCGGCCGGGCCCGGCGAAAGACCCGCATGGGCAAGAGCGTCATGGCGACCTACAAGAGTCGCCCCTTCATGGGCCCCGCCTTCGAGAAGGAAAAACCCAAACTCCCGGCCCTCTGGGCCAACAGCGTGAAAGGGTAATCGCATGAGCATCAAGTTGGGCATGGAAGCCAAGCTGTACTACTGTGCGGCCGGGATCGGCGGGACGCCGACCTGGACGGAACTGGCCAACGTCAAGAACGTGACGCTGGGCCTCCAGAAGGGCGAAGCCGACGTAACCACGCGGGCCAACAACGGCTGGAAGGCGTCGGTGGGCACCCTCAAAGAGGGGAACATCGAGTTCGAGATGGTCTGGGACACCGAGGACGACGGCTTTGCGGCCATCAAAGACGCCTACATGGACGGCACGGCCATCGGCCTGGCCGTCATGGACGGCGACATCGCGACCGCCGGCAGCCAGGGCCTCTGGGCCGACTGCTCCATCATCGACTTCTCGCGTGAGGAGCCGCTTGAGGAAGCCCTGTCGGTCAAGGTGACGGCCAAGCCGACCTACTCCACCAACGCGCCCCAGTGGAAGACGATCTGATCCTGACTTTAATCCGGCCCCTGTAGTGGCCCAAGGAGAACGCCATGAGCGTAAAACTCGAGTACACCACCAACCTGACGGCGACCGAGGTCCTGGAAACCAACACGGTCTCCTCGGCCGCCGCGTCGCGGACCGTGAAGCACACGCTGCTCAACAAGGCCGCCACGCTCCAGGCCTCCACCACGCCGCCGGTGTCCAAGGTCGCCGCCTTCGAGCAGGCCCTGACCGCGGGGGCGGCGACCATCGACCTGACCGCGCTGACCGGCACCAACGGGGCGGCTGTGGATGGCACCGGGCTGAAGGTGCAGGCGATCAAGATCACGGCCAAGGCGACCAACGCCAACGTCATCACGATCACCAAGGGCGCCAGCAACGGCTACGCCCTGGCCGGGGCGGACTTCAGCGTGGCGCTGGCGGCCGGGCAGGAGTTCGTGCTGTTCGGCAACGACGCCGCCCCGGACATCGCGTCCGACGCCAAGACCCTGGACCTGGCCGGCACCCTCGCGCAGGCGGTGCAGGTCATTATCGTGATGGGGTGACCGCATGAAGACCTTTACGGACAACGCAAACCGCACCTGGACCGTCTCGATCACCGTGGACTCGATCAAGCGGGTCAAGGGCCTGCTGGCCGTCAACCTGCTGGACGCCGTGGGCGGCGACCTGCTGGAGAAGCTGGTGGGCGATCCGGTCCTGCTGTGCGACGTGGTGTACGCCCTGTGCAAGCCGCAGGCCGACCAGGCAGGCGTGGGCGACGAGGACTTCGGCCGCTCCATGGCCGGGGACGCCATCGAGCGGGCGACCACCGCGCTGCTGGAGGACCTTGTGGATTTTTTCCCAGGCCAGCGGCGGAAACTGCTGGCCAAGGCCCTGGACAAGATGCGGGCGATGGAGGCGGTCGCGTTCCAGGTCGCCGAGGCCCGGCTGGACGATCCGGCCCTGGAGGCCCAGATCCGCTCGGCGGCGAGCGGATCGAGCGGCTGATCTGGGAACTGGCGGGCGCCGCGGGCGTGGACCCCCGGCCGCTGACGCTGCGGGAACTGCTCTGGATGGCCGAGGCCCGCGGCCGGGACGCATGGGCGCACACGTCGGTGCTGTGCGCCCTGATCGCCAACGTCAACCGCGACCCGAAGCGTCGGCCGAGGGCGTTCCGGCCGGCCGACTTCGACCCGTACGCGAAAGAGCATGAGAAGCCGATCCCCGCCGGGAAGCGGGCATTCGAGTTGATGAAGCAGGTTTTTGTGGACAACCAAGGAAGGAGAGCCACATGAAGACGCGATGGATCGTAATGATGGCGGTACTGTCCGGGGCGCTGTGCCTAGCCAGCCTGTGCATGGTCGCCGGTTGTCAGACGGCCTCGGTCCGCGAGGCGTACCGGACGGTGGCGCCCGTTCAGGCCCGTGCGCCGGCGGGCAAGGGCACCCCCTCGCCGGCCCCGGCCGAGCGGGAGGTAACTCGCACCGTGTCGGCCACGCGGGTAATGACTTGGGCCGGCAGCAGCCCCGGGGAGACCATCAGCCGCGTCAAGCCCATGACCGTGAGCGACTCCAGCGTCGCCTTCGGGGGTATGGACCCGCTGGAGGCCTCCGCTCGAACCCCCGTGTTCCTGTTCTGGGCGGGCCTGGCGGTCGCGGCGGCCGGCGCCGCGGTGTTGATCTTCATCCCCGGGATGAAGACGACCGGGCTCATCGTCGCCGCCGCCGGCGGGGCAATGGTTGTCGCGTCTATCGCCTTCGAGAGCTACCCCTGGCTGGCGCTGGTGCTGGCCGGGATCGCGGTGACCGGGGGCCTGGCGTGGTTCATCTGGGGCACGGCCGCAGGCGCGAAGCTCAAGGCGGCCTTCCAGGCGGTGGTCGCTGGCGTCGAGCAGACCAAGACCACCGACCCCCAGGCGGCCAAGGCGGTGACGACCAATATCGGGACCGCCGCGGCCGGAGCGGGTGTGGCCGCAACCACCCGTAGCCTGGTCAATGACGTCAAGCCCCTGGTGAAGGAGTAGGCGGGCGTTAGCGGGCAGAAAAAGATAGCGGACCGACACTGCCTGGCGGCAGGTCGATCCGCTGCTGCCCGGCGGGGGGGGACCGGGCAGGAACCCAAAGTACCCCTCCATTCTGACAGTGTCAATACGAATTCTGACCCTGGGAAGCAAATATGGCGCAGACAGGTTCAATCCGGGCGGGCAAGGCGTTCGTCGAGCTGTTCGCCGACGACAGCAAGCTTGTGCGAGGGCTCCGTCGGGCCCAGGCCCGCATGAGGGCGTTTGGCGCCAGCGTCCAGAACATCGGGCGCAAGCTCCTGGGTCTGGGGGCGGTCGCGGCCGCGCCGCTGGCCCTGGCGACGAAGATCTTCGCCGGCTTTGAGGACCAGATGCTCACGGTTCGGGGCGTCACCGGGTCCACTGAGAAGCAGTTCAAGGACTTGACCGAGCAGGCCAAGCTGCTGGGCAGAACCACCAGCTTCACCGCCAAGCAGGTGGCCGAGGGCATGACCAGTCTGGGCCGGGCGGGGTTCTCTCCCGACGAAATCCAATCAGCCATCCCGGCCGTGCTGAACCTGGCCCGGGCCACGGGCACCGAGCTGGGCGAGGCGGCCGACTACGCCGCCAACGCCGTTCGTGCCTTCGGGCTGCGGGCTGGCGACACCACCATGGTCGCCGACGTGCTGACCGCCACGGCCAACGGGTCGGCCCAGACGCTGACCGACCTGGCCGAGGCGATGTCGTACGTCGCCCCCGTGGCCGCCGATGCCGGCGAATCCATCCAGTCCACCTCGCAGGCCCTGGGCGTCCTGGCCAACATGGGCATCAAGGGCTCGATGGCGGGCACGACGCTCCGGCAGATGATGCTCCAGTTCGCCAACCCCGCGGTCCGCGCCCGCCTGGCCGAGCTCGGCGTGGCCGCCACGGATGCCACCGGCAACCTCCGCCCCCTGGGCCAGGTCATGCAGGAACTCGGCACGGTTATGGCGAAGATGCCCAACGCCGAACGGCTGGCCCTGGCCGACGAACTGTTCGGCAAGCGGGCCATCTCGGGGGCGCTCAAACTCGGCGGCTCGCCCGAGCAGATGCAGCAGCTTGCCGACGCCATCTCCAAGGCCGGCGGAGCTGCCGAGCGGACGGCCAAGATGATGGACTCGGGACTCGGCGGGGCCTTCCGCATGATGATGTCGGCGGCCGAGGGCGTGGCCATCGCCATCGGCGAGGCCCTGTCGGGGATGATCTCCGGCTGGATGGGCAGCGTCCAGAAGGCGGCCGAGATGGTCTCCGTGTGGGTCGCCCAGAACAAGCAACTCGTCACCACGGTCGCCCTGGTGGTGGTCGGCGTGCTGGGTGCCGGGGCGGCCTTCACGGTCCTGGGCGTCTCGCTCAAGGGACTGGCCGGGGCGGTGGGCCTTGTCGCCAAGGCGTTTGCATTCCTGGGCGGGGTAATCAAGATAACCGTGGCCCTGTTGGGGGCGTTGCTGTCGCCCATCGGGCTGGTCGTCGCCGCGGTCGGTGCGCTGGGCGTCTACCTTCTTAGCGTCACCGGGGCGGGCGGTAAGGCCCTCGCCTGGCTGGGCGAGCGGTTCGATCAACTCAAGCGGGACGCGACGGCCGCTTGGCAGGGGATCGGCGACGCCCTGGCCGCCGGGGACATCTCTCTGGCCGCGAAGATCCTGTGGCTGACGCTCAAGATGGAGTGGCAAAAGGGCGTCAACGCCTTGACCGGCTACTGGGTCGCATTCAAACGGAAGTTCACCGACATCCTGGACAGCTTCGTATACGGCGGGCAGGTGATCTGGACGGACTTTGTGTACGGCATCCAGTCGCTGTGGGCCCGGCTGGTGTCGGGCCTGCGGACCATCTGGGCCCGGTTCGTGGCTTGGCATGCTCGGACGGTGGAGTCCACCGCCAATTGGATGGCCAAGCGGTGGATGGAGGCCCAGGCCCTGTTCGACGACTCCATCGACGTCAAGTTCGTTACCCAGCACATTGACCAGCAGTCAGCCCAGCGGATGGACGCCATTGACCAGCAGGAGCGGGCCGATGTCGCCGCCGCCCAGTCCAAACGCGACCAGGCCCTGAAGGAGGCCCAGGCCGTCCGGCAAAACCGTCTGGCCGAGATCGGCCAGGCCGATGCCGAGAACGAGCGCCGCCGGGCGGACGAGTACGCGAAGCAGCTTGCGGGCAGCGAGGCGGAACTTGCCAAGGCCCGCAAGGAGTGGCGGGACGCCCTGGACGAGGCCCGCCGCAAACGAGAGACGAAGGAAGCCGCCCCTCCGGCCGGGCCGGGCAGTCCACAGGACCTGGTGGACCAACTCCGCAATGCCGCCGGCGGCATCGGCCAGCAACTGGCTCAGGCCAAGGTCGGCGTGAGCGGCACTTTCAACGTCTCGGCCCTGCTGGGTCTCCAGGCCGGCAATGTCGAGGACCGAATTGCCAAGGCCAGCGAGCAGACCGCCGCCAATACCAAGAAACTCGTCGAAGAGGCCGTGCGGGGCGGCTTGGCATTCGGATAGGTGATCCATGCAACTCCTGGAACATGTCGAGAGCCGCGAGTACGCCGGCGACAGCGTTACGCTCCACTACACGCTGCGCGGGACCAGCAGCGACAGCCTGGCCTGGACCACGCTGCTGGCGTCCACCGCGACCAGCTACAACGGGATGCTCCGCGAGAAGCGCCCGGGCATGAAGCCGATCTGGGTGGATACCGTCGCCGGCGACGGCGATTGGGAATGCACCGTCCGCTACTGCCTGCCGGACAAGGTTGAGAGCGAGGTCGGCACCGTCCGCATCCAGTGGTCCACCAAAGGCGGCAGCCAGCACGTCACACAGTCGATCTCGACCATCGCACGCTACGCCCCGGCCGGCAAGACAGCCACGGACCACAAGGGCGCCATCGGCTACAACGGCGAAAACGTCGAGGGCGTGGACCTGCCGGCCCCCGTGTTCAACTTCCAGGTCACCAAGCGGTTCGCATCAACCGGCCTGCCGTCGCTGGGCACCATCTACAGCCTGACGGCCAAGGTGAACGCCGCCCAGTTCTCCGTAACCGACACCGTGACCGGCCAGACGATCACCCTCAACGCGGGCGAGTGCCTGTTTGAGGGTGCGGAGTCGGGGCAGGCCGGCGAAGACGGGAGCATGGATTATGTCTATTCGTTCTCGGCCAGCCCCAACAAGACCAATTTTGCTGTCGGCGACATCACCGTGGCCGCCAAGAAAGGCTGGGAGTACTTGTGGGTCGAGTACGCCGACGCCGAGGATTCGGCCGCCAAGCGGATATGCAAGCGGCCCATCGGGGCCCATGTCGAGAAGGTCTTTGAGACTGGCAACTTCGCCGGGCTGGGGCTGTAGGAGACGATCATGCCCATACGTGCCGGAACCATTGACGCCGACCACCTGCCCGAGCCGGGCTCCATCTACAGCCTGACGATCCGCCGCGGGGCGGAAGACCCGCGGACGGGCGTCAAGACGACCACCCCGCTGTGCTTCCGCCTGGTGGTCGTGTCGGCTTCCGCCGCCGGCAGCCTCGTGCTCCGCGCCCCGGGCGGCCCGGAACTCACCGTCACGGTCGAACAGTTCAACGAGCGAATAGCCCCGCATGTCGTGGCGGCCTACGGCCCGCCACCGGAGGCTGCCAAGCCATGAACCGCGTCCAGAAGGGACAACCTCTCCGCGGCAACATCACGGCCGAAGGCTGGAACGCGGCCATGGCCGCAGCGGAAGACCTGGCCGGGCGGAAGTCCTCCCTGGGTGGGGACTTCATGCAGACCTTCCGCCAGGCCGGGATCGTCCTGGTCAAGAACGCCGGCGACTACGACCGCGGGCGGTTTGATGTTCTGGGCATCGACGGCGTGGCCATCACGGCGTCGGCCAACCTGGAAGAGTTCCAGAACCGCATCGTGCTGTCGGGGGATACCCCTGCCGCCGCAGATCACACTGGCCGGTTCGTCGTGCTCCTGGAGCCCATTGCGGCCGGTGCCATCGGCAAGGCGGTCGTCAGCGGGGTGTGCCCGGTCCAGGTGGACGTGCAGAAGGAAGAGGACGAGTGGGCGGACGTGTCGGACGACGACGCGACCGCCTTGAAGAGCGGCTCGTTCGGCGGGGCGGCCATCTTGTGGAAAGAGTCCGGCACGGGCAAGCGGTGGGCCGTCGTCCGCGTCAGCAATCTCCGTCGCGACGTGGCGGTCAAGTTGACAGGCAACGCCGAAGGCGGGGGCAAGTATTCCGGCAAGCTCCTGACGGACCGGTTGGAGGCTGCCGCCTCGGGCGACCTGGCCATGCCCGAAGCGATGGTCGAGGGCGTTGATTGTCTCTTCCTGAACATGGAAGAGGACGGGCTGCCCACACACTGGCTGGCGGCCGGCGGCGCGGACGGCTATGCCTATGTCGAGGGCATTGTCGTCGGCCACACCGAGGAGACGCCTCCAAAGCCGATCGTCATGGGCCACGGCGGGAAGGCCCGGCTGGCGTACCCGGCGACCATCGGCTCGGATGCCGAGGGCAGCGAGACCGCCGAAACCACCGCGTGGCGGCGGCGCGAGAAGTCGACCGGCTACGTCTCGGGCGACTGCCCGATCGAGGTCTACATCATGACCCGCCCGCCGGTCTACAGCGAGTCGGGCGACAAGAAGTTCTATTGCTTCCTGCGGAAGGCCCTGGTCGCCGCCGATGGACGGTGGGACGCCATCGGCCCCGAGGTTCGCAGCGAAATCTTCGACACCTGCGAGCACACCTGATGAGCGGAACCCTACAGCGATGCACAGATGGTCGGCTGGTGCGATGCGCCACCACGGGCATCATCCGCGGGCCGTGCGCGCCGGGCGGCACATGTTGCCATTGCGGCAACTGCTGCTACTCGCCCGGGGCAACGCTGGGCTTGTCCTGGTCCTTCGCCCAGCCGCCCGAATACGCCGGCTGGTCACAGCAGAAGAAAAACGACTTCGACGCCCTGGCCAACGGCCGCTATGCGGCCATGCCCCTGCCCGACCCGCCATGTCCCGAGCCGCTCACGACGATGGCCTGGCAAAGCTGGCTCGTCTACCAGGGCCCGCCCACCATGGCAGAGAGGTTCTGCGAGACCGATAGCTGGCATCTCCTGATCGGCGACATGTTCGCGGGGTTCAACGTGACGCCCGGCGGGACCTGCTGCCAGTTTAGTGCGGCGGCCGGCGTGTTCTTCTGGATGAACCCCAACACCTGGGAGACCGAGGAAACACCCGTGACGGGCACGGTCACCGGCCAGATCAACAACAACGCCTGCTGCCACGACTCAGATCCCCACGGCTGCCGAACAAACCCGAGCTGCACCGACGGCAACACCGACGGCCAGTGCCAGGAGGAAGGCATCTGATGGGCTGCTGCCAGAAGATCATCCACGGAGCAGTCGCCCTTGCCAAGGTCGCCTTGGGTGCCGACGCCGCATCGGACCCTCTCGTCGCCGCCCGCCGCGACATCTGCCGCCAATGTGACCAGGCCACTCGCAACTCCGACCCCCGCTTCGCCGCCAACCGTGGGCTGACCACGTTCAGCCGCTGCCGAAAGTGCAGTTGCTTCATCGCGGCCAAGACCAGGCTGACGGAAGAACGCTGCCCGTTGGGCCGGTGGTAGGCTTGGAGCCGTCCGCCGTGGACTGCACTGCCGTCAGCCCTTCAGGGTGAACTCGCCCCGGCCGACCCTCTTGACCCGCTTTGTCCGCCAACAACGCTCGAAGAGGGCCACGGGCAACTCGGAAAGCTTGTGGCCCGGGCTGTTTCAGACGCACAGGCCAGGCCAAGGTGAGACATCTTGACCTCCGGCTCGTCACTGGGCAACATGCCCGCTGTCCTTTCTCTGGGTCTCTCGGGCCATAACCGCCCGAACCAGCGAGCACACAGGGCCTCGGTTCGGCGACAGGCCCAAGGGAATTTCCAAAAGAATCGCGAGATTCCGTGGGGGAATGGGTTAAAGAGTCCTTGGCCATTCGGCGGTATCGCAGGACGCCGGCGGCCAGGATAGCAGCGACCTCTTGCCGCCGGCGGAAGGGGATCTTCGCGCATTGGCATCGTCTCCATCGCACGCCGTACGGCCCACCTTCTTGGCGATGCGCCTACAGGCAGGTGATCTGCATGCGCTCCAGTACGCTACGCATGTGCTCCGCAGTGTGTTGACGATTGGTCTCCCTGTCGGGAACCGAGTCTGCCAGTTGGAGCAGCATCTCTTCGGAGACGACCCCGGTTTCCCGAAACTCAAGCAAAGCCCACGCGGCCGCCTTTGTCGTCCGCAGGACCGCGCGAGGATGTCTCTTCAACATGCTGCTCGGAACGCACGGGTCAACCGTGTCAGTGCCGTAGGCCGCCAGTAAGGCGAATGCTTTGCTGGCTTGCGGCACGTTGTCTTCTATGAGCGTTCGGGTTCGCATGAAAAGCGGCACGTTCGCGGTGTAGGCAAAGCGAGGGACCGCCGCACGGCCTGCGAAGATGCAGGGATGATCTCGCATCTGCTGGGCAACATTCTCCTCTGTCAGAGTCACGCAGCCAAAACAAGGCTCTCCAGTAAGCGGCAACCCAGGCTCGTGGAAGCCCCAGTGACCGTTCTCGCCGATGCCCTTCAACTGAAGATCGGGCCCGTGCTCCATGATCAGATCGCCGTATCGCGCTGCCGCGTCCTCGATGTTCGTCGCGTCGGCCGGGAAGAGATGGACTCGCGTTGCGTCATATAGGTCGGCGAAGTGGAACAGGAATCGCTTGCAGAGGAGGAACCTGAAGGAGGCGGGGTGGTGGAACGGGAGGCAGTAGTCGTCGAACTGGAAGAAATGCGTCGCGGCAATAGCGCTGCGCAGCGTCACGCAGGACCTAGCAAGCCGCACGTATGCCTGATAGAACGCGAAGGCAGATGGGGCCGCCATAAGGAGCATACTGGCCGTTCCGCGCGCCGAGACAAGGTGGCATTGTTCTGCCGCGAGGCTGATCGCTGAGGCGAGCCCCATGTCGTCCTCGTTCTCGTAGACGAAGACCGCAAGATTGTCGAGGGCAAGCCGCGTAACGGGAAGTGGCGCGGTGCATCCAAGTGCTGGCGTCTCAGCAACACTGTCGATGGTATGAAGGTCGCTCGATTTCATGTTGTTCTCGCTTTTTCTTGAGGGGCTGGTTGTCTTGGCGAATTGGCAACGGTGCCGTCATGGCCGCTCCCTCTGTCGCCTCTGTTCGCAGTTGTGCGCACGACGCTTTCCTCACGTTGCGCCGGTCCCGCAAGTCCCTGTGCATGCCGGCTGGGCCTGGCCAGGGAACCACAGCCGCACCTCCGTTCCACATCCTGGCTGACTATCGATCTCCATTCGGCCGCCGCACTCCTTCATGAAGTCGGCCACCATGGGCAAACCGAGGCCCGTGCCTTGCCCGGGCGGCTTGGTCGTGAAGAATGCCTGCAAGGCTTGTCGCTTCGTCGCTTCATCCATTCCGCAGCCCGTGTCCTTGACTGTGAGGCGCATGGTGCCCGGGGAGGCTGAATCGTCCGCTGGCTCGTTTGTGGCTTGCGACTGGACCGTCAGCGTGCCGCCGTCCGGCATGGCGTCGCAGGAGTTCACCACCAGGTTCATGATCGCCTGCTCCAGCATGGCAGGATCGGCCAGTACCCGGCAGGGCTCGTCCGAGGGTCTCACCCACAACCGGACTCTCTGGTCGATAAGTCTCAGCAATGGCGCAACCAGGTCGCCAAGAACCTGGTTCAGGTCGACAGTCTGCGGCCGGGGCGCATGGCCCTGGCAGAAACGTAGAAGCCGCTGCACAACTTGGCCGGCGTGTTCGGCAGCGTGCCCGATTTCCGTCGCGTAGGCCCGGACGGGGCTGTCAACCGCGAGGCCTTGCAGGAGGAGACGGTAGTACCCCAGGATCACTGCAAGCTGGTTGCCAAAACTGTGGACAACGCCCGTCGCCAACCGGCCCAGGACCTCCATCTTCTGCGCCTGGCGAAGTTGGCCGGAGAGCAAAGCTTCGCGCGTGGTGTCACGGAGGATGCCCACGAACTTGGCCAGTTCCCCGGAGGCCGCTCGCACAGCGCAAATGGTGGCCGCTGCGCGATAGGGTTGGCGGTCTCGCCGCGTGCCTTCAACCTCTCCGCAATAGATGTCCCACTCCTTGAGCTGGGCGATTGCCTGTCGCAAAGGGAGGCGGTCCTCGCGCCGCCCCCAGATCGAGCGGAACCCTCGCCCGATGACCTCGCGGGCCTCCAGTCCTGTGATCGCCTCGAAGGCGGAATTCACGTATTCGATCCGCCCGTGACCGTCCGCGATCACGACTCCATCCCCCACATGACCGGCCGCCGCTTGGAGGCAGCACTGTCGTCTGCCCGAATAGCTGCCGTCCTGAGCCGAAACTACCACGCGGCGCGTTTTGCCAGCGGAGTTGGCGACCGGATCGCATCGCAAGTGCACGGAGCCGGGCATGACGGTTCGGTCCAGCAGCGTCACTGGCTTACCGCTTGTGACTGCCTGCTTGATCGCCGACATCACCTCTACAGAAACGTGCGGAGGCAACAATTCGCGGATCTGCCCACCCACGGCGTGGCCGGCCGTCGTGCCCAACGCCATGGCCGCCTGTCCGTTCAAGGCGAGGACCATGCCATTGTCATCGAGCAGTAGGACAACGTCCTCATTTGCCTGCAGCACGTGTCGCAGCGTTCTGCGTTCCTTCTCCAGGTCCTGCTCTAGGCGTCGGACGCGCCGTCGGATGCCGCGCAGCTCCCGCAGGCATGCGAGCATGCTGCTGGAGACGCCATCCGGGTGTATTTCTGAGTTCTTGCGTTTCATTGTTGACCTCTCCGCATTCTCATTATCCTCGCAGCGGCGGTGCATTCGCTGCCATCAGTCCCTTTCATTGGCCCACTCTTGTTCTGCCTGCCCTAAGAGCGCGACGACATCGGCCGAGGTCGCGGCCTGCGTCAGTTGCCGGCGGTGGTCGGGCTCGTTCATGAACCTGGCTATCCGCGCGAGGATTGGTAGGTAGACCTCGTAGCTCTCCTTGGGCGTAAGCAGGAGGAACAGGAACTTCGCACCTTCATCCTCCGCTTTGCCGAAGGGGACTCCGTCGGGGAATACGCCCAGCATTCCCACCAAGCCGCGAAAGCCGCACAGCGCCGCATGGGGAATGGCGGTGCCGTGGCCGATATATGTCGCGCCGCACCGCTCCCGCCGCATCACGGCGGCAATTACTTCATCACGCCGGGCCAAGGGCACCTGGCGGGCATCCACCAGCGCGTCCACGAGCATCTCAATGGCCTGCTCTTTGCTCTCTGCGGTCAAATCCACTGCGACCGTTCGGTCCCAGAACACGTCGGTCAAGGCCGAAGGACGTCCGCGATTGGTCAACACCATCAGGACAGGTCCGGAGACACCGCTTGCGACGCGGCTGGGGATGGAAGCCGAGGCGTGGTTCTCCATGAGCCACTGGCTGGACCCGCCGATCACGATCAAGTCGCCAAGCCGGGAATGGCAAATGATCTCATCGGCGACGTCGCCGCCCAGGCGCACCTTCACGGGCATCTCGACCTCGGCGACGTCCAGGTACAGAAGCGTGGCGTTACGGATGTGCCTGCACCGGCGCTTCAGGTCAGCCCGGCGCTCCCAGAATTCAGGGCCTGGGTGGATGATCCGCAGCACCTGCCTGTCAAGAGACCACGCCTTGGCCAGGACGTCGGCGATTCGTATGCCCTCTAGGGCATGGGCTCCGCCGCCGGCTGGCACAAGCACTCGGCGCACCATGCGCTGGCTATGTCGGACCAAAACGACAATCGTGTCGATGTCCTTGACGATATGGGCAAAGATGCTCATATCAGGGTCTGCGTCTGGCCAATCAGCGATAAGCATGTCAAACGGCCAGCTTTCGGCAATCTCCATGATGTGCTCTCGCAAGCTCATTCGCGATGTCAATTCAGGAACCGTCATCCCGCCGCAATCTTCGGTGTAGAACTCGGCGCGACAGGACGCCGACGAGCCGTTGCGATGCTGATGCAAACGAAACACGCCGATCTCCGCAGACTGGGGCCTCGCCAGCGCGTTGGCGTACTCGCGCAGGTACTGCTCCTGCGGCGGTTCTGTGACGACCAGCAGGATGCGATAGGCGGGGGCCATCGCCACGCTGGTCTGCACGTCTTCCCGGGAGTAGATGGTTGAAGGGGTCATGACCTTATCTCCTGTGGACTTCGACTATCGGAACACGGTTTCCGGGGCTTCGACGACGATCACCCTGGGAGGCAGCGGCACGTCGAAACTCGCCAGATATCCGGTCACCGCATCACGCATCCTGTGTTGAGCGGACTCTCGTGTGCGCGCACAGGCCACGCAGCCCGGCAAGGATGGGCAGTGCGCGACGTACTGCCCGTCTGCCCGTGCTCGAATCTGTATTACGATCTTCACTGTTGGTTTCCTTTGGCGGACTCAGCCGTCGAGGATTGCGAGCACCCAGCGCCCACGCACGCTGTCGCCCTTCCAACGCAAGGTGTGCAGGCACCCTTCGCAAACAAACTCCTCGCACTCCTTGTGCTTGGTTCCTGGAATCCTCAGGCCGCACCCAGGACAGTTGTGCCAATCCGCGTGGGCGGGCCGTTCGCGGTTCTTTTGTGACATTTCTCTATGCACCTTGACTTACTTGAAGGCCTCAATGCTAAGCACCGAGTTGAACGACCCGTATGCGTTGAGCGCCCAACTGCTGTGGCCGGGGTCGGTGATCCAGTGCCCGTCGACGATGAACTTGTACTCGTACACGCCCGGTTCCAATCGCAGACTGACCAGGAAGCCACCGTCTTCCTGTCGGCTCATCGATACGGGTTTCCAGTTCGTAAAGCACCCAGCTAACTGGACTTGACACACATCGCCGTTTGGGCGAAACGTGAAGAAGTGGGTCAGACCTTTGGACTTCTTGCCCTTGCTCATTGCTCATTCCTTTCTTGCCTATCTTCGGAGTTTAGGAGGCCGCGTGCTCAGTTGCCCGGCCGGCCGACGATTCCTTGTCCAGGCCGCGGCCGAGGATGCTCCGGGCGTCTTCCGCGTGGAGCGAAACGATCTGTCCGTCCTTGTCTCCGGGTGGGGTTTCCAGGACGACCCAGCCGTCGTACATCACAGAACGAAGCGCGAACATGACGGCATCGAACCGGACATCGCCGCGTCCCAGTCTCACGGAGAAGTCCGGGGGCTGAACGGACAGGTTGACATCTTTGAAATGGACCTGTGCGATGCTACCCGCCTTGAGGCCACGGATCATCCAGATAGAATCGTGGCGCGCGACCGCGGCATCGCCCGTGTCGAAGCAGAACTTCACCTCCGGCCGGTCGACGCTCGTTAGCAAGTCACGCACCTGCTCATAGCCCAGAGGGCCTTCCACCGCGATGGACACCCTGGCTCTCTGGGCGTCCTCGGCCAGTCCCTGAAGAAAAGAAATCACCGCCTCTTGATGCTGCGGACCTCGGATGCTGTTGGGCCCGTCCAATGGCACGATGACTGTTGGGGCACCGATCCGGCCGGCGACCTTTAGGGCTCGGCGCACGATCCGTTTGCCTTCCTCGCGATTGTTCGCTTCACCGACCAAGAACGGTATCTGCGACAGGTATCCCAGGTGCATCCCGGAGACGGCGACCTCGTGCCGATTGGCCATGTTCTCAATCTGAATCGGGTAGTCCAGGTTGTTGAGGGCGACGATGTCCGTCTTGCATCCATAGCACAGGTTGAGCCCTTCGAGGCCCGCCTGCTGGGGTAGACGCCAGGTGTCGTGGAATGTCTGGGGGCCGAGGGACGTTTCTTGAATGCTGAGTCTCATGTCACACTTCCTTTCCGAAGCTGCCCGCAATGGGGTCATCGCCGTCAAGTTCTCCGGGCACGAAGTCCAGCCGAATCGGCGTTTTCGGCAAGACGCCCAGACGCCACGTTAGCCGCTGAAGCAGCGGCAAGGATGCGCTCCAGCGGTGAAGGGCCTTTCTGAGCCGGTCGCAGTACTCTGTTCTCCTGTTGCCAATCGCTCGCATCGCCTCCAGGCAGCCCTTCGGGTTCTTGGCCATCAGTCGCGCGGTGGCCAGGTTCGCCTTGAAACTGTCCGGTACGTCGCGCCGCACGCGAAGCGTGTCCGGGTCCAGCGCGATCTCGTTAAAGACCGTCAATGCCTCGTACACCTTGCCCAGTCGCAGCAGGCAAACGCCGTAGGCGTTCTGGAAGCTCGGCGAGCCTGGCTGCCTGGGTTCCGCCAACGCGAACAGCTCCGACACCGAGCCCTGAGTGAGGCGTCGCAGGAGTTCTTGCATTGTTGGACCGGCGTGCTTGCCTGCCATGTACGGTTCCTCGGCTACGCGTAGACACCAGCCTTGATCCAGCGACCGTGGCCGCGATCGTCGCCTTCCCATCGCAGGTAGGTGTCGCACCGGCTGCAACAGAATTCCTGAAAGTGCCACTGCAGCGAAGCCTTGATTGGCCAGCCGCAGACAGGACATCGATGTTCGTGTTGACCTTGACGGTCTCTGGCCTGTGAATCACTGGTGGCCATCATGCGACTCCTTTTCCGACTGACAGAGCCTTACTTGCAGCGAGGCGGTCGGACGGCATCGCGGCACGAAAGAGCCTGCGGGTGTACTCCACATGCGCGGCGACGATGGCCCCTCGGTCGTCGCCGGGCGGCGTCTCCAACACGAGCCATCCACCGTATCCCACACCCTGAAGTGCATTGGCCACGCCGGTGAAACCGACGTTGCCACGGCCCAGCCGAATATTGAAGTCGGGCGGGAGCCCGCTGGCGCCCCGGACATCCTTGAGGTGAACCTGGGCGATCCTGTCGCGCCCCAGGCCCGAGATCATGCTGGCAGGATCGTGCCGGCATGCCGTCACATCGCCAGTGTCCATGCACACCTTCACAAAATCGCTGCCGCAACCTGCCAAGAACTGCTGAAGTTGGCTCAGGTGCAGACTGCTTTCTATGGCAAGCGTAACGCCATGGTCCTCTGCTGCTTCGGCCAGATCCGACATGGCCGCTGCGGCAGTGTCGAACTCCTTGGGCAGTTCGATTCGATTGCGCCCGAAGAAAGGCACAACCACGTCGGGGCTTCCCAATTTGGCGGCCACGGTTATCGCCAGGCGGACGAGGTCCTGCGATTGGATGATCAAAGGCAGGGGCCCGATCAGAGACTGATCGGCGCATAGAACGCCCAAATGCAGGCCCGTGACGGCCAAGCCGAAGCGTTCGACCAACGCGCGGACCTTTACCACATACCGAGGATCGCCCAGACAGCGGGCTTCTTCGGCCGTGCGATAGCACAGGCCAATGCCCTCGGTCCCGGCGCGCGCGGCGCGGATGAAGGACTTCACAAGGCTGGCTTCTCCCAAGGCCGTTTGTTGGATTCCGATTCTCATGACACGCTCCTTCACATCCAGTGATGGCCCGGACCAGAGGCGTCTGCGCCGCTGGTCCGGCGGTAGGACTCTTATTGGCAAAGAGAGGCTACGGCAGATGCTCGACATCGACCGGTAGTCCGGCTTCGGCGTCGAGAGAAACGGCGGGTGCGACCGGAATCGCAATGCCGCCATCAGGCCGCCGACAGCAGACATAGGTTTTCGCTGCGGCTGGACAGTGTGTCACGCGGCCGATAATGACGGCGGGAGGGCACGACGGCTGCCGTCCCGCTACGGAAACCAGTAGATGATGTCATAGGCATCGCTGCACCTCTTCCAAAGCTCAGGCTCCGCATCAACGCGGCATGACAGTGTGATCATTGGCTTCTTAGTTCTCCGCTTGCGGTAACTGCTCAAACTGACCGGTTCTTCGTGATTCCGGCGATATCACTTGCAGTAAGTGCTTGGTAATGAAATACTGACGAAAGACTACTCGTATGCGGCTGGGAATGATGCGTTCAGTTTCGGTATTACCGTAAGTCGTTTATGCACTAAGTGTTACGATTGTCATGCCACAAGAACCGGTCAGTTTGGGTAACTGCGTATAGGCTATGATCTTGTATGCCAGCCGAGCCGCCAGGAACTCCGAGACCTTCTGGCCTGGCAGAGGGACGACCTCGACGATGTCGGCGCTGACGACCTGCCGCTCGGCGCAGATCCGTCGGAGCAGCGCGGTCACCTGCCGCCAGGTCAGCCCGCCCGGTTCCGGCGTCCCGGTTCCCGGGACATAGGCCGGGTCGAATCCGTCAACATCGACAGTGACGTATACCTTCTCGCCCAGGAGCGACAGCACCCGGTCGATCCAGTCGGGATCGCTCTCGACCATCGCCGGGGTGATGAATCTCTCCACCTGGCGCGGACACTCAGCGCATTCCTCCTGCGAGAAGTTGCGGATGCCCACCTGGGCCACATGGTCCGTGACTTCCAGCACGCGACGCATCACGCAGGCATGCGAATGAGTGCTGCCCTTATACGTGTCGCGCAGGTCCGCGTGGGCGTCGATCTGGAGGACGCTGATCTCGCCATGCTGCTCGGCCGCCGCCCGCACCAGCGGGGCCGTGATGCTGTGCTCTCCGCCGAGCGTCAGCAGGAACTTCCCGCTGCGCATCACGGCCCGCGCGGTGCTGGCGACGCGGCGCATCTGCTCTTCCGGCGTCTCTGCCGGCATAATGGACGACAACGTGACGATGCCGGCCGCACGGAAATCCTGCGCCAACTCCTCGTCGTACTCCTCGACCTGAGCCGACGCGTCGATGATTGCCGCCGGAGCGTCGGCCGTTCCTCTCATGAACGTGACAGTGCCCTCATACGGCACCGGCAGCACGGCGTATCGCGCCTTGGCTGCCTCGCACGCGTCCGGCGGCAGATCCATAAAGTTGTACAGAGGCAGTTTCATAGGTCACCTGTCATTGGAGCAGCATTACGGCCGAGGCGACGACGGTCGTCCACAAGCCCTTCTTGTCGCCTTCGGCGGTCTGGACGCAGGAGTTCGTCCGCACGATCTTGCCCGACATCCGGAAGATCTGCTTTCGCTCGTCATAGGCCGTTTCCGGGTCGAACTCGATACCCAGCGTGGTGGCCAGCATGGTAGCCGCCATGTCCTCGACCATGTCGCCCACGCGGTCCTCGTTCATGCCGAAGCCATGGTGCTCGCTGATATACCCGTACTGCTGCCCGTTGGCCGGTTGCGCCAGTCCGATGCCGGCGCTGACCAGCCGCGAGGGCTCATTCGTCGAGGCCTCGGCCAGCACGCAGAAGGTAATAGCACCATGCTCCAGCTTCGCCAGCCCATCAACTCGTGGGATGACGCGGCATCCGGGCGGCAGGATGCTCGACACCCGAACCAGGTTGCCCCGCTCGATGCCGGCCTTGCGCAGGGCCAGCTCGAAGCTCTGGAGGCGGTTACGGTGCCTCCCGACACCTCGGGTGAGGAAGACTTCCTTCGGTACAAGCGATAGTCTGTCCAATTCAAAAGCCGTTCCCGGCGTGGCATGGAACGAAACGCCGAAGAATGTCGTGGGGTGGCGAACGGACCGGCAGGGGCATCAGGTCAGGCGTTAGGCGCGGACCCGTCCCCTGCTACTGGCGCCGCTGGGAGAGCTTGAGGCAGGAATGGCAAAGCGCGAGACAACGGACAACCACCATCAAGGCCTGCCAGCGGCGCGGCGCATATAACCGCTGGCGCTGGATAGCTTGCTTCGAGCCTTCATGTAGAAGCGGTGGTACATTTTGTCGTCTCTGTTAGAACTTAACTTTGCTTATTATCTGAAATCATCCAGCCCGTGTCAAGCCTTTCTCACTAATTTCGCGCCAATTCTCGCGGATTCCTGCCTCCGTGCGCGCCGATCTTCTGCTTCGCGGTTGAATTCGGCGGCGACAACGGTTACTCTCTCTGCGTCGGCCACCCCCGGCCGTCCGCGAGGCAACGGCGAGAACCCCATGGGCTCGCCAGAGGAGTTGTTATGGAACGGCATGGTCTGCGGTCGACCGTCTTTGTTGGCGTCTGTGTTCTGGTAGCTGCGGCTGGACTGGGCGTTCATCGCGCCCTGCCGGAGTTGCCCAGGCTCGCCAGCGGCCTGAGCTGGCCAGGTCTGGTGGGGCTCGTGGCTGGCGTCATGGCGATGTGCGGCATCTTCACGCTGGTGACCCACTTCCTGCTGGCCCGCAAGGGCAAGCCACCGGTCGAAGGGGTGATGGTGGGCAGGTTGTACTGGCTGCTTGGCCTCCTAGGGGTGTTCATTTCCCTTGCTTACGGCTTCGGCGTGCTCGGCACGTTCACCACAGCGTTCAGCCTTTTCGGCGGCATGCTCCTGGGCTGGTCCCTTCAGGCCCCCGTCAGCGGCTTCGCCGCATGGGTACTTGTCTCGCTGAAGCGCCCCTTTCGGCCCGGTGACCGTGTGCAGTTCCCGACGCTTGGGCTGACCGGAGACATCAAGGACATCGGACCCATGTACACGGTGCTCAATCAGGTTGGCGGGTCTATCGCCAGCGAGGAGGCCGTTGGCCGGTACATCCTGGTGCCCAATGCAATGCTCTTCAGCCAGGTCGTCATCAACTACACTGTCTCCCAGGAGGCCGCGTATATGCTGGACGAGGTGGTCGTGCGGATCACCTATGATTCCGACTGGCGGAAGGCGGAGCGGGTTCTTCTGGACGCGGCGTGCGCTGTCACCAAGGACGTCATCGAGGCGACCGGCAAACCGCCGTACATACGAGCGGACAACTATGACTACGGGGTGTACCTCCGCCTTCGTTATCACACGCGCGTGAAGGACCGGGCCGAGACCAGCTACGAGATCAACAAGCTGATCTTCGAGGAAATCCAGAAGACGCCCTCAGTCGATATCGCCATCCCCTACGTCTATTCCTTCCGCGCTGGGCAGGACCGCAAAGAGGAGGCCTCCCAAGACCTGGAGGCACGCAATATCGCCGAAATCAGCGTGGCGAAGATCGCCAATGGCCAGGTCTTCGACTCGGAGGATGTGGAACTGCTCGCTCAAGGCATCAAAGCCGAGGGGCTGCTCCAGCCTATCGTTGTCGTGAAGAACGTCAACACTGACCAGTACGAGGTGCTGGCTGGTCATTTACGATTGGAGGCCTGCAAGAAGCTTGGCTGGAAGAAGGTGCCCGCCATCGTGCGGGAGGTGGGCACAGCACCGTTGACACCAGCCGACCAGGCATAGCCTGGGGGCTTCTATGTGATCGGACCATGATCCCGACGCACTACATCCTGTTGGGCTTGGCGATACTCCTGCTGCTGAGCGTCCTGGCCAGCAAGGCATCGGAGCGACTGGGCGTGCCGGCGCTGCTGATGTTCCTGCTCATCGGGATGATCGCCGGCTCCGAAGGCCCCGGAGGCATCTACTTCGACGATGCCGCGGTCGCGATGTTTGTGGGGACCCTGGCCTTGGCCTTCATCTTGTTTTCGGGCGGGCTGGACACGAACTGGCAGATGATCCGTCCGGTCCTCGGCCACGGGATTGCCCTGGCGACGCTGGGGGTCGTGCTGACTGCCGTTGCCGTCGGGTTGTTCGCCATGCCGGTACTGGGGTTCTCCCTCCAAGAGGGGCTGCTGCTGGGGGCGGTCATGTCCTCCACGGATGCGGCCGCCGTCTTCGCGGTAATGCGGTCCCGAAAGGTGAGCATGAAGGGCAGGCTCAAGCCGCTGCTGGAGTTGGAATCGGGCAGCAACGACCCGATGGCCGTCTTCCTGACGATGGCCGCGATCGGACTGGTCAACCGGCAAGACCTGTCGTGGTGGCTGGTCGCTCTTAGATTCCTGGTGCAGATGGGCTTGGGTGCGGCAGTGGGCCTGACCCTGGGATGGTTGACCACGAAGGCATTCAACAGGCTGCGCTTGGAATACGAAGGTCTGTATCAGGTGACCGGCATTGGAATCGTGCTGCTGATCTTCGGCGTCGCTGAAGCCATCGGCGGCAACGGCTTCCTGGCCGTATACATCACCGGCATCATCCTGGGCAACAGCGACTTCCTGCACAAGCGGGGGCTGACACGATTCCACGACGGACTGGGCTGGTTGATGCAGATCGCCATGTTCCTGGTCCTGGGGCTGCTGGTGTTCCCGTCTCACGTCGCGGCGGTGGCCGGGGCGGGCGTTCTCGTGGCCGGCTTCTTGATGCTGGTGGCCAGGCCGGTTGCCGTGTTCCTCACGCTGTCCGCCAGCCGCATGAGTCTCCGCGAGAAGGCGCTCGTGTCGTGGGTGGGTCTACGTGGGGCTGTGCCAATTGTCCTGGCCACTTTCCCGATGATGGCAGGCGTGGCGCGATCGGACCTGATCTTCAATCTCGTCTTCTTCGTGGTGATCGCGTCGGCCCTGTTCCAGGGAAAGACGCTGATGCTGCTGGCCCGCCTCCTGAAGTTGGATGGTCCGCTCCCGGACAAGCCGAAGTACCCGCTCCAGTTCGACAAGACCGAGCATACCCTTAGCGAGATGCGGGAAATCGACGTCCCGGCAGGATCGCCGGCTGCGGGCAGGCCCATCTCAGATCTGAAGCTGCCACCCGGTTCGCTCATCCTTCTGGTCAACAGAACAAAGGAGTTCTTGGTCCCCAGCGGGACCACAGTCATCCAGGAGAACGACACTCTGCTGATTCTGGGCGAGCCGGACATGTTCGCGCAGATACACGTTAGACTCCAAGCCACTCGCCAGTAAGTCTCCGAGGAGACGCAGGGCTGGGCGAGCACATTCGCGTCGTCTGCGATGGGTGTCGCGGTCCAGGGGCGAAGGTGGTCCAGAATGTCATTCTCGATGGCGTTTTCGCGGCCAATCAGGCAGCGCGACGGTAGTAGTGGTTGAGCAGCCCGCCGATCCAGCGTTGGCATCGGATTGACTCCCGGTCAACCTCCCCGATCCCAGGCGACAGGTCTTTGCCAACGCCCACCGGCCTGTTGCCCAGAGCCTGGTGCGGCCGGAACTTGTTGTGGTAGTCCACGTAGGTCTGCACGACGTGGTCAAGCTGCCGCAGGCTGAAGCAGAACAGCAGGTTCAGGCACTCCCGCTTGAGGCTGCCGATCCAGCTCTCGGCGAAACAATTTGCGATCGGTGCCGCGTAAGGCGTTAGCACCGGCCCACGCTTGGGCCCCCGGAAGTGCTCGTCGAACGCCTCGGTGAACTTTGTGTCGTGGTCGTGGATCAAGAACCGCAGGTCGATCCCTTCCTCCTCGGCCCACATGCTGACGTTGCGGGCCTGCTGCTGCATCCATTCGTCGGTTGGGTTTAGCGTGCTTGGCGAGGTGAAGACCTTTCGGCTGCCAAGGTGGATGAACGTGAGCACATAGGCCATTTGCCTGCCCAGTGGTGTCCAGATCGTCTTGCAGAAGAAGTCGCAAGCAACCATCACGTTCATGTGAACGGCGACGAACTTCCTCCAGGGCGTTTGCACTCCCTGAGGCGCCCGTCGATCCGGATCGGGCAGGATCTTCTCGTCCACCAGGACGCGGCGGACGGTGCTTCGGCTTGCCTTCAGTGCCAGCTTCTTCAACTCGCCCACGATCCGGCGGACGCCCCACCCCAAGTTCTCCTTCGCCAAGCGGACGATCAACTCGCGCAGCGACTTGGTCAGACCCGGCCGACCGACCCTACCAGGCTCTTGCCCCCCACGCTCTTCCCGCTGCCAACGCCGGTATGTCTTGACGCTGACGATTCCCAGTGTATCCTCGACCCTATGGTCCAGTTCCGCTCCAATCTTCATCAGCCGCCGGCGTTCGTCGGGATCGAGAATGACCCGGTTGCCAGGCAGCCGCTCCTTGAGCAGCTCGATCTGGAGCTTGAGCAGCCGGATGTGCGAGTCTCGCCGCGTCGACCACAGCTCGTGAAGCATCACCAGCAACGCCGTCAGCCAGTTGGGGAGCATCGATCAAGCCTCCGTCACTCCGCACGTAAGTCCAGTAGCGGCAACGGCCCGACATTCTGGACCACCGCCGCCACGCTTGGGCCTCCAGCTTATCCGGGCTTCCGCCAACCGGGGGTCATAAACCGGAGTCTCTGAAAGTTTTTCTCTTTTCCAGCGGTGGTGTGTCAACTATTTGGGTTCTGCGTGCCCGAAAGGGGTGTGGACCACACTAGTGTTTGGGCCGTTGCAGAACGCAGCGGCCCCACGGTTTACGCGAAACGCCGTCGAGAGACCCTCGGCGGCGTTCGCGTTTTCTACGCGAGTTCCGCCAACGGGTTACGATCCTGCCGCGCCCGCCGAGATAAGCAGGGGAGCAGAATTCTCCTCCCATGGTCTCCGGCGGGCGGTACAATCACGGGCACCGCAGGTGATGAGGGCCAGCCGACAGGCATCGGGGCAACCTCGGCTGCCGCAGGACAAGCATCATTGCCTTGCCCCGCTCGCAGAGGTGCACCATGACGAATGCCGGCCTCCTTCGTGGCGCGATCCCAGTCTTGTTGTCCGCCCTGATGGGCCTGCCCGCCGCCTTTGCGCAGCCGGCCTCGCCTGCGCCCCCGTCGGCGAATCCCCCGCCGGGGCCTTCCTTCAACGTCCGCGACTTCGGCGCTAAAGGCGACGGCCGGTCCGACGACACCGGGGCGATCCAGGCGGCCATGGACGCCGCCGGCAAGAAGACCGTCAGCGAACAGCCGCCCAACAGCGCGTACTACATCTCCATGCCGGTGGTGTTCTTCCCCGCGGGCAAGTACGTGCTGACCGACACGATCCAGATCAAGGCTAACGTTCAGGGCGAAGGGTCGGCCGTCCTCGTCCAGCAGAAGGGCGACAAGGACATTCTCTCGACCGATTGGGCCTGGCGGTGGCAGTGCTCGGGAGTCACGCTCGTCGGCGGGCGTCACCAGCTTCACATCGGCAACCACAACATTGACACCGGTCGGATCGTCATCGACCGATGCGCGTTCTACAACTGCTCCGGGGTGGCGGTCCACGTGCGCAAGGGCAGCAACTCCACGCATATCTCCGTCCGTGACTGCGTCTTCCTGAACTGCGATCAGGCGATGATCAACTACTGCGACAAGGCGACGGTGATCGACTGCTGGGTCTCAACTTCGCCGCACATGAAGAACAAGGCCGCCTTCGAGAACTACGGCATCCTGCACCTGGAGAAGATCTGCGGCGTGCCGGCCGTTACGAAAGACCACGACCAGCGGTGGGTGGACAATTACGGCGGGGTCACCTGCCGCGACGTCCGCTTCGGCGGGGAGGGAGCGGGCTTCACGCCCGTGGTGAACTTCGCCCCGTACGACTACACGTATCCCGTCTGGCCGTCGTTCGTGATCCTGGACTCGTGCGACGTGTATGCTCTGGGCAACCCCGCCCGCGCGGCGGCGGTCTTCTGCGAGCAGATCCCCAACCAGATCGTCATCCGTAACTGCCGCGGCTTTCCTGACCTGCCCGCTGTCCGCGTCAGCGACAAGCTCGACCTCGCTACGTGCCTGGACAACGCGGAGAAACGGCGCAATTGCCTGAGGTTCGTCATCGACGACGACAACGTGGAACTCTCCGACGCCAACCGCTCCCTGCCCGAGCCGATGCGTCCCTACCAGGCCAACCGCGTCGTCGCCGACGCCGCCCCGACGACCGGCCACTGGCATCGCGGCCAGATGGTCTGGAACCGCAACGCCGACGGCCAGTGGACGCCGCACGGCTTCGTCAAGACCGCCACGCCTGCCGACCAGGAGCCGATCGGCTGGTACTGCGTCGAATCGGGCAAGCCCGGCGCCTGGCGCGAGGTCCGGGCGAACTTCGCCCAGCCCGCGGCGAAGTAAGGCGATCTGCGTTTCGGTTACCGGGCAACGTCTTGGCACAACAGTACAAGCGCTTTCGGTTTCCTGACGCGGCAGGCATATGGCAGTTCAGCGTATCTCCTGGAAGTGTTGTTAGTTGCAGCAGTCTCAAGAAGCCTGCGTGAACGATTTCTGATTTGCTCATGACCCGGTGGTCGCAGGCTCGAATCCTGCCCCTGCTATTGACTGCTTCACGCGACCGGCGCGAAGCGGTGTCGTTTCCTCTCCCGCTGGTCTGGGCAATCGACCGGACAGTGCCCGTCGCTATTCTCTCACGTCGACCGTCTGGCCGGGCTGAGTGTTGCGCTCGATGATCTTGCCCGTCCAGGGGCTGACCAGCCGCAGCTTTCCGCCGGCGGTGGACGTAACCGTCAGTTTGACGACCTTGCCGTCCTTCTGGCATGCGCTGACGAGAAACCCGCCCTGAGCACGCAAGCGGGTGAATTCGGCGTCCTTCTCCTTCGGCCAGCATGGGAAGACGCGAATGACGTTGTCCACGCTTTGCAGCAGGAACTCGCTGATGGCGCCCGCGATGCCAACGCTCTCGCTCAGGTAGAAGCCGTGCATCGGCCAGTGGAACATGCCGTTGGGTTGAGCCTCCGGCCGATAGTAACGCCGCAGATCCTCGCACGCATCCGGCATAGACAAGCGGGCCTTGGCCACGCTGAACATCACCGTGGAGTTACAGCCGCGGTGGCGGGTGTGGAGGATCGTGTTGCGGAGGAGGTTTTGGGCTGGCTCGGGCGAGAACCACGTCACCTGGTCGCCGGGGAAGACAGGAACGGCCGGCACGGTGATGTTGTGCACCTTGATCGCGCCGAGCTTGCAGCCGGTCCAGTCGACGACGACCGGGTTACCGGCTTCGTCGGGCGCGGTGGGGTAATCCGGCAGCAGGTCGAGCGCCTTGGCGAACCGCTCGGCCAGCGCGGCGTCGCGGCCGAGTTCCGCGGCGGCGGCGACGGCGGCCTTGAGCGTGTAGCGGGCGTAGGCGAGGTCGAACGGCACGTTGTCCACGCCGAAGGCGCCGTGCTCCGGACTGTAGCTTGGGCCGAACCGTGCCTTGCCGTTGGCGTCGCGCTGGCACTTCTCGGCAAAGGAGCAATAGAACAGGGCGGCCTCGCGGACCACCGGGTAGATCCACTTCTCCAGGTATTCCTTGTCGGGCCGGTACAGGTGGGAGAACCACAGGTTCTGCGCGGACATGCCGATCATGCCCAGCGTGTAGCCGTAGGGGGGAATGGCGATGTGCCGTTGGTTTACGCTCTTGCAGCCGGCGGGATCGGGCTCGAAGGCGAAAGACGAAATTCCCACGAACGCCCCTTCGCAGTCGTACGTGGTCTTCGCAAACCACTTCAGCCGCGGCAGCATCGCGTTCATGTAGCGCACCCAGGGGTCGACCAACTCGGGGTGGTTGATGGCAAGCGGCGTCCAGTACGGCTGCCACGCATTGTAGTTGTGGTGGTAGTCGCCGTGCCACGGCGTCCGGTCGCTGGCCAGGCCGGCGAACAGGCCAACCGGTACGGCCCCCGGCTTCGCGAAGCATCGCAGATAATACACCATGCGATACCACCAGGGCTGGAAGTCGGCGTCGTCGAGCTTCACCCCGCTGGCCGCCCAGAACTGCGACCACTGCGACTCGTGGCGGGCGATGAGGGCCTTAGCGTCCGTGGCGGCTGTCTCGCGGGCCAGGGCGACAGCGGCCTCCCGCACGCTGCCCTTGGTCTCCCATGAGGTCACGATCGCGACGGTCTTCTGCGAGTCGGCCGACGCCACCGCCACGGCGTATTCCATGCCGGCGTAGTCCACGTCGCCGGGGAGCTTGACGTGCAGCCACTTCACGCCGGCATCCTCCCCACACTCGGCCGGCTCGACGCCCGCGGTCTGAACTTCCTCCAGCGAGACGTCCTTCGCGGTCTCGATGACAAAGACGTTCCGGTCGGCCAGCGCCCGCACGGCAACCGATCCGGTCGTCGCGACCGCCCGCCGCAGGTCGAGCCTGGCCGACTGGACGGCCGACTCGGGCATGCCCGGCGGAAGGGCCAGCGGCTCCTTGTCGCCCTCCAGCACGATGCGGCCCACGCGGTTCTCCGTCCGCTTGCCGTCTTTGGTCATCACGTACAGTTCGATGCCGCTGACCTTGCTGCCCGCCGGGATGGGGAAGACGACGTCGGCCTCCTCTTGCGGGGTAGCCCGCCAGCCGCTGGCCACCACCGCGTTGCGTCCCCCGGCCAGGACGTTGACGTAGAACTGCGCGCCGGGCGTTCCGCTGAGGCGCAGCTTGAGCGACGTGGGCGAGCCGACCTGGGCAAGCTCCAGGTCCCAGCGATAGCCGGCCGACGCGCCAGCCGAGCCGGAGATCGCCATGACTCCCGCATCCTTGTCGCGCAGCCACTGGTTGACCTTGCCCCCGGAGCGGATGCACCGCCACCGGCTCGCGCCCGCTTGCGGCGACGAACCGATGCGCACGACGGCAGCGCACCGCGGCTGAGGGTACGGCTTGCGCCACGACGGCGGATAGCCTCCAGGCGACCACTTGTGGTTGGCCACGTCCACCTTCATCGGCGGCCCATCCTGCGAGGTGTCCACACGGGCATCCCAAATGTCGTTCTTCGAGACGCGAATGCCCAACTCGCCGCCGCGGTCCCACAGCAGCCCCAGTATGTCGCCGTTACCGATCACCATCGCCTCACGATTGATGTCGGCCAGCGAAGACTGGACCACCGCGGCCGCGTCAAGGGCTGACGGGTACGGAATATCCGCCTGCTCCGCCGTCGCAGACATCGTCAACAAGGCCAGTACGGTCGCTCCCAGCACCCGTGTCTGTGTCGCAGTCGGTCGCGATGCGATATTCATGAAAAGCTCCCTTCGAGGACGGGGGGCGCACGAGGCTACTCGGCCAGCAAGCAGACAAAGTCGCCCGCGCATGGATGAGCTTCGATGGATGATCATCCATCTCCTTGGGATTCTCCGGAAGCCCTGTCCATGGCCAACGAGATGGTCGAGGACAAGTCTCCGCGGTCACCGTGACACGTGTGAACGCAACTCCGTCAGCCGGTCCTGCAAATGCGTTCGGACCTCGGTGGAGAGGTCCGGGTACTTGGCCAGAAAGTCCGCGACGGCCTCGATGGCTTCCTGACACTTGGCGGGTTCCCACTTGCTCTCCTCGGCGATCCGATAGAGGCTCTCGCACACACGGCCGCGCGCATGCCGCAGGCGATCGGCCGGCAGTCGCTCCCCTTGCTTGGTGCCTGGAGCGAGGACGCGGCGGTATCGATCCAAGGCCGTCCGCCAGTCGCCTTTTTCGTAGAGGGAATCCCCTTCCCGCAACTCGGATATCTTCTCTGCTGCCTGGCTGGTCAGGGTTTTCAACGCCTGGCTTGGCGTCTCTTGCATGAACAGCACGCGGTAGCCCACGATACTGCCTACGACCACGACGATCAGGACAATCAACTTCGTCAGGATGCCGCCCTGTCGACCGCGTCTATTCAATCCGTTCATCGTTTGCTCCTTGTGCTGAACCGGTCGTTACCAGTTCGCACAGGTATTCTATCCGACGCCGTCGCGGTTGGAAGGCCTTACCCGCGGTCTCGAAACACGTCCGTGAGTGCGAGCAGAGCGGGCGGGTCGCGACGGCTTCGGGGTGGGACGAGCCCGCAGTCCAGGCGGACTGGTCAATCGTACATGACTGTCGCCTTGTGCTTCAGCCCGTCTTTGCCGCACTTGGGGCAATGCGTGAGATCTTCGATCCTCTCGATGGGCAGAAAGGGCTTCTTGCACTTGGGACAGGGATACAGACCGTGCGTTTGTCCCGTCCGGGAGTTCCAGACGGTGAATGCGGGTTCCGGGGGCTTCTCGCTTCGCTTCCACCGGATCCCGGTGAACTCGCCGCACGTGGTACACCACCCGGTCTTCAGAGCGAACATCCGCCCGCCAAAGAAGCTCGCCTCCCCCGTGTACTTGCAGCCGTCGTTGGGACAAGTCAGTTGGTAGATCGTCCCGGCCAGGACCATGCTGGCGGCGCATGCTACGGTCGCGAAAGTCAACAGTGTCAGGCGCTTCATAGAGGTCTCCGTATTCATCGTTTCCGGGAAGGGTGTTCGACGACAACCACTGATTCTACACGACCGGATCGTCTCGTACGACGCAATACCCCGCTTCGCGGAGCGTCAGCCGTAAGGGCTGCTGTTGGGCGGCGAGCGAATGGGCGGTCTGCTCAGGAGCTACCACCGGCAGGCGGCGCAGCCTTAGGCGGAACCTGGAAGCCTCGCAACTTGTCCTGAAAAGATGAAACACCGCCTGACGTGGCTGGTAAGCTGTCCGCCATGGCATCGCGATGATGATTCCGGACTGACGAGAAGACCCGAGAGTCTGACGAGCCTGCACACTCTCGGTGGGTACGAGACGAGCATGCGGTGGAAGTGCGGTAAGCAGCGGTCGGCGGAAATCCGCGGCATCAACGGCGGATCCTGCAAGGTCCGCTGCGGCTGGAAGACAGCTGCATTATCGCCTCATATGGCCGGCTGCATCACGGCATGAAAGGAGGCTGGAGGGAGCCGGGCCTGTTTCACTTCTGCACGGTGGCCGATGAGGCGAGCAAGCGATTTCGGCAGGGTGTGGCGCTATATCGGGGGCGCGAGGTCGTTCCCTTCGGCGAGCGACTCCACGCGGTGCCCATGGACGCTCACTGGCGGCGATGAGCCAGGACGGACGAACCCTGTAATCCCAACCACTCTGGTCGGAATGCAGGCGGTCTCGTCTCGCTTTGCTGCCCTGCCGATTGGCGCCGTCGATTGGCGGATCGAACTCCCCAACGTCCGCATCTCGTTCAGTCTTTCGGAAACGAATGTCTATGCTTTGGCCTGCGCCGTCGCACTCCACCTTCTCCAGAACGCCTTCCGGGTGGCATGAAAGGGTGATCAAAGCGTCTCCGCACGCGAACCGCACGCCTAATCGGAAGGCAGGGCGTAGTATGCGCACTCGGCGAAGAAGAACTCCGCCATGTTGAGCCTGGCGTAGTCGTAATGACAAATTGCCTGCCGAGCCTGGTCGAAACCTTCGCGATATCCGCCCATCGCGATCAAGGCTGCCGCGGCCAGGGGGTTTCGCATCCGGCTGGCTTCATACCCTTTGCGCTGTCCGAGGATGTTGCGGTCGCCCGTCGAGGCCATCCTCTCGGCGTCGGCCTGTGTCTTCTGGGGGAACCAGGCCGGATAGCCTTCCCGCCAGCGCGCATGGCCGAAGACCTTGGTGTCGGCATTGTCGAAGGTCTTATACGCGTCGAGGACCGCCAGGGCTCCGCGCGCGTTGATCGCCAGGCCCGCGCGATATTGCGCCTTGGCGGCTGGGTCCGTCTCCCAGTCGGCCAGCCGGGCCAGGCCCCCCTGTGAACTGACATAGATCCACAGCAGGGCTCGGTCGATGTTCTTGATCTGTTCCCGGTCGTGCGGGTAGCCCTCCGCGCAGATCTCCAGCCGCGTCTTGCCAGTCCTGGCGGACCGCTCGCGCACGGCGGCCTGATAGCGGTCCAGCCAGACGCGATCGCCAGTCACGTCATGCATAGCCCGCAGGATGAAAAGGTACATGGCGGCCCCGTGGTGCCGGAACATCTTGAAATCGCCCCGGAACTGCCCCTTGAACGCGCCGTCGCACGGACATTGCCAGTTGACCGCCTCCAGCGCGTCGGCGACCTCCGTCATCTTGTCGACAACGAGCTTGCGTTCCCGCGCGTCCGGGATGTCGCTGGCTGCGTACGTGTGGAGCCCATAGAACCACGGATGCGTCTGGTCTTGCGAGCCCATCGGATAGTGACACTTTCCATCGGTCCCCATGCCGCGAGCGACGAAGCCCGGCACGTCCGAGAGCGACGCGCACGCGAGCAGCCCCTTGGCCAGGCGCCGCGCCTTGTCGCGGTCGGCCTGCGACCCGCTGCGACGCGCGCGCTCGCAAGCCGCAACGAGATAGGACCCGGTGAACATCGGGCCGTTCTCGATCGGGCTCCACCAGCCGATCGCGTTGGGCCGCCCGAGTTTACAGTCTTCCGGAGCGGGAAGCTCCCCAACGTAGTCGTGGATCAGGCCGTCCCGACCGATGAACTTGTCCCACAAGGCCGCGTGGGCCTTCTCCACCGCTTCGGCGAGGCGCGCCGGCGCGGCGGCCGGCAGCGTCGTGGCGCCCTGGTTGCGGGAATACACCCGGACGTAGTCGATCTCGAAATCCCGCGGGTACGGCATGTCCGGGTCCGTCGGGCCAACCCACCCGGGCACGGCACCCTGGTACAGCCCCAGCAGGATGAACATCTTCTCCCGAGGCGTCTCGCCCTTGTACGTGTGGACCAGTCGCCCGTCCAGGTGCCAGTTCAGCTCGCCTTCCTTCCATTCCAGGGCCCACACGTGGAACTCCCTGGAAGGGTCGAAGTCCATCTTGTACTTGAACCCGCCGGTCTTGGTGAAATGAACGTTAAAGTCGATCTCCCGGTCGGCTGTCTTACGCCCCAGTTGCTCGAAGACGTCGATCTCGACCACCCCTTCGCCGACAGTGCGCCGTCGGCCGTCCGGGGCGTACTCCTGTTTCGTCGGGTCGTGCTGCAACAACCAGAACGCGCTGTGCAGCCCCGACCCGCTGGGGATCCGGCAACGGACCTCGAACCACCCGTACTTCTGCGCGAATTTGTCGAGAACCTGGTACTCGCTCGTCGTCGCGCCGAAGCGATGGTCCGACGTCTGAATCGAGCTGACACAGCGGTCGCCCTTGTTCTTTCGAGCGGGCAACTTCTCGTCGATGCGGAGCTTGAGCAGGCCGTCTTCGAGCACGTAGTGCGCGTTGGAGTCCTGCCAGCGGCTGGGACGCCCCGTTCGCGCGAAGTGGACTTTGCGTCCCGAGCGGTAGGCCGGGAACCAGTACCAGTCGTTGAGCTTCGGCCCGTCGAACTCGTCATGAAAAGTGAGCGTCCATCCTGGTCTGTCCAAGGGCGGAGCGGGGACGTCCGCGGCGATCGTCGGCGAGCTTGCCGACGCGATCACAAGAAACCACCCGACGGTCCTGATCGCGAACATGTTGTTCCTCATGATGTACGGGTGTCGCCCGGCCCTCACTCTGTCCACACGTTCAGCAGGCCGACCGGCGGCGCCGCCTTGGGAGTCATCAAGTGCCCCAGCGTGCTCGTGACCTCGATGATCACCTCGTTGACGCCGACGCGTGCTGCGCCCGCCAAGGCAAACCGATACGGCGACCATGCGCGGAGCCCGAGCGGCCGGCCGTTCCACGTCACGCTAGCGGGGTAGTCGCCGCTGTCTATACAGAGAAACCGCGGCAACGCGTCGAGCTGGAATTCGGTGCGATATCGGCCCGTGCCGCAGAAGTCGGGATACCCTTGCGGCCGCCAGTCGCCAAGCTTGATGGCCCGCGGGGGTGCAATGATGCGGCCCTGCGCGTCCAGCGCGAACCGGCCCCACAGAACCAACGACGGCAGGAACCGCAGCGGTTTGGGTTCGGTCAGGTCGGCGTCGATCCGGTTCGCGCCACGCCGCAGCATGGCGGTCACCGGAACGCGGCGATAGCTGAGATCGAACTCCCGGTCGGGCGGCGCAGCATTGAGGTTGACCGGGGCGCCGTTGACGCGCAGTTGGCGAACGAGCTGCGCCTGAACCGACAGCTCTGCGACGGCGGGCACCTCCAGCACGTTCAACTCCGGCGTGTCGAGCCGCAGAGAGTTGGGCCCGGCGGGCTGAAAGGTCCACGCAGCGTCCATGGGCCTGCGCACAGCCGCCGGTGTTGGCCCGGATTTCAGCCGGGCGCATATGCGCTCTCTCGCCGCAGTGACGAATTGCTGGGTCATCGCCTTCAGCGGTTCGGACCGCAGCGGGTCCGGCCCGGCGGCGGCCCAGAGTTCCTCGTCGCTCGGCCAGGGCACGCCAAGCGGCTTGGCGGTCCGCGCGGTGGCGGCAGCCTCAACGACGTACTCGCCGTAAGCCTTGGCCGCCTCTCGGAACCACGGCTGTTGGGGGCCGTGGATGCCGAGGTACTCGCGTTTGAACATGCCGCCTCGGAGATCGTGCGGGCAGATCGCCAGCACGTATCGGTCCACGCCGCACGCGGCGCACAGGTCCACCATGTTCTTCATCGTGGCCAGGCTCATCGTCGGCGGACCCAGCGCGTACACTTCCACCATGCGTTCCCGACCGGCCAACTCGGCGATGGCGGCCAGCGTGAGCGCCTCGCACTTGGCCGGGTCGGTCCGGGTATGGATCTCGTCAATGCCGGGAATCTCAAACGCGCCGAGTTGCCTCCGGAGGCTGCCGTTGCAGGCCACCTGCGAGCCGAAGCTGTGTTCGCCGAGCAGATGCCCGCTCATGGCGATCTTGTGCTCCGTGCACCACTTCGCGATGGGGGCGACCCAGGCGTCGTGGAACACGCGCGTGTAGGCGGCCCAGTAATCGCGCCATAGCGGTGCGCGGGCCACCTCGCCGGCCTGGGCCAGGCGCTTGGGAAAGTCGCCCCCGAGCGCCTGATCCAGCAGTGCCGACCAGGTCAGTTGCCACGGCGCCTCGCCCGGCTTGCGGGGCTGGTGCTGGCGGGCCAGCGAGGGTTCGTCGGTGAAGATCGCTCGTACCGTCCGGCCGAAGAACTCGCCGATCGCGCGAGCATAGCGTTCGTGCGTCACGGCCAGGAACCGCGCCGTGGCCTGGGGCAGCAGCAGGTTGGCGCTGCCGGCGACGGGGACGATCCGGCTCGTGCCGTCCCGTTCCACCGCCAGCAGTTGGGCCTGCAACTCGGGGTGGTCTTTCGTGACCAGTCCTTTCGCGTGGCCGCTCGGCCAACAGAACTCGTCGTACAGCCAAACCTCCATCTTGCGGGCCGCGGCCTGTTCGACGATGAATCGGATCCGCTCGAACCAGGCCATGCCGAGGTACTCCAGTTCCAATCCCCAACGCGGATAGAGCACCACGCCCCAGCCGACACCCGCAAACGCGTCAAGCTGGCGGGACACGTCATCCGACTTCAGTGTTCCGGTCAAGGCCCACATCGCCAGCGGGGCAGCGTGGGGGCGGCTTGTTGTCGGGGCGGGGCGGGCCAGCGGTCCAAGACCGGCCGTCGCGACACCGCCAAGACTCAATGCCAGCATTTCGCGCCGGGAATACTGCATTCTCGTCCTCCCGTGTGCCTGCCGCATGATTGCGGCGTCACCATCCACCGGTCTCATTCTGAAACCTCTGTCGCGAACAGCCCGTGCCGACGGGCCTTCCAGTAGGCGGCCTGGAGATAGAATATGCCGTTGCTCGATACTCTCCGATAGTCTATGCGCGTGATGGCGCGGGCGAGGATCGCCTGCTGTTCATCCGGAAATGCCTTGCCCTGGTCGATCAACTGCGCCAGGGCCGCCTCGCCGCTCTCGCGGATGTTGTACCAGACCTTGCGGTAGGTTCCCTTGGAACTGAGTCCCTCGCCTGTCCTCCAATCGGTGCAGAGCATGGTCAGGTCGAGTGTCCGGCTGTTTCGGTCGGCGCCGACGGCACGGGCGGCGCATCGCCTGGAGAGCACGGACATGATCTCTCGCATCTGCTTTTGCAGCTTCGCATCTGGCTCCAGCGATTCCAGCAATTCCATGGAGTCCTGCATCTGCAGGAGGGCATAAGTCGGCTGCCACTCTTCGACGACGAACGACTGCTTGACTGCCGGTTCGACGTACTTGCGATAGAGGTCGTGGTATTCCCGCCTGCCGGTGGTGTTCCAGGCGGCGGCGTAAAGCATCGGCAGGCGGGCGGCCTCGTGCCCTTTCACGTTCCACATCCGGCTGATGCCGCGCGGGTCACGCGTGCCGTCGGCCCGGAGAGAATCGTAATCGTTCTCCGGCGTGACGTTGCGGGTCATGCGGTCGGCAATGGCGGAGAGAATCGTGCCGATCTCCCTCTTTGTCGTGGCGTCGCAGAGAGGGCTATGGAAGTAGACCCAGAGCCCGTGCGCCGCGTGGGTGTACTGGTCTCGCGAGGAGTTGATGTAGGTGCTCTTGAGGTCTTCCGTGCAGACCCCCCGGGCAAGGAAACCCGGCGAGCCGTGCAGCGATGCGCAACGTTGGATCCCTTCGAACACGGAGCGAGCGCGCTGGCGAAGTATCTCTTCCTTCGTGACCGCATACCGATCGACGATCATGGGCAGCATGACCCCGGCGGAGATCATGCAGTCTTCCATCCCGGTGCCGTATCCGTACGGGTTGGGATGCTGACGGGCGACCTCGTCGGCGGTCGGCAGGTGGGCCAACTCCCGCCGGGGTTCATAGCTGGTCAGATAGTCATAGAACAGGTTCGTTCCCGGGTGGTAGAACTTCGTCCACGACGCGTCCCAGGCCCGGTCCGCGCAGGCCGCAAGAGAGCGTTTTGGGCCCTCCGCGCTGATGGCGGCGAGTGCGCCGGCGAGCACCAGGCAACCGGCTGCGCTTTGGGCAAGGGTGACTGCTCTCATGGCTTGGGTTCGCGAAAGGGTCTCCGGACTCCGTCGTGCGCGAGCTGGGGGCGACGGTACTGGCCAAGAAGCCTGGGCACTATGGTCTTTGCGCTCATTTCCTTCCCACGAAATATCCGTTCGACTCCAAGGCAAAAGTGCCCCGCTCATCGTGCTTTGCGCCCTCGGCCAGCAAGGGCTTGAACGTCTCCTTCAGTTCAGCCAGCTTGACGTTCACGGGTTTGTTCGTCAGGTTCACCACCGTCAGGACCTTCTCCTCGGCGGAGGTTCGCAGATACGACAGCACGGCTGAAGGGGCGTCGTTGTCGACCCATACCAGTTCACCCCGCGTCAGGGCCGGCCGCGAGCGACGCATCGCGCAGAGCCTCCTGCAGAAGGCAAACCGCGCCTGGCCGGCTGCGGTCTTGGCGTTCGCCCAGTCGATCGGCATCCGCCCGAAGATGCTGTGGCGGGCGGTGTCGGCGACTTCCTGCCCGTTGTACAGGAACGGCACCCCGTCCAGGGTGAAGATCGCAACAAGGGCCGCTTCGACGCGCGCCGCTCCCCATCGCTTCTCGATGCGGTTGTCGTAGGAGTCGTTGGCGATATCGTGGTTGTCGATGAATCGAATGAACCTGGCCCCGCCGCGCGGGCGCTCCGCCCGCATCTTCTCCCATTGAGTCCGGACGGTTGCGGCGTTGTCCCACGCGAATCCCCAGCCGTAGTCCAGGTCGAACGCCTTGAGCTGGTCCGCTTTCCGCGTGCCCTCGGCCAGCATCCCGACGTCGGGGCGCAGCTTCTCGAGGCGTTGGCGGGCCGTCTCCCAGAAGTCCAGCCCGATGCCGTCCGACACGTCGCAGCGGAAACCATCCACGTCGAAGTCGCGCACCCACCACTCCATGTTCTGCCAGAGGTACTCGCGCAACTCCGGGCTGGCGTGGTTCAGGGCGGGAAAGCTCCAGCCGGCGTTCTTGATCTTCCCGTTCTTGTCCCGCTTGACGAAGTCGGGATGGGCTTCAAGGAAGACAGCCCTGGGCCCGCAGTGCAGGTACACCATGTCCAGCATCACCCGCATTCTCAGCGCATGGGCGGCGGCGACGAAATCCTTCAAGTCCTGATCCGTGCCGTACTCGGGATCGACGTGATAGAAGTCCTTCATGCGGTAGGGGTTCCGAGGGTTGTTCATCCCGGACTTCTTCTGACGCGGACTCCATGATGCCTGGTCCATGTCGTCGTCGGCCACGAATACTGGACAGAGGTACAGGATCGTCACGCCCAGTTCGGCCAGCTTTCCCAGCCGTGCCTGGGCCGCCTTGAGTGTGCCTTCCGCCGTGAACGCGCGCGGCTGGATCTGATACATCACGCCTTCTGTAATCCACCCAGGAGACACCCTGGCCGTCCGCAGATTCAGCGGCACTGTCTCTTCACCGACAGACGGCGAGGCTGCACTCAGGGCAATCAGCAATCCGATCGCAGCAGTTCTCATGGGTTCCGCCATCTCCTTGTCTTGCTGCGGTAACCGATCGACCATTTTCGCCGAAGCGATGCCTGGGACGAGGAAGGACTTGTTCACCTTGGCCCGCGCGAAGCGGGCCTGCGGTCGTGGCCAGACCCGCGAGGGCGCCAACCGCGCCGCGCGCTTCGTGGCGAGAACGAGGTCCAGACGACGCGCGGGTCACCAGGCCTTCGACTATGAGGAACCGCCCTCGGGGGCTGGCGGGGCAGAGCACGGGCGGAAAAAATCCCGCGGGGGCTGGCCCAGGGCGTTTGTCAACTCACCGATCTTCTCGATGCGGCAGGTGATGACGTCGCCGCCGCGAAGCCACTTGCCCGTGGCCATGGCCACTCCGCTGGGCGTGCCGGTAGCGATGAAGTCGCCCGGCAGGAGGGTCATCAGATGGCTGACGAATGAGACAACCTCGTACACGTCGAAGATCATCTGCGAGGTGTTGGCCTTCTGGCGAGTCTCGCCGTTCACGGTCAGTTCCAGGTCCAGATCCATCGGGTCGCCGATCTCGTCGGCGGTGACGATGCAGGGGCCGATGGGGCAGAAGGCGTCGGCCCACTTGCCATGGAGCCAGTCAAAGAAGGCGTCCTTGTCTCGCGGCGTGCGTCCCTCGGCGAAGGTAACGCTGCGGGCGGAGACGTCATTGGCGATGGTGTAGCCGGCGATGCACGAGCGGGCCTCCCGGACGCCGACGCGAGAAGCGGTTCGCCCGATCACCACGGCCAGCTCGATCTCGTGGTCGATTTGGCGGCTGTAGGCGGGCCAGGGAATCTCGTCGCCGGGTCCGGCGACCGCGGTGCCGGGCATCAGGAACGGTCGAGGAGTGGTGTGACGGCGCGGATCGTCGGGCAGGGCCTGGCGCGAACTCTCCTTGTGGTGCTCGGCGTAGTTTACGGCCAGCCCCAGCACCTTGTCCGGCCTTCGAATGGGAGCCAGCAAGCGGATCTGGTCGAGCGGAACGCGGTTGGGGTTCCGGGCTGCCAACTCGGCGGCGCGGACGAGGGCCTGCTCGCCTGCTTGCAGGAACTGCACCATGTCGGCTGGGCCGTCGGCCCAGGCCGAGCGGAGGTCGAAGACGCCGCCGTCATCCAGCAGGCCGAAGGACTCGGCCTGGCCGTGCCTGAAGGTCACCAGTTTCATGATCGTTCGTATTGGGGCGGCTATTCCAGAGGCAGGCCCGACGGCGGGGGCAGGTTGATAATGGCGCTCGCGGGCTTGGTCTTGGGCGCTGGCTTGGTCGTCGGGGCCGGCTGTGTGGTCGGCGGGATCACGATCACTCGCGTGTCCACCGGAGGCGGCGGCGGGATGGGCACGACGATCGAGGAGGTGGCCGGCTTGGTGGTCGGCGCGGGCTTGGCAGGCGCCGGCTCGGGGGGGAAGATCGGCTTGTCGGCATCCGGGCGTGGGGGATCGGGTCTAACCGGGGCCGGCTCGACCGGCGCGAGCTTGGCCGGCGCGGGTACGGCAGGAACAGGTTTGACCGGGGCCGGTTCAACCGGGGCGAGCTTGGCCGGCGCGGGTGTGACAGGAACAGGTTTGACCGGGGCCGGCTTGACCGGCGCGGGTTTGGTCGGGGCGGCGGGCTTATCTCCCGGCTTGCCCAGGCCCGGCACGTTCACCGGTGGGGTGGGGGCGAGCTTCGGTTGGGGCGTCTCGACCTTCAGGATTGGCTGGGGCGGCATGGGCAACTTGACCGATTCGTCCAGCACGACCAGCCGTTCGGCCTCGACGATGTCCAGGCCCAATGCGGCGTCAAAGACGGCCTTGCCGTGAATCCCCACGAGCTTGCCCTCGTAGCGTTTTAACTCGACCTGCTGGGTGGTCGCCTGAACGTAGGCATCCACGCGGAGGGTCTGCGGGTCTCGAACGATCCACCGTTTGGGTACGGCCCCCGTGCCGGGGAACAGGTCGCTTGCCGCCAGGATGCCCTGCGCGGCGTACCGGGTGACCGGGCGAGTGGTGGTAGTGACGGTGATCTCGTCGCGGGCCTGGTCGAACCGTTCGGAGGTCGTGCGGGCCTCCCGGACCAGGCGGGCGATCTCCTCGGTCTCCTTCTGATATCGGAGCATTTCCTGGATATAGCGGAGCTTGGCCTGGACGACCGGTGCCATGGCATGCCCGGCCGGAAGCTCGATGGCCTGATACTTCTGGAGCATGCCCGTGTAGTCGCGCTGGTCGTGCGGCTTGGCCATCTCTCGCTTCCAGGCCTCCTCGGCCTCTTTCACGCCGGCTGCCTGCGCAGCGACCGAGGCGGGGGTGTCGATCTCAGCGGGGGCGGCCGGCGGCGGGGCGGTCCTTTCGGTCGTGCCCGGCACGACAGTCCCGCCCGGTTCGTCCGGCGGGGTCAGTGTCCGCTCGGTCGGTGCGGCTGGTGCGGCCGGAGCGGCCGGCGCTGCGGGGGCGGCTGTGTCGGCAGCCGTCAACGAGCGGACGTACTGGTCGCTGATCCAGAAATACGAGCCGGCGGGCGGCGCGATCTTGTAGAACGTTCCGACCTCGCCGATGATCTCGACCTTGTCGCCCTTGTTGAGACGGACCAGGAGGGCGTCAAAGCTTACCTGTCGCTTGGGGCCGCCGGCACGGACGAACACGCTGTCGCCGGCGACCGCGCCGACCTTGCCCGTGGCGTCCGGCTGGACGTATTGCTTGCTGATGACGCCGAAGGCATCGGCCGGCGGAAGGATCTTCAGCCAGCCGGGCACCTTGCCGACCACCGTCACTTGGGTGGGCGCAGAAAGCTGCGTGATGACGTATCCCGTCTCCGGGCCGGCACGGACGTTCACCCGGTCGCCGGTGACTACGCCTACATAGCGGCTGGATGCGGCATCGTCTGTGCGGTCCTGGGCCCACATCGGCGCCGCCGTCAGCAGCGCCGCCACGCAAAGCCATATCGTCGTTCTGGTCATCATCCTGCTCCTTACGTGCGTAAGTTGCGGCGTATTCCAAACCTAAACATCAGACGTTACCATGTTGCCCCGGTCAAGTCAACTTCTCACCATTGACCGGTTGCTGCGGATCGGCTCTAGTAGTGCCCATGAACGAACCACGACACTGGCAGGCCATGCGGCGCCTCGTCCACCGCGAAGCGGGCGCAGTGAATCTCAACGCCGGCACCATGTCGCCCACGCCGAAGCCGGTGCTGGAAGAGGTGACGCGACTGAGACGGCTCCAGGCGGCCGGGCCGAGCGATTTCCTCTGGCGCCAGGGCCCGGTCCTGCTGGAGGCGTCTCGGCAGCGCCTGGCAGAGTATCTCTCGTGCCGACGGGACGAACTGCTGCTGCTGTCCAATGTCACCTGGGGTCTTAACGTCGTCGCGAACTCTCTGGACCTCCCCGTCGGGAGCGAGATTCTCACGACCGACCATGAGTACGGTGCGATGGACCTGCTGTGGCGTCGCCTGAGCGAGCGGCGTGGCTGGCGGGTGCGGCGGGTAGTTCTGCCGTATCGCAGCGAGCGGCCGGACGAGATCGTGCGCGCGTTCGAGGCCGCCTTCACGCGGCGGACTCGCGTGCTCTTCTTCAGCCACGTGACCAGCACGACGGGGCTGGTCCTGCCGGCGGGGCGGCTGTGCCGGCTGGCCCGACGCCGCGGGGCTGTGTCCGTCCTCGACGGGGCCCACGCGCCGGGGATGGTCCCGGTGGACCTGCGAAAGATCGGCGCCGACTTCTATGCCGCCAACTGCCACAAATGGATGATGGCTCCGGCGACGGTGGGCTTCCTCCACGCCCGCGGATCGCTGCGGGATAGGCTTCAGCCGCCGATCACGAGCTGGGGCTGGGGCTACCAGCCGCGTCTGGCCCACGTGTCCACGCCCTGGGGCGGTACTCACTGGCAGCAGAGCCACGAATTCCACGGCTGCGAAGATCGCACCCCGCAGATGGTCCTCGGCGCGACGCTCGACTTTCGGAACCTTCTGGGCGGCGACTTGGTGGTGGCCGGGCGCTGCCGGGCCCTGGCGACCCACGCCCGAAGGCGGCTGGCGGAACTTGGCCTGACGCCGGCCACGCCGGAGAACCCCGAACTCTCGGGCGCGCTGGTGGCGGGGGAGTTCGCCTCGCCGGAGCAGGCGCCGCCCGATCACTGGCTGTGGAACAACCACCGCATCGAGTGCCCCATTACCCGTTCGGACGGTCGGGCGTTCCTGCGGATCTCCGCCGCTTGGTTCGTCACCACCGGCGAAATCGACAAGCTCGCGCGGGCCATGCGCCATTGGATGAAGCAGCCGAAAGGAGCCTGAAGGTGACGCGATGGACAGGGTTGGTTCTGGCGGCTGTCGCCTTCTCATCGGTCCCAGCCTCCGGGCTCGCCGGGCAGGCCAAGTCCGCCGACGCGAAGGCGCGAGTGCCGGCGAACACAGCCCCGGACGTGGAGTGGGACCGCCTCGCCGCCGCCGCCGCCAAACGCGACCGCACCAACATTCCCTACGACGGCAAGAAGCCCGACTCCATGGTCTGCGACACCATGGTCCGCGAACTGCCCGACGGTTCCTGGGCGCTGTTCCTGCTGGCTGGCGACACCTTCGAGCCTTCGCCGAGGAACTACATCGGGATCGTCCGCAGCCGCGACCAGGGCAAGACGTGGTCGGCGATCGAACGTGTCGATACGGGCCTGCCTCGTGAGGGAAAGACGAGCGGTCAAGGGGCAACCGAGCTGATCGTGACCGGCAAGCGATGCACGCTGTTCTTCTCCACGCACTCGCAGACGTGGGGGCGCGACTGGAAGTCGTGGATGATGCACAGCGACGACTGCTGCCGCACCTGGAGCAAGCCCGAGCCGTTGCCGGGCCGGCTGGCCGACTTCACCTTCATCCGCAACCACGTCGTTGCGCGCGACGGGCGGATCCTGCTGCCCTTCCAGCACTATCTCGGGCCCGGTCCGGACGTGCCGCCCCCGGTGCCGGAGGAGAGGCCCTGGCACAAGGCGCTGGGCCACTACGTCAGCAATCCGCGAAACGGCGTGCTGATCAGCAGCGACGGCGGCAAGACCTGGTCCGAGCACGGCGACATCCGCATCACCGACAACGACCGCTACCACGGCTGGGCGGAGAACAATATTGTCGAATTGGCCGGCGGGCGGATCGCGATGATCATCCGGGCCGACCGCCTGGGCGGCGTGCTGTATTACGCCGAGTCCGCCGACGGCGGGCGCACCTGGCCGGCCTTCGCCCACAAGAGCGACGTTCCCAACCCCGGCTCCAAGGCGACGCTGTACGGCCTGGGCGGCAACGCGGTGGCGATCCTGCACAACCCCAACCCCAGCCACCGCAGCCCGATGGCCCTGTGGGTGAGCTTCGACGGGATGAAGACCTGGCCCTACCGCCGCGTGCTGGTGAAGGAGTCCTGCGACGGGCCCAAGGGCCGGCTGAACTACCCGGACGGCTTCGTCAGCAAGGATCGCCGGTGGCTGCACTTCGCCTTCGACGACAACCGTCACCGGGCGGTTTTCTACTCCGCCCGCCTGCCGGAACTGCCCCTGCACAACGATCCGTCTGAGAGGAAATGAACGCGCGGGTCCGCGTTGGACTGTGCGAGATCGACGCAATCGCACGATGGTGAAGGAGAACGTCATGTTCCAAGCGTTGCGATGGACTACGGCGGCGGTGTTCGTGACGATCCTGGCTTCTTCGTGGCAGGAAGGTGCCGCCCAGCCGGGTGGGCCGAGTGTCGAGGTCCGTCCGCAGATCGATCGCGACAAGCTGCCCGGGCGGCAGGTGCGGGTGGCGACCATCGCCATCGGCTACGGGGGCGACCGGGACAAGAAGCTCAAGCTCGCCCTGGAGCACCTTCACGTGGCCGGTAAACGGGGCGTGGACATTGCCTGCCTGCCGGAGGAGTTCGCGGGCACCAAGGCCGAGCCGCTCGACGGGCCGACCGTCCAAGCTTGCGCCGCCCTCGCCCGCCAGTACCACATGTACGTCGTCACGTCAGTCCGCGAGCAGGCCGGCGACGAGCAATTCAACACCGCCGTCCTCATCGATCGTCAGGGCAAGACGGTCGGGTACTATCGCAAGGTCTTCGTCTTCTGGGGCGAGGGCTGCAACGTCAGCCGCGAGGGCGTCAAGACCTTCGATTGCGACTTCGGGCGCGTGGCCATGCTCACCTGCTTCGACGCCAACTTCGCCGAGCTGTGGCTGGAGGCGGACAAGAAGGGGGCCGACGTCGTTCTCTGGCCCAGCGCCTACGGCGGCGGGCAGGTGCTCAACGCCTACGCGATGGCCTTCGGTTACTGCGTGGTGGCGGTGGGGTGGGGCAACGTGATCGACGCCGCTGGCGTGACGGTGAGCGACGTGGAGAAACCCATGCCCAAGCAGGCGATCGCCACGCTGGACCTCGACCGCACGTTCGTCCACTACGACTTCACCGGCAAGAAGATCGAGCGTCTCCTGGCCGAGAACAAGGGCAAGGTCGAGATGAAGCGGTGGGGCATGGAAAGCTGGTACGAACTGCGGGCGACCGCCCCGGGCGTCCGCGTCCGCGACCTGTGCCGCCAATACGAAATCGAGCCCCTGCGCGACTACCGTCACCGCAGCCGGGAGCAGATCAACCAGGCACGCAAGGAAGGCAAGCGGATCTAACGCCGCCTCCGGATGTACCCGCCAAGGCCCATCGCGGCCATGGCCAGCAGGCCCATGGTGGCCGGCTCGGGCACAGCCGTCTGCTGGTAGAGCTGGCGGACGGCATCGGCGTCCAGGGCGCCGGCGAAAACGGCAGCCATGCTGTACTGGCCCATCAGCGAGGGATCCCACATGGCGTCGCCGATGGTGAAGCCGGCTGTCCCGTTGCCCATGGTCACCGATGTGGACACCGAACGGCTGGAGAACAGTTCGCCGTTGCGGTAGAAGTCAACGTCGACCGTATGGGTGCCGGTCGCGAGCAGGTTGCGGGCCACAAGCGTGATGTACTGCCACTCGCCGGCCACCAGGAGTTGCTGGGCCGAGTCCAGATCGACGTTGCTGCCGCCGTTGCGGATGCGCAAGCGGCCCACGCCGTTGCTCATGCACTGAAGGTTCCAGCCGCGGCCTTGGTTGCCGGCTGTGCCCGCGTCGCGATCACCCATCATGTCCTGCCAGTTGCCGATCGAGTTCGGACGGACGGCAAAGGCAATGGTCAGATCATTGGACATGTCCAGCAATTCCAATTCCGGGGCAATCATGGCGTCGGTGTTACTGTCGATGACCAGGGCGGTGTTGACGTTCTCGATCACCGACTGAGCGGGCGCCAGAGTAGTGCCGCTTACAAGCGTAGCGTTGCCGGCCGGACCCGCAGTGCCGTGATTGGGCACGACTGAGCCGACGGCGTCGCTGAAGTGGTACTCCAGAACCGGGCGGGGCAGGACCGACTGCATGTCCAGGTGGAAGACGCGGTCGCCAGCGCGGAAGAGCAGGTTCGTATCTGCGGGAATGCTGTTGGCCCCGCTGCTGTAGGCCGTGCCGCCCGCGTAGACGTTGCCGTCGCTGTCGAGGTTGTTGGCCGTCACGAACCCGCTGCCGCTGCTGCCCCAGTCGAACCCGTGCAGCGTATTGGGCGCCAGGTACAGCGGGCTGGCCAGTGTGGCGGTGATGTAGTTGCCCGGCACGTACGAGGCGCCGGAGGGCGTCGTCTCCGACCGGAACGCGGCCATGGTGTTGCCTGTCACCGTTCCTACCCGGACGGTGAACGCCCCGGCGCTGCCGTTGATGGTGTTGTTGTAGTTCTGCAGGGTGATGGCCCGCAGCTCATACCCGGCCGAGTTGTACCCCGTGGTGAACGTCTGGCCCTGCACCGGGCGGTTGGACCAGATGTGGCCCTCATTGCCACCGATGTCTCTAAAACCGGTCAATTGGGCGATGTCGGCCTGGTCAACTGTCGGCGCCGTAGCGGAGACGCTCAGCGTCGCCCCCATCGCGTTGCCCGCCAACAATGCCACAACAGAATAGACCACGACTTGTCTAATTGCGCCTTTCATCTCAGCCTCCAGTTTCTTGCACAGCAGCCGTTCGTCTGGAAATGTCGAACCTCACACATCTGGATTATCCCGCGCGGACGGGAACCTGTCAATCCCCAGTCGAACCTGATTATCGCCCTGTGCCAGCCGCGAAAACGCCATGGTGCGGGCCGGTCGATGACGATAGAATTGCCTCGAACCGCTCGCCTGTGTGCGATGGCGAGGGTCTTGGTTCCTCATCGATTCGACAGCAGGACATGACATGACCGAACCATCGTCCCCGAACCGGTCCGCGTCCGCTTCTCCGCGCGTCCGCCGCTTCAGCTCCATGGAGATCGCCTTCCACTGGTGGCAGGCCATTCCCTATCCGGTGCTGATGACCACCGGTGGGTTGATTCTCCTGCGAAATCTCCTGGGCGATAGCCCCGCCGGGCGGACGCTGGCCGCCGTGCATAAGGCGGCCGCCGGGCTGTGGATCCTCGCACTGGCGGTCACCGTCTTTGTCTCGCTGTGGACGCGGACTTTCAGGCGGCTCTGGGACACGCTGCGCGAATGTCTCCGCTGGGACCGCCGCGACCTGGTCTGGTTGGGGCGGGCCTTCGTCAAGGTGGTCCGTCCGCGGACGCCCATGCCCGCTGTGGGGCGGTTTAACCCGGGCCAGAAGCTGCACCTGTTGGTGCTGGCGGTGCTCGTGCCGGGATTCATCGTGACCGGCGTCTGGATGCTCGTCGCACGAGGGGCCTTGCTGGCTTGGGCCCTGCATGTCGCGTTCTTCATCCCGGCCCTGTTCTTTCTCCTGCTGCACCTGTTCCTCTCGCTGGTCAATCCCCAGACCCGCCGCTCGCTCTCAGGCATGTTCACGGGTTACGTCAGCCGGGAGTATGCGAAGGAACACCATCCCGGTTGGCTGGACGATCCCACGCCGTCGCAGGCGCACGAGGCCAGCATGATCTCCTTCGCCGCGGCTGCGCTCACGCTGCTGGCGTTGGTCGTGGCCACCGTCGCTTCTGTCTGGTCCTACGGTCCGGCCAAGCTAAGGGAGCGGCTTGGCCAGGCGTCACGGGTCGGCCTGCTTATTCGAGGCCTCACACCCGGGCCCCTCAGTGCTGCCCACGCCGGCGCGCACTGCGACGCGTGCCATAATCCGACCACGTCGGCCCCGTCGGAGAAATGTATCGAGTGCCATCAGGCCATGCGACAGGTCATGCGAGAAAAGCAGGGCTATCACGGCCTGCTCGATGGTCGTTGCGGCACCTGCCACCGCGAGCACCGCGGCCGAGATGCCGATGTCCGCCCGCTCGACCGCCAGATGTTCAACCACCGCCTGGCCCGCTTCCCACTGGAGGGGCCGCACGCGAAGCTGGATTGCCCCGCCTGCCACCAGCGCCAGGGCAAGGAAGGCCCCACGTTCGCCTACATGCTGGGCCAGACCAAGTGTGATGCCTGCCACACGGACATCGCGGCGTTCTTCCAGGGCAAGGTGGCCGGACGGCAGCTTGTCGAGCCTCATAACCACTTCGCGATCCGAAACATCCGCTGCGATCATTGCCACAAGGCCGCGGTCCAGTCACCGTCGCAGTACGTCGATGCCTGCGTCAAATGCCACGACAATGACCGGGGCTTCTTCCTGATCATGGACGCGCTGACCCGTCTGCGGGTGCGGGCCGAGACGTTGCTGGCCGACAGCGAACTGGAGGGGGCTGAGTTGGCCCGCCTGAAGGAGAAGATCGAGTTGGCCAGGAAGGTGACGATGCACCATCCCGACCTGGCTCTCAAGCTCTGGCGGGAAGTCCTCCCGCCGGAGCCCAAACCCGCCACTCAGCCCGAGTGAACCTACAGGTAGTACCAGACCCAGTGCAGCAGCGTGAGGCACAGGGCCACGAGGGCGGCCGCCTTGTGCAGCCGGAACAACAGCCCGTGCATCCGCCGACGGTAGGCCCCACCCAGCAGGGCCGCGACGACCACGCCCAGGGCGATCAGGCCGAACCAGAACCACAGGATGTGCGGGGCCCCGTATCGCCAGACGAAGACGACCGAATGGAATACCGCGCACAGGGCCAACATCGCCGCCAGGCTCACGTGCAAGCGGGGGAACGCCCGCCCGATTTGTCTTCGCGTCACGCCGGTGAACACAAGCGCCGCCAGGATCGCCAAAGCGACGTAGCCGGTAGACTTGGCCCACGACAGCAGCGCCATAGGCAGCGGGGGGGGCGGCAGGGGAGGCAGCTTGACAGGAGCCGCCCTCGCGGCCGCGGACGCCGGCGCCGATGCCGCCCCGCTTGTCGCCACGGTCGGCTGGCTGGAGGGGGCGGGGGCGGCCTGACCCTGGACTGCGATCGGTTGGACTTGGGATGCGTCTGCTGCGGGCGGCTCTGAAGTCGGCAGCGTCACGTGGTCCAACTCGATCACCTTGCCCTCGGGGAAGCTCACCAGGAACCGCAAGACCGCCTCGGCTTCCCGGTCGGTAAACGCCGTCATCTCGTTGTTCTCGGCGTAGCGGGCCATCCGCTCAATCGTCAATTCCCACGCCTTGGCCGACCGTTCCGAGGGCGTTTGGCCCTCCACCGAATGGCAGCGCGTGCAGACGCGGGCGAACGTGCGCTGATCGTTCGCCTGCAGTCGGCCTGCCAGAACCAACAAGATCCCCGCCGCGATCCACATTCTGCCGTGCCTTGTCAAACAGATTCTCCTTCGTACACAAACCGCCAGGGGTTCTGTGCATTCTAGGGCGCTCAGGTTCCTGTTATCAACGCCTCCGACCGCGGGCGACGGACCTGACTGTTCTACCGTCGGTGCAATAGAAAGAGGCGTGGGACCAACGGGCATTCCTGTCCCACGCCTCGGAGGATTTACGTCTGAACGTCAGACCTGCCAGGGGCTTCGCATGGCCCGCACGAGCATGCGGGCCGCTTCGTCGTCGCCGACGACCTGCTCGGTCTTGGGGTCCCACTTGATCTTGCGCCCGGAGCGGATCGCCAGGTCGCCGAGGTGGCTGATGAAGTCGCTCTGGACGGCGGAGTCGATGTCCGACGCCGGCGTGGTTCGCGTCAGGCAGGCGGTGAGGAAGTTGCGGTAGTGGTGGTTGTCCTGCAGGAGGCGGATTTCGCCGGGCTTGAACTGGATCTTCAGCAGGTGTGGGGAACTGGCGGTGATGCGCCCGCGCGAGGGCGCGATCCACCCTTCGGTGCCGACAAACGTGGTCTTGTCCCCGCCGGGCGTGAGGGTGAACTGGACGCCGCTGGCGTAGACGCCCTTAATGTCCCAGTCGACGACGGTGTCGAACAGGCCCTCGGTAGGGATGCGCCCGGTGCCTTCGTATTCCACCGGGATGTGCGGATAGCCCCAGTGGGCGATGTCCAACGGGTGGGCGCCCCAGCCGGCAATGAAGCCCAGGGCGTAGTCGTAGATGTGCCATCGCCCGCCGCCGATCACGCGGTCGTGGCAGTAGGGCGCGACCGGGGCCGGGCCCAACCACATGTCGTAGTCCATACCCTCGGGCACCGGCTGGGGCTCGGCCCGACCGCCGGTGGCCCCGTTGGGGGCGACAACGTGGACTTCCTTGAGTTCCCCAATGTACCCGTTACGGACAACATCGCAGCCGTACGCGCAGTGGGTGTTGAAGCCGCGCTGTTGCGTGCCGTATTGGAAGATGCGGTTGTAGCGGTGAACGGCCTCGCGGAGGGCCTTGTTCTGGGCGATGGACCTGCCCAGGGGCTTCTCCACGTAGACGTCCTTGCCTGCCTGTACGGCCAGCAGGGCGATTGGCACGTGCCAGTGGTCGGGCGTGGCCACCACGACGGCGTCGATGTCCGGCCGGGCGATCACCTCGCGGAAGTCATTGTAGGCCTTGCAGCCCTTGTACTCGCCGCTGGCGGCTTGCTTGGCATAGTGCTTTTCGATCAGGGCGGCGGCATTCTCGCGGCGTTGGCGGATAGGGTCGCAGGCAGCGACGCTCTGGTTGAGAGGCTGGCCCAGGAACCCGCGCAGGAGTCCGCCTCCTTGCCCGCCGACGCCGACGTGGGCGACGGCGACGCGGTTGGAGGGGGCGGTCGCCCCCAGTACGCGGGAGGTCACCACCCACGGGGCGGCGAGCGTGGCGGTGGCCGCGGCGGCTGTGGTGCGGAGCAGGCTGCGACGCGTGATCGAGTGACCGGTCATCGGGTTCTCCCAGTTCGGGTTCCGGGCCTGTTCGGCCCCTGGGGCCGTCTCAGAGGTAAACGGCCTGGCGCGACGATTATTGGCAACGACATCTCGCTTCGTCCGTGCCGCCCGCCGTTCCGAACAGCGGCCAGCCCAAACGCAAGCGGACGGTCCGTGAACGAGCACGGGCCGTCCGCCGCACTGTCGGATGATCTTTCTAGTCCCTCTTCACCGGCTGGGTCGCGGGGACGCCCACCGAACGCAGCCCTCCGCCGGAGGGGGCGCTCTGCGGCTGGGTGGACGGCTGGAAGACCGAGTCCATGCCGGGATCCTTCGGAGCGAAGGGCGAGTCCAGCGAGATCACCTTGCTTCGTGTGGCTGGGCGGGTGGTCGGGGCGTCGCCGGGCTTGAACAGGTATTCCTTGAGGGCGTCCTTCTGCGACTCGCGGAGCAGGTTGAGCCGCTTGAGCTGTTTGTCCGTCATGTCGTCGGCGTCCTGCGGGAACCGCAGTACGTGCGGGGTGAGGATGATCAGCAACTCCGTTCGTTCCTTGATCTTCGTTTCGCTCTTGAACAGGTAGTTAAGAAGGGGCACGTCGCCGAGGAATGGCACCTTGCTTTCACGATTTTCATCGCGGGTGGTGATCAGTCCGCCGATGACGATCGTGTGCCCGTCCTGCACCATTACCGTCGTCTGGGCGGAGCGACTGTTGATCACCGGGGCGTTGAGGCCCTCGCTGATCTGGACGCTGGAGGTCGACAGCGAGCTGATCTCGGGGTTGACCTCGAGCTTCACGAAGCCGTCGGGATTGATCCGCGGCGTGACCCGCAGCATGATACCCACATCCTGGTAGGTGATGGTGTTGAACACCGACCCCTGGTCGCTGATGCGGGTGTTGGTGACGAACGGGACGCGCTGGCCGACGTTGATCGTGGCTTCCTGGTTGTCGCTGGCCAGAATCTGAGGACGGGAGAGGATCTCCATGCGCCCTTGGCTTTGCAGGGCCCGCAGGAACAGGCTGATGTCCCCGCCCGTGATCGCTACGCTGAATCCGCCGAGTTTCTCGATCGCGCCTTGCGTGCCGAAGTTCGTTCCCGCTCCGACCACGCGATCAACCTCGCGCACCAATGCCTGCGTGCCGTCATCCTGCGTTCGGACGCGCTGATCGTGGAACGTATTGGCGTAGTGGAAGTCGAAGCCCAGGTCGGTCGTATCGTCCAGCGTCACTTCCGCCAGCAGCGTCTGGATCAGCACCTGCGGCTGGGGCTGGTCCAATTCGTCAATGATATCGGCGACGGTCTGGAAGTACCGCGGGCTGGCGGACAACAGCAATGTATTGCTGGTCGCTTCAGCGACGACGGCGATTTCGTGCTCCAGCAAGCGTTGGGCCGAACCGGCCGCCTGCTGCCCGAGCATCTGCACCACCTTCTGACGCTCCTGGTCCAGGAAGGTCCGCAGGGCGGTTTGAATGTCGGACGCCTTGGCATTGCGCAGGCGGTAGATCTTGGTGTGCCGCTCCTGGGCAGGGCTGGAGTCCAGTTCCTCGATGACGCTGCTGCACAGGGCTACGTAGGTGCGACAGCCGCTGATCAACAGGCTGTTGGTGCGAGCGTCCACGGTGACGTTCAGCATGGACGACTCCGCCGAGCCCAAGGTGGCCATCGGCGGTTCGCCTTCCTTCGCGGGCCGGGTCGTGGACATCGTATAGTTGACCGTTCGCAGGCCCTGGCTGCCGGTGCTCTGCAGGCGGAACAGCTCCTGCAGCACGGTGGCCATGGCACGGCAATCGGCGTTCTGGAGATTGAACACGCGGATCTCGGCCAGTTGGTCGCCGGTGGAATCCAGGGCCTGGATCAGGCTGTCCAGCAGGGGCATGTTCTCGATGGGGGCCGAGACCACCAGCGAATTGGTCCGCCGATCGGGGGTGATCAGGATGCCTTCCTGAAGGGCGCTGGCCCGCAGGTCCTTGCCTTCCTTGGTCCGTCCGACGAACTGCAGGAGGGTCTGTCGGTTCGGGCTGCCCGGCGTGACGGCCTTAGGTTTGTTCGTCATCGCGTCGGTCAGGATCGTCGACAGTTCCGTCGCGTCCGCATTGCGGAGGGTGAAGACGCGAATCTCCGTGACCTTGGTCACCGTTTCGCTGTCGAGCTGCTCGATCAGCTCGCGGATGCGCTTCAGGTCGGCCTCGCCGGCCGAGACGATGATGGCGTTGATGCGCTCGTCGACCGTGATGCTGACGCCGGCGCCGGCCGGGGCGCCGGACTGGCCCTGGTACAGGTTGCGGATGGTGTTGGCCACCTGCGTGGCGTCGGCCTTGACCAGCGGGAAGAAGTGCGTCTTGCCTTCCTGCGTGGGGGCCACGTCCAACCGCCCGATCAACGACTCCGCCAGCGCCATGTCTTCCATGGTCGCGCTGACGATCAGCGAGTTGGAGCGAGCATCGGCCAGCACCGTCACCGGGTCCCTGGTCGTCCCGCGGATCACCCGCTGGGCGAACAGTTGCTGCACGGTCGGCTGGATCGCCGTCGCCGTGGCCTGCTTGAGCTGGAAGATGCGGAACTCGCTGGCCGGCGTGCCCTGGCCGGCGTCAAGCTTGCGGATCATCTCCTCGACCGTGCCGAACGATTCCCGGCTGCCGGTGACGATCAGGGTGTTGGTCCGGCTGTCGGGGACGAATGTGACGTTCACGCGCGACATGGGGGTTCCGGAGACCGAGCGAGCGGCGAACAACTGCCCGAGCGTGGAGGCCAGGCGGGTGGCGTCCGCATTCCTCAGCGGGTAGACGCGCATATCCTCGGCTGCCTGGTCCGCACCGTCGAGCTTGCGGATCAGTTCGTCGATGACGGCGAAGTTCTCCTTGCTGGCCGAGATGACCAGCAGGTTCATTCGGACGTCGGTGACGATCGAGACCTTCTCCCTTGCGGCCAGAGCGGCGCTGGCGGTCGTGCCGGACATCCCGGGGCGATACAGGCCCTGCTGGATAAGGCTCTGCAGCAGGGCGGCCACGCGGGCGGCGTCAGCGTGAGCCAACGGGTACATTCGCACCACGCCCGACTCCATGGGCGGCTCGATGTCCACCTTCTTGAGCAGGTCCACCAGCAGAGCGTAGTTGTCCCGGCTGGCCGAGACGACCAGTGAGTTGGACAGGGCGTCAATGGCCACTTCCACCCGGTCCTGGGCGGTAGCCGTGGCTCCGCCGGTCATGGCTGCCAGGCGGGCCTGGAAGATCGTTCGGATCGTCGCACCCACCGAGGCGGCGTCGTTGTGCTTGAGCGGCAGGACGTAGATCTGGACCGCGGGGTCGGTCATCTTCACGTCCATCCGCGTCAGCAGGCCCTGCAGGATCTTGCTGTCGTCGGCATTGGCGACCACCAGCAGGGCGTTGGTGCGGAAGTCGGGCAGGAGGATCGGCTTCTGGCGCTGCACATCGGGCGTGCGGGCGGCCTGGTAACGCTGGTCGAACAGCGAATTCAGCGTTGTGGCCAGGGTGGCCGGGTTGGCTTCTTTGAGCGGGAAGATCTGGATCTGCCCCGCCAGGGCGGGGCTGGCGCTGTCAAGATGCTCGGCCAGTTCCTTGACCAGCTTGAACCCTTCGGTCGCCCCGCCGACCAGCAGGCTGTTGCTGCGGACGTCGGCGACGATGACCATCCGCAACGACTCGGCGTCCTTGGCGCCAAGCTGCGTCTGGCGTTGCACGCGGTTGTCCATCATTCGCTGCAGTGTCGTGGCCAGGGTGGCGGCCTCTGCCGTCTTGAGCGGGATAATCTGGATCTCCCGCACTTCGACCGCCTGCTTGGCGTCCAGGCGCATGATCAGCACCTCGACCATGGCGAAGGTCTGCTCGCTGGCGCAGATGACCAGGGCGTTGGTACGGGTATCGACGGCCACGTTCGGCTTGTCCTCGGGCCGGACCAGCGTCGCCGCCGGACCGGTGTACAGCGTCGCGATGACTGTCTGCACCCGCGTGGCGTCGGCGTTCTCCAACGGGAAGATACGAACCACGTGCATGGCCCCGGCGCCCGGCACGTCCAACGTGTTGATCACGTCGGCGATCAGGGGCATCAGGTCCTCCCGGGCCGCCACCAGCAGGATGTTAGTCGCCGGGTCGGCCTGGATGCTCAGCGGGGGGCGAGTCTTGGCCTGTTCGCTCGTGCTGCCGGGCTTGAGGACCTTCTTGCCGTTGGGCCCTACCTCCAGCACCGTTCGCAGCCGGGTTACCTGCGTCTTGAATCCCTCGCTGCCGGGTACGGCTGTCGCCGACTCGGCGAACGTCGCGGTCAACATGGGCAGTACGCGGGCGGCATCGGCGTGTTTGAGGCGGAAGGCCCGAACCTCGGTGACGATCTTGCCTTCGACCTTGTCCAGGTCCTGCACGATCAACTCCGCCAGGGCCAGGGACTCTTCCTGGCCCGACAGGATCAGAGTATTGGTCCGCACGTCCACGGACATGGCCAACGGCGAGGTCAGGGCCTTGCCGCTGACGCTCTCGGGCTCAGCCGTCCCGACCACGGAACTCTTGGGCCTGCCTTTGTGCTCGGCCGCGCCCTGCGCGAACATCTGCCTGAGGATCTGCATGACGCTGGTGGCGTCGGCGACCTTGAGGCGGAGGATCCGCACGCGGACGTCGTCGGCCAGCGGGACGGTATCCAGGATCTCCACGACGGCCCGCATGGCCTTCAAGTTGTCGGCCGTGGAGGAGATGATCAGCGAGTTGGACCCTTGCTGCCCGGACTGCTCGGGGTCGCTGAAGATCTTGATGGGCTTATTCAGGTCCAGCTCGGGCACCTGCTCGGCCAGGCCGCCACGGACGCGAAGCAGGCGAATCTGCTCCTGAAGTTCGCGGGCCTCGGCGCTGACCTGGTTGGCGGCCGCCGGGCGAAGCATGGCGTTGAGGACGTTGGCCAGCCGCGGGGCGTCGGCCTTCTTCAGCGGGATGACCAGCACCTCGATGGCCCCGCCGGGCGCGCCGGCCGGGCCCCACACCGCGGGCTTGTCGAGGGTCTTGATGACCTTCTCCACTTCATCGAACATGGCGCCACGAGCGGTGACGATGATCGACCGCGTCCGCTCGTCTGCGGTCACGTTGATCACCTCGTCGGGGCGCGTGGCCTTGATCTGCATCAACAACTGCGTCATCGGGGGCAGAATCTTCGAAGGCAACGCGTTGGCCAGCGGGTAGACGCGGAACTCCAAGGGCTGGGACACGTCGCCCTGGTCCAACTCCTCGATGAGCTTCTTCACCTCGGCCATCCGCTCCTTGTTGGCCGCCACCACCAGCGAATTGGTCTGGGCCAGGGCCGTAACCGTCACCTGGTCCTCCGGGCGGGCGCTCTTGAGGGCGGCAAAGGCCGTGTTCAAGGCCGTCGCGATGCGGGCATTGTTGGCCTTCTTCAGGGTGAAGACCTGGAGCTGTCGCTTCTGGCCGGCCGCCGCGGCGTCCAACGCCTTGGCCAACTCGGCGATGATCTTGAAGTCCTCCTCGCTGGCGGACATAAGAATGGACTTCTGCTGGGGCAGCACAGTCGTCTCGACCTTGCCGCCGGTTCCCGCCGTGGCGGGTGCGCCGGCGCCGCGCGGGGCGCGGGCCCCGCGGGGCGTCAGGATCGGCTTGGACTCAAACAACTGCTGGATCGCCTTCTCCACCTCGACCGGGTCGGCGTGCTCCAGCGTGATCATCTTCAACTGCCCGCGGGCGGGCTTCATCTCTTCGATCTGCTTGACCCACTGCGAGACCTCCGCGAACATCGGCGGCGTTGTCGCCAGGATGATCGCGTTGGCCCGGTCGTCCGCCGTCACCGCCAGCGAATCGATGCTCTTGCGCTCACGCGTGGCCGCGGCGGCCTGCTGCGTGTACAGCCGCTGGATCATCAGCGAGACGCTTGCCGCGTCGCCATTGGCCAGCGGCAGGATGTACACCCGCGAGTCGGCCGCCCGAGCGGCCTTGTCCAGCTTCTCCACCATCGCCGCCAGTTCGGTCAACTCGTTGGCCGGTCCCGACAGCACCAGGGCGTTGCTGGACGGCTCGGCCGCGATGCTCACCTGCGGAGTGCCGGCCTTCGTCTTGCGTCGTGCTGCCGTCTGGAGCACCGTCGCCAGGTCCACCGCCTTGGCCTGCTTGAGCAGGATGAACTGCACCTTGGCGCCCAGTGTATCCACGTCGATCTGCTTGAGCAGGGCCTGGACCTTGGCCTGGTTGTCCTTGTTGGCCGTCACGATCAGGAAGTTGGATGTCGGCTCGGCCGCGATCTTGATCTCTTGATCAGGCGGAACGGTGGTGCCCCTGGGCGGGGTCAATGCCTGCGAAAGGGCGGTGGCGACGGCGCCGGCCTGGGCGTACTGCAACGGGATTACCGTTCGCTCAGCCCGGTCGACCGGGGATTCCACATCCAGCAGTTTGACCAGTTCGTCGATGGCCTTGCAGTCTTCCTCGGAGGCTTTGACGAGGATGGCCTGCTGGTTCGGCAAGGCGGCCAACTCGATCTTGGCGGGGCCTCCCGTCATGCCGGTGCGTCCGCGGCCGGTCCCCGTGCGCGGCGTGCTGCCGCTGAGGAACGCCATACGGATCGCCTGCTCGACCTCGGTGCAACTGGCCTTGGTCAGGCGGATAAGGTGGGGCTTCTCCCGGCCGAGCTTGAGTTCCTCGACCTTGCCTACCCATTGGCTGACCTGTTCGAACATCGCCTTGGTCGTCGAGAGGACGATGGTATTGGCGCTTGCGTCATGCGAAACCGCCAACGGGTCGAGAGTCCTGCCGGCTGCTCGAGCGGCGGTCACCTGTTGCTGGTACAACTGCTGCACCATGGCGGCCGTCTCCGCCGCCTGACCGTTCTTGAGCGGCAGGAGGAAGATCTCGCCCATGTCCGCCGTGGCGGCCTCGTCCAGCTTGGTGGCCATGGCGATGGCGGCCTCGATGTCGTTGGACGGGCCCGAGAGGACCAGGGCGTTGCTGGCTGCGTCCGCCGTGATGACCAGCGGCTGCTGGCCCGGCTTGCGGGCCTTGGCGCTGTTGGCCGTGCTCAGCACGCGGGCCAACTCGACGGCCTTGGCCTTCTTCAGGATCAGGAACTGGGCCTTGCCAGAGGCCTCGTCGGTGTCCAGCTTGGCGACCAGGCCTCGCACCAGGGTGGTGTTCTTCTCGCTGGCCACCACGATAACGGTGTTGGAAATCGGCTCGGCGATCACCCGGACCTCGTCCTCGGGCTTAATCGTCGCACCCCGCCCACGCGAGACCGGTCCGAACGCTGTGGTCAAGGCCGTGGCCACGCTGGCAGCCGTCGCGTGTTTGAGTGTAATCAGCGTCTGCTGGTGTTTGGCCTCCATGGCTGCGGCGTCCAGCGACAGGATCAGGCTGCTGATGGCCTTGAAGTCTTCCTCGCTGGACTTGATCAACAGGGCCCGCTGCTGAGGCAGGGAAGCCACCTCGATACGGGCGCCGGTGGCCCCGGCCGCCCCGCGGGCGCCACGCCCGCCGGCCGCCCGGGCGGTGATGAACAACGCCCGCACGGCCTTCTCCACCTCGGCTACGTCCGCGTTCTCGAGCGTGACCAGACGCGGCTCGCCTTGGCCGACCTTCATCTCCTCGACCTTGCCAATCCACTGGTTGACCTGGTCGTGCATGACCTTCGTAGTGGCCAGGATGATCACGTTGGCCGAGTCGTCAGCCGAGACGGCCAGGGGGTCGATCGTCCGCCCCGCCGAGCGCGTCGCGGCGGCCTGCTGCTGGTAGATTTGCTGTACGGTGGCGGCGACCTCGCTGGCCTGGCCCGTCTTGAGCGGGATCAGGAAGACCTCCGAGACGCCCGCCGTGGCGGCCTCGTCCAGCTTGGTGGCCATGACGATGGCGGCCTCGATGTCGTTGGACGGGCCCGAGAGGACCAGGGCGTTGCTGGCTGCGTCCGCCGTGATGACCAGCGGCTGC
>Ga0116149_1000311_pt1 | contig 63776 bp, 62 predicted proteins | sample AD_UKC057_MetaG_FD_89787 | JGI IMG/M metagenome (GOLD analysis project Ga0116149, IMG submission 89787) | Active sludge microbial communities of municipal wastewater-treating anaerobic digesters from USA - AD_UKC057_MetaG | ecosystem: Engineered > Bioreactor > Anaerobic > Digestate | place: USA...
CAAGGTGGGGCGATTCCGCATCAACCGCAAGTTCCACCAGGACGTGCCGGAATCGGTGATGACCCTCCGCGTGGAGGACCTGATCGGCACGCTCAAGTACATCCTCAAGCTGCGCAGCGGCGAGGGCAAGGTCGACGACATCGACCACCTGGGCAACCGGCGCCTCCGCACCATCGACGAACTGGCCACCGACGAACTCCGCAAGGGTTTTCTCAAGCTTCGCCGCACGGTGCAGGAACGGATGAGCTTGAAGGACCCCAAGGAACTGACCAAGATCTCCGAACTGGTCAACTCCAAGAGCATCTCCTCGTCCATCGAGTTCTTCTTCGGGCGGGGCGAATTCAGCCAGGTCGTCGACCAGCAGAACCCGCTGAGCCAGCTCACCCACGAGCGGCGGCTCTCCGCCCTCGGCCCCGGCGGGCTCAACCGCAAGCGGGCCGGCTTCGAGACCCGCGACGTCCACATCAGCCACTACGGGCGCATCTGCCCCATCGAGACGCCTGAAGGCCAGAACATCGGCCTGATCACCTCGCTGGGCATCTACGCCGGCGTCGACGAGTACGGCTTCATCACCACTCCGTACCGCCGGGCCACCAGGGGCAAGGTCGTCGATGAGATCGTCGCCCTCCGGGCCGACGAGGAACTGGAAGCCACCCTGGCCCCGCCCGACGCCCTGGAAAAGACCGCCCGCGGCGAGGCCCAGCGCCTGCCCAAGGAGCACGTGCTGGCCCGCGTCAACGGCGACGTCAAGCTGGTCGACGGCAACGACGTCCACTATGTCGACATCTCGCCCAAGCAGACGGTGGGCGTGTCGGCCGCCCTCATCCCGTTCCTGGAACACGACGACGCCAACCGCGCCCTCATGGGTTCCAACATGCAGCGCCAGGCCGTGCCGCTCATCCGCACCGAGGTGCCCATCGTCGCCACGGGCATGGAGCACGCGGTGGCCGAGAACTCCGGCATGGTCATCCGGGCCCGCAAGGCCGGCGCCGTCACCTACGTCGACGCCCTGCGGATCATCATCGACAACGCCGACGAGTACGAGCTGCGCAAGTTCTGCAAGCTCAACGAGCGGGCCTGCCTGACCCAGAAGCCCATGGTCGTCGAGGGCCAGCGGGTCAAGCGGGGCCAGATCATCGCCGACGGGCCCGCGTGCAGCCGCGGGGAACTGGCCCTGGGACGAAACGTCCTGGTCGCCTTCATGCCCTTCGACGGCTACAACTTCGAGGACGCCATCCTCATCTCCGAGCGCCTGCTCAAGGACGACACCTTCACCTCCATCCATCTGGAGGAGTACGAGGTCGAGGTCCGCGAGACCAAGCTGGGCCGCGAAGAGTTCACCCGCGACATTCCCAACGTCTCGGAAAAGGCCCTGCGGAACCTCGACGAGAACGGTGTGGTCCGCATCGGCACCCGCGTCGGGCCCGGCGACATCCTGGTCGGCAAGGTCGCGCCCAAGAGCAAGAGCGAACTGTCGCCCGAGGAGAAGCTCCTGCACGCCATCTTCGGACGGGCCGGCGAGGACGTTAAGAACGACAGCCTCGAACTGCCCGCCGGCGAGGAGGGCGTCGTGGTCGACGCCGTCCGCTTCAGCCGTCGCGTCCACATGACCGACGAGCAGAAGAAGGACATCCAGCGCCGCATGAGGGACTACCGCGACTCCATGCACAAGCGCATGGTCAAGGTCTTCCGCCTGATGGCCAACGAGATCAACGAGGTCCTCGGCACGCCCATGGTCGACCCGACCACCAAGCAGAAGGTCGGCGCCAGCGACAACGACGCGGTCATCCTCGAACAGATCGAGAGCTTCAAGGCCACCTGGATGAAGTCGTCCAAGGCGGCCGCCAAGCAGCAGGCCGAGTCCCTCCATGCCCGCTACTGGCCCCGGATCGAGGAGATTCGCAAGGAATCCGAACGCAAGCTCGACCACATGAAACGCGGAGACGAGTTGCCCAGCGGCGTGCTGGAGATGGTCAAGGTTCGCGTGGCCACCAAGCGGAAGCTCGGCGTGGGCGACAAGATGGCCGGCCGGCACGGAAACAAGGGCGTCATCGCCCGCATCCTGCCCGAGGAGGACATGCCCTTCCTCGAAGACGGCACGCCCGTCGAGATCTGCCTCAACCCCCTCGGCGTGCCCGGCCGTATGAACCTCGGCCAGATCCTCGAGACCCACCTGGGCTGGGCGGCGGCGGTGCTGGGGTTCCAGGCCGTCACCCCCGTCTTCGACGGGGCCAGCGAGGAGGAGATCTTCCAGGCCGTCCAGGAGGCCAACACCTACGTCCGCGATCGCCGTTCGAAGCTGGACGTGGTCCACAAGGCCGGCGACAGCCGCGAACTGCTGGTCGAGATGCCGCCCGACGGCAAGACCCGCCTGTTCGACGGCCGCACCGGCGAGCCCTTCGAGCAGAAGGTCACCGTCGGCTACATCTACATGAACAAGCTCCACCATCTGGTGGACGAGAAGATCCACGCCCGGGCGACCGGCCCGTACTCGCTGATCACCCAGCAGCCCCTGGGCGGCAAGGCCCGCACCGGCGGGCAGCGGTTCGGCGAGATGGAAGTCTGGGGCCTGGAAGCCTACGGCGCCAGCTACACCCTCCAGGAGTTGCTCACCGTCAAGAGCGACGACGTGGAAGGGCGGACCAAGATCTACGAGTCCATGGTCAAGGGCACCAACTCCCTGGAGGCCGGTACGCCCGTCAGCTTCGACGTGCTGTGCAACGAACTCCGCGGGCTGGGCCTGAACATCCAACTGGAAAAGAAAAAGCTGATCTGATCCCATTCAGCCGGCGGCATCGGGATAGATTTACCTACACGACAACGACGCCAGGAGCGACGGACAATGGCTGAAAGCGTATACGATCGCATCAATGACTACGGGTCGGTGAAGATCCAACTGGCCAGCCCCAACGACATCCGAAGCTGGTCGTTCGGCGAGGTCAAGCGCCCCGAGACGATCAACTACCGCACCTACCGTCCCGAGAAGGACGGCCTGTTCTGCGAGCGCATCTTCGGCCCGGAGCGGGACTGGGAGTGCGCGTGCGGCAAGTACAAGGGCACCAAGCACAAGGGCATCATCTGCGACCGCTGCGGCGTCAAGGTCACCCACAGCCGCGTCCGCCGCAAACGCATGGGCCACATCAACCTGGCCGCCCCCATCGTCCACATCTGGTTCTTCAAGGCCCTGCCCAGCCGTCTGGGCACGCTGCTGAACATGAAGACCGCCGACCTGGAGAAGATCATCCTCTTCCAGGACTACGTCGTCACCGACCCCGGGCAGACCCCGCTGAAGTATCAGCAGGTGCTCACCGAGGAGGAATACCGCAGCGCCTACGAACAGTACCGCGACGACTTCAAGGCCCACATGGGCGCCGAGGCCGTCAAGACCCTGCTGGAAAAACTCGACCTGCCCGCCCTGGCCAACGACCTGCGCGAGGGGCTTAAGAAGACCAACTCCAAGCAGAAGATCAAGGACCTCACCAAGCGCCTCAAGCTGGTCGAGTCCATCCGCAGCTCCGGCAACCGCGCCGAGTGGATGGTCATGGAAGTCATCCCCGTCATCCCGCCGGACCTGCGCCCCCTGGTCCTGCTGGAGAGCGGCAACTTCGCCACCAGCGACCTCAACGATCTCTACCGCCGCATCATCAACCGCAACAACCGGCTCAAGAAACTGATGGACCTCAACGCGCCCGAGGTCATCATCCGCAACGAGAAGCGCATGCTCCAGCAGGCGGTCGACGCCCTGTTCGACAACGGCCGCTGCCGCCGCCCCGTCCAGGGCACCGCCAACCGCCCCCTCAAGTCCCTCACCGACATGATCAAGGGCAAGCAGGGGCGCTTCCGCGAGAACCTCCTGGGCAAACGCGTCGACTACTCCGCCCGCTCGGTCATCGTCGTCGGGCCCGAGTTGAACCTCCACCAGTGCGGCCTGCCCAAGAAGATCGCCCTTGAGCTGTACCAGCCCTTCATCATCCGCAAGCTCAAGGACCGCAACCTGGCCGACACCATCAAGTCCGCCAAGAAGATGCTCGAGCGCCGCGACAAGGAGATCTGGGACGTGCTGGAAGAGGTGATCTACCAGCACCCCGTGCTGCTGAACCGCGCCCCCACGCTGCACCGCATGGGCATCCAGGCCTTCGAGCCCGTCCTGGTCGAGGGCAATGCCATCCGCATCCACCCGCTGGTCTGCAAGGGCTTCAACGCCGACTTCGACGGCGACCAGATGGCCGTTCACCTGCCCCTGTCCGTCGAGGCGCAGGCCGAGGCCCACGTGCTCATGCTGGCGACCAACAACATCTTCTCGCCCGCCAGCGGGCAGCCCATCGTCAGCCCCATGCAGGACATCGTCCTCGGCGTCTACTACCTCTCCTCCGACCGCGGGGCCGAGTCCGTCCAGGGCGACGTCAAGCTGGTCAGGTTCTCCGACGGCAACCGATACCCGGTCTTCGCCCATCCCCACGAGGCCATGACCGCCCACTACCTCGGGCGCATCGGCATGCACGCCAAGATCATCATGCGCCTGCCCGAGGGCAAGGACGTCATCGAGTTCGACAAGCGATACGCCCCCAAGGACGGCAAGGTCATCACCACCGTCGGGCGGTGCATCTTCAACGACATCCTCGATACTCGCATGCCGTTCTACAACTACCCGCTGGGCCAGAAGGGCGCCATGCGGGTCATCAGCGACTGCTACGCTCAACTCGGACGCGGAGCGACCCTCAACCTGCTGGATAAGATGAAGGACCTCGGCTTCCGCTGCTCCACGCTGGCGGGCGTCTCCTTCGGCATCACCGACGCGACCATTCCCCAGCGCAAGGCCCAGATCCTGGCCGAGTCGCAGGCCCGCGTCGACCAGATCGAGAAGGACTTCCACGCCAACGCCATCACCGAGGGCGAGCGGTACAACCAGATCGTCGACGTGTGGATCCACGCCCGCGAAGAGGTCACCAAGGCCCTCCTGGGCGCCCTCAAGGAAGACAAGCGATCCTACGACCCCAACTACCTCAACCCCGTCTTCCTGATGAGCGACTCGGGCGCCCGAGGCAACGTCGATCAGATCCGCCAGCTCGCCGGCATGCGAGGCCTGATGTCCAAGCCCAGCGGCGAGATCATCGAGGCGCCCATTAAGGCCAACTTCCGCGAGGGCCTGACCGTGCTGGAGTACTTCAGCTCCACCCACGGCGCCCGCAAGGGACTGGCCGACACCGCCCTCAAGACGGCCGACTCGGGCTACCTCACCCGCAAGCTGGCCGACGTGGCCCAGAACTTCATCATCACCGAACTCGACTGCGGCACCCTCAAGGGCATCACCAAGTCCGCCATCTACAAGGGCGAGCAGGTCGACGTGCCCCTGCGGGAAGTCATCGTCGGACGCGTGGCCCGCGAGAACATCGTCAACCCGATCACCGACCACACCATCGTTCGCGAGAACGAGATCATCACCATGGAGATGGCCCGCCAGATCGAGGATCTGGGCATGGAGACCATCCGCGTCCGCTCGCCGCTGACCTGCGAGAGCCCCGTCGGCCTGTGCGCCAAGTGCTACGGGCGCGACCTGTCCACCGGCAAGCTGGTGGAAGAGGGCATGGCCGTCGGCATCATCGCCGCCCAGTCCATCGGCGAGCCGGGCACCCAGCTCACCATGCGGACCTTCCATACCGGCGGCGTCGCCACCCGCAGCGTCGTCGAGTCCGAAGTGCTGGCCACCGCGACCGGCACCATCCAGTATCGCGACCTCAACGCCGTCGATGTGAACCTGCCCGGGACCAGGGGCAAGAGCCTGGTGGCCCTGAAGCGAAACGGCGAGATCGCCATCCTCGACGAGAAGAACCGCGAACTCGAAAAGTACAAGGTGCCCTACGGCGCGTTCGTCCTGGTCACCGAGGGTGCCAAGGTCAAGGCCGGCCAGCGACTGGTCGCCTGGGACCCCCACAGGGTGCCCATTCTGGCCGAGGCCCCCGGTAGCGTCCGCTTCCAGGACATCGAGGAAGGCGAGACCGTCCGCGTCGAGGCCGAACGCGGCAAGGCCGGACGACGCTACATCGTCATCGAGCACAAGGGCGAGATGCACCCGCGCATCGTCATCGAGGACAAGAGCGGCAAGATCCTCGACTTCCACTACCTGCCCGCCAAGGCCCGCATCGAGGTCGAGGAAGGCCAGCACGTCCAGCCGGGCGAACTGCTCGCCCGCCAGCCCCGTGAGGTCTCCGGAACGCAGGATATCACCGGCGGTCTGCCTCGCGTGACAGAGGTCTTCGAGGCCCGCAAGCCGAAGGAGCCGGCCGCCATGGCCGAGATCTCCGGGCGCGTCGAGCTGCGAACCGACAAGCGCCGCGGCAAGATGACCATCATCATCCGCAGCGAGTCGGGCATGGAACGCGAGCACCACGTGCCGCACGACCGCCACCTGCTGGTGCACACCGGCGACTACGTCGAGGCCGGCGACCCCCTGACCGAGGGCCCGCTGGTGCTGCACGACATCCTGGCCATCCGAGGCGAGGAAGCCCTCCAGCACTACCTGCTCAGCGAGGTCCAGGGCGTCTACCGAGGCCAGGGCGTGAACCTCAACGACAAGCACATCGAGATCATCCTCTCGCAGATGCTGCGAAAGGTGAAGGTCGAGAGCGTCGGCGACAGCAGCCTCCTGCCCGGAGATGTGGTTGACAAGTTCCGCTTCCTGTACGAGAATAAACGGCTTGCCTCGTCGCTGAAGATCGTCGAGCCCGGAGACACCGAGTTGGGCGAGGGCGAGATCGTCGCCAAGGACAAGGTCGAGACTGCCAACGCCGAGGTCGAGGCCAAGGGCGGAGAGCCCTGCAAGACGCGCCGGCCCCGGCCCGCTACGGCCAAGACGCTCCTGCTCGGCATCACCAAGGCCTCGCTGCAATCCGAGAGCTTCCTGTCGGCTGCCAGCTTCCAGGAAAGCACCAAGGTCTTCACCGAAGCGGCCCTGGCGGGCAAGATCGACGAACTCCGCGGGCTCAAGGAGAACGTCATCCTGGGCCACCTGATCCCCGCCGGCACGAGCTTCAAGCCGTACCTGGAAATGCGGATCAAGCGGAACGTCGAGTTCGGCGAGCTGCCCCCGCTGGCCCGCGAAGAGCTGACCGAGGCCGAGATCACCCAGGCCGTCCAGCAGGCGCTGACGGGCCAGGAACAATAAAACAACCGATATCAGGAAACACCAACCGGGCGGCCTGAGGCCGTCCCACCATGAGGAACCGAGATGCCGACGATCAATCAGTTGGTCCGCCGACCCCGGCGGGTCCAGAAAGCCAAGAAGAAGAATGTGGCCCTGGAAAACTGCCCGCAGAAGCGCGGCGTGTGCGTGCTGGTCAAGACCGTCACGCCCAAGAAGCCCAACTCCGCCCTGCGAAAGGTGGCTCGTGTCCGCCTGAGCAACGGCAAGGAAGTGACGGCCTACATTCCGGGCATCGACCACAACCTCCAGGAGCACAGCATCGTTCTGGTCCGCGGCGGTCGTGTCCGCGACCTGCCCGGCGTGCGGTACCACATCGTTCGCGGCGCGCTGGACGCCCTGGGCGTCGAGATGCAGCAGAAGTTCAACGCCCGCCGCTCCAAGAGCCGCTCCAAGTACGGAACCAAAAGGCCCAAGTAGACTCCCGCACCGGCGGGTCGAGCGGCAGGGGTCCCGTACCCCGGCCGCCGGGCCGCCGAGCGGGTTACCGTCACGTTACACGCAATCCAGGTAATCAGCAGCACCCCGCCGCTGGGGCGGGAACGGAAAGAGCAACATGGCATACAAGAAGTTCACGGCATCGTCGGAAAAAATGGCGCCAGACCCTGTCTACCACAGCAAGCTGGTGACCAAGTTCATCAACTGCTTCATGTACGACGGCAAGAAGTCCGTCGCCCAGCGCATGTTCTATGACGCGATGGAGCAGATCGCCAAGAAGATGAAGGACGCTCCCCCTCTCGAGGTCTTCGAGAAGGCCCTGGAGAACGTCAAGCCCCTCATCGAAGTCCGCTCCAAGCGCGTCGGCGGGGCCAACTACCAGGTTCCCATGCAGGTCAACAAGAAGCGCCAGCTCTCGCTGGCCATCCGCTGGCTCCGCGAGGCCGTCCGGGGCGGCAAGGGCAGCCCCACCGCCGACCGCCTGGCCGGCGAACTGCTGGCCGCCTACAAGGGCGAAGGCGCCGCCATGCAGACCCGCGAGAACGTTCACCGAATGGCCGAGGCCAACAAGGCCTTCGCCCACTTCGCGTGGTGATTTTTCGCCTTGCTGTTTTTGCAGGGCGCGTAGTATAATCTTTAGCTTACACCCTCGCCGGTGACGGGCCTGGGCCCGCCGCCGGGCGAGGAGAAGCGGTGACGTGTTGAATCGCCTTTGGCGATTGCCGGCAACGGATAGCGGGTCGGTCCCGCGGGACACCGGCAATGCGAGCCCTGGGCGACCCCGGTCCCGCCGACGCGGATGCAGGCGGCGGCGATGTGGCCGGGGCTCAGAAAAGGTCGCTCCGGCCCGGTCTTCACCGGCCGGCCGGGGCCAGGCCGCTTGAGATAGGACAACCGGGCCGGTCTGCTCGTGACTCGCTGGGCTCGCCCCAGATGAGCTCCAAGACCGGCGGAGACGCCCGGAGGCGCTCTCCAGCCTGAACGCGTGGATTTCCCCCCCATCCGTTCGCTCCGTTTGCCTCTCTCTATGCGCCGGCCTGGCGCGTGTCGCAGGTGTTCGTACAGGTGGCCCCCAGCGGGCAAACGCAGAGCGAGATGGCCAAAAGCCTCCAACATGTTCGCAACATCGGCATCATGGCCCACATCGATGCCGGGAAGACGACCGTTACCGAACGGGTCCTCTTCTTCGCCGGTCGTACCTACAAGATCGGCGAGGTGCACGAGGGGACGGCCGTCATGGACTACCTGGTCGAGGAGCAGCAGCGGGGGATCACCATCACCTCCGCGGCCACCACCTTCCCCTGGCGCGACCACGCCGTCAATCTCATCGACACCCCCGGACACGTCGACTTCACGATCGAGGTCGAACGGTCCCTCCGCGTGCTGGACGGCGCGGTGGCCGTCTTCTGCGGCGTGGGCGGGGTCGAGGCCCAGTCCGAGACCGTCTGGCACCAGGCCGACCGCTACCGCGTGCCCCGACTGTGCTTTGTCAACAAGCTCGACCGCACCGGCGCCGACTTCGACCGCGTGGTCCGCGAGATCCGCGAGAGACTCCTGGGCCATCCCGTCGTCCTCCAACTGCCCATCGGCGAGGGCGAGACCTTCCAGGGGCAGGTGGACCTGATCACCCGGACGGCCTACTTCTACGAGCCCGCCGAGATCGGCTCGACCCGCCGCACGGGCCCCATACCGCCCGAGATGGCCGACGAGGTCGAGCTGTTCCGCCACGAACTGATCGAGCGGGCGGCGGAGTGCGACGACGCCCTGATGGAGAAGTACCTGGCCGAGGAGGAGATCGACGCCGAGGCGATCATCGCCGCCCTCCGCAAGGGTACGGTGGCCAACAAGATTCAGCCCCTGCTGTGCGGCTCGGCGCTCAAGCACATGGGCATCCAGTTGCTGCTGGACGCCGTGGTGGACTACCTGCCCAGCCCTCTGGAGGTCGGCGCCATCGCTGGGCACGAGACGCTCCGCAGCGACAAGGTCATTCGCCGCAAACCCGATCCGGATGAGCCCTTCTCGGCCCTGGTCTTCAAGGTCGTCTCCGACCAGCACGGAGACCTGCACTTCATCCGCATCTACAGCGGGCACCTGGGCGGTGGGACGCGGGTCCTCAACAGCACTCAGGACAAGAAGGAGAACATCTCCCGCATCTGGGAGATGCACGCCCAGCGACGGATCAAGCGGGACGAGGCGGTCGCGGGCGACATCGTGGCGGTGGTGGGGCTCAAGCACAGCCTCACCGGCGACACCCTCTGCGACACCCGCCATCCGATCGTGCTGGAGCGGCTGGAGTTCCCCGAGCCGGTCATCACCATGTCCATCGAGCCGCGATCCAGCGCCGACAAGGAACGCCTCGTGGACGCCCTGAACACCCTGCGGCGGGAAGACCCCAGCTTCCGCTTCCGCTACGACAGCGACACCGGGCAGACCACCATCTCCGGCATGGGCGAGCTGCACCTGGAGATTATCCGAAACAAGCTTATCCGCGACCTCAGCGTGGACGTCCGCGTGGGCCGGCCCAGCGTGGCCTACAAGGAGACCGTACTGGGCCAGGCCCAGGCCGAGGGCCGGTTCATCCACCAGACCGGCGGGCGGGGCATGTTCGCCGTGGTGACTCTCCGCGTGGAGGCCTGCAAGCCCGCCACCGGACAACCGCCCATCACCTTCGAGGACGCCACCCACGGCGGGGTCATCCCGCGGGAGTTCGTGGCTTCCGTCGAGCAGGGCGTCCGCGACGCCGCCGGCAGCGGGCCCCTGGCGGGCTATCCCATGCTCAACGTCAAGGCGACGCTGCTGGACGGCAAGCACCACCCGGTGGACAGCAACGACATTGCGTTCCAGCACGCGGCCGCCCTGGGCTTCAACCAGGCCGTCAAGGACGCCACCCCGGTCTTTCTGGAACCGATCATGCGCCTGGCGGTGTCGACGCCGGAGGAGTTCCTGGGCGCAGTGACGGGTGATTTGCAGGCCCGCCGGGCGGAGATCCACCAGATGGAGACCCGCGGGCGCTATCGTGTGCTGCTGGCGGAGGTGCCGCTGGCGGAGATGTTCGGATACAGTACTCAGCTTCGCAGCCTGACCCAGGGACGCGGGACTTATACGCTGGAACCCGCCGCGTATGCCCCCGCGCCCGCCCAGGTGGCGGAGCAGATCCTTCGGTACGTATGAGGTAAACCGGGAAAAATTGAGCCAAAGAGCGGATTTGAGTTGACAGAGATGAAAAAATCCGTATCTTTACGTAACTCTGCATTTTTCCCCGCGAGCAACGGGATCGGAGACGTTTTCCATGGTGCAAGACAAGATACGCATACGGATGGAAGCATACGATCATCGGGCCCTGGATAACTCGGCCAAGGAGATCGTGGATCACGCCGAACGGACGGGCGCCCGCGTGCGGGGTCCGATCCCGCTGCCCACTCGGATCGAGCGATACACGGTGCTCCGCAGCCCGCATGTGGACAAGAAGTCCCGCGAGCAGTTCGAGATGCGGACCCACAAGCGAATCATCGACATCTACGAGCCCACTGTGCGGACCGTCGAGGCGCTCAACCGCCTGGTCGTGCCCGCCGGCGTGTTCATCAAGATCAAGGCATAGGTGTGCTCATGCAGGCATTGCTCGGCAAGAAGATAGGCATGACCCAGGTCTATGACGAAGCCGGCGTGTTGTCGCCGGTGACCGTCGTTCAGGCCGGGCCGTGCAACGTGCTCCAGATCAAGACGGTGGAGCAGGACGGCTACCCCGCCCTGCAACTGGGCTTCGAGGACGTCAAGGTCCAGCGGGCGGCCAAGCCGCAGATCAAGGTCGCCGCCAAGGCCAAGTGCAAGCCCAAGCGGTTTGTGCGGGAAGTCCGCCTGGCCCAGGACGCCCAGGACGTCGAGCTGGGGCAGACCTTCAGCGTGGACGTCTTCGAGGGCGTGGACCTGGTCGACGTGATCGGCACGACCAAGGGCAAGGGCTACCAGGGCGTCATGAAGCGCCACAACTTCGGCGGCCAGCCCGCCAGCCACGGCACGGAACGCAAGCACCGCAGCCCCGGCTCCATCGGCAGCCACGCGACCACCCGCGGCTGGGGCGGCGACATCAAGAAGGGCAAGCGGATGGCGGGGCACATGGGCAGCGTCCGCAGCACCAGCCGCAACCACCGGCTGGTCCGAATCGACAAGGAAAACAACCTGTTGCTGATCCAGGGCGCGGTGCCCGGAGCCAACGGCGGGTACGTCTTCATCCGAGCGAGCAAGACGGGCAAGGCCGCCCAGTAGGGCCAGCCCAACAGGATATCGTCATGTTGGAAGTACCTGTATACAACATCAGCGGCCAGAAGATCGACACCCTGAAGGTGGACGAGCAGGTCCTTGGAGGCACGGTCAACGCCGCCCTGGTCAAGCAGGCGGTGGTGGCCTACCACGCCAACCAGCGACAGGGCACGGCCCAGACCAAGAGCCGCGCTGACGTGGCCGGGTCGACCCGCAAGCTCTACCGCCAGAAGGGCACGGGCAACGCCCGCCGGGGCAACGTCCGCACCAACGTCATGAAGGGCGGCGGGATGGCCTTCGCCAAGCGAACCCGCGATTTCCGCCAGGCCCTGCCCAAGAAGATGCGCCAGGCGGCCCTCAAGTCCGCCATCCTGGCCAAGCTCCTGGGCAGCGACCTGATGGTCCTGGACGGCCTGAACCTGGACGCCCCCAAGACCGCCCAGATGGCCAAGGTCCTCCAGGCCCTCCAGATCAACCGCTCCTGCCTGCTGACCCTCGCCCAGCGGGACGCCAACGTCTACCTCAGCTCCCGGAACCTCCCGGACCTCACCGTCCGAATCGCCGAGGAGTTGAATGCCTACGACGTGGCCACCCGCCAGAAGATGATTGTCACCCTGGACGCGATGAAGGCCCTGGTGGGCCAGGAGTCGGCCCAATGAAGAACGATATCTACGGCATCCTGATTCGGCCGCTGATCACCGAAAAGGGCACCCACCAGTCCCAGACGCGCAACGCGTACTCCTTCGAGGTGGCCCCGCAGGCCAACAAGGCCCAGATCCGCCAGGCCGTCGAGAAGATCTACAAGGTTCGCGTGGTGGAGGTCCGCACCGCCAACCGTAAGGGCAAGCCCCGCCGGGCCGGGTACAAGTGGGGCACCACCAGCCACTGGAAGAAGGCGTTCGTCGTCCTTCACGAAGACGACCGCATCGATCTGTTCTAGCAGGCGCAAGGCATACTCATGGCGATCAAGATCTACAAACCGACATCGAACGGCCGGCGAAACAGCTCGGTGAACATCCGCGAGGAAGTCACCAGCGCCACGCCGGAGAAGTCGCTGCTCAAGCCCCTCAAGAAGAAGGGCGGGCGCAACTTCCAGGGCTTCATCACCAGCCGCCACCGCGGCGGCGGCAACAAGCAGAAGTACCGTGTCATCGACTTCAAGCGGAACAAGGACGGCCAGGCCGCCACCGTGTTGTCGATCCAGTACGACCCCTGCCGCACCGCCAACATCGCCCTCCTGGAGTACGAGGACGGCGAGAAGCGGTACATCCTGTCCCCGCTGGGCCTGAAGGTCGGCCAGAAGGTCTACAGCGGCAGCCAGGGCGTCGAGCCCCGCGTGGGCAACTGCATGCCCCTGAGCAAGATTCCGCTGGGCCTGGAAGTCCACAACATTGAGATGGTCCCCGGGCGCGGCGGCAAGCTTGTCCGCACCGCCGGCTCGGTCGCCCGCCTGGCCGCCCGCGAGGGCAAGATGGCCCACCTGATCCTGCCATCCGGCGAGATGCGAATGGTTCACACCGAGTGCCGGGCCACCATCGGGCAACTGGGCAACACCGACCACCAGGGCCAGCGGATCGGCAAGGCCGGCCGCAACCGCCACAAGGGCATCCGCCCCTACGTTCGCGGCTCGGCCATGAACCCCGTCGCCCACCCGATGGGCGGCGGCGAGGGCCGGCGCAGCGGCGGGCGTCACCCCGTCAGCCCGACCGGCAAGCTGGCCAAAGGCGGCAAGACCCGCAGGAAACGCAAGGGCTCCAACAAAATGATCCTCCGCCGGCGGCGCAACGTGCGGCAGGGACAGTTGGTGCTGTAACGAGGATTTAAGGCATGACCCGAAGCTCGAAAAAAGGCCCGTACGTTGACGAGAAGCTGTTCCGGAAGGTCCAGAAGCAGAACGAAACCGGCAGCCGGGAGCCCATCAAGACCTGGGCCCGCGCCTGCACGATCGTCCCGGAGTTCATCGGACGGACGTTCATGATCCACAACGGCAAGATCTTCCACAAGCTGTTCGTCACCGAGGACATGGTCGGGCACAAGCTGGGCGAGTTCGCCCCCACCCGCATGTTCCGCGGGCACAGCGGCGGCGCGAAGAAAGAAGCTTAAGACAGGCATGGAGTAATCGGCCATGGCATGGCAATCAACCTACAAGTATGCCCGCATCAGCGCGAGGAAAGCACGCCTGATCGTCGACCTGATCCGCGGGCGGGATGTCCAGGACGCCCTGAACATCCTGAAGTTCACGCACAATCGGGCCGCCGGCATGATCTCCAAGACGCTCAAGAGCGCCGTGGCCAACGCCCAGGAGGCCGAGGCCGACGTGGAAAGCCTCATCGTCCACGAGGCCCGCATCGACGAGGGGCCGGTCATGAAACGGTTCCAGCCCAAGGACCGCGGTCGGGCCCACCCCATCCTCAAGCGGACCAGCCACATCGTCGTGTCCGTTGAAGAGTTAGCATAAGGACAGCGCGCAATGGGTCAAAAAGTATCTCCAATCGGGTTCAGGACCGGCGTGACGATCGGCTGGAAGAGCCGCTGGTTCGCCCCCAAGAGCAACTTCGGCGAGTTCCTCATCGAAGACGAGAGGATCCGCCGCTTCATCGACGACAACCTCAACCGCCAGCCTCCCTACGCGGCTATCAGCTCCATCGAGATCGAGCGTACCCGCGAGGAGGTCAAGGTCATCCTCAAGACCGCCCGCCCCGGCCTGGTCATCGGGCCCAAGGGCGCCGAAGTGGACAAGCTCAAGAGCCGCCTGGAAGAGCTTACCGACCGGCGGGTCAACCTGAACATCGTCGAGATCAAGAACCCCGACCTGGACGCCAAGCTGCTGGCCGAGGGTATCGCCGACCAGCTCAAGCGCCGGGCCTCCTTCCGCCGGACCATGAAGCAGCGGGCCGAGATGGCCATGCAGGCCGGCGCCAAGGGCGTGAAGATCATGATCGCCGGGCGGCTGGGCGGGTCGGAAATCGCCCGCACGGAAAAGCAGATCATGGGATCGATCCCGCTGCACACGCTGGAGGCGGACGTGGACTACGGCGTCGCCACCAGCTACACCACCTACGGGACGATCGGCGTGAAGGTGTGGATCTACCGCGGGATGTTCGGCGAGCAGCCGAGCGAGGAAGAACAGGCTGCCGCCGCCGCGATGACGCGTGCCCGTCGTCGGCGTGAGCGCACCGATCGCGGCGACCGGGGCGGCCCGGGCGGCGGTCGGGGCGGCCGAGGCGGCGCTCGAGGACACGGTGGGCCCGGGCAGGGCGGGCCGGCCTAACAGGAATCTCTCAGCAGACGAAGTGACAGGTGCTTTATGGCGATGATGCCCAAACGAGTCAAACACCGCAAGCAGCAGCGCGGCAGGATGCGCGGGCTGGCGACCCGCGGCAACACCGTCTCCTTCGGGGAGTTCGGATTGCAGAGCCAGGATTCGGCCTGGATAACGGCCAAGCAGTTGGAAGCCGGCCGCGTGGCCGCCACGCACTTCCTGCACCGCGAGGGGCGGGTGTACATCCGCGTCTTCCCGGACAAGCCGATCTCCAAGAAGCCCCTGGAAGTGCGAATGGGCAAAGGCAAAGGCGAGACCGAGGAATGGGTTGCCCCGATCAAGCCGGGCACCATCCTCTTCGAGATCGGCGGCGTGGACGAGCCGACGGCCAAGGCGGCCCTGCGGCGCGTGGCCCACAAGATGCCGGTAACCTGCCGCATGGTCTATCGGCGGCACGGGCTGTAAGGCGGACCAACCATGAAGATCAGCGAAATTCGTGAACTGACCGACGAGGAACTGGCCAACGAGCTGGAGCGCCTGCACCGCCATCTGTTCGACGTGCGATCGCAGGCGGTGACCGAGAAGCTGGAAGACCCGTCCATGCTGACCAAGACCAAGCGGGACATCGCCCGCCTGTTGACGGTCAAGCGCCAGCGGGAACTCCAGGCCAGCCAGAAGTAATCTCCGGGCCGGGCGACCGGGCCCCCACTTGGAACGGAAGCGATGACAAACGCAGGCGAAAACGTGGCAGACAAGAGGCAGACGCGATGGACCGGCAAGGTCGTCAGCGTCGGCGGCGACAAGACCATCCGCGTGGCGATCATCAACCTGGTCAAGCACGAGCGGTACAATAAGTACCTCCGTCGCCAGACCAAGGTGGCCGCCCACGACCCTGCCAACGCCGCCAAGATGGGCGACGTGGTGGAGATCGTCCCCTGCCGGCGGATGAGCAAGAACAAGAGCTGGCGGCTGTCCCGGATCGTCCGATCGGGCAGCATTCTGGAGCAGGCCGGGCAGACCGTCGCCGAGGACGGGACGCCCGCTGACGCCTCCGTGCCGGCTGAACCCCAGCTCTCCCAGGACTGACCAGACGAGGGTAGTTCCGTGATTCAAGCAGAAACCAGACTAGACGTAGCCGACAACACCGGGGCCCAGATCGTGGGCTGCATCCGCGTGGTCGGCGGGATGACCCGGCGGGGCGGCTTCACCCGCCTGACCGCCGGCCTGGGCGACATGATCATCGCCTCGGTCAAGAAGGCCACCCCCGGCGGAGACGTGAAGGCCGGCGACGTGGTCCGCTGCGTGATCGTCCGTGTGGCCAAGCCCGCCCGGCGCAGCGACGGCAGCTACGTCCGCTTCGACCGCAACGCTGCGGTGATCATCGACGACGACGGGAACCCCAAGGGCACCCGCATCTTCGGCGCCGTCGCCCGCGAGCTGCGAGAGAAGAACTTCATGAAGATCGTGTCCCTGGCCAGCGAGGTGGTGTAGTCCTATGGCAATGCACGTGAAAAAGGGCGATCGCGTGATGGTGATCGCCGGTGACGACAAGGGCAAGATCGGCGAGGTCATCCGCGTGGACGCCGACCGGCGCAAGGTGCTGGTGCAGGGCGTCAACCGCGTCTTCCGCCACCTGCGCCCCTCCCGCCAGCATCCCCAGGGCGGGCGAATCCAGAAGGAGATGCCCGTGGACATCTCCAACGTCCTGCCGGTCGACCCCAAGACCAACCAGCCCACGCGCGTCGGCTTCAAGACCTCCCAGGACAAGACCAAGGTCCGCCTCGCCCGCAAGAGCGGCGAGACGCTGGGCACCCTCAAGAAAGGCTCCTAACACAGGTTGATTCCCATGGTCGCACGCCTGCTGGAAAAGTATAAGAACGACGTGATGCCCGCCCTGAGCGAGCGCTTCAAGTACCGCAACCGGATGGCCATCCCCCGCCTGGAGAAGGTCGTGATCTCCATGGGCATGGGCGACGCCCACCAGGAACAGGCCAAGCTGGAAGCCGCCCAGAAGCAGTTGGCCCTGATCGCCGGTCAGCGTCCCGTGGTCACCCTGGCCCGAAAGGCCATCAGCAACTTCAAGCTCCGTCAGGGCATGAAGGTCGGGCTGAAGGTCACCCTCCGCGGGGCGCGGATGTACGAATTCCTCGACCGTCTGATCGCCCTGGCCATCCCCCGGGTCAAGGACTTCCGCGGGCTGAGCCCCTCGGGATTCGACGGGCGAGGCAACTATAACATGGGCCTGGTCGAGCAGTCGGTGTTTCCCGAGATCGATCCCGCCAGCGTCACCTTTACCCAGGGTATGAACATCGCGGTCCAGACCTCGGCCAAGACCGACGAGGAAGCCCGTGAACTGCTCAACCTGCTGGGCATGCCCTTCCGGAAGGAGTAAGGCGCAACGATGAGTACGAAGGCACAGGCATTGAAGTCCAAGCGCACGCCGAAGTTCAGCTCCCGGACGACCCGGCGCTGCCAGTTGTGCGGCCGCCCGCGGGCCGTCTATCGCAAGTTCAAGGTCTGCCGCATCTGTCTGCGGCAGTTGGCGCACGAAGGAAAGATCCCGGGTCTGAAGAAGGCCAGTTGGTAGAGGAACGAAGATGAGTCTGTCCGACCCCATCGCCGACATGTTGACCCGAGTCCGCAATGCCCTGCGCAGCCGCCACGAGATCGTGACGGCCAAGGCGTCCAAGACGTGCGAAGGCATCTGCCGGGTCCTGAAGGAAGAAGGCTACATCGCCGACTACAAGCGGATTGAGGACGGCAAGCAGGGCCTGCTGCGGATTTACCTGAAGTACGGCAGCCAGGGCCAGGATGTCATTACCAGCATCCAGCGCGTCAGCAAGCCGGGCATGCGGGTCTACCGCGGCAGCGACGAGCTGCCCCGCCCGCTGGACGGGCTGGGGATCTCGGTGGTCTCCACCTCCTCAGGCGTCCTGAGCGACCGCCAGTGCCGCGAGAAGAAGGTCGGCGGCGAAGTCCTGTGTATCGTCAGCTAACACGAGGGTGATTGCCCAATGTCGCGTATAGGAAAACTGCCGATCGCCATCCCCGACAAGATCAAGGTCGTCGTCAACGGCCTGACCGTCAGCGTCGAGGGGCCCGTCGGGAAACTGAGCTGGACCCACCGCAGCGAGATCTCGGTGCAGGTGGATGAGGCGGGCAAGAAGATCATCGTCGCCCGCAACGACGAGAGCCGCCAGAGCCGGGCGCTGCACGGCCTGACCCGCAGCCTCATCCAGAACATGATCGAGGGCTGCTCCAAGGGCTTCAGCAAGAGCCTGGAAGTCTACGGCGTGGGCTACGGCGTGGCCCTCCAGGGCAACAAGTTCACGTTGACCTGCGGCCTGAGCCACCCCGTCGTCTTCGACGTGCCCGCCGGGCTCAAGATCGAGGTCAAGACCGCCCAGGCCCGTGGCGACAGCGAGCCCGCTCGCTTCACCATCAGCGGCGCGGACAAGCAGATGGTGGGCGAACTGGCCGCCCGCGTCCGCAAGGTCCGCAAGCCCGAGCCCTACAAGGGCAAGGGCGTCCGCTACGCCGGCGAGCACGTCCGACGCAAGGTCGGCAAGGCCTTCGCCGGAGCCGGCGGCTAATCGCACCGTTTATCCATCAAGGTTGAGGCAAACCTATGAAGCCGATCGAGAAGAAAATCCTGCAACGTCAGCGGCGAAAACGCCGGGTCCGGCGGAACATCACCGGAACGTCCGAGCGACCCCGGCTGACCGTGTTCCGCAGCCACAAGAACATCTACGCCCAGATCATCGACGACCAGGCCGGGCACACCCTGGTGGCCGCCTCTTCCACGGACCAGGCTGCCTCGCAGGCCCTGACCAAGGGCGGCGGCAACAAGGCCGCCGCGGCCGCCGTGGGGCAGTCGCTGGCCTCCAAGGCCGTCGAGCGAGGCATCAAGAAGGTCGTTTTCGACCGCAACGGGTATCCCTACCACGGTCGCATTCGCGAACTCGCCGACGCCGCCCGCAAGGCCGGCCTGGAGTTCTAAGGACAGGAGCTTACTGTGACGTTTCAACGATCCACTGCCGCATCCGACAGCTACGACGGCGAGAAGTCCTTCGAGGAAAACGTCGTGCAGGTGTACCGCTGCTCCAAGGTCGTCAAGGGCGGGCGCCGTTTCAGCTTCGGGGCCCTGGTCGTCCTGGGAGACCGACACGGGACCATCGGCATCGGCTACGGCAAGGCCAATGAAGTGCCCCAGGCCGTCGACAAGGGCATCGCCGAGGCCAAGAAGGACCTCCACCACGTCAGCCTGCGGGGCAACACGATTCCCCACCGGGTCCTGGGACGCTGTGGCGCGTCCAAGGTGGTGCTGATCCCCGCCAGCGAGGGCACCGGCGTCATCGCCGGAAAGAAGCTCCGCCCCCTGCTGGAGCTGGCCGGCATCCACGACGTGCTGACCAAGGCGTACGGCTCGACCTCTCCCAAGAACCTGCTCAAGGCCGGACTCGACGCCCTCCGCAAACTGCGGCAGGCCGACACCGTCAAGGCCCTGCGAGGAGTGGAACTGCAATGAAGTTGGATGAGATCCTGGAACTGGCCGGCAAACACCCGCGGCGCAAGCGCGTGGGACGGGGCACCGGCAGCGGACACGGCAAGACCAGCGGACGCGGCACCAAGGGCATGTATGCCCGCAGCGGCGCCAAGCAACGGTTCGGCTACGAGGGCGGGCAGAACCCCATCCTCGCACGCGCCCCCAAGCGCGGCTTCTCCAACGCCGGGTTCCGCAACTCCTACCAGATCGTCAACGTGTCCGACCTGAAGGAGTTTGACGACGGCGCCCGCGTGGATCCGCAGGCCCTCGTCCAGGCCGGCCTGATCGACAACGTCCAGGTCCCCGTCAAGGTCCTGGGCAACGGTGAACTGTCCAAGAAGCTTACGGTAGTGGCCCATAAGTTCTCCGCCTCGGCCAAAGACAAGATCGCCGGCTGCGGCGGTTCGGTCGAAGAGGTCCAGGCGTAGGGAACCAGAAGGAAACCCACGAAATGGTCTTCCGGACTTTCCGATTAGTGGTAGGCGTAATCCTGGGTGCCGTGGCCCTGTGGATGCTGGGCGACGGGTTGACGACCTTGCTGTCGGGCGCCAAGACGGCCGACCTGGTCGAGCCCATCCTCAAGATCGTCGGTGCCCTCGTCATCGCGGGCATCTACTACTGGTCGCTCTGGGCGGAATCCGCCATCCGCACCAACCTGGAGAACATCTTCTCCATTCCGGAACTGATCGGGAAGATCGCCTTCACGCTGGCCTTGTTGTGCATCTACCGCATCGGCTATCACGTGCCCCTGCCCGGCCTGAATCAGGCCGAGATCAGCAAGTTCATGAGCGGGCAGGCCACCGGGACCTTCGGACAGGCCCTGGAGTATTTCGGGATGTTCACCGGCGGAAACCTCCAGCAGTCCACGCTGTTCGGGCTGGGGATCATGCCCTACATCTCGGCCTCCATCATCCTCCAGCTCCTGGTCACCGTCTGGCCCGCCCTCCAGAAGCTCCAGAAGGAAGGCCCCGCCGGGCAGCGCAAGATCCAGGAATACACCCGCTACGGAACCGTCTTCCTCTGCCTGGTGCAGGCCATCTTCTGGATGAAGCTGATGAACAGCCAGAACCTGCTTTACGCCAAGTATCAGGGCGACGTGCTGACCTTCGTCACCGGCGTGATCGGACTCACCGCCGGGACCATGTTCCTCATGTGGCTGGGCGAGCAGATCGACGCCTACGGCATCGGCAACGGCATCAGCCTGATCATCATGGCCGGCATCGTCGACCGCCTGCCCTGGGCCATCCGCGGCCTGGCCCAGAACGCCGACCTCAGCCTGGGCGGCCTGGGCTCCACCACCGCCATCGGCCTGGACAAGATCGTCTTCCTGATCGCGTCCTTCCTGTTCGTGGTCGCCGGATCCATCCTGATCACCCAGGGCCAGCGGCGCATCCCGATCCAGCAGGCCAAGCACACCCGCGGGCGGCGCGTCTATGGCGGGCAGCGCCAGTACCTGCCTCTCCGCGTCAACCACGGCGGCGTGATGCCCATCATCTTCGCCTCCTCCCTGATGATCTTCCCGGGCGTCCTGTTCGGTTACCTTTCCCGGTCGGTCTTCCCCAACAGCGACTTCTTCCGCATCCTCAACAGCGCCTTCAGCCGCGAGAGCTACACGTACATCGTCTGCTACGTCGGCCTGATCTACTTCTTCGCGTACTTCTGGACGACCGTCCAGTTCCGCCCGAAGGAGATGGCCGAGCAGTTGCGGGACTACGGCACCTTCATCCCGGGGCTTCGCCCGGGCAAGCGTACCGCGGAATACCTCGAGCGCGTGATGGAGCGGATCACCTACTGCGGTGCGGGCTTCCTGTCGGTGATCGCCGTGATCCCGATGGTGGTCAGCGCCTGGCTGGGCATTCCGTTCAACATCTCCGCGTTCCTGGGCGGCACGGGCCTGCTGATCATGGTCAGCGTGACGCTGGACCTGGTGCAGCGGATCGAAGCGAACCTGGTGATGCGAAACTACGGCGGGTTCCTCGGCGGCAGCACCCGAATCAAGGGAGCCTACGCATGAGAATCGTTCTGATGGGACCCCCCGGCGCCGGCAAGGGCACCCAGGCCAAGCGCCTGGTGGACAAGTTCGGCATGGCCCACCTCTCCAGCGGCGACATCTTCCGCGCGGAGAAGGCCGGCGGATCGGCCCTGGGCCAGAAACTCGCCGAGTACATGGACGCCGGGCAGCTCGTTCCGGACCAGATCGTGGTCGAGATCATGGCCAAGGCCATCACCTCCTGCGATTCGCCCGCCGGACTCCTGCTGGACGGCTTCCCCCGAACCGTCGCCCAGGCCGAGGCCCTGGACGCCCAACTCGACCAGGCCGGCAAGAGCCTGGACGGCGTGGTCGTGATCACCGCCGACGAGGACGAGATCGTCGAGCGCATCACCGGGCGGCGAAGCTGCCCCGATTGCGGCAAGGTCTACCATGTGAAGTACCTGCGTCCGCAGAACGACAATCTTTGCGACAAGTGCAACGTGCAACTGGTTCAGCGCGCGGACGACACCGAAGAGGTCATCCGCCAGCGCCTGGCGGCCTACAACCGCCAGACCGAGCCGGTGATCGCGTACTATCGCGGCCGACCCAACGTTCAGACGCTGTTCGTGAACGGCACTCAACCGCCCGACAACGTGACGGCGGACCTGGTGCGGGGCCTGGAGCAACTGAAGACGGAAATGTGACCGCGGGCCAATCGTGGCGATCCAGTACAAGACACCCGAGCAGATCGAGAAGATGCATCAGGCCGGGCGGATCGTTCGAAAGGTCCTCAACCGCCTGGGCGAGATGATCGCCCCGGGCGTGACAACGCAAGAGCTGGACGCCGAGGCCGAGCGGCTGTGCCTGGCCGCCGGGGCGCAGTGCCTGTTCAAGGGCGTGCCCGGGCGGGGCCGGGCCGGGCCGTTCCCGGGCAGCATCTGTGCCTCGTTGAACGAGGAAGTGGTGCACGGCATCCCCTCGCGGCGGCGGATTCGCGAAGGCGACATCGTGAGCATCGACTTCGGCGTCCGCTACCAGGGCTGGTGCGGCGACGCGGCCGAGACGTTCGCGGTCGAGCCGGTCGGCGAGAAGGTGCGCCACCTGGTGGCCGTCACCCGCAACGCCCTGGAACTGGTCGTGCGGATGTGCCGCCCGGGCGAGAAGTGGTCCACGGTGGCCTCCACGATGCAGGAGTACATCGAGGGCGAGGGCTTCTCGGTGGTGCGGGAGTTCGTCGGGCACGGGATCGGCGCGAGCATGCACGAGGACCCGAAGGTCCCGAATTTCGTCTCGCCGGAGCTGGTGCGGCGGGACATCCTCCTGCGGGAGGGCCTGGTACTGGCCGTGGAACCCATGGTCAACCTGGGCCGAGAGGCGGTTCGAGTGACAGGTGACGGGTGGACGGTGGTGACGTCGGACCACTTGCCGTCGGCCCACTTCGAGCACACGCTGGCGATCACCGCCGGCGGGGTGCGGGTGCTGACGGACGCGGAGTGAAGTCGGCCCGCAAGACAGAGAAGGTGCAGACATGAAGGTGCGAAGTTCGGTCAAGAGGATGTGTGAAAACTGCAAGGTCATCCGCCGCAAAGGCGTGGTGCGGGTGATCTGCACGAACCCCAAGCATAAGCAGCGCCAGGGCTGAGGTCGGCGCAAGGAGATCGTGAATGCCTCGTTTGGCAGGTGTGGACATTCCGGGCGAGAAGATCACCGTCGTCGCCCTCCAGTACATCCATGGCGTGGGCGCCAGAATCGCCAAGGACATCTGTGAGAAGGCGGGTCTGGACCCCCAGGCCCGTTCCAAGGAACTGACGGAAGACCAGTTGTCGAAGATCACGTCGATCCTGGACAGCGAGTACGTGATCGAGGGCCAGTTGCGGCGTCAGGTGCAGCAGAACGTCGCCCGCCTGAAGGACATCGGGTCCTATCGCGGGCTGCGCCATCGGCGCGGGCTGCCCGTCCGCGGGCAGCGGACCAAGACCAACGCCCGCACCCGCAAGGGGCCCCGCAAGACCGTCGCCGGAAAGAAGTCGGTCAAGGAGATGCGCTAAGTCATGGCCAAGAGCAAGAAAGTCAAGCGGAACATCGCCAAGGGCATCGTGCACGTCAAGGCGACGTTCAACAACACGCTGGTGACCATCACCGACCCCAACGGCGAGACGTTGTGCACCGAGTCCGACGGGACCATCGGGTTCAAGGGCTCGCGCAAGAGCACGCCGTTCGCCGCCCAGCGGGCCGCCCAGTCGGCGGCGCAGAAGGCCCGCAAGATGGGCGTCAACGAAGTCGAGGTCCTCGTCAAGGGCCCCGGCAGCGGGCGGGAGTCGGCCGTCACCGCGCTTCAGGCGGCCGGGCTCAAGATCGTCTCCATCGAGGACGTCACGCCCATTCCCCACAACGGGTGCCGTCCGCGCAAGAAGCGGTGCGTCTAGCCACGAGCAACCCTCACAGGAGCAGAGATAGACATGGGACGTTATACAGGACCCGTTTGCAGGCTGTGTCGGCGCGAGGGCATCATGCTGATGCTCAAGGGCGCCCGGTGTGAAACGGCCAAGTGCCCCATCCAGCGCCAGTGGCGCAACTTCCCGCCGGGCCAGCACAACTGGCGCCGCGGGCGGGGCAGCGAATACCGGCTCCGCTTGCGCGAGAAGCAGAAGGTCAAGCGCTTCTACGGCATCTACGAGAAGCAGTTCATGAAGTACTTCCGCCAGGCCGAGCGACAGAAGGGCAACACCGGCGCGGCCCTGCTGGGCCTGCTGGAGCGCCGCCTGGACAACGTGGTCCACAAGCTGGGCTTCGCCCCCTCGCGGGCCTCCGCCAGGCAGTTGATCTCGCACGGGCACGTGTACGTCAACGCCCGTCCGGTCAGCGTGGGCAGCTACATGGTCCGCGTGGGCGACAAGCTCACCATCAAGCCCGCCGAGAAGTCGCAGAAGCGAGTGCGGGCCTGCCTGGAAGAGCTGGGCGAGCCCCACCTGCAGAACTGGCTCAAGCTGGACATGTCCAAGCTGGAAGCCGAGGTCATCGCCATGCCCACGCGCGATGACGTGACGATCCCTGTGGAAGAGCAGCTCATCGTCGAGCTGTGCAGCCAGTAAGGCCACCGTACGAGCGGCCCGGAACAGAAGACCTTTTTCGATCCGAAAGGACGGAGGCAAGGTAATGCGAACTAGGTGGCGCGGCTTGGAATTGCCCACGCGGGTGGTGAACGACCAGGACGTCTCGACCCCGACCTACGGACGGTTCACGATCGAACCGTTCGAGCGCGGCTTCGGGACCACGGTCGGCAACGCCCTGCGCCGAATCCTCCTCAGCAGCCTCGAAGGCGCGGCGGTCACCAGCATCAAGATCACCGGCGCCGATCACGAGTTCACCTCGCTGAACGGCGTGATGGAGGACGTGACGGACATCATCCTCAACGTCAAAACCCTGATCGTCAAGAGCCATGCCGAGGGCACGCGCGCCCTGCGGGTCCACAGCGAAGTCAAGGGCCCGGTCAAGGCGTCGATGATCGAGTGCGGTGCGGCCATCGAGATCGTCAACGGCGACCTCGTGTTGGCCACCCTGACCGACAACGTCCCCTTCGACATGGAAATGGTCGTCCAGACCGGGCGGGGATACGTGCCCGCCGAGGAAATGATCGACCCCGACGCCGACCAGGAATTCGGACGCATCTTCGTCGACGCGTCCTTCTCCCCGGTCACCCGCGTGCGATACCGCACCGAGGACACCCGCGTCGGCCAGAAGACCAACTACGACCGGCTCATCATGGAGATCTGGACCAACGGAACCATCACCCCCGAGATGGCCATGGTCGAGGCGGGCAAGATCCTCCGCAAGCACCTCAACCCCTTCGTGCAGTATTTCGAGGTGGGCGAGCAGATCATCGAGTCCAAGCCGGTCGAGGCCGCCCAGCAGATCGACAGCGAACTCCAGCGCAAGCTCTCCATGAGCGTGCACGAGTTGGAACTGTCCGTGCGGCCCAACAACTGCCTGGAGGCCGCCAAGATCGAGAGCGTCGGCCAACTGGCCAACATGACAGAGGCGGACCTGCTGAAGATCCGCAGCTTCGGCAAGACTTCGCTCCGCGAGGTCAAGCGCAAGCTCCAGGACCTGGGCCTCACGCTCAACATGAACGTGCCCCTGCCCCCCGAGGCCGAGAATCCTTCCGGCGGCGAGGAATAGCTTAACCCCCAGCCAAACAACCTAAAGGTCGTCCCCATGCGTCATCGAATGTTCGGTAAGCAGTTGAGCCGCAATACCGCCCACCGGCGGGCCCTGCGGCGGAACCAGGCCGCCTCGCTGTTCCAGCACGGCGCCATCAAGACCACCGAGGCCAAGGCCAAAGAGCTCCGCCCGTTCGTCGAGCGGCTCATCACCATCGCCCGCCGCAACACCCTGGCCGCCCGACGCCAGGTCATCAGCCTGCTGCGCGACCGGGACATGGTCGACAACGAAGGGAAGCTGGAGGACCAGAGCGTCATCCAGAAGCTCTTCAGCGACGTCGCCCCCAAGTACGCTGACCGGCCGGGAGGCTACACCCGCATCATCCGCCTGAGCGATCGACGCATCGGCGACGGCGGGGTCCAGGTCATCCTCCAACTCGTCGAGGAGTCCAAGGCCGCCGCCCCCGCCTCGCCCGCGCAGTCGCGCCGGCGCCGCCGGGCCGCCAAGAAGATCTCCGCCGCCGAGGCCGGCGCCCCCGCCGCTGACGCGGAGGAAGCCGCCGGAGAGAGTCCAGCCGACCAGCAGGCTGAGTAACCGTCTGCAACATAAGCTCTGCGAACGCGAAGACCCACGCCCCGGCGTGGGTCTTTGCATGTGGCGCCCCCGTCCGGCGGCGCTTCTGCCGCGTCAGGGCTTCGGCTCTCCGGGGGCGGATTCGTCCCGCACCCCCGTGTACGGGTGGGACTTGACGACCGTCCAGATCGTGTCGTGGACCTGGCGGGCCAGCTCTTCGGTGATGGGGCACGGTTCGCCCATGTCCGGTTTGTGCGAGTAGAACCGCGTCCGCTCGGTGCATTGGAGGTAGGCCTCCGGGTCGTTGTAGACCTTCCAGTCCAGGCCGTGGGGGCGGTCGCGAAACAGCACCGAGTAGAAGGTCGCCGCGATGACGTATCGCGGCAGGCCCATTCGCTGGTGGACGCAGTCGGTGTAGAACCAGGCGATGCCCTTGTGGCCGGGCAGCTTGCCAGCCCGCATCTGCTTGTCCAGCTCGTTGAACACCTCGGCCACCGGGATGTACCGCAGCCGTCCCTGCTTCCAGTGCTCGGGAAACCGCCCCTTCAACTCCTCCATCAGCTTGTGGAAGTAGTCCCGCGTGCGGTAGGTGTCGCCGTCCCACTTCCTGGCCGGGTCGTAGCGGACCGTCTCCCACTGCTTGACGTAGTCGAAGGCCTCGCGATCGGGCACGAAGTCCTCGTCGCCCTTGCCGCCCGGCCCCGGCGTGGGCGCCTTGAACGGCTTGCCGTCGGGCCCGCGCTTGCGCTCCATCGAGGGCCACTGCTCGTAGATCAGGCACTGGCCCTTGGGATGCCACTGGAGGAACTGACCGAAGATGCGGGCGGCGCTTTCCACGTCGCCGATGTCGTCGCCGTACTCATCCTGTTTGTCCTTGGGGATCCACCCGGCCAGGTCTGTCTTGCGGCGGTGCAGCCCGGGCCAGGCGAACGGCTGGACGACCACGGCGTCCCACGATTGCTTCTGGAGCACCTCGCGCGCCTGGCCTGGGCCGCGGCTCGACCAGACATACCGGTTGTGGTCCAGCGCGTGGACGTTCATGAAGATCGTCCAGCCGGGCCCGACCATCGCCCCGGTGTTCCACTCCCGGCCCGCGCTTCGGCCAAGGGCGACCTGGAAGGGGGGCATCGAGTTCTCGCTCAGGCTGTTGCCGAAGTAGAACACCGCAAGCCCGGCGGGGCGGGACCCCTGTGCCGCAACAGACCCGCAGACCAGCGACAGCACCCAGACGGGAATGACGAATCGTCGAAACATGCCGGACTCCTTCTTGCACCCCAGGCGGGCCGTGACTGTGCCTTGAGCCTTCGCCGGGCAGCAGGTAGTATGGATTCAAACGTGCGAAGGGAGCCGATTCATGCGACGACGAGAGTTTTTGAAGGCGGCGACGGCGATGGGGGCTGCGTGTGCGGCCGGCGGGTCGATGGCCGCGGGGGCCGACCGCCCCCGCAAGCCGAACATCGTGCTGATCATGGCCGACGACCTCGGCTGGGCGGAACTCGGCTGCTACGGGCAGAAGAAGATCCAGACGCCGAACATCGACGCCCTGGCCGCCGCGGGCATGCGCTTCACGCAGTTCTACTCCGGCTCGGCTGTCTGCGCCCCCAGCCGGTGCTGCCTGATGACCGGTCGCCACGGCGGCCACGCGTACATCCGCGACAACGGCGAGATCAAGGACCCCGACCCCAGCGTGTTCGGCGGGCAGACGCCGCTGGTCGCCTCCGAGCCGACCATCGCCAAGACGCTCAAAGCCGCGGGCTACGCGACCGGATGCTTCGGCAAATGGGGCCTGGGGCGGGCCGGCAGCGAGGGCGACCCGCTCAACCAGGGCTTCGACCGCTTCTACGGCTACAACTGCCAGCGCCACGCCCACAACCTCTACCCGCGCTACCTGGTCAGCGACCGCGAGAACATGCCCCTGCCCGGCAACACGGGCAAGGGGCCCACAGGCCAGACCTACGCCCCGCAGTGCATCGCCGACGAGGCGATCAAGTTCGTCCGGGCCAACAAGGACCGCCCGTTCTTCCTCTACTATCCGACGGTCATCCCGCATTTGGCCCTCCAGGTGCCCGATGCGGACCTGGCCCAGTACAAGGGTAAGTGGCCTGAGACGCCCTACACGGGCAAGGCCTACCAGCCTCACCCCACGCCCCGGGCCTGCTACGCCGCCATGATCTCCTTCCTGGACCGCCAGGTCGGCCGGCTGGTCGCCTTGCTGAAGGAACTGGGCCTGGCCGACAACACCGTCATCCTGTTCACCTCGGACAACGGCACGACCCACCTGGGCGACGAAGTGGACTATGAGTTCTTCCAGAGCGTCGGTCCCCTGCGGGGCCTGAAGGGCTCGCTGCACGAGGGCGGCATCCGCGTGCCGCTGGTGGCCCACTGGCCCGGGCGGATCGCGCCCGGCGCCACCAGCGACCTGCCAGGCGTGAACTACGATCTGGCGGCCACGCTGGCCGAGATCGCCGGCGTCGAGTACGCCAAGGGCGCCGACGGCGTGAGTATCCTGCCCACGCTGCTGGGCCAGGCCGAGCGACAAAAGAAGCACGAGTTCCTCTTCTGGGACTTCGGCGGCTACGGGGGGCAAACAGCCGTCCGCATGGGACGCTGGAAGGGCGTCCGCAAGAACATCCGTCGCAAGGCCGACGCGCCCCTGGAGGTCTACGACCTTGAGGCGGACGTGGGCGAATCGAAGGACTTGGCCGCCGAGCGTCCGGAGATCGCCAAACAGATCGAGGCCGTCATCCGCCGCGAACGCGTCCTGCCCGTGCTGGAGAAGTTCCGCTTCGGGACCTACGCCGGTTGAGAATAAGCGGCTGACCGAATGGAAAGGCCCCTCGGCCGTTAAACCGAAAGATATTCTGTCGTCCGATCTGACGGGAGAGCGAAAATGAACCGACCGGATATGCGGACTGGGTTGGTCGGCGCGTGCGTGCTGCTGGTGCTGGCCGGGTCGCTGTGGGCCGGGCCTTCGCCCGAGCGCGCGGCGCAGATCGAGGCCGACTGGCTCCGCCAGGAGGCCCTGCGCGAGAAGCCCGGCGCGGCCAGGGGAGGCAATCCCAACGTCACGACGGCGGACGACGCCGCAGGCGGAGTCGACGGCGTCAAGACGGGCAAGTGGGGCTTCCACACCGCCATCGAGAAAGACCCATGGTGGCAAGTGGATCTGGGCGAGGCGATGGCGATCGACCGGATCGTCCTGTGGAACCGCTGCGACGCCTGCGGCGAGCGAAACACGCGGATCATCGCCCAGCTCAGCGACGACGGCAAGACCTTCCGCCAGGCGTGGCAGAACGACGGGAAGATGTTCTACGGCCAGACCGACAAGAAGCCGCTGACCGCCTCGCTGGGCGGTCAGAAGGGGCGGTTCCTCCGGCTGACCCTCAAGGCAAACATGTACCTGCACCTGGACGAGGTGGAAGTGTTTGCCGCGGGGCGGAAGGAGAATGTAGCCCTCAAACGTCCGTGCGAGCAGAGCAGCACCAGCGAGTGGTCAGCCAGCCACCTGAACCTCACGCCCCCGCCGCCGAATACGTTCTCGACGCCGAAGGCCATCGAGCGCGGGCTCATGCTGGCCGATAACCTCCGCGCCATGGGAGTGGACGTACGCGAGGACGTGAAGGTTCTGGAGGCGGTGCGGCAACAACTGGAGGCGGGGCCCGCCGATGCCGAAGCGGCCAAGAAGCTGTTCCTCGATGCCCGCTGGGCGGTCCGCCGCCTGGCGTGGAGGAATCCGCAACTGGACTTCGACTCGATCGTCTTCGTCCAGGCCGCCCCGGGCATGTTCCCCCACATGAGCGACCAGAACTACGGGTGGTGGTCGCGGCCCGGCGGCGGGGTGTACGTGCTGGAAGGACTCAAGAGCGATCAGCCGCGCCTGCGCTGCCTGACGGAGAAGTTCGAGCCGGGCAGCTACAACCGCCTGGACCTCTCGTACGATGGCAAGCGGGTGCTGTTCGCCTACTGCAAGCATTACCCCAAGCTGGCTGACCTGCGCGACAAGGCGTCCAAAAAGGACGTGCCCGAAGACGCGTTCTATCACCTCTACGAAATGAACCTGGACGGCACGGACTGCCGCCGGATCACCCGCGGGCGATATGACGACTTCGACGGGCGATACCTCGGCGACGGCGACATCGCGTTCCTGTCCACGCGAAAGGGGCGGTTTCTCCAGACCAGCAAGGCTGCGTCGGCCGGCACCCTCGACGCCGACCTGGGCGACAGCTACGTCCGCTGCGGCGGCGACAACTACCGCCCCGTCCCGGTCTTCACGCTGCACCGGGTGAACCACAAGGGCGAGATCCTCCCAATCTCGGCCTTCGAGAACTTCGAGTGGACGCCGTCGGTCAGCAACGACGGCTATCTGCTGTACGCCCGCTGGGACTATATCGACCGCTTCAACGGGCACTTCTTCAGCCTGTGGTCCACCAACCCGGATGGCACGAACGCCCAACTCGTGTACGGGAACTACACGGTCCGCCCGCAGGTCGTCCTGGAGGCGCGATCGATTCCCAACTCGCACAAGCTGATCTTCACGGCCTCCGCCCACCACTCGATCACGGGCGGCTCGCTGTGCCTGCTGGACCGCAGCCGCGGCACGGAGGCCGATCACCCGATCGCCCGCCTGACGCCCGAGGTGCCGTTCCCCGAGACCGAGGCCTGGGCGGAGATGTACTACGCCAACCCCTGGCCGCTGTCGGAGGAGCACTATCTCTGCGCGTGGAGCGACCGGCGGTTGCCCCCGCACTGCCGTGTCGACAGCAGCGACCGAAACCCACGCAACGCCCTGGGGCTGTACCTGTATGACGCCTTCGGCAACCTGAACCTGATCTATCGCGACGCGGAGATCTCCAGCCAGAACCCGATCCCCGTCCGCCCGCGGCCTCGTCCGCCGCTCTACAGCAGCTCCCTGGCCCTGGACGGGCCCCAGGAAGGGTCGTTCCTGCTTCAGGACGTCTACGAGGGTCTCGGCGGGGTGGAGCGGGGCACGGTCAAGAGCGTCCGCATCGTGGCCGTCCCGCCCAAGTGGCAGCCCCACATGAACAATCCCAACCTGGGCGTGTCCAGGGAGGACCCGGGTAAATTCGTGCTGGGCACTGCGCCGGTCGAGGCGGACGGATCGGCCTACTTCCGCGCTCCCAGCGGCGTGCCGGTCTTCTTCCAGGCATTGGACGCCGAGGGGCGGTCCGTCCAGACCATGCGAAGCCTCACGTACGTCCAGCCGGGCCAGACGCTCTCGTGCATCGGCTGTCATGAGTCTCGCGACGCGGCCCCGCCCCCGCGACCGCTCGTGCAGGCCGCCCGTCGGGCCCCCTCCAGGCTGCAGCCGGGCCCCGACGGCTCCTGGCCGCTCCGCTACGACACGCTCGTCCAGCCCGTGCTGGACAAGCACTGCGTGTCGTGCCATCAGAAGGGGTACAAGGACGCCAAGGCGGCGGCCTTCGACCTCAGGCCGCCCGCGTCGTACGACGCTCTGCTCAACTACGCCGACAAGGACCTGAACAAGCTGGCGTTCGAGAAAGACATGTCCCATCCGCTCCAGACGCCGTCGTACCGGAGCAAGCTGTGGGCGATGCTGTGCGCCAAGGGCGGGCACGAGGGCGTCCGCCTGGACGCCGACAGCCGGGAACGGTTCCTGACGTGGATGGACACCTACGCACACCGCCTGGGGCACTTCACCCCGCAACAGGAAGAGGAATTAAAGCAATTGCGCCTTCACATGCGGTCGATATTGGTTGAGACGGCTCGCAAGGAGTGAGCGGCGGCTCCGCCCGGGCGACGGGTTTTGAATCGATCTGCCGGCGGGCGCGAGACGTAGAATACTATAGGCCGGGGGCGATGACGTATCCCTCGGCAGGAGCCGATAGTATGTTACGAGTTCGACGAAAAAATCACACGGCGGGGCCGCACCGCCGGCCTAAACCCCGTCACGGCGGGACGCCCTATCGGACGCAGTGGCGCAGTCCGTTTGGCGCCGACGAGTTGTGCGGTCGGGCGAGGCTGTTGCACGAACAGGAGTCGCAGGTCCGGACGGAGCCGGAAGGGAACTAGCGGCCTGGCCCGCCCCGCGCCTTGGGCGGCGATCTTGTGAGCGAAGATGATCGCGACGGCACGAGCGATAACCTGTGCGGTGGTCCTGGCTACGGCGTCGGCCGCCGGGTCGCAGGTCGTTCCGATCGGCGGGGGAAACGCGCTGGACGCGAACATGGGCGTCGGCAGCGGCGGGGTCAATTCTCCCGTTGCGCCCGATCTCCGGCTCAACGGACAGCTCTACATCAACGGCCAGGTGACCGGGCTGGGCCGCTTCCACGGCCGCGTGGGCTACTTCCCCTCGGACCAGCTTCGCTTGCAGTTGCCCTCGGCGGGGCTGGTCGGTTTTCGGCGCGAGTCGGTGGGGCTGAGCAACGTCCTGTCCGGACCGACATACACCGCCAGACCGTACTACGACCGCAGCGTGACCGCGCTGAACGCGGGGGCGATCGCTGCCGGGCTGAACGCGCCGGGCACCAACGTGCCCCCAAGCGCCCTGGGCTCGCCCCAGGCCCGCCAGTTGTACGAAGAACTGGCCGCCGAATACAGGTCCGTCGCAACGTCCCAGACGGTGGTTCCGTCGCTGGCGCCATCGGCGGGCGTCGTCGGGACCGGGCGCGCGCCCTCTGTGGGGGGGATGGACCGGGGCGAGCGAGCGGCCCCTGGCGGGCCCGTTAGGGACGAGTTCGGGCGCAGCCGTCTGGAAGACGAAGACGCGCTGGCCCACGACCTGTGGCAGTTCCAGAGGCTGAACCGTCCGATGGACGAGCGCCTGAACCTGCGGATCGAAACCCTGCTCGACCGTCCCGGCGAGAAGAACCCGGATGAAATCGGCCGGAATGATCCGCCGGCGGAAGAGCGTGGCGAGCCTTCGGGCGCGGTCCGCCGTGCGGGGCGGGGTGAGCCGGCGCTGCCGGGCACGAACGCGGACGCCTTCCTGGACGTGATGGCGGCCCTGCGGCGCAGGCGGGAAGAGACGAAGACGACACTGACGGTCCCGCAGGCGACGACCACGAGGCCCGCGGCGCGCATCGTGGAAGCCGACGCCGCCGGCGTGGTCATTCACTCGCTGGCCGGACTGGGCCGGGGACTGTTTAACCTGCACATGGCACGGGGGCAGGAGCGGTTGAAGGCGGGACGGTACTACGACGCGCTGGATGAGTTTCATCTGGCGGCGGTGGCCGAGCCGCGAAACCCGCTGGCCCTGGTGGGCATGTGCGTGGCCCGGCTGGGCGCGGGCGAGCCGGCGGCGGCGGGCGAGATGCTCTATGGGGCCATGCGACTGTTTCCGCCCCTCATGGAAACTCGCCTGGACCTGCTTCGCCTCGTGGACGGCCGGATGATCGAGCGACGGATGGCGGAGTTGGACAGCCTCCTCCAGGAGGAGAAGGACGATGCCCATCCCAAGCTGGTCCTCCTGGCGGCCTATGCCCGTCACAGCCTGGGCCAGGAGTTCCTGGCCAAGACGGCGGCCGCGAAGCTGCGTCGCTCGGCCGGGGGCGACAAACTGCTGCTGGCGGTCGCGGAGTTTCTCCTGACCGGGCGGCGGGCCGGACGGGACGCGCAAGCCGCCTCGGAGAGATCCGCCACTACAGCGCCGGCTCGGTAAGTTCGCATTCGGGCCTTCCGGCGGGCGTGCGACCCACATTGTTGATCATCCCCAAGCCGTCATCCTCCTCGTTCGTCTCCATCTCATCGTCCCCCGCACGGAAAACGAAACGGGCGGCCCGTCGGGACCGCCCGTTGTGAGGATCGTGCAGTCGGCGGCTACTTCTTGGTCGCCGTGTAGCCGACCAGGGCCAGGAACCGGTTGGTGTTGAGGATGGGAATCTGCATCTTCGCCGCCTGTTCGCGGACGTCCTGGTAGTGCTTCCATTCCTTCAACTGGTCATCGTAGACCTTCTTGGCCTGTTCGCTGGCGGCCTCGGTGGGTTTAGGGGGGCGGGGCGGCTCTTCGCCCATGACCACGAAGTCGGTCTGGGGGGTGACCGCGTCGGCGATCGTGCCGCGGTACTTGCGGACCAGCGCCTTGATCTCGTCAGCGCCGGCCGCCGACGGCTGGCCCGTTCCGAACAGGTCGAACTGGCCTTCCACCACGAACGCATAGGTCCGGTTGGGGTCGTAGACCACGTTGGCGACGATGTCGGTGGCGATGACGGGGTTCGTGGGACTCTGGTTGTCGATGCGGCAGAGGCTGATGGTCTCGCTGACTTCCGTGACGGTCACCTTGGCCTTGCCCTCGCCGGTCTCGGGGATGCCGCTGGAGGAATAGACCGAGAAGGTCAGGCCCGGGATCACCCGGTCCATGCTGCCCAGGCTGATGTAGCAGAGGTTCTGGCCCTCGAGGACCTTGACGACCTTGCCGTCGGCCTGGGGCATCAGCTCGATGTTCTTCTGCGTCACCGGCTGGAGCCGCTTGACCTCCTGCTCCAACTCGCGGATCTTGTTATTGAGCTGCTTGTTCGTCGAGTCCATCTTGGTCGACTTCTCGGTGAGCGAGGCGATGGTCTTGTTCAACTCGTCGCGGGCGGAGTCCCAGGACTTCTTGATGTCCTCGACTTTGGCCTCATGCTCGGTCTGGTACTTGCTGATCTGGGTGGAGAGCTGTTCCTTCTCCTTGGCGAAGGCCGCCCCCATCTCCTCGACCTTCTTGGCCAGGTTGATAGCCACCTGCTCCTGGTCGCGGAACTTCTGGTTGGCCTCGTCCCGCTCCTTGGTGACGGCCTGGAGTTGCTCTTCCTTGGTGTCGTGGAGGGCCTTGAGGTTCCGCATCTCCTCGAGCAGGGGCTGGCCCGTTCCGCCCACCTGGGCCCGCGTGGCCTTCACGCGCTCGCCGACGTCCTCGACGGTGGTGGCGGCCGAACCCACGATGTGGTTGATCAGGGCCTTCTTCTCTTCGACCAGGCGCTCGACCACCGTCATCTGGTCCGGGCTCTTCAGCCAGCTCGCGATGTCGCTCTCCAGCAGGTTGCGGGCGCTGGCCAGCTTATCCTTGACCGCGCGGACCTCCTGAAGCTGCTTCTCGACCTCCTGCTTCTGGTTGAACGTGAGCACCATAAGGGTGGCCGCGATCAGGAAGAGGAAGATGAAGACGATCAGCAGGTAGGGGGGGCCTTTGGGTTTCGTGACCACGCGTGCCATGCACCAAACTCCTTAAATAGCCGTTTCGCCGCTACGGGCACGCCCTGCGGAAAACGGCTCCGCCGGCTGGGGCGCCCGGATTGTTCGTGCCCTATCCGCCTGCCCGGTCCGTTGGTCGGCCCGGGAGTCCAATGTGGCAACAGTATCCGCGAATCCGCCAGGCACAGTCAACAGTTTTCCGATCTTCACAGCCCAAGTTTTTCCTGCAGAAGCTTTTGGACCGCCGCCGGGGCCGCCGCCCCCTTGGATCGCTGCATGACCTGACCCATCAGGAAGCCGAACGCCTTCTTGCGCTTCTTGGGGTCCTCCGACCGGGCGTCGTCGGCCGCCTGGGCGTTGGCCGACACCGCCTCCTCCACCCACGCCGCCAGGGCCGACTCGTCCCGCACGGCCAGCAGACCCTCCGCCTGGGCCAGTTCCCGCGGCGAACCGCCCTCGGCCGCCAGCTTGTCGAAGAGCTTGGCGGCCGCCGTCGCGTTGATCTCCCCCGCATCCGTCATTTTGGCCAGATCGGTCAACTGACCGGCCGACAGGCCCACCTCGGCGATCGAGCAGCCGCGCTCGTTGGCGATGGCTGCTCCACGACCCAACAGCAGATTGGTGCAGCGTTTGGCGTCGGCCCCGGCCGCCACCGCCGCGTCCAGCAGGTCGCCCGTGGGTGCGTCCTGCGTGAGGGCGTCGGCCTCCTTGAAAGTCAGGCCGTACTCGCCCATGTACCGCGCCCGCCTCGCCAGGGGCAGCTCGACGATCTGCCCCCGGAGCCGCTCGCGCCACTCCGCATCCACCAGCACGGGCACCAGGTCCGGCTCGGGGAAGTAGCGGTAGTCGTGGGCCTCTTCCTTTTCCCGCTGGAAGACGGTCTGGAGCCGCACGTCGTCCCAGCCTCGGTTCTGCTTTCCGCACTTGTCCAACGTGTAGTCCGGGTTGCCCAGCCACTCGCTGTACTGGCGGTTGATTTCGTAGGCGACCGCGCCTTCCAGGCTGCGGAAGCTGTTGAGGTTCTTCACCTCCACGATGGGCGTCTTGTACGTCACCCCGCCCCGGGTGATGTGGAGGTTGATGTTGGGCTCGAAGCGCATGTGCCCCATCTGCATGTTGGCTTCGCTGGCGCCCAGCCAGCGGACCAGGCGCTGCATGGCCCGCCCGTAGGCCCCGGCCTCCTCGGGCGAGTTCATGTCCGGCTGGGAGACGATCTCCAGCAGGGGCACGCCGGCCCGGTTGAGGTCCACGCCCGTGTGGGCGGGGTTGTCGTGGACGTTCTTGCCCGCGTCCTCTTCCAGGTGGGCCCGCAGGATGCGGACCTTCTTGATGCTCCCGTCGGCCAGCGGGACCTCGATGTGCCCGTCGACGTTCAGCGGCAGGTCGTACTGGCTGATCTGGTAGTTCTTGGGCAGGTCGGGGTAGTAGTAGCTCTTGCGGTCCCACTTGGTGAAGTCGGGCACGGTGCAGTTGAGAGCCAATCCGACCTTCATGGACAGCTCGACGGCGACGCGGTTCATCACCGGCAGCACGCCGGGCATGCCGATGCACACCGGGCAGACGTTGGTGTTGGGCGGGTCGCCGAAGTGGTTGCGGCAGCGGCAGAACATCTTGGTCGCCGTCGCCAGCTCCACGTGGATCTCCAGCCCGATGATGGGCTTCACGATGTCGTGCGATTCAACCATGTTCAGAATCCAATCAAATCAAAGTCGCCAAAGGCGGTCAAATAAGCCAACAATGCGCAAAGGCCTGCGACGATTGCATAGTGCCAGATGAATCTACCCCTCCAACCTGGGATGTCCTTCTTTCTCAGGGCTATCGCGAGAGCCCCAGATCCCGCTACCATGCAGAACAGAGAAAACAGCAGGAATCTCGAGTCGATCGCCATGTGCGAGAAATATACCGTAGTGGGCGTGAGGAAGACAAAGACGATCGCAGCGTCCAGCACCACTGCCTGGATGATCAGCCACTGCCTACCGGCCGTTACGGCGACGAGGATGTTGACTAGCAGGAGCGATAGTAACACCGTTGAAGTCACCATTCTGTCCTGCCTGTCGCCCTTGCGGCGCACTCCTTTGCGGGTCTTCCTGTGCGTGAGGACTGTGCCCCAAGCGGGCGCAGGACCGCTAGTACCTGCCGCATTCGCCCCGAAGGGGCGTCGGATGGTAGCCGGGGGTGAGCGCAGCGAGCCCCCGGAACCGAAGCTCCCGAGCAATCAGCCCCGAAGGGGCGGCGGAAGTCAAAGTAGATATCGCTCATCAAACCCGATCCCGTGGTTCTTCAGGAGCCAGATCAGTTCGTCCCGGAAGGACACCTTCTTGTGGTGCTCCTGCTGCGCGAGGACATAGTTGAGCAGCGGGGGCAATACCGTAGGAGAAACAGTAAAGGCGGCGTAGCCGTCTTGCCAGCAGAAATCCCGCAAGTCCGGAAAGGTGTCGTGGATCCAACTCGTGCAGTTGGACTTGAGGTCGCGGATGAAGTCAGCCACGGTGATGGTCGGGGGAATGGAACACACCACGTGCAGGTGGTCCTCCGGCTCATTGATGAGAATGGGGTGCCCCTTGACCTGGCGGATCATTCCGCCCATGTACTCGCAGATGCGCGGAAGGAGTTCGGGCGATATCCAGGTGCGGCGCTCTTTGGTGCTGTAGGTGATGTGGTATCGAAGGCACGTGTATGACATCGGCTTCTCCGACGCCCCTTCGGGGCTGCTTCGTTTTGCGCCGGTTTCCGGGGGCTCGTTTCGCTCACCCCCGGCTACCGTCCGCCGCCCCTTCGGAACGAGTTTCCAGTCCCTTCAGGGGGAGTCCGACGCCCCTTCGGGGCTACCTTTCTTTGCGCCGCTTTCCGGGGGCTCGGCCCGGAGGGCCTCACCCCCGGCTACCGTCCACCGCCCCTTCGGGGCGAGTTCCCAGCCCCTTCAGGGCGACCGGCGTCTTCTTGCAGCTTCCCTGCTATTGGTGTGAATCCGTCGCCCCTTGGGGCGAACTGTCTCTACGCGCGGCCGACGGCGCCTTTCGAGCCCTGCTACTGCACCATCGGCGGGGCGAGGCGGCTGATGCCGCTGGCCTTCTCGAACATCCGTCCGGCCCGCAGCAGCAGGTCCTCGCGGAAGACCGGACCGATGAGCTGCATGCCGATGGGCAGGCCCGCCGCCGACACGCCCGCGGGCAGCGACAGGCCCGGCAGGCCGGCCAGGTTCACCGAGATCGTGTAGATGTCGGCCAGGTACATCGTCAGCGGGTCGGCCGTCTTCTCGCCCAGGGCGAACGCGGTGGTCGGCGTGGTCGGGCACAGCAGCACGTCGCACTGCTCGAACGCCCGGTCGAAGTCGTTCTTGATCAGCCGGCGGACCTTCAGGGCCTTGTGGTAATAGGCGTCGTAGTACCCGGCCGACAGGGTGTAGGTCCCCAGCATGATGCGGCGTTTGACTTCTTCGCCGAGCCCCTCGGCCCGGCTGCGGGAGTACAGATCGAGGATGTCGTCGCAGGGCCTGTCGGTGCGGTGCCCGTAGTGGACGCCATCGTAGCGGGCGAGGTTGCTGGACGCCTCAGCCATCGCGACGATGTAGTAGCAGGCGACGGCGTAGGAGGAGAGGTTGCCCGCGGCGTCGGTGTCGATGCGGCTGTGGGGCAGCGAAACGTCGACGATGGTGGCACCGAGTTCCTTGTACAGATCGCGGGCCTTCTCAATGGCCGAGCGGATCTCGCCGTCCAGCGCGTCGGAGAAGAACTCGCCGGGCCAGCCGACACGGAGGTTGTGAACGGGCCGGTCGAGCCCGGCCAGGAAGTCGCCCACGGGTCGGTCGATGGAGGTGGAGTCCTTGGGGTCGTAGCCGGAAATCACGTCGGCCAGCAGGGCGGCGTCGGCGACGTCCCGCCCGAGCGGCCCGATCTGGTCGAGGCTCGATCCGTAGGCGACCAGCCCGAACCGGCTTACTCGCCCGTAGGTGGGCTTGAGTCCGACCACGCCGCAGAAGGCGGCCGGTTGGCGGATCGACCCGCCGGTGTCGCTGCCGAGTGCGGCGGCGCAGGTGCGGGCGGCGACGGCGGCGGCGGACCCGCCCGAGGACCCGCCCGGCACGCGTTTCGGGTCCCATGGGTTGCACGTGGGGGCAAAGCCGCTGTTCTCGGTGGACGAGCCCATGGCGAACTCGTCGAGGTTGGTCTTGCCCAGGATGACCGCCCCGGCCTGTCGGAGCTTGGCCACCGCGGTGGCGGTGTACGGCGCCCGGAAGTCGGCGAGCATCTTGCTGGAGCAGGTGGTGTGCCCGAAGGGCGTGCAGAGATTGTCCTTGAGGGCGACGGGCACGCCGGCCAGCGGGCCCATGGGCAGGCCGTCGCGACGCTGGGCGTCGACCTGGTCGGCCTGGGCGCGGGCCTCGTCGGCCAGCACCTCGTTGTAGGCCCGCAGATGGGGCTCGCGGCGCTCGATGGCGTCCAGGTACGCCTCGACGGCTTCGCCGGCGGTCAACTCGCCGGAGGCGACGGCCTCGCGAAGCTCCAGCGCGGACAGGTCGAGTACGTTGTGGCTCATTGGCTGTCCCCGATCACCTTGGGCACCTTGAAGAAGTCGCCGTCGCGGTCGGGTGCGTTGGCGAGGGCCTGGTCGGCGGTCAGCGACTGATGGGGGACATCGTCGGCCAGGGCGTTGTGGACTTCGAGGGCGTGGACCATGGGCTCGACGCCGTCGGTGGGCAGTCCCTGGAGCTTGTCGAAGTAGACCAGGATGGCCCCCAGTTGGGTGGCGAGCGTTTGCGTCTCCTGGTCGGTCAACTCGATTCGGCTGAGTTTGCCGATGTGGCGGACCAGGTCGGACTCGATTGTCTTGCTCATGCGTGGCTCCGCTCGGGCACGACTGCCCGGTCCCTTATCATTGGCCAAGGGCGACGCGGTGTCAAGTGACTCGGGCGGAACGTCCGCGTTGCCCCAGCGAGGGCGGCCAAAAGATTCGCCCGGTGATTGACGCATCCGGAAGCGGATGCTATGATTGCGCGATCAATTGCACCCCGGCCGTCGGGGCGTCCTTGGCAGTTGCAGGAAAAGGGTTACCCAGAAGGTTCTATGCCCAAGAGCGATGTCATTGAAGTCGAAGCGATCGTGAAAGCCGCGTTGCCCAACGCCATGTTCCGCCTGGAGATCGAGACCGGCCAGCGCAAGCACGAGATCATCGGTCACATCTCGGGCAAGATGCGGCGCAACTACATCCGCATCACCCCCGGTGACAAGGTGCTGGTCCAACTCAGCCCGTACGATCTGACCAAGGGGCGGATCGTCTTCCGGCAGCGGTAATCCGCCGGCCCGATCGCTTGCTTCCAGGCCCACGCAGCGCCCCGGCGTGGGCATTTGCATGTCCATGCCCTCCCTCAGAACACCTTGATCGTCCCGCCCTTGCCGACACGGTTGTCGTACCGGCCGCTGAGGACCAGCTCGCGAATGTCGCCCGAGGCCAGGACCGGCTCGTGCGTCTCGATCCAGAACCGTCCGAGAAAGCTCAGGGCGTGGGTGTCCCCTGCGTTGACCAGCGGAAGCCTGTACTTGTCCGCCAGGGCCTTGGCCTTGCAGGCCTGAGCGGGGTTGTGGTTGCAGGTCTCGTATTCCAGGGCGTCGGGCAGCAGGCCGCGCTCCAGCAGCTCGCCGGCGCCCGGCCAGCGGCAGGGGTGAGCCAGGATCGTCAGGTGCCCCTCGTCGCGGGCCTTGTCGAGGATGTCGCCGGCCTCGCCCAGCTCCAGGTAGGACGGGTCGTTGGTGCCCAGAATGACCAGGTGCTGGAGCGGCTCGCGCGAGATCGTCAGCTCCATGCCGGGCAGGATCCGCAGACGGGGGAACTCCTTCTGGAGGGCCTCCAGTTCCCAATGCGTCCAGACCGCGTCGTGCTCGGTGATGTACGCCGCGTCATAGCGGGCGTCGATCAGGGCCTGCATCAACTGGTAGGCCGTCGCCGACGCGCACCCGCTGTAGCGGCTGGTATGTAAGTGCAATTCGACTTTCATGACTCATTCTACGTGGCGGTTGTTGATTGTCTATCGAGGACGGTCTGCCCGTTCGAGGACTGTTGATGCTCCGGACCAACAACCAACGAGCAACAACTAGAAGTCCGCCGACCGCGGCGCGCGGGGGAACGGGATGACGTCGCGGATGTTGGCCATGCCGGTGACGAACTGGACGGTCCGCTCCAGGCCTAGGCCGAAGCCCGCGTGGGGCACCGTTCCGTAGCGGCGCAGGTCGGTGTACCACCAGTAGTCTTCCTTGCGCATGTGCTGGGCGTCGATCCGCGACTCCAGCACGTCCAGCCGCTCTTCCCGCTGGCTGCCCCCGATGATCTCGCCGATCTTGGGCACCAGCACGTCCATGGCCGCCACCGTCCTGCCGTCGTCGTTGAGTCGCATGTAGAACGGCTTGATGGAGGCGGGGTAGTTCATCAGGATGACGGGCTTCTTGAAGGTCTGCTCGGTGAGGAATCGCTCGTGCTCGGTCTGGAGGTCGTTGCCCCAGGCGGGGGGGTAGTCCCACTGGCGGTCGGCCTTCTGGAGGATCTCGACGGCCTCGGTGTAGTCCAGGCGGACGAAGTCGCTGTCGGCTACGTGGGTGAGCGTGTCGATGACGGTCTTGTCGATCCGCTCGTTGAAGAAGGCCACGTCCTGCCCGCATCGATCGAGCACGGCGCGGAAGAGGAACTTGAGGAACTGCTCGGCCAGGTCGGCGTCGTCGGCCAGGTCGGCGAAGACGATCTCCGGCTCGACCATCCAGAACTCGGCCAGGTGGCGCGGCGTGTTGGAGTTCTCGGCCCGGAAGGTGGGCCCGAAGGTGTACACGTTGCCCAGCGAGCAGGCGTAGGTCTCGACCTCGAGCTGGCCCGAGACGGTGAGGTAGGAGGAGCGGCCGAAGAAGTCCTGGGAGTAGTCGATCTGCCCCTCGGGCGTCCTGGGCGGCTGGGCGTGGTCGAGCGTGGTGACGCGGAAGAGCTGGCCCGCGCCCTCGCAGTCGCTGGCGGTGATGATGGGCGTGTGGACGTAGAGGAAGTGGCGCGACTGGAAGAACTCGTGAATGGCGGCGCAGACGGCGTTGCGGACGCGCGCGACGGCGCCGAACGTGTTGGTCCGGGTCCGCAGGTGGGCCTGCTGGCGCAGGAACTCGAAGGTGTGGTGCTTGGGCTGGATGGGGTAGGTGTCCGCATCGGCCAGGCCGACCACCTGCACCTCCGTCGCCTTGACCTCGACCCGCTGGCCCTTGGCGGGGCTGGCGACGAGTTCGCCCCGGACGATCACCGAGCAGCCGGTGGTCAGGTGGGCGACGGCGTCGTAGTTGGGCAGGGCGCTGTCGGCCACCACCTGGATGGTGGCCATGCACGAGCCGTCGTTGAGGGCGAGGAAGCTGAAGCCCCCCTTGCTGGTGCGGACGGTGCGGACCCAGCCGGCCAGGGCGACCTCCGCCCCCACGTCCATGCTCTCCAGGGCATCCTTGATACGCGTGCGCTTCATGGCAAGAATTCTCCGTCGATGCCGGAATCCCTGGACCCCAGGCGGGGCAGAGGTTCGGCTGGTCCACTACTCTACCAGACGGCAGGGGTCGAGAAAAGCCAAGAGAGACCGACGATATCGTCGAGTGTCGCGTGCAAGTCACCGGGGGGCGCCATCGGGCATTCGTCTGTCGGACCTTTCCTCCGGGGCCGCAAAAACGTCGAGGCATTCCGGAGGCGGAGACGATACAGTAGGGGGCATGGTCCGTCTGGTTCGAGGCAAAGGAATGCTGAAGATGCTGTTCATCGTGGAAGCGATGGCCGTGGCCGGCCTGGGGTTGATCTTCTTCCAGCAATACTCGCGGATGGCCGGCGACGCGCCGGCCGGGACGGCGGAGGTTACGCCCCCGGGCAGGCCCGCGGGCACGGAGATCCGCGTGGAGGGCGGCCTGGGCGTCTTGCGGGAGCCGCGCGTGGTGGTCGAAAAGTCCGCCCGCCGCCTGGCGGTCTACGACGGGTCGAAGGTGATCAAGACCTACGCCGTGATTGTCGGCATGAACCAGGGCGACAAGGTCCGCGAGGGCGACAAGAGCACCCCCGAGGGCGAGTTCTACGTCTGCATGAAGAACCCCACGTCGAAGTTCGTCCTATCGCTTGGCTTGAGTTACCCCAATGCGGAAGACGCCGCACGCGGGCTGCGCGACGGACTGATCACGCAGGCCCAGCACGACGCCATCCAAGCCGTCCTGGCTGACGGCGGCTGGCCCGACTGGTACACCAGGCTCGGTGGAGAGATCATGATCCACGGCTGTGCGGGCGAGCGGGAGGGCACGGCCGGGTGCGTCGCCATGCAGGACGACGACGTCCGCGAGCTGTTCGCGGCGATTCCCCTGGGCACGCCGGTGGAGATACGACCGTAGTGGTCTTTGTTTCCACAACTAGGACTCGCGTTTAGCCATCTTTCTTCAGATGGCATATACTAGCCTCATCGCGGGGCAAGGCCCCTCAAAGGAGCCGTAATGGGATACGCGATAGCCGCAGCAGTCGTCGTGGCCATAGCCGCGTTTCTCTGGTGGCGGTACACGTCAGTGGCACGCGGGGCGCGTGCAGTCGAGGAGAGGCTCCTGGGGGAACTCGCCCCCCTGATGACAAAGCTGGACGCCGGGGAGCAGGTGCGTCCCGATGAGGTGGCGGAGTTGGTCGCACGCCCGCAACTGAGGGGCCTCCTGTATGAAATGCTGAAGTACTGCGAGAAGCTGGATTCCTTCCCCGCGCAGTATCGCGATGTCAAGTCACAGGCCGAGGCCGCTCTTGCCCACTGGTTGATGCATCCGAACGAACTGCAGGACGCGCCGGAGCAGATCGAACTCGTGGAAGAGATCACGCGTTCGCTTCCACCCGATGGGGGGGAAGGGACGTTCTTTGTCTTTCGGTACAAGATGGCCGAGGGGCACTGGGCTGCGAAGGATGGATGGCTTCTGGGCCTTGCGGGCCCGTTCATGGGGGACGTGATTCCGTATACGCAGAACGCCGCCTTCTCGCGGTGCGGCGACAAGTATGGGGAGGTCCAACCGTTTGAATTGGTGGACTGGTATGTCCGAATGGTCACTTCGAAGTTCGAGCGGGTCGCAGGATCTTCTCCTGCCGATACCGAAGACTCCCCATGAGTTCGTTCCGGTGGAGGAAAGACAATGAACATTGCTGCAAAGACTGCCCTGGTGCTCCTGATCGCCGTCTCTCCCGTCGCCGCCGAGCAGGCGGTGCTGGTGGAGGCCGAGGCCTTTGACGACCTGGGCGGCTGGTCGCTGGACACGCAGTTCATGGACCAGATGGGTTCGCCCTTCCTGCTGGCCCACGGTCTGGGCGAGCCGGTGGCCGACGCGACGACGAAGGTCGCGCTGCCCGCCGCGGGCAACTATCGCGTCTGGGTCCGCACGCGGGACTGGGTGGCCCCGTGGAAGGCACCCGGCGCCCCGGGGCGGTTCCAGGTGCTGGTGGACGGCAAGGCGCTGGAGACGACGTTCGGCACGGAAGGGGCCGCCTGGCACTGGCAGGACGGCGGTACGGTCCGGGCAGCCGGCAAGCAGATTACCCTGGCCCTGCACGACCTGACGGGTTTCGAGGGGCGCTGCGACGCGATCGTGTTGTCGGGCGATCCGGACTTCCGCCCGCCGGGGGACGTCAAGGCGCTGGCCCAGTGGCGGCAGAAGGCACTGGGCATCCCGGCGGAGCCCGACGACGGGGGCACGCACGACCTGGTGGTGGTGGGCGGGGGCATTGCCGGGACGGCCGCCGCGATCACGGCGGCGCGGCTGGGGCTGACGGTGGCCCTGATCCAGGACCGCCCGGTGCTGGGAGGCAACGCCAGCAGCGAGGTGCGGGTGGGGCTGGCGGGCAAGATGAACTACGAGCCGTACCCGCGGATCGGCGACGTGGTCCGCGAACTGGACGCCCGGGCCCGCGCCCTGGTCGATCGTGCGGCAAGCTCCGCCGACAAGACGCTCAGCGAAGACGAGCTTCGCGAGAAGATCGTGCGGGACGAGAAGACCATCACCCTGCTGCTGAACCACCGCATGAACGGCGTGGAGATGAGCGACGGGCGGATCTCGGCCGTCCTCGCCCAGCACACGCGCACCGCCCGGCGGGTCCGTGTGAAGGGACGCTATTTCGCCGACTGCACCGGCGACGGATGCGCAGGGTTCCTGGCCGGGGCCGACTGGGACATGAAGCCCACGGGCCGGATGGGCAAGAGCAACCTCTGGGGCGTGGTCGACATGGGCAAGCCCGCGTCCTTCCCGCGCTGCCCCTGGGCGCTGGACCTGTCGGACAAACCCTTCCCCGGGCGCGGCGAGAAGGCGCCCGGCGGCAAGAGTCCGCTGAGCCGGCTGGGAAGCTGGTTCTGGGAGAGCGGCTTCAACCGCGACCCCTTCGCCGACAGCGAGTACGTCCGCGACTGCAACCTGCGGGCCATGTACGGCGCATGGGACGCGCTCAAGAACGTCGAGAAACGCCACCCTAACCACAAGATCAAGTGGGCGGCGTACGTCTCCGGCCCGCGCGAGTGCCGCCGCCTGCTGGGCGACGTGATCCTCACCCAGGACGACGTGGTGAACAACCGTTCATGGGAGGACGCCTGCGTGCCCTGTACGTGGATGATCGACCTCCACCTGCCCGAGCCGGCCTACGTCAAGGGTTTCGAGGCCGACCCGTTCATCTCCTACGCGGGCTACACGCATTTCCGCCCGCCGTACTGGATGCCGTACCGCTGCCTGTACTCCCGCAACGTGGACAACCTGTTCATGGCCGGGCGCGACATCAGCGTCACGCACGAGGCCCTGGGGACCACCCGCGTGATGCGCACGTGCGGGATGATGGGAGAGATCGTCGGCATGGCGGCCAGCCTGGCCCTCAAGAACAAGACCACGCCTCGCGGCGTGTACGCCCACCACCTGGATGCGCTGAAGGAGCTGATGAAGAAGGGGGCCGGCACGCTGCCGCCACTGCCTCCCAGTCCGCCCTACCAGGTCCGCCCGCCCGAGCCGCCCCAGTGGCTGGCCACCGCGGGCGAGAACCTCGCCCTCAAGGCCAAGGTCCGCGTCTCCAGCACGCACGAGAGCGGCAAATACGGGCCGGAGTTCATCAACGACGCCCAGACGAAGTTCGACAACGCCCGTCGCTGGGTCAGCGGGCCGGGAAGGCCCCACCACGTCGTGCTGACCTGGGACAAGCCCCAGACGTTCTCCATGGTGCGGCTGCTGACGGGCTGGCTTCGCGAGGGCTGGATCGTGGGGTTCATGCAGGATTTCGAGTTGGCCTACGAGGACCCCAGCGGGCAATGGCGGGACATCCCCGGCGGGCGGGCCCTGGCCAACAGCAAGCCGGACTGGTCGGTGCGGTTCCAGCCGGTGACGAGCCGGCGGCTTCGGCTGCGCGTCACCAGCGACGACGTGGCCCGGCTGTGGGAGTTGGAGGTGTATCATCCGCCGGCGAAGTAGCCGCCGGCGGGTCCCTATCGCTTCAGGCGGGGGGCGGAGTCGCTGGCGAGGGCCTGGCGGATGATCATCAGTTCGTAGAAGATGCGGGCGGCCATGCGAATGGGGTGGAGGCGGCTGTCGCGGTCGTTGTGCCAGCGGATGGGGAACTCAATGACCCGGTAGCCGCGGCGAATGGCCCGCAGGAGGATCTCCACGTCGAACATGAAGCCTTCGCTGATGCACAGTTGGTAGAGTTCGCGGGCCACGTCGCCGCGATAGATCTTGAACCCGCACTGGCTGTCGGAGATCTCCGCGGGCACGCCGAACAGTCGCATCAGGGCGTGGAAGAACTTCGAGCCCATCCGCCGGTAGAAGTTCTGGGAGAGCTTGATGTCGCTGTGGTGGAGCTTTCGCGAGCCGTGGGCGATCTCGCAATGGCCGCTACGGATGAGGTCCATGCCCCAGAGGATGTACTCGAAGGAGACGCACAGTCCGCTGTCGGCGAACATGACGATCTCGCCGCTGCTGGCCAGGACGCCGGTGCGGACGGCGTAGCCCTTGCCGCGGTTGGGCTGGTAGCGGATGACCTGGCGCTGCACGCCGGAGGGGATGGGGGCGGCCTGCGCCTGGGCGGCGGTGTCGTCGTCGCTGCCGTCGTCGACGACGATGATCTCCCCCTGGATGCCGGCCTGGACCAGAAAGTCCGCCGCCGCCTGCACGTCGCGACGAATCTTGGAGGCTTCCTTGTAGGCCGGGATTACGATCGACAGTTCCATAGACAAAAGGGGGGCGAGTCCGTCGCCCACGGCGCTTACTATAGTCAAACGCATCGGCCGAGGCAAACGCCGAAAAAAACGGCGTCCCCGGGGGCCTTCCAGGGCGTCGTGCGATCCCCTCGCAGGCCCGCTACGAACAAAGCCCGCCGCCGGAGACGTTCTCCGACGGCGGGCAAAAGCGGTCATGCATGCCCCGGTGGGGGCGATTACTTCTTGAGGTCCGTGAGGGTCTTGGCGGTCTCGCTGCTGGCGGGGTCGACCTTCTTGCCTTCGGCGGCAGACTTGGCGTCCGTCTTGATCGCCTCGCCGACCTTGCCCAGCAGGTCGGTTCCGGCCTTCTTGGCATCATCGGTCTTGGCCGACTCGAGGGCCTTCTTGGCGTCATCCGCTGCCTTCTTGGCCGCATCATCGGCCGCCTTCTTGGCCGCGTCGTCGGTCGCCTTCTTGGCGGCGTCGTCGGCTGCCTTCTTGGCGTCGTCGGTTGCCGTCTTGGCGGCATCGTCGGCCGCCTTCTTGGCCGCGTCGTCGGCTGCCTTCTTGGCCGCGTCGTCGACCGCCTTCTTGGCCGCGTCATCGGCTGCCTTCTTGGCGGCGTCATCGACCTTCTGGACGGCGGGCTGAGTCGCAGCCTTGCTGGCCGGGCCCTTGACGTAGTGCAGGCCCAGGGCCAGGGCGACCAACAGGACGCAGGCAGGCAGCAGGAGCCGCAGGGACTTCTGGACGGAGGAACCCTTGGCCATGTTGCCGATTGCCTTGGGCACGATCACGGCGCCCAGCAGGCCGATGGCGAAGATGATGCCGAAGAGGCTGCCGCTGCCGCCGCCGAACTTGCCGAACGTCACGCCGACGGTGGTCGGGAAGGCGGGGGCGAACGCCAGGCCCGACAGGGCTGCCAGCACGTAGGCGATGCCGGAGGACTTGGTGACCATCATGGCCACGATGAGAATGGCCGCCACCACCGCCGCCAAGGCGATCAGGTAGCCGCCCATGGCGGTCACGCCGGACAGGCTGGTGAGGAGCCGGCCGGCCATCATGGCGATGGCGAAGGCCGACAGCATGCGGGCGGCGGAGGCGTCCACGGCGTCGGCGGGCATGTCGGGCTTCTCCTTGCTCAGCACTTCCTTGCCGAACGGCGCCAGCCAGTTGGTGAACGAGGACTCCAGGGCGATGTAGCAGAACAGGACCAGGGCCGCCACGATGGTGGCCGGCTCGGCCAGCAGGGCGACCGCGTCGCCCAGGCTGAAGCTCTTGGCGGCGGGGTACTTGGCGATCAGGGCGAACACCGCGGGGGCCAGGATGATCAAGCCCATGATCGAGATGGCCTTCTCGTAACTGAGCTTCTGGAACAGGAAGCTGATGACGAAGGGCGTCAGGAACAGGCCCAGCCCGAAGAACACGTTGACCAGGTTGTTGGCGGCTGCCCCGTCGCCCTTGAACGCCTCGGTGAACACGCCGGTGCCCAGCACGTTTCCGGTGGTGTTGCAGGCCATGGCGCCGACGCCCAGCAGGACGCTGGCGATGATCGCGGCATTGAAGTCCTTGGCGTTGCCCAGCAGGAAGAACGCGATGGCCGCCGCGACGAAGCCGATGATCGCCACCGTCTGGTAGCCGAGGGCGTCCATCAGCGTGCCGACGGCCAGCGACGCCACCAGGCAGCAGAACATGAAGATCGAGACCATCGTGCCGAACCTGGCCTGGTCGATCTTCATGCGGGGCATCAGCTTGACGGCGATCGAGCCAAGCAGGGCAAAGCACATGCCCAACCCGAACGACCCGCTCAAGCCCACGATCTGGGTCCAGATGTTGAATTCCATACTGCGTTCTCCTTGTTCCTAAAGAAGGTTCCCGTTCAGCAGGAAGACTCTCCTGCATGCAGTTCGGCACAACGATACACGTGACGCCAGTCGTGCCCCCAGCCGCCCTCGAAAGCGAACACTGCGGGGACTCCGCGCGACCGGCCCGGCCGGTGGCGGAGGGGCCGCCCGCCGGCGGGCAAATCGGGGAAACTCTACCACACCAAACAGACCCGTGACAAGACTCCTCTGGCGTCGCCGGGTAATTTTCGCCGGCCGCTCCGGACGGCCCCCTTACGGCTGCGCCAGAGAGTTGACGCTGCACGAACGCGACAGTACAGTGTCGTCATCGGCCTGATGCCGAAGGAAAGGCGCCACGGATGGCCAGGAAGACAAATCGCAAGACGAAGGGGCGGACGGCACCTTCCGCCACGTCCGGCAAACCAGCACCTGCTCAGCGCCCGCGTTCCGCCCGGACCAGGGCGGCGGCCGGGACGACGCCGGCCTCGAAGTCCGGATCCCGGCGTCAGGCGTCCAAGGCCGCCCCTGCCGCGAAGGGCGCGTTGCGATCCAAGGCCGCCCCCGTTATCGAAACGCCGCCCTCCGCGCCGGAACCTCCGCCCCCGCCCATCGAGCCGTCGCCCTCGTCCGCTTCGCCCAAGCCCGCCCGCGAGTACGCCACCGCCGAGACCATGGCCAAGGCCCAGCGGTCCATCTCCGTCAGCGAGTTCTTCGCCAAGAACCGCCACCTGCTGGGCTTCGACAACCCCCGCAAGGCCCTCCTGACCACCGTCAAGGAGGCCGTCGACAACGCCCTGGACGCCTGCGAGGAGGCCGGCATCCTCCCCGTCGTCGAGATCGCCATCGAGCAACTCGGCGAGACGCACTTCCGCGTGGCCGTCCAGGACAACGGTCCGGGCATCGTCCGCAAGCAGATCCCCAACGTCTTCGGGCAGCTCCTCTACGGCAGCAAGTTCCACCGGCTGCGGATGAGCCGTGGGCAGCAGGGCATCGGCATCTCGGCGGCGGGCATGTACGGTCTGCTGACCACCGGCCAGCCCGTCCGCATCACCAGTCGCACCAAGGGGCGCGACCAGGCCCACTACTACGAACTCCAGATCGACACCCGCAAGAACCGCCCCGACATCATCCGAGACACCACCATCGACTGGGAGCCCCGCCACGGCACGCGGGTGGAGATCGAGTTGGAGGCCCGCTACCAGCGAGGCCGGCAGAGCGTCGACGACTACCTCCAGCAGACCGCCATCGCCAACCCGCACGTCACGCTGGTCTACCGGTCCCCCGACGGGCGCGAGAGCCGCTACGACGCCCAGACCCGCCACCTGCCCGAGATCCCCAAGGCCATCCGACCCCATCCTTACGGCATCGAACTGGGCGTGCTGCTCAAGATGTTCACCGAGACCAAGGCCCGCACCTGCCAGAAGTTCCTCTGCACCGAGTTCTCCCGCGTATCGCCCCGCTCGGCCAAGGAGATCCTCGAGAAGGCCAACCTGCCCCCGCAGACCCGCCCGGGGCGCCTCAACGGTGACCAGGTCAAGGCCGTCTACCAGGCCATCCAGCAGACCCGGCTTATGGCGCCGGCCACCAACTGCGTCGTGCCCATCGGCGAGGACAAGCTCGTCGCCGGGCTCCAGCAGGTGGTCAAGGCGCAGTTCTACACCGCCGTCACGCGGAGCCCGGCTGTTTACCGCGGCAACCCGTTCATCATCGAGACGGCCCTGGCGTACGGCAAGCCGGAACAGGCCGAGGACGCCGCGCCCAAGGCCGCCCCAGCCGGCGAACAGGCCGCCCCGGGCGCAGATGACGAAGAGGACGAGGGCGATCAGGAACTGGCCAAGCTGGTCCGCTTCGCCAACCGCGTGCCGCTGCTCTACCAGCAGTCGGCCTGCGCGATCTACAAGTCGGTGGCGGCCATGAACTGGCGGGCATACGGCTTGCAGCAGGGGCGGGGCGCCCTGCCGGTGGGCGACCTCACGGTCGTCGTGCACATGGCCAGCGTGTGGGTGCCCTTCACCAGCGAGTCGAAGGAGGCCATCGCCTCCTACCCGGAGATCCTCAAGGAGATCCGGCTGGCCCTCCAGGAGTGCGGCCGCCGCCTGGGCACCCACATCCGCAAGAACGTCCGCATCCGCCAGGAACTCAAGAAGCGCAGCTACATCGAGAAGTACATCCCGGCCATCGGCGAGGCCCTGCGCGACATCCTGGAACTCAAGGACGCCGAAGTCACCCGCACCTGCCACGCGCTCAAGGACATCCTCCAGAGAAGCCGCAAGATGTGAAGGCGGCGGGCGTCGACCCTCGACCGTCGGGCAACGCTCGACCCGCGGGCGGCTGCTTTTCGATCCGGTGAATTTGGCTTTCCGCAGTCCTCCAGCGGATTCTTCCCTGTTCAAATCCTCCGATGCGCCTTACAATCGACTCCATGGAGCGGAGGAGGGAAGCGTGTCCATGGAGAACGTACGTAAAGAAATATCGACTGTCCCGGTAGCGATTCGCGCGGGCGTGTTCGCGGCCGCGGCGGCCGGCTCGCTGGCCTGGGGCGCGGTGATCGGCACTTCACCGTCCGAGGCGTTCCACCTGGCCGTCGTGCCCGTGCTGGCGTGCTGGGCGCTGCTGTTTCGCCCGTCGTTGTTCAGGCAGATCGCGCCGCGCCACCTCGTCTACTTCACCGTGCTGGCCGTGGCGGTGGGGGGCTATCTGCTGTCGTTCGCCCGCCTGACCAGCCAAGCCCCCGTCTCGTGGACGGAGATTCCCCTGGCCCTGTACTTCCTGCTGGCCCTGCACCTGGTGGTGTACCTGATCGACCGGGCGGTGGTGGCCTTGCTGAAGCTGGTCGCCCGCGAGGCGGGCTCTCGAGGCCGACTCGTTCCGGCGGGCCTGGCGGCGGTGCGGATCGTACTGGTGGCGGCCCTGTCGGCGCCGTATCTGACGGCGACCTTCCTGGTGCACTGGGTCAAGTTCGCCGACGTGACCGATCCGCGCGAGCTGGCCGGCATGGAGTACGAGCCCGTGCGGTTCGACTCCAGCGACGCCTTGTCGATCACGGGGTGGTGGATCCCGCGGCGCAAGGCCGCCTCGGACTCGACGGTGATCCTGGTCGGCGGGCGGTGCCAGTCCAAGGCGAACTTCCTGGTCCACGCCCAGGTGCTGGGCGAAGCAGGCTATCACGTGCTCATGCCCGACCTCCGCGGCAGCGGGCGCAGCCAGGGGCACACCCGTTCCTTCGGCAGCCTCGAAGGGCGCGACGTGCTGGGCGCCCTGCGATACCTCAAGGCCGTCCGTCCCTCCCAAAGCCGGCACGTGTTCGTCATGGGCATCGGCGAGGGGGCGACAGCCGCCCTGGCCGCCGCCAGCCGCGACAAACGCATCGAGGCCGTCGTGCTGGACTCGCCCTGCGGCGGGGCGGACGCCGCCGTGGACCAACTGGCCGGGCTCCTGCCCGGACCCCTGGACGGGGCCTTCCGCCGGGCCAGCCTGGCCGTCGCGTCCGCTGCGCTCGGCTGCGACGTGACGTCCTTCGACGCGGGCGACATGATGGCCCGCCTGCACGACCGGCCTGTGCTGATCATCCAGGGGCTTGACGACACCGTCTCCCCGCCGGGTCGAGCGGAAGAACTCTGCCGCCGCGGCAAGGCTTTCACGGACTCTCCCGCCGGCCTGAAACCCATCCTCTGGCGCGTGCCGTTGGCCGGATACGCGCAGTCCGTCCTGCTGACGCGATTCCACTACGGGCGCAACGTCCGCACGCTCTTCGAATCCGTCCGCCGCGACAGCCCCGAGTTGCTCCGCCTGATCGACCCCGAAGAGTTCTGAGCGTCAGCCAAGCTCGAACGCCGCCGGGCCGGCGCCGGTGGTGAAGAATCGCGCCCCCTTGCTCCGCGCGGGGCAGGCCGACTCATAGGCATGCTTCCACCCTGCCAGCAGCGCGTCCGCCCGCTCGCCGTCGACCAGGGCCCACACGCTCCCGCCGAAACCCGCCCCGAACGCCGACGCCGCCACCGCCCCCAGTTCGCGGGCCTGGCGGGCCAGGAACACCGTCTCGACCACCTGGTTGCCCAGCAGCGACTCGCTGAGTTGCTGCGAGCGGTCCACGGCCCGGCCGAACGCCTCCAGGTCGCCGCGCCGGAGTGCCTCGCCGGCGGCCGGGATGATCTCGCAGTTCTCCGCGAAGAAGTGCTCCGCCCGTCGCAGCAGGTCGGGCGCTGCCAAGCCGTCGCTGCCCGCGGCCTGGCCGGGCGAAGGCGGCGACCCAGCCCGCAGGACGCTCCGCAGGCGGCTCATCGCGTCGTCGGCGCCGGCGAGGATCGCCGCCAGGTGCGGTTCGGCGCCGTCCGTAGCCGCTCGCCACGCCGCCGCCGCCGCGCCGGCTAGCCGTGACGCGCGGTTGTAGCTCTCCATGGCGTTGCCCGTCTTGGCGGCCGTCACGCCGCTGGAGGCAATGGCGAAGACGAGTCCGCCCGGCAGGTCAAACTGCAATTCGAACCGGGCCGGGCAGTAGGCGTACTGGACCAGCCGGCCCGGGCGGGCACAGAGCATGCAGGTGTGGTCTTCGCTGCCGCCGAAGGTGCCCACGCCGCGGTCGCCCTCGAGCGAGCCGAAGCTCTGCCCGTTCTCCACGCAGCCCAGGTACTGGGCCAGCGAAAGGGCGTCGCGGATTTCGCGGCGGTACTCGTCGCGGGCGGGCAGATCGTTGACGGCTGACAGGGCCAGGAACGTGGCCACCATGAACGCCGACGAGCTGCTCATGCCGGCGGCGGGGGGCAGGTCGCTGGCCAGGGCGATGTCGGCGCCGTTGAGGCGGGGCGGGAAGTTGCGGGCCAGGCGGCGGGCCACGGTCATCGGGTAGTTGACCCACCGTCCGGGCGGGGGCGCCAGGTCGGGTGCGATCTCGAACCGTTCGCTCTGGTCGAAGGTTGCGTCGTAGACGTGCACGAGGCGGTCGCTTCGTCCGCAGGCGACGGCGCAGAAGCCGTTCTCGGCGGCGGCCAGGACGCTGCTGCCCCCGGCGTAGTCGGTGTGCTTGCCGAGGACCTCGATGCGCCCGGGCACGAAGAAGGCGTGGGCATCCGCATCGGCGCGATCCCGCATCAGGCGGCGGGCCAGCGAGGCCAGACGACCCGCCTTGGCATCGCAGGCGGCGGCGCTGAGTCCGCCGCCCGCCAGGGCGCGGCGGGCGAAATCGACGTCGGCCAATCGGCCCAGGGGCAGGCTCACAGGTCCACCTCCAGGCGGGTCAGGCGGTGGGCCACCGCGGGGACGTCCTGGCGGCTGGACAGGTCCAGCACGCCCAGGCGGAAGCGCAGGGCCTGGTAGCGTCGAGCCAGGCAGCGGATCGAGTGTTCGACGGCTGAGGCGATCTCGAACTCGCCCCGCGACGAGGGCTGGATGGAGCGGCAGGACTCGAAGAACGAGGGGTCGAACCGCCAGCAATTCATGCTGATGTAGATCTCCTCCGTAGCGTCGAGGGTATGCGGGTCGGGCTTCTCCACGATCTGCCGGAGGCAGCCGTCCGGGTCGATCTGGAGCACGGCGAACCGGGCGATCCGCTCGGGCGGGATGTTCCCTTGCTCCACCAGGGCCTGGCGTTCGAAGGCAGCCAGGCCGGGGCCGTTCAGCCGCCGCAGGGCCTCCAGGGCCTCGACCGGGTAGAGGTTGTCGGAATTGACGACGAGGAACTGGTCGCCGGCGGCGAAGGTCTCGGCGCTGCGGACGGCGTCGGCGGTACCCAGCGGATGGGCCTGGACGGCGAACTCCAGGGCCAGCCGGCGAGGGCGGCACAGGTGCTGATAGCGAAGTCGGACGGCGTCGTGGTCCGGCCCGACCACCAGGCAGACTCGGGTGTAGCCGGCGTCGGCCAGGGCGGTCAGGGCGTAGTCCAGGAACGGGCGGTCCGCCGCGACAGGCATGAGGGCCTTGTGGCCCCGGTCGGCGGCTTCGCGCTGCTGGGGGCTCAGGTCCGTTTCCGCCCCCGCGCGGCGCATGCGCGTTCCCAGACCGGCGGCCAGGACAACCGCTTTGTCGATCTCACCCATGGACGGGATCATACACTCCAAAGGACCCAAAGGACAGAAGGGACCTCTCGCGTTACAATGCGACGCATGAGTACCCGAGCCACTATCCTCGCTCTTGTCATAAGCCTTGTGCCCCTGTGCTCGCCCGCTGCCGATCCTGTCGTCTCCAATCGTCCGCCCAGGAGCGACGAGATCGGCTACCGCCCAGCCGACGGCGGGGAGACGGCGTTGAACCCGCCGTCGTTCGTCTGGCTTCACGAAAAGGAGGCCGACCGCTACGCCGTGCAGTGGTCGCGCCACCGCGACTTCCGCGACGCGACGCCGGTCGAGGACGTCCCCTGGAACACCTACACCCATCACGCCCCTCTGGATGCGGGCACGTATTACTGGCGGTACCGCTTCACGACGGCCAAGGGCGCGCGATCGTCGTGGAGCGCGGTCCGGGCGGTGGTCGTGCCGGGCGACGCGCCCGCGCTGCCCATGCCCACGCGGGCCCAGCAGCGTCAGCGCGTGGGCAACGCCCACCCGCGCCTGTTCGTCCGCAAGGACGACCTGCCCCGCCTGCGCGAGGCGGCTGCCGGCCCGCTCGCCGGGGAGTTCCAGAAGCTGCGCAGCCAGGCCGATCGCCTGCTGCGCAGCGAGCCCACGCCCGAGCCTACGCACCGCGGCTCGGCCCGCAACAAGGACGACCTGGAGGCCATCAAGTACTGGTGGCCCAACCGTCAGCAGGCCGAGAAGGCCTGTGGCGAGGCCGAGACGCTTGCCCTGGTCTACCTGGTGACGGGCGAGGCGAAGTACGGTCAGGCCGCCCGCAAGTGGGTGCTGCACCTGGCCTCGTGGGACCCGGACGGGCCCACCAACTTCGCCCTCAACTGCGAGGCGGGCAAGGTGATGCTGTACCGCCCGGCCCGGGCATACGACTGGGCCTACGACGCGTTCAGCCAGGCCGATCGCGAGAAGATCGCCGCGATCACGCGCCGGCGGATCGCCGACGCCTGGAAGAGCGGCGAGGTCCGCCAGGGAACCGGACACCTGAACTCGCCCTACAGCAGCCACGGCAACCGCACCTGGCACAAGATCGGCGAGACGGGCATCGCCTTCCTGGGCGAGATCGACGAAGCCGCCACCTGGGTGGACTACTCGGTGAACAAGTTTTTCGCCTGCTACCCGGTCTGGTCCGACGACGACGGCGGGTGGCACGAGGGCGTGAGCTACCTGGCCGGCTACATGGCCAAGGCGCCGTTCTGGCTGGAGACGGCCCGCAAGTCGCTGGGCATCGACGTGCACAAGAAGCCCTTCTTCGCCCAGGTGGGCGACTACCCGCTGTACGTCTGCCCGCCGCACTCCCCCAACAGCGGGTTCGGCGACCTGTCGTGCCGTCCGGCCCCGTCGTCGATCGGGTCGTACCTGGACTATCACATGCGAGCCCAGGCGGGGCGGGCGGGCTCGCACGCGCCATACTGGCGATGGTGGTTCGACCAGTGGAAGATGGACGAACCTGGCGGCGTGACGGGCTTCCTGTACCGCGCGATGCTGGGCGAGGCCCCGCCGGCCAAGCCGGTGCGCGACCTGCCCCAGTCGAAGATCTTCCGCGGGATCGGCGTGGCCAGCCTCCACACCGATCTGTCCGACGCCCGCCGCGACGTCCACGTGCTGCTGAAGTCCAGCCCGTTCGGCACGCAGAGCCACGGGCACAACCCGCACAATTCGTTCCAGCTCAACGCCTGCGGCGAGCCCCTGCTGGTCACGTGCGTCTACCGCGACCTCCACGGCAGCAGATTCCACTACCAGTACGCCCACAGCACCGTCGCTCACAACGCCGTCCTGGTCGACGGCCAGGGACAGACCAAGCACACCTCCGCACCGCACGGGCGGATCGCGGCCTTCCGGTTGGGCCAGGACTTCGACTGGGTGATGGGCGAGGCCGCCGACGCCTATCAGGGCCGGCTGACGCGGTTTCGCCGCCACGCCGTGCTGGTCAAAGGCGCCCAGCCCTTCGTGGTGTTGTGCGACGATCTGGAGGCCAAGGCCCCCGCGACGTTCCAGTTCATGCTGCACGCCCTCCAGCCGTTCGAGCTGGACGAGAAGGCCGCCCGGCTTGCCACCCAGCGCAAAGATGCGGGCCTGGAGGTCCGCTATCTGTCGCCCGGTCCGCTCGCGATGCGCCAGTGGGACGGCTTCGACCCGCCTCCGCGCAAGGAGTTCCCCAACCAGTGGCACGTCGAATCGTCCACGAAGGACAAGTCCAAAGACCTGCGGATGGTGACGGTGCTCCTGCCGTACAGGGGCCGGAACGCGCCGAACTGGTCCGCCCGGCGCGAGGAGTCCGCCGATGCGGTGGTCGTCACTGTGACGCTGGGCGAAGAGGACACCATCGTGCGGGTCCCCCGGGTCCAAGGCCAGGCAAGCGTTCAGAGGCGGTAGGCCCGTCCTCCGCGCAAGCAACAGCCCACGCGAGACCTCCCCCCAGGGGAAGCCCGTGGGCTTTGCTTCAGGTGGATTCCGGTTCAAGCTACTTATTGCGGGGCTTGGGGGCGGGCTTGGCCGGAAGCTGCGGGCCGGGCACGACCTTGACCTCAGCCTTGGACGACGGCGTGGCGTCGGCCTTCAGGTCGCCCAGGGCATACTGCGTGCCGGCCAGGAGCTGCTTCATGATCTCCGGGTGCCAGTAGATGTGGTCCTGGTGCCCGAAGGCGGTGTAGAACACGCGTCCCTTGCCGAACTCCCGGATCCAGGCCAGGGCGTAGTCGTTGTCGTCGCGGTTGCCCTTGGCATACCCGCTCTTATCCCAGTCCATGCTCAGCAGGATGCGGAGGTTGTCGCGAGAGTAGGGCTTCTTGAAGGTGTAGATCTCGTCCTTGATCTCGAAGCTCTTGCCCTCAAACATCGCGTTGAGCGGGTGGGCAGGATCTTCGATTTTGACCGAGATGTGCCCGAAGGGGTGGCCCTGGAAGTAGCCGCCCATCATCTCGCCGTACTCGGCCCAGTTGTAGAGGCAGTCGGTGGCGGCGTGGATGCCGACGATACCCTTGCCGCCCTTGACGAAGTCCAGCAGCGACTTCTTGAGCTCGTCCTGTTTGTCCTGAGGCAGGCCCTTGAACAGGTCGCCCGTGCACTGGTCGATGACGACCGCGTCGTACTTGGCCAGGTTGTCCGCGGCGAAGTCCTCGACCTTGTCGGTGGCGACGGCCTTCCACGCGCCGGTCTTCTCGCCCATCATCTCCATGGTCTTGGCGGCCAGCGGGATGCTGCTGTGGCGGAAGCCTTTGGTCATGGTGAAGATGATGATCTTCCGCGGCTGGGCGACCTGTGCGACGGGCTTGTCGGGCAGGGCGGCGGCGACCTTCTCCAGCGTCTTGGGATCGATGGGCTTGTCCGGCTTGGGCTGGGCCAGACAGATGGAGCAGCTTACGGCTGCGACGAGGGCGACGGCGATCCAGTTCAGTTTCATCAGGTAGTCTCCTTCTGAGGGAATATCGCACGAGCGGGCGATTTATGACGCGAGGAGCGGGGCGGTAGAGCGAATTGTTCATCGATCGGAGAATGCAGAGCGTAGACCGCCCCTGGCCACGGATGCGGAGACGCTGCTTTCGTCATGGGCGAGCGTCCTGAAGCCGCTCGCGGGCGGAAATCGTGTCTAGTGCTTGGCCGGGCGGGCGACGTCGCCGCGGGCGATCTCTCCGGCCTTCTGGACCACGTGGGCGACGGACATCTGGGACTGCACGTCCGTCACTTCGATCTCGGCCACCTCGGCCTGGTCGTGCCCGATAACCTGTCCGTCGCGATCGCGGACGGCGGCGCGGGAATGCACCACTTGCAGGCGGGCGCCTTTCTGCATGCCGGCGTTGGAACCGCGGTCGAGATAGACCTTGTCGCCGATGACGGCGGCCACGCGCACGTCGCCTTCCTGGTCGGCCAGGGCGTCCACGAGTTCCTCGACGGCGTCCTGGATGGCCTCCAGGCCGTTGGAGCCGAGCCCCATGACGCTGGTGACGACGGCGCCGCTGTGCACGTCGTAGACGCTGAGGTAGCAGGCGACGTTAAAGGTCCTCCGCATGGCGTCGCGCTGGCGCTCCTCGCGGACGCGGTTGATGGCGATCATCATCTTTTCGCGGTTGACCCGCCCGCGGTTGAAGATGTTGTCCCACAGCCCGGGCGGGCAGTCAGCGTCCTTGTAGGTGATGCCCTTGTCGAGCGTGTCCTTGAGCGTCTTGTCTTCGTTGAGGCCCAGCGAGCCCTCGATGAGGTAGCGGACGCACAGCAGTTGCCCCTGGTCGGGGGCGGTTTCGGGGTCGGCGAAGGCGGTCTTGCCGAAGTTCACCTCGCGGAGGATCTCCAGGATCCGCTCGCGCTCGACCACGTTGAACGCCTCGGCCTGCACCAGCTCATGCTTGAGCAGGTCGCGGGCCCGCTTGTTCATGAGCGGACGCGCCTGGGAGGGCTCGCCCGTCGGGCCGTCGGGCCCGATGCGGATGTTGACGTTGACGTCGCCCTTCTGGGCGGGCTGGGTCGCCTGGGGCCCGCCCCAGGGCACGCCCTCGACGTTGCCGGTGTCGCCGAATCGCAGAATGGCCACCGTCCACCGCTTGCCCGCGCGGGCCTTGGCGCTGGCCAGCACCTTGTGCGAGTAGTCGTAGGTCCGCAAGGGCGGCGGGGCGGCCGACGGCGGCGGGGGCGGGGCGCTCACGCCCGCCGGCACGTTGGAACTTCCGCATCCGGCCTGGCCCGCTACCAGGCCCGACAGCATTATGGCCACGATGATCAGGCTGACAGTTCGCATGGCATCTCTCCCGTCAGGGCTTGTCGAAGGACGTCTTAGCCGGCTTGCGGATGATCACCTGGTAGTCGGCCGCCCGGGTGGACATCGACGTGCAGGTGTACTCGGTCACCGTGCGGGCGTTCAACTCGATGGGCTCCCAGTTGGTCTGCTCCAGCACGTGCTGGCGTTCGTCGAGGAACGTGGTGCGGAACTCCGCCCAGAGGTTCTTCTTGGTCGTGTTGCGCACGGTGAGGATGATGCGGAGCAGCCCGCTGCCGACGCGCTCGGAGTCGACTCGGACGATCTGGACGGTGTACTTGGCCAGGCTGCTCTCAAACTGGATCCGCCCCTGGGACAGGTAGGGGTTGTCCTCGGGGTGCAGCTTGGCCGCCTCGGTGGTGCATCCGCCGGCGAGCAGGGCCAGGGCCAGCAGGGCCGGTGTCCATAGGGCTCTCATGTGGGGTCTCCGTTCATTTCTTGTCGGCGGGGGTCTTGGGGGGCACTTGCCCGGTGACGATCCGGTCGTAGTAGCCGGTGCAGGGAGTGGGCGGGGCCATGCACGAGCCGCCCAGCACGACGTGGGGGCTGGCCTCGCACAGTCCGCTGCAATGGCGGTGGCCCGGCCCGGCCAGCTTGATCCCCTTGGCCTGGTAGCGGGCGATGAGTTGATCGAGGGTCTCGCCCTGGCAGAACCCGTCCCGCTGGTACTGGGCGAGCAGTTCATCGCTGGGGGTGCAGCAGCAGGTCCCGCCGTCGATCCACGGCTTGGCGCCGGCCTGGTGCCCGGTGTAGTCGTTGCAGTAGACGATCTTGGCGGACGTGGGCTTGGGCACGAAGGGCCCGGGCGGCGTCTCGCATCCGCAGAGGGTCCACGCGACGGCGGCGAGTGCGATCAGAAGACAGGTCGTTCTCATCAGGTCACCTCTGGAACATGAGCATCATCTGTCCGTAGGCCATGCGGGCGTCGTAGTTCTCCTCTTCGTCGAGGGGGAACTGGTTGTCGGCCTCGGGATGGGTGTGGAGGATGTAGACGTTTTCCCGGCCGTCCAGGACGGGCACGCAGTAATGGGTGAGGCGGTTTCGGGGCAGGAGGTTCCCGTTGGCGTCCAGGCACTGCACGGTGAGGTTGTAGCGTCCGGGGCGGACGCGGGCGGCCAGCACGTGCACCTCGCCCGGCAGGAGATGCCAGAATCGGTGGTCGGCCCGCACGTCCCACATGGCCGCCACCGAGCCCACGTAGGGCAGGCGGCGCAGCACGCCCTGTGTGATGCCCTTGGCCAACTGGGCCCGGTCCTTCTCGCTCGTGCCGCGGGTGTCGGCCTGGTGGAACATGTCCACCAGCCGGATGGCCGGGCCGACCTTGTGGTCGTCCAGGTAGACCACGACGCGGCGCTCCTCGTAGGCGCCGCGACGGATGGCGTCCAGGCAGCCGTTCTCGCCGACCAGGTACTTGACCGGCCCGGCGCCGGTCTCGATGAACAGCAGGAGGTTGACCTCCTTCTGGTAATCGACGGAGAAGAACTCCCTGGGGCTCTGGGCGCAGGCGATGACGGGGCTGGGGTTCCCGCCGCCGTCGCCCAGTTGGGCGGGCAGGTCCGCCTCGGGGCAACAGTTCGACATGTCGGCGGCGCCGGCGACCTTCTCGTCGGTGGCCTCGGCGTAGCTCTTCTTCTCCAGTCGCATGCGCTTCTCACGCTGGCGGGCCTGGGCCTTGCACAGGCTCTCCCACTCCGACTGCTCGTTCTTGCGAGGCACGTGGACCGACGCCTTGGTGAAGGCGACGCGGGCATTGTCCGGCTGGTCCAGGTGCAGGAACGCCCGCCCCAGCCAGTAGTGCGCCAGGGCGAAGTCGTTGCGGTAGTCCTTCATGTCGTCTTCGGTGGTGGCGTCGTGCAGGTCGGCCTGGGCGAAGAAGATGCGCGCGTTGTTGTAGTCGCCGTCCATGTAGTGCAGCAGGCCCAGGTAGCAGCAGAGCATGGCCCGCTCGTAGGGCTCGCCCTTGAAGAGCTTGAGGCTCTCGTTGGACAGGGCGGCGGCTGTTTCCTTGCCCTTGTCCTCGGCCTTGTTGATGTCCGCATGGGCCTTGAGCAGCTCGGCCCTGGCCATGTCGTAGTTGCCGCCCAGCAGGCACAGGCTGGCGTAGTCCATGGCCCACATGACGTAGTCGCGGTCATGGGCGGCGCAGTACTTGTGGATGAACTGGGCGGACTCGTTGACGTTGGGCTGGCGATCCTGGCGGGCGTACATGGCCTGGCACAACGCGATCTGCTCCTTGGAGGGCCCGCAACCGCCCAGCAGGAGCAGAGCCGCCGCGACACTGACGATCAGTACATGCTTCATGGCCGTCTCCTCAGCGGTACATGATGCCGGTGGTGGCGTGCTTCTTGATCTCGTACTCATCTTCCCAGACGACGGCGGAGGAGCCCGCGTCGCTGAGGCGGAAGCTCAGGCGCAGGTACGTGGTGCGTCCCCTGCCAGCGACGCGGTCGATGGAGTCGATCACGCCGGTGAGGAAGAAGTCGGCCCCCAACGGGGTCTGTTCGCCGCTGGCGGTCCGCTTGCCGCGGGCCTTGTCGCGGTTCTCCCGGTCGATCTGGTCGATCAACGCGCGGTCCAGGAACATGATCCGACCCTCGGCGTTCTTGATCAACTCGGTCCGCATCTTCCGCAGGAACGCGTCGCCGTCGATGTAATCATTGGAGTTGTTGACCACTGACGCGAAGGCCACCTTCGGCGGCGCGGTGGCGCTCTGAATCTGCGGGAGCGTCACCAGGCTGCGCGCCATGCGCCCCGCGATCGAGCGGAAGTCCTGGCTGGTGATCCCCGTTCCCAGTTCCGCGTCGCTCATCTGGTCGGGGTCCATTCGCTTGGTCTCGCCCGTGCAGCCGATCATCACTGCCGACGTGACCATCCACGCAACGGCCATCCATCGCATCATGTTGGTCTCCTTACGCGCTCGATGCGCTTGTGTTCGTCTTCTGTTTCAGTCCTGAACCGGGCGAAAGAACGGCCGGGCACAGCGGAAGCCCACGTCGTCCATGCACTCGCCGGGGCGGCAGGCGCCGGCCGTCGAGGCCCGGTCCGCCCGGCCGGGCGGGGTGCGGAACGATCCGCCCAGCACCACCTTCATCGTTCCCTGCTCGTATTCCCGCGGGTCGTCTTCGCGGCAGCGGGCGTAGAGGTCCTTGTCGTGCCAGCTTTGCGTCCACTCGCGGACGTTGCCCGTCATCCCCCGCACGCCGAAGGGCGAGGTGTCCGCCTCGCAGCCGGCCGCCGGGGCCAGCACGGCAAAGCCGTCGGCCGCCCCAGCCAGGTTGCACTTGGCCGCGGCCTGGGCGTCGCCGCAGGGCAGGCGGTGGTCGTCGGCCTCGGCGTAGGCTGCCCGCATCCACTGCAGCATGGTCGGCAGGGCCCGGCCCCGCCAGGC
>Ga0116149_1000318_pt1 | contig 63156 bp, 56 predicted proteins | sample AD_UKC057_MetaG_FD_89787 | JGI IMG/M metagenome (GOLD analysis project Ga0116149, IMG submission 89787) | Active sludge microbial communities of municipal wastewater-treating anaerobic digesters from USA - AD_UKC057_MetaG | ecosystem: Engineered > Bioreactor > Anaerobic > Digestate | place: USA...
CTGACATTTCAGCAAATAGCGGTTATTATGCCATAACAAGAGATCCTGATTTCGGATATGCTTTCTTAGAGGAATTTCAGGACAGGCTTTTCTATGGTACTGATATCTGTGCCCCTAGGGAATATGTTTTTTTCAACATGGTTAATTTTTTGGATGACGGGTATAGAGAAAACCGTTTAAGCAAGGCTGCATATGAAAAAATAAATAGATTTAATGCTGAAAATATACTAAAATGACAGTATTTTGTTAGTAAATTTGAAATATTGCTATTAATTTTGATTATTTTATCAATAGGTATTGCTAAAATTGAAATAATGTGTATAATCTTATTGAGATTGGATATTGGTAACTATGATTATTACAAGAAATACTGTGCAAAGGGAAATTATTTTACAAACTGTTATGAATATGGATAGTCATCCATCTGCTGATGAAGTATATGAAAAATTAAAATACGAGAATCCTTCAATAAGCAGAGCTACAGTTTATAGGAATTTAGAATTATTAGCAAAGCGGGGCAAGATACTTCATATTGAAATACCTAAAGGAGCGGATTGCTTTGATTTCAACACTATTGAACATCATCATATGCGTTGTGACATTTGCAGAAAGGTATATGACATAAATATTTTAAAAATACCCAAAATCAAGTATGACAAAATTGATTCAAGCGGGTGTATAATCAACGAATATATTATATCATTTAAAGGCATATGTCCGAATTGTCAAAAATAATAAAAAAGGAGAAATAAATGAAAGATTTAAAAGGTACAAAAACAGAAGCAAACCTAAAAGAAGCTTTTGCTGGAGAATCAATGGCTAGGAACAAATACACTTATTTTGCTTCAAAAGCAAAAAAAGATGGATATGTACAAATAGCTAATATTTTTGAAGAAACTGCGAATAATGAAAAAGAACATGCGAAAATTTGGTTCAAGTTACTTAACGGAATAGGCGAAACTACAGATAATCTTTTGCACGCAGCTGAAGGCGAGAATTATGAATGGACAGACATGTATGATAGATTTGCAAAAGATGCAAAAGCAGAAGGTTTCAGTGAAATCGCAATGCTTTTTGAACAAGTTGCTAATATAGAGAAGGAGCACGAGGAAAGATACAAAAAACTTCTTGCTAATATAAATGATGGTTTGGTATTCTCAAGAGATAGTGAAATGATATGGCAATGCAGTAACTGCGGACATATCGTTATCGGTAAAAAAGCCCCGCAACTATGTCCTGTATGCTCACATCCAAAAGATTACTTTGAAATAAGAGCAAACAATTATTAATCTATGATAAATAAGCTTTACCATAAAAGACGGATTACACCGTCTTTTATTTCTATAATTTCTTAATTTTAAATTGCTTACATTGAGGTAATAATTTTAACAAGTTAAAATCAATACTTTCCAGCCTTTTTTACTGTTTCAACGATAATTTTGAAATTTTCAAGACTAACGCTATTTGGTATTGAATGATCTGAAGAGAAAATATAACCACCATTTTCCTTTAATATAGGGACATTTTGGTTTATAGCTTGTGTAACTTCATCCACTTTATCCCAAAGAACAGCATTTAATCCTCCATGTAGAACAAGCTTGTCTCCATATTTCTTTTTTAAGTAAATCGGATCCATTCCAGCTTTTATTTCTAGTGGATTTAAAGCATCAACTCCGATTTCTACTAAATCATTTACAAAACTCATAACATCACCGCAGGAATGCAGATGAGCATAAATGCCTTTATTGTGAGCCCAGTCAACTGCTTTTTTATGAAAAGGTTTTAAAATCTCCCTGTATGTTTCTATAGAGAAAAAAGTTGTATTTTTATAACCCATATCATCATACCAAAAAATGGAATCGAATCTGTAACCTTTGTCCCATAGAAGATCAAAATGCTTGATGCAGGAATTTAAATATGTGTCAAACATATCCATGACCCACTCTGGTTCTTCCAACATAGCTATCAGGATGGTTTCTGTTCCGCACATCCATGAATGAGTGACATCGAATCCAAACCAGAACCCTGCTTCTAACCAGTGTCCATTAGCAACCCATTCTGGATATACCCTCTCATAGCGTTCCCAATTTATTCTATCAGAACCTTCAAGCATTCTTTTCTTAGTTTCTTGAAACCAGATTTTAGATGTATTAACTTTATAATCAAGGAATTCCGGTGTGGAGTCTTCTTCCTTGAATTTTCTTAATGTAACTCCGTAACTTGTTGTATATATTTTCTGTTTATCATCTTCTTCAATAATTTTCACTTCATATTGGGGTGAAATATCCACATTAAATTTCGATACCTTATCTACTTTGAAATAATCTCTCCAATCAGCATTTTCAGGCATTCCTTCTCTTTGCCATCTTTTGATTGTACCTTCCCAAGGGGCATCAATTATAGGTATCCTATCAGCTTCTTTATGTTGAAACATTCTTAGAAATCTTTCTTTAGAGGTCATTTCTTTCATATTCTGGTCTCCTTGAATACTGTTTTATATTAGTATACTATACTATATTAAAGATAGTGATGTATAATTTTTATATGAACAAAGAATTATTATATGAACAATGGAAAAAAGAAGAGAAAACGCTTTTTACAGGATGGGACTTTTCCCATATATCTTCTGCATATGAGTGTTTTGACACTCCTTGGGATTATGAAAGTATTGTAAAAATATTTTTAAAAGAAGATATGATGCTTTTAGATATGGGAACAGCAGATGGAAAAGTATTGCTGAAATTCAATCATCCTTTTAATAAAACATGGGTCACAGAATGTTATCCGCTAAATGTGGAAATAGTAAAAACAAAACTGATTCCTCTTGGAATACGTCTTTGTGAAGTTGATAATGATAACAATCTGTTACTGGATTCATGCTATTTTGATATTGTCATTAACAGGCATGAGTCATACAATCCCAATGAAGTTTTCAGAATCTTAAAAAATAATAGTATATTTATAACACAGCAGGTAGGAGGAGACAACAATATATCTTTATCTTCCAAGCTTATAGAAGGATATAAACCAGCATATCCAGATCATACTCTTGATAATGAGAAAGATAAATTATTAGGAGCAGGATTTAAAATTATTTATAGCAGTGAAGTTGTATTACCTTCTATTTTTTATAGTGTTAAAGCTATAATATATTATGCGAAAGCAGTAGAATGGGAGTTTCCGGGCTTCAGTGTAGACAAAAGTCTAGACAAATTATTTATGCTACAGGAGGAAATTGAAGAACATGGATATGTATCAAGTAATGAGTCTAGGTTTATAATAGTAGCTATAAAAAGCGAGTGACTGATTTTAAAGATAATTTTGAAAGGATTAAGAAATGATTAATGGAAATTTAGATGGGACAGGGATACCATCCTGCTTGGATGATTATTTAAAAAGATCTATCGAGTTAATGAAAAATTTGGATGTGAAAAGCCCAGTAGGCAGAGTAATGGTTGATGGCGATGATTTTTACTATACTGTTATGGAAGTAGAAGTAAATCCAATAAGTGAAATCAAATTCGAAATGCATAAGAAGTATATAGATATACATTACCTTATTAAAGGTAGTGAGAACATAGGAATAGCAAATGGAAGAAAATTAGGGATTTTAGTTCCATATCTGGATGATAAAGATTGCTCTTTTTGCAAAGATGGAGATTCTATGAGTATTATTTCAATGGAAGAAAAGGATTTTTGTGTAATTTATCCCTATGAGGCTCATAAACCAGGCGGAATGTCAAGAGAATTCGGTAAAATTAAGAAAGCAGTATTTAAAATAAAGATATAAGTTATTGTTTAAAAAACAAAAACTGGTATAATAAAAAAGTTATAATCTGTCCAGATAGGCAGAATAAACAAATGTAGCAAGGTAGGAAGGTAGGAATAAAAGATATGCCGATTACGCAGATTCTTGAGAAGAATGCCAGGCTGTACGCCGATGATGTATGTTTAGTAGAGATAAGTCCTGAATTGCAAGAAAAACGTGAAGTGACATGGAAGGAATTCGAGCTTATTGAAACAAATCCAAAAGAGCATTACCGTAAAGAAATAACATGGAAAGAATTTGATGATAAAGCCAACAGATTCGCAAATTATCTTATTCAAAATAATATAAACAAAGGTAAAAAAGTAGCTATTCTGCTTATGAACTGTATTGAGTGGCTACCAATATACTTTGGAATACTTAAGACTGGAGCATTAGCTGTTCCATTGAATTACAGATACACTGCAGAGGAAATAAGATACTGTTTAAATTTATCAAATACTGACTGTCTGATATTTGGTAATGAATTTATTGGCAGAGTGGAAAGTATAAAAGAAAAGATAAGTCACATAAAACCTCTAATTTACACAGGAGAAGACTGTCCAGATTTTGCTGTAAGCTATGAAGAATCTGTTAAAAATTTCTCATCTGTTTCACCATCAGTAGAAATTTTTGATGAAGATGATGCTGCTTTATATTTTTCTTCAGGTACAACCGGATTTCCTAAAGCAATACTTCATTCACATTCCAGCCTTGTCTCATCCTGTATAACAGAAAATGCTCATCACAAGCAGACAAGACAGGATAATTTTTTATGCATACCACCTTTATACCACACTGGAGCGAAGATGCACTGGTTCGGGAGTTTTTTAGTGGGAGGAAAGGCAGTTCTTTTAAGAGGAGTAAAACCTAAATGGATTCTTAAAGCAGTTTCTGAAGAAAATATATCTATTGTGTGGCTTCTTGTACCATGGGCACAGGATATACTTGATTGTATAGAAAGAGGGGAAATCAACCTTGATGACTATAATCTTAAGCAATGGAGACTGATGCATATTGGTGCTCAACCTGTACCCCCAAGCCTTATCAGACGCTGGAAAACATATTTTCCAAATCATGATTATGATACTAATTATGGTCTTAGTGAATCAATCGGTCCTGGCTGCGTACATCTTGGTATTGAAAACATCCATAAAGTAGGAGCTATAGGAGTTCCTGGATATGGTTGGATGACAAAAATAGTTGATGATAAAGGTCAGGATGTGAAAGACGGAGAAGTAGGCGAGCTTGCTGTAAAAGGGCCTGGAGTAATGAGATGTTATTATAATGATAAGGCTGCAACAGATGCTGTATTGAAAGACGGATGGCTTTATACAGGTGATATGGCGAAAAAAGACAATGATGGATTTATATACCTTGTAGATAGAAAGAAAGACGTCATAATTACTGGAGGAGAGAATATATATCCTGTACAGATAGAAGATTTTTTAAGAAGCCACAAAGCAATTAAGGATGTCGCAGTTATAGGTTTGCCGGATAAGAGGGTCGGGGAGATTGCAGCAGCTATCATAGAGTTGAAAAAAGGTTATGAATGTACAAAAGAGGAGCTTGATGTTTTTTGTGAAGCTCTACCAAGGTATAAAAGACCTAGAGCGATAATTTTCGATAATGTTCCTAGAAACCCAACTGGTAAGATAGAAAAACCTAAGATAAGGGAAAAATACTGTAAGATTAGCGTTGTGGAATTACAGATAACAACCTAAAGATCTTATTCATATTTGAAAAATCTAAAAAAACAGATTAATATATATACAGATTATTAAACGGTACTGTATAATTGATATATAATGTAAAAGGCCGATATAGAGGAGAGCCATGTTTAATCAGATAGATTGGTTAGAGCAAATAAAATATTTCAGTTTGGAATTGTCCAGTCCTCTTGCTGTAATATCTGCAATTATAGATATAGCAATAGTCTCTTACCTTGTATATAAGCTGATGATTTTTGTAAAGGAAATAAGAGCATGGAGCCTTCTTAAAGGTGTTTTGGTAATTGTTCTAGTTGCTATAGTAAGCAGTCTTTTAGGCTTACAGATTATGACCTTCCTATTTAGCAATATTCTTACCTTTGCAGCTCTATCAATAGTTGTTTTATTCCAACCGGAAATAAGGAAGGTGCTTGAAAGACTTGGAACAAGCGAAATCACTCATTTCTTTTCAAATACAGGATCTGATGAGACTCTAAAGACGACAGCAGTTGTTGAAGAGATTGTTAAAGCATGCAAGAATATGTCTGAACAATATATTGGTGCTCTTATAGTAATAGAGAAGTCAACCAAGATAGGTGAATTCATAAATACAGGTGTACAAATGAATGCAGATGTGACAAGAGAGCTTTTAGAAAATATTTTTGTACCGAAAACACCTTTACATGATGGTGCTGTGATAATTCGCAAGGACAAGATAGTTGCTGCTGCGTGCCTTCTTCCATTAACTGACAATCCTAATCTGAGCACTGAGCTTGGCATGAGGCACAGAGGCGGATTAGGCATTACAGAAGTATCTGACGGTATTGCAGTTATTGTCTCTGAAGAAAGCGGTAAAATATCCTATGCTTCAAATGGCGGTCTTGTAAGAAACCTGAATTCAGATTCCCTGCGTAAAGCGCTTCTTATGAATCTAGTAAAAGAAAAGAAAGAAAAAACCAAGATAAGTAAGATTATTGGAAAGGCTAGGAAAAATGTGGAGTAAGCTAAAAAAGAATCTTTTCTTTAAGGTTTTAGCGGTAGTTATTGCCATAATTATATGGTTTATAGTCTCTGTTAATAACAATCCTGTAGAGGTAAAAACTATTTCCATTCCGATTCAGATACAAAATGAAAGGAATCTTACATTAAGAAATCTTAAAATAGTAAACAGTTTTGATAACTTTATAGATATTCAGATAAAAGGCGCGGCTACTGAAGTGAGTAAGGTTGTTGCTTCGGATTTTTCTGCATATGTCGATTACACTGAGATAATAAATGAAAATGTTACAGAACTCACTGTGAAAGGAATTAATTACAACGGAAATGCGAAAATTACATTTTCCAATAAAGAAGAAGATGCAAAAAAAATAATAAAAGTAGAAAGAATTACATCTTCCGAGTTCCCAGTAACTGTAAAGTTTAACGGTGCTTTAATGGAAGGATATGAACTTGTAGCTTATTCGGTTACTCCTAATATACAGTCGATAAGCGATGTTACTTCTATGATAGTAGGTATAGGAAGCATACAGGTGGACATAGATCTTGATAATGCAACACAGTCTTTCACTTTGAGAAAAGCCTGCGTTGTTTATGATAAAAGCATGCGTATTATGAATGAATATACAAATACTATTACTGTTGATGTTAACGTTATCATAGGCAAGAAAGTCAACATATCAAGCAGATTATCAGGAACATCAGATCTTAATGAAAATTACATGTATATAAGCAATTCATTGGAATATAGTCAGGCAATTATTGTGGGTGACAATTCTGTAATAAAAGATATCAATACGATTTATACAAAAACAGTGGATATTTCTGGAAAAACTGAGTCATTTGCATACGAAGCAGAACTTGATGTACCTTCAAACATCAGAGTATACACCATAAATAATGTTCTGAATGCAAACAACAAAGTACGTATGAATATTATTATCGAGCAATTAATAACAAAAAAATTTGAATTTGGTATAGAAGAATTAACTATCAGGAATAAGAATATCCTGCAAGAGTATACATTAAAAGAAGATATTTTCAGTCTGACATTAAAAGGACGCGCATTAACAATATCAACAATAACAAAAGAACAGATTACTCCATATATTGATGTTCTTAATTTAGATGACGGTGCTAAGAAGTTAAAAGTAAATATACTTTCTCTTGGCAGCAATATAACATTATCTGATTCTTCTGTACTTGAGGTATATATTGAAACAATTGCTACATATTCTATTGACAGCAGTAAGATTGTGCTGACAAATGTAGATAACAATCTTAGTTATTTTTTACAAGCTGAAACCTTTAATATGAAGCTGGTCGGTCTTGGTAATGATATATCTAATACGGATATTTCAGAAATGAAATTCTATATAAACGTACAAGATCTTACCGAAGGCATGCATATTGTAGATGTTATTGTAAGAGATAGTAATCTTCCACAAGGTGTAAGGCTTTATGAGGATATCCAGATTGCGGTCAATGTGACCAGACAGTAGGGAGCGCATGGGAAAATTTATACTAAATGAAATAAATGTTCCTGTAAAGGAAGCATATGGTGCTGATATAAAAAGTATCGTTCTGGAAAAGGCATACTCAATAGTTAATGATAGAAACATACGATTTATTTCATTTGAAAAAAAATCTATTGATGCTCGACATCCAGGCAATATCTGTTATGTTATCAGTGCGGTATTTGAAGCAGAAGATGCTTTAATAACTAGAAAGAATCTTAAGGAATATAAATCTTTTGAATATGGCACACTTATCACTGGAAATATTAAGATAAAAAGTCCGGTTATAATCGGAGCGGGACCAAGCGGATTATTTGCTGCATATCTTTTGTCTGAATATGGTTTTAAACCCATTATTATTGAGAGAGGAAAAGATATTGAAAGAAGACATAATGATGTAATATCTTTTTTTAATAACGGTAATCTGAACACTGAATCAAATATTCAGTTTGGAGAAGGTGGTGCAGGAGCATATTCAGATGGCAAGCTTGTTACAAGGATAAACGACCCAAGATGCTCTTTTGTCCTAAATATACTGCATGAAATGGGAGCAGATGAATCCATCCTATATGATGCCAAGCCACATATAGGCTCAGATATCTTAAAAACTGTTGTATCTTCAATAAGAAATAAAATTATAAAAAATGGTGGCACGTTCATGTTTGATACCAAAGCGACAGATATTTCTTTTGACATAAATAACAGAATCTGCGGTATTACGGTTAATTATGAAACATATATTGAATGTGATGTAGTTGTATTAGCGATTGGACATTCAGCACGTGACACATATGAGATGCTTTTTAAAAAAGGAATTAGCATGTCCTCAAAACCTTTTTCTGTCGGTTACCGAATTGAGCATCTTCAAGCTGATATAAATGAATGCAGATATAAGAAGCAAGCGAAATATATACCATATAATGCAGAGTATCAGCTTTTTGATAAAACAAGTGATAAGGGTGTTTATACATTCTGTATGTGTCCGGGAGGGTTTGTAATTAACGCTTCATCAGAAGAAGGCTGTCTTGCAACAAATGGTATGAGTTTTAAAGATAGATCAGGCATAAATGCAAATAGCGCATGGGTAGTATCTGTTGATAAATCTGATTATGGTTCAGACCACCCTCTAGCAGGTATAGAATTTCAAAGAATTATTGAAAAGAAAGCATTTGAAATAGGTAATGCGAACTATGTTGCAGGAGTTCAGAGCTTAAAAGGGTTTATTGAAAAAAAAGTAAAGAGATCAAACAGTATTACTCCAACTATTAGACCTGGTTTTATATATGCGGACCTAAGCGGTATATACAGTGAAAAACTGTATTCATCATTGTGTTCGTCGATAACCTCATTTCAAAAGAAACTCAATTGTTTTGATAAGGGAGTGTTGACTGCTTGTGAGACACGTACAAGTTCACCTGTAAATATTGAAAGGGAAGAAGATTTTTCAGCAAAAGGTTACACAAACCTTTTTCCATGCGGTGAAGGATCAGGCAAAGCGGGGGGGATAATGTCTGCTGCAGTGGATGGTTTAAAAATTGCTGAATCGATAATAAAAAAGTTTATAATTTAGGTTTGAAGGAGGTAGGGAATGGGTAAAATTTTCGGTACAGATGGCGCGAGGGGTATAGCTAATAAGGAATTGACAGTTAGCCTTGCATTTAACTTGGGAAAAGCTGGAGCTTTTGTATTGGCAGGAGAAAGCAATCATTTACCTAAGATACTTATCGGAGCTGATACTAGGATTTCATCTGATATGCTTATGTCAGCCACAGAAGCGGGATTATGCGCTATGGGTGCTAATGTGATAAGAGCAGGCGTAGTGACTACTCCTGCAGTCGCATATCTTACTAAACTATATTCTTGTGATGCAGGTATTGTAATATCCGCTTCACATAATTCATATGAGTATAACGGTATTAAGTTCTTTAACAGAGATGGATTCAAGCTTCCTGACGAGACAGAAGACCAGATAGAAAGGATAATTACTGGAGAAGGCGGAGGAAGCATTAAAACACATGATGCGATTGGCAGGATATATAAAGAGGTACAGTGCATCAAAGCATACTCTGATTTTCTGTTAGGACAATGTAGTTCTAATATTTCTAAGCTAAAGGTGCTTCTTGATTGTGCTAACGGAGCAGCAAGCGAAATCGCACCTGATGTTTTTAAAAAAGCAGGATGCAATATTTCACATATCTATTCGCAACCTAACGGATTGAATATTAATAAGGATTGCGGATCTACACATATCAGTAATTTAGCTAATGAAGTTGTAAAGGGTGGTTTTGATATAGGTTTCGCTTATGATGGCGATGCTGACAGGTTGCTTGCTGTATCAGAAAAAGGTGAAATTATAGATGGCGATGTGCTAATGTCTGCTTTGACGCTTTTTTTGAAAAATAAAGGATTACTATATAAAGATACTTTAGTGGTAACTGAAATGAGTAATATGGGTGTAGATGTATTTGGAAAAAAGAATTCTGTCAAGATAGTAAGAACAAAAGTTGGAGACAGGTATGTGGTAGAGGAAATGCAAAAAAGCGGTTATGCTATCGGCGGAGAACAGTCAGGACATATAATCCTGCTTCCATTCAGTACAACAGGTGATGGTATTCTTGCATCATTGAAAATTGCTCAAATACTTGCAGAAAATAAATTAAAAGCAAGCAACTTTTTTGAAATCATGAAACCTCTTCCACAGGTGTTAATTAATGTAAGAATTAACAATGAAATGAAAACCGAACTGAAAAATGATAATGAGATTCAAACATTATATAGAAAAGTTACAGACGAGCTTGATGGGAATGGAAGAATAGTACTAAGGGTTTCAGGAACAGAACCCGTTATTAGGGTTATGATAGAAGGTGAGGATCTCGAACTCATCGAAAACAGGGCTAAGCTTATAGCTGATAAGATAAAACAAAAATTAAATTAACAAAAATTGAATATTTTGCAATTGTGTTATTCATATTCTTCATAATGAATACTCATGAACAAGTAAAAAGCAAGTATTAATAGGGTAAAAAGCCATATTTACATAAATTGTGTCTTAAATGTGAACTCAACATGAAAAAATGCGTTGACACTCTTTCATACGCGTGATATTATGTTTAAAACTTTAGTTATAAAGATTTACTATTATGAGGAGGTAAAATTATGAAGTTTAAAACAAAGAGTATACTTAGCATCATGCTTGTAGTGATTCTTTGCATAGGTATGTTAGCAGGTTGTACGCCAAAAGCTAAAAAAGGCGAAGCTACCATACTGACTCCACTGGTTGTCGCATACGATCCTTTCAGTGGCAAGTTCAGCCCATTCTTCGCAGACACAGCATATGATGTTGATGTTGCTGGGATGACACAAGTTGGACTTATGACAACAGATAGGGTAGGCGGTGTTATTTACAACGCAATAAAGGGAGAAACGGTTAACTATAATGGAACCGATTATCTCTATAAAGGCGTTTCTGATTTAAAAGTCACATATGACGAGAAATCAGACACTACAGTTTATCGTGCGACTATCAGAAATGATGTTGCGTTTTCAGACGGACATATAATGGATATCGATGACGTTTTATTCACATATTACGTTCTTTGCGATCCTTCATATACCGGATCAACAACGTTATCATCATACAATATACTTGGTTTACAGAACTATCAGACACAGACAACTGATGCAGTTTATGACAAGTATGTTGAAATAGTTGATGCAATCTACGCTGCAGGCGAAGACCATGAATGGTCAGCATCAGACACTTGGACAAAAGAACAGCAGGATGGATTCTGGGCTATTCTTAATGATGAGTGGAAAAATGACGTCGGAGCAATAGTTAATTATGTTATTGCAAAGTACCTTGCATATGCAGACCAAGGATACTTCCCATACTCAAGTGCTGAAATTTCAGCTTCTGAAGGCATGAAGATAGCATTTGCTATGAGAATGTGGGGATTTGCTTCACCGGAAGGAACTACTCTTAAAACAGCAGTTCTTGAAAAAACATTTGATATGGCTGCAGGGCAATTTCCGACATTGGACGATTTCTTCCTGGAAACAAAAGAAGCTTATGGCGGAAACCCGGAAGAATATTGGGATGTTGAAGCAGCTGATGATACTGATGTAGTTTCTCCAGCAAAGTCAAAATTCATATATGAATACGGCTCAAAAGACGAAGCTATGGGAACTGAAGGAATCAAGAGCATTACCGGTATAAAGAGAGTTAATAACCGTACAGTTGAAGTTACTACTAAAGGATATGAAGCATCTGCTATCTACTCTATACTTGGTATATCAATATCTCCAATGCACTATTATGGAGATGAAAGCCTTTATGACTATAAGAATGGAAGTTATGGATTCCCATTCGGTGATCTTTCAATGATACAGGCTAAAACTTCTAATCCAATGGGTGCAGGCGCATATAAGTTCGTTAAGTACGAGGATAAAGTTGTTTATTTCGAAGCTAACGAATATTACTACAAAGGATGCCCGAAGGTTAAATACATTCAATTCAAAGAAGTCGGCGAATCTGACAAGATCAGTTCTCTCGCTTCCGGTGCAGTTGATGTTGCAAATCCAAGCGGCAGTAAAGTTAAATTTAACGAAATCCGTTCATATAACTCAAACGGACAGCTTGATGGAAATGTAATCACTACAAGTTCTGTTAACAATCTCGGATATGGATATATCGGATTAAATGCTGATACAGTTAGAGTAGGAACAGATTCCGCTTCTACAGAATCCAAGAATTTAAGAAAAGGAATTGCTACACTTCTTGCAGTTTATCGTGATGTTGCTATCAACAGCTATTATGGTGATGCTGCAGCAGTTATCAACTATCCTATTTCTAATACTTCTTGGGCAGCTCCTCAGAAATCTGATGCTGACTACAAAGTAGCATTCTCAACAGACGTAGATGGAAATGCTATTTACACTGCGGAAATGGATGCGGAAGCAAAATATGCTGCAGCATTACAAGCAGCTATTGGATACTTCAAGGCAGCTGGTTATACATGGAATGAATCTTCTAAGAAATTTACAGCAGCTCCTGCAGGTGCAAGCTTGACTTACGAAGCTTTAATACCTGGCGATGGCGCAGGAGATCATCCTAACTTCCAGGTTCTCACAAATACAGCTGAAGCTCTTAAGAAGATAGGCATTACGCTTGAAGTTAACGACTTAGCTGATTCATCTGTTCTTTGGGAAAGACTTGATGCAGGAACACAGGAATTGTGGACAGCTGCATGGGGTTCAACAATTGATCCTGATATGTATCAGGTATATCATAGTTCAGGTATAGTAGGTAAAGGCGGATCAGATTCCAACCATTACCACATTGCTGATTCAGAACTTGATAACCTCATTGTCGAAGCTCGTAAGTCTGACGACCAGACATACAGAAAATCAGTTTATAAAGCTTGCTTAGACCTGATTATTGACTGGGCAGTCGAAGTACCTTCATATCAAAGACAGAACATTATCGTGTTCAGCACCGAAAGAGTGAATATTGATACAGTTACACCTGATATCACTACATTCTGGGGTTGGATGAATGATATTGAACTTCTTGAAGTTTATGAAGCAAATTAATACAAAATCCTAAAAAAAAAGGAAAGCCCGCTGTTGACGGTGGGCTTTCCTTATGTATATAATAATAGATAAACTGCGCGGTAAAGCACAGTTTTAGTAAGGAGTAACATTAATGTGGAAGTTTTTAGTTAGACGTATATTATTGAGTATAGTTATACTTTTTTTCGTTTCATTAATAGTATACTTGATAATGCGTGCTCTACCTACATCATATGTTGAAGGATTAGCAAGGGAACGTGCATCGCTCCCAGGCGGGAAAAGCTACACAGAGTGGCTTCAACAGCTCAATCAGGTCTACCATTTGGATGGTGGCATCATTGAAGGATTTTTTGGCTGGTTAAAGGATTCATTGCTCAAAGGTGAATTCGGTGATTCTTGGAAATACAATATTCCTGTTGTACAAAAGTTTAAAGAAGTAATATGGGATTCATTTACATTAGGCATTATTTCTTTGATTTTTGAATTGATAATAGCAATACCTTTAGGTATATTAGCAGCAAGAAAGCAATATAGCAGGACGGACTATGCAGTAAGTGTATTTGCTCTAATAGGTATTTCTTTACCTTCATTTTTCTTTGCAACCCTTTTGAAATTAGGATTTTCTTATAAATTAGGGTGGTTTGAACCAGTAGGAAAAGTAAGCAGGTTTTATGACCAGCTTACACCCATAGGACAGTTTTTCGATGTAGCATCACATTTTGTATTACCAGTAATGACTTTGACAATAGTAAGCATAGGCTTTTTAATGAGATATACAAGAACAAATATGTTGGAAGTTTTAAATTCTGATTACATCAGGACTGCCAGAGCAAAAGGACTTCCTGAAAGCAAGGTAATTAACAAGCATGCTTTCAGAAATACCTTAATTCCAATAGTTACAATAGTAGGCGGAACTTTACCCGGACTGTTTGCAGGAGCAATGATCACAGAACAGCTCTTCTCCATACCCGGAATAGGTTTTACAGCATATCAGGCAATGATAATAGGAGATATACCATTTTCCATGTTTTATTTGGTATTTTTAGCGACACTTACTCTTATAGGTACATTAATCTCCGACATATTATATGCTGTAGTTGACCCTAGAGTTAGGGTAAACTAGGAAGGAGGAGAAAATGAGCGATAACAATTTACCTAACAGCGGAATACCAGAATACGAAGAACAGATAAGTTGCCAGGAAGAAGATATTTTTACTGATAGTTGTTCAAACATTAATGAGCATATAAGCCATTCTGGAACCCTTGATGATGAGCAGAGAGTTAAAATGATTTCTCCTGCCATGCTTGTAGCAAAGAGGTTTGTCAGAAACAGGCTTGCAATAATTGGGCTTGTTATCATACTAGCGATGTTCATATTTTCATTTGTAGGAGGATGGTTGCATCCTTATCCTGAAACAAAAATATTTTACAAAAAAGAAATAACATCTTCACAGTATGCATCAGCTACAATTAACCAGAACTGGTACGAAGAAATTAAAGAAGGTCATCAGTTTACATCTATTAATAAAGCGGCATTCGCTTTAGCATTAAAGGATGGAAAAACAGTGTTTACGACACCTGTTAATGGGGTTAATATATTATTTGCGATAAAAAAAGTATCCGATGATACCCAGGTTCTTTACGGGACTGAAAGAATTGGAAAAATTGACATAGTTCTTGGTGATTATATTTTCAAGGAAGAGACAGATTTTGTTTTTTCTAATAATTTTAAAAATGCTGTAAAAAATGCAATTGATAATAAAATTAGCTTTATTGAAGCTGATGGTAAGGAATATTTTCTTGAACTATCAAGAAGAGAATGCATTATATATACAGGAGAAGCATATATTCTTTTAACTAAAAATATATACGATATGTATGAACAAGGCACAAAAGCTGATTTTAATTTCAAATATGCTGCTGAAACTGCATTTAGCAATAATGACAATTCATTTACATTGAATCAGATAAATTATGAGATTGAATATCATGATGATATACGTACGATTTATGCAGTATCAGGATTAGAAAAGAAGCCATTTACAAATATAACAAAATTAATTATAACTCCAGCTTCAGCAGATATCTTTTTATCAATAGATTTCAAGAATGCTGTAGAAAATGCTATGTTTAATAATCTTGAATCATTTATGTATACAAATACAAATGGTGAAACTATTGAATATCTCATCGAGAGAAATGATATGGAATATGTAATAAGGACAGATAAAATGACCGACCTTATAGACACCTATGCTTCACCTAGTGCTGAACATCTTTTGGGAACCGATGGTTCTGGTATGGATTTAATGGTAAGGCTCATGTATGGTGGCCGAGTATCGCTTACTATAGGTTTTGTGGTTGTTTTAATTGAAATGATAATAGGTATAATCATTGGTGGATTATCAGGATATTTCGGCGGATGGGTTGACACACTGCTTATGAGAGTTGTCGAAATTTTCAACTGCATACCTACAATGCCTATATATATTATATTAGGTGCAGCTCTTGATACTATGAAACTTGATCCGAGTGTCCGAATTTATTTGCTGATGATTATACTTGGCATATTCGGATGGCCAGGTATAGCAAGAGTTGTAAGAGGACAAATATTATCTTTAAGAGAACAGGAATTCATGGTGGCTAATGAAGCTACAGGATTATCTGTTTCAAGAAGAATTTTCAGGCATCTAGTACCAAATGTCATTCCACAGCTAATTGTTTATGCAACAATGAGTCTTGGTGGTATTATACTCACAGAAGCTACATTGAGTTTTTTGAATCTTGGAGTCAAATATCCATATGCATCTTGGGGTAATATAGTTAACTCAGTTAATGACAGCTATGTATTGCAGAATTACTGGTTTGTATGGATTCCAGCAGGAATGCTTATTCTGATTACTGTTCTTGGATTTAATTTTGTAGGTGACGGGCTTAGGGATGCATTTGATCCTAAGATGAAAAGGTAGGTGAATTAAAATGAAACTTGGCAAAAATGAAAGCAAGAAGATAAAAAGCATTAACTACCTTTCAGCTAAAGAATCCAGAGCTATTTCAAAAAGAAACAGAAGGATTACTGATGAACTGGAAAAGAAAAAAAGTAGGAAGAATGTTCCTGTTGAAGAGTATACAACTACGATGAAAGATACTAGGAATGTGCTGGAGATAGATAACCTGCATACTTATTTCTTTACGGATCTTGGTACTGTAAAAGCTGTAGATGGTGCATCATTTAATGTGGAAAAAGGTAAAACTGTTGGTGTGGTAGGCGAATCAGGATGCGGTAAATCAGTTACCAGCTTATCGATAATGCAACTTGTCCAACGTCCTCAAGGCCAGACTGTCAAGGGTGAAATGAGGTTTAACTACGGAGATGTCGCATACGATATCGCTAAAGCTCCTACAGAGTTTATGCAGAAGATACGTGGAAATATGATATCCATGATATTCCAGGAGCCAATGACAAGTTTGAATCCTGTATTCAGGATTGGAATGCAGGTCGATGAAGTAATTACTCTTCATAATCCTGAAATGACAAAAGAGGATATAAAAAAACGTACAATAGAGATGCTGGATCTTGTAGGTATAGCAAATCCACAAGGCGTTTACAAAATGTATCCACATGAATTATCCGGCGGAATGAGACAAAGGGTAATGATAGCCATGGCTTTAGCATGTAATCCAAGCCTCATAATAGCAGATGAACCGACAACAGCTCTTGACGTTACTATACAAGCTCAGATACTGGATCTTCTTAGAACGTTGAAAGACAAGATTAACAGCAGCATAATGCTTATAACTCATGATTTGGGTGTTATTGCTGAAATGGCTGATATGGTAGTAGTCATGTATGCGGGTAAGGTAGTGGAAAAAGGATCTGCTGACGATATTTTCAAAAATGCAAAACATCCATATACAATAGGTTTAATGGAAAGCAAACCAGTAGTAAATAAAGATGTGGACAGACTTTACAGCATACCTGGAAAAGTACCAAATCCTATTAACATGCCAAATTATTGTTACTTTAAAGATAGATGCGAAAAGTGTATAGAAGCATGTAATGGGGCGTATCCAAGAGAGATTAAACTTTCTGATACACATTATGTAAGCTGTTATCTGTACAATGACGAGGAGGTAAAGTAAAATGGCAAATAATTTATTAAAGGAAAATAAGTTTGAACCTTTAAAACCCGACAAAAAGTTCTTGCTCCAAGTCAATTCCTTAAGGACATATTATCCAATTAAGACAGGTGTATTTTCCAGGATTACAGGATATGTAAAAGCTGTTGATGGAGTATCATTTAACATTAAAAAAGGTCAGACTATGGGATTAGTTGGCGAATCCGGTTGCGGAAAGACCACAGTAGGACGTACCATATTAAGACTTACCCCTTATACAGACGGTGAAGTTTATTTTCAAGGCGAATCAATATTTGATAAAGACAAAAAAGAAATGATAAAAATGCGTCCAAAGATGCAGATAATATTTCAAGATCCATATTCAAGCTTGTCTCCAAGACTTCCTGTCGGCGAGATAATAGGTGAAGCTGTAAGAGAGCATAAGCTTGTTCCAGAAGAAAAATTCGATGACTATATAACATCAATAATGAATTCCTGCGGGCTTCAAGCTTATCATAAAGACAGATATCCTCATGAATTCTCAGGCGGGCAGAGACAGAGGATATGCATAGCTAGAGCTCTTGCTTTAAACCCCCAGTTTGTTGTATGTGATGAACCTGTTTCAGCTCTTGACGTTTCCATACAAGCACAGATTATTAATCTTTTAATGGATTTACAAGAAAAATATGGTCTGACATATCTTTTTATCTCTCATGATTTATCTGTTGTAGAGCACATATCAGATACTATAGGCGTCATGTATCTAGGTTCATTAGTTGAGACGGGAAGTAAAAAAGATATTTTCAAAGAACCTCTTCATCCTTATACTCAAGCACTTTTCAGTGCAATACCGATACCTGATCCAGATTACAAGATGAAAAGGATTATTCTGGAAGGAAGCATACCTTCTCCAGCTAATCCTCCTTCAGGATGCAAGTTCCATACAAGATGCAGGCACTGTTTTGACAGATGTAAAGTTGAAGACCCGAAACCAAAAGATATGGGTAACGAACATGTAGTGTGCTGTCATCTTTATGATAAGTAAAAAATGTTTAAGAAAAGCAAGTATGACGACGATGATGGCAGGGTAATAGCCCCAATGAATGTTGAAGGGATGCCTTGGTATCTGAAGAATGTCAGACAAAAGAATGTAAATAACGAAAGAAGTCATCCTTTATCAACCAAGGAAACAATATCTGTAACTTTGTATGCTATTCTAGCCGGTATTACAGTTGCATTGATAATAGGCCTTTTTGGTTTTTTATTTATCTTATTCTGCATTCATGTATGGTTTAGGTGACAATATGAAATATGTGACTTGGATAGTTATAATATTGTTTTTAGCTTCTTTGGTATTCTTAGGATGCCTTATAGGTTCCAGAGTTGATTATTACCAATACGAGAAGCATATTGTGTCATTTACCAGCAATGGCATCCAAAATGGCGCTACAGCGCGATATAACGGTATATGTGTACTTGTTAACAAAACGAATTTTGAAGTTATGTGTAATAAACTGTTTACAATTAATGAAAGAGAGAAAGTCAGAAGAATCCCTGTGTATTCTAATGATGAAGCTATTACTGTGAAAGTAGATGATACGAACTATATAATTATAATACCGGTTCCAAACAGTAAAGCTGTATACATGGAGACCCATCTTGACGGTAAGAAAAGAAATTTCTATATATCTGACAAATACAGGATATATGAAAGAGTAATTTCATATGTACAACCCGAAGGTTTTTACGGGCCTAATACATTAGTGGAAGAACCTTGAGTAACCTAATATAACTAAGAAGGTGTTGATAATGGATATACTTATAATAGGCATAGCAGGAGGGACGGGGAGCGGAAAAACTACCCTCACTAGCAGACTAAAAGAAAAGTTCGGTAATGATGTCAGTGTAATCAGTCATGATAATTATTACAGATCTCAGGATGATATTCCTTTCGAACAAAGAGTGAAAACAAATTATGATCATCCCGATTCATTTGAAACTGACCTTCTAATATCTCATCTTGAAAAGTTAAAGGAAGGATTCAGTATAGAATGCCCGGTATACTCATTTGCTGAACACACAAGGACAAAACAGACGCGCACTATAAAACCAACCAAAGTAATAATAGTTGAAGGCATACTTATTTTCCAGAATCCTGATTTGCTGAATATGATGAATATCAGGATATATGTAGACACTGATCCGGATGTCAGGATATTAAGAAGAATATTAAGAGACGTAAAAGAAAGAGGCAGAAGCCTTGATTCTGTAGTTACACAGTATTTATCTACAGTAAAACCTATGCATGAACAGTTTGTGGAACCTTCCAAAAGAAATGCTGATATAATTGTATTAGAAGGCGGGTATAATTTAGTAGCTCTTGATATGATTATACAAAGGATTCAAGGACATGTAGAAAGTAAGGAATAATATGAAGACAAAATATATTTATTCAAAAGCAGGACAGTTATTATATAATGAAATAGCAAAAAATCTGCCAATAGTTGATTATCATTGCCATTTAAACCCAAAAGAGATTTATGAGGACAAGCTGTTTGATAATATTGGCGTTATGTGGCTTGGAGCAGACCATTACAAATGGAGACTGATGAGAGCTTTCGGTATTGATGAAGAATATATAACAGGAAAAGCCGATTGGAAAGATAAATTCTTTCCATACTGTATGACAATTGAAAATTCACCAGGTAATCCATTGTATCACTGGTCGTCAATAGAACTTAAAAAGTATTTTGATACTGATATGGCTATATCAGCAGACAATGCACAAGCGATATGGGACAAAGCCAATGAAGTGATTAAAGAGAAACAATTAAGTCCAAGAAAACTTATAGCTTCCTCTAATGTCATTTATATAGCTACAACTGACGATATCACAGATGATCTTAAATACCATAAGCTAATTAAAGCTGATAAGTCATTTAAGACTGTAGTTGCTCCCACATTCAGGACTGATAATGTTCTCTTATTAAACAGGCCAGATTATCCAATGTATATTGAAATTTTAAAGAAAATATCTCAGACAGATATTACTGATCTTAATTCACTATGCACTGCAATATCAAAAAGGCTGGATTATTTCGTTTCAGCAGGATGCAGACTATCGGATGTCGGTATACAATATTCCGCTTGTCCTGAGTTTGACTATGATATAGCGAATAATACATTTAAACTTGCTTTATTGAATAAAAAGATAGAACAGAATGACTTCGAAAAATTCCTTGGGTATATGTTTGTATATCTTTCTTCTGAATACAAGAAAAGAGGTATAACCCAACAGATACATACAGGTGTTTACAGGAATTCCAATACCAGGCTTTTTAATGCTGTAGGACCGGATTGTGGATGTGACATATCATCAAATCCGATGGATGGGACATCTTTTGTCAGAATTCTGAACGAGATGGATAAACAGGATAAACTTGCTAAAACGATTGTGTATATATTAAATCCTGCCTCATATTATCAGGCATTGACTGCATGCGGTTCTTTCAGGGATGTCATATTCGGTGCTGCATGGTGGCATATGGATCATTATGAGGGTATAGTAGAAAACATCAAGACAATAGCTTCTCTGTCATGCCTTGGTTCGAGCCTTGGTATGCTTACAGACAGCCGCAGTTTTCTGTCTTATGCCCGTCATGACTATTACAGGAGGATACTATGCTCAGTGATAGGAAGCTGGGTGGATTCAGATGAGTACCCGATTGAATTAGCAAAAAAACTGATATATAATCTGTGTGTCGGGAATGCCAAGGATAGATTCGTAAGTTAACTGCGAATCGGGCTTTCTAAGGAGGCTTCAATGAAGAATAGAATATGGATTTTAGTTGTAGTGCTGCTTATTGTATCAATCGGGGCATTAAGTGGTTTTTGTGTGGCTAAATCAATCAATAGGATTGCAGAACATATAAGCACAGATGCTGAATCACCCGATGTGGAAAAAGGGATATACAGTATGTTCTCCAAAATGGGTATAAGTAGAGACCAGCTTAGCGGTTATTCCTCAATAGAAGAAGCGATAATGAGTATTGATAAACCAATACGAGTAGAAAATATAGGATTTACATCAGATGAAATAACCGCTATGATGAATATTTCGAAGGAATATCTGAAATCAATATATGTAAGTAGTATAGTATGTAATATTCAGCCTGATGATACTGTAAATTTTGATATATATGTTGACATTGAAGCGCTGGGGGAAACATCTGGTATTAAGAAATTCGCGCTTTCAATTATTCAGAATACGAAATTCACTTTTTTTACTACCATAAATGGTGTTACTGAAGATGGTATGTTAATCATTAATGTAAAGAATATTTATGCAGAAAATTTACCGATCTTGGATTACGGAATTGCTAACCAATTTTTGGGAAATAGATTTGATAAAATCATATCTATGGTGATGGGAGAACATATGCTTAATTTTCCTGTAATGAAAGAATTAAAATCTTTCACGATATCAAATGGATTAGCATACATTGATTTTATATTCCAAAATAGTGGTGCGACTGGTGATTAAGCATCTTTAGAAGTGTATTATGCTAATGCGTAAATTGGTATGTTTATAGAAATTATAAGTTACATATCTTATACTTTTCATGAATATTCTAAGAAATACTATTTTTTAACACAAGAGCTAGGGTCGATTCTAATGAGTACCCGATTGAATTAGCAAAAAAACTAATATATAATCTGTGTGTCGGAAATGCCAAGGGTAGATTCGTAAGTTAACTGCGAATCGGGCTTTCTAAGGAGGCTTCAATGAAGAATAGGATATGGATATTAGTTATAGTGTTGCTTATTGTATCAATCGGTGCAGTAAGCGGGTATTGTGTGGGTAAATCAATCAATCGGATTGCAGAACAGATAAGTACATCTGTAGAATCTATTGATGTGGAAAAAGGAACTTTCAGCATGTTCGCAAAGATGGGTATAAGTAATGACCAGCTCAGCGGTTACTCATCAATTGAAGAAGCAATATTGAATATTGATGAACCAATTCGAATAGAGAATGTTGGATTTACTTCTGAGGAAGTAACTGCAATGATGAATATATCAAGAGAGTATCTGAAATCGATGTATATAAACAGCGTTGAATTTAATATACAACCTGATGATACCGTACATTTCGATATCTATATTGATGGTGAAGCTTTGAAGAATACCGCAAATCTGCCTGATGTCGCAGTATCAGTAATATCAAGCACAAAGTTCTCGCTATATATTACTATTGAGGGTGTTTCACCTGACGGTAAGCTTATGTTGAAGATTAATGACATTTATGTCAAGGATGTTCATATAATGAATTTTATAAACTTGTTCAGTCTTGGTGGCGATGTCAGATCATTTATATCAGAATATATCGGGAAGACAATAAGTCTTGAATTGCCGATGCTAAAGGATTTGAAGTCCTTCAAAATATCGGATGGATTGGCATATATTGATGGCACATTCGAAAATATTGGTGCATATGGTGACTGACAGAAGTAAAAAAACTGTACTTGTTGGCTTATCAGGAGGTGTTGACAGCGCTGTTAGTGCATATATTCTAAAAAGTGAAGGGTATGATGTCCACGCAGTAACATATATTATTTCTGATAACCACAAAGCATCCGTGAAAGATGCAACAGATATTGCATCTATTCTAAAGATTCCTTTATATATTGAAGATAAACAGGAAGAGTTTAAAAAAACGATTGAAAATTATTTCATTGATTCATATATTAAAGGAGATACTCCTAATCCATGTGTATTATGCAACAGTACATTTAAATTCAAAAATCTTATTGATAAAGCAGACAGCATGGGTATTGATTATGTTGCAACAGGCCATTACGCAAATATTAAATACAATGAACGCTTAGGGTGTTATTGTCTGTTTAAATCAAAGAATGAAAGAAAAGACCAGTCATATTTCCTTTACAAGCTCAACCAGCAGCAGTTAAGCAGGATACTGTTTCCTATAGCAGATATGAATAAGGATGAAGTAAGAATAATTGCCGATAAGATAGGTCTGCCTGTGAAGGATAAAAAGGATAGCCAAGATATTTGTTTCATAAAAGGAATTGATTATACTGATTTTATTAAAGATCACAGACCGGGAATTTACAAGGAATGCGTTTTTACTGACAAACAGGGTAAAGTACTGGGAAAGGGAGCCAATCACATACATTTCACTCCTGGACAAAGAAGAGGTTTAAATAAAGGTTTTAATCAACGAATGTATGTTATAGGCAAGAATGCAGAAAAAAACGAGATTATTTTAGGTAATGAAGAGGATCTTTACTCTAAAGAGCTTATACTAAAGGATATTAATTTGATTTGTTATAGTAACTTATCAGAACCACTGCAAGTTAAGGTAAAGATAAGGAATTCAATGCCTGTTGTAAATGCGATTATTTATGAAATTGATGAAGGAATAAAAGTAATATTCGATAATTCTGTCAAAGCTGCAGTAAAAGGCCAGTCAGCTGTTTTTTATGAAAATGATAGAGTAGTAGGAGGAGGAATTATATATGACTGTTTATAAAGGGATACTTGATGTAATAGGAAAGACTCCATTAATAGAGCTTTGTGCATTAAAGCAGAAATATATGCTGCAAGCCAACCTGTTTGCCAAAGTCGAGAGTTTTAATCCTGGTGGAAGTGTAAAGGATCGAACAGCATATTCAATGATACAAGGTCTTCAACAGGATGAAAGATATCTAAATACAGTAAAAAATAATGAAAAGATAACTATAGTGGAAGCTACAAGCGGTAATACGGGAATTGCGTTGGCTATGATATGCGCCAGACTCGGATACAAACTGATTATATGCATGCCTGCAAATGCCAGCAAGGAAAGGGTGTTGCTTCTTAAAGCATATGGGGCGGAAGTAGTGCTTACAGATGCCTCACAAGGCATGAAAGGTGCAATAGATAAATCTTTAGAATATACCGATTCTTTCATGCTGAGCCAGTTCAAGAACCCATATAATCCTTTAATACATGAAAAAACAACAGGGAAACAGATACTTGATGATCTCGAAGGTAAACTTGATATATTTGTTGCAGGTGTTGGTACAGGCGGTACAATCACAGGGTGCGCAAGATATTTCAAGCAGCATAATAATGTCCATATAGTTGCAGTCGAGCCTTATGAATCACAGGTTTTGGCAGGACAACAGCCAGGCAGGCATGGTATTTCCGGAATCGGTGCAGGATTCATTCCTGATATTCTGGATATGAAGCTTATTGATGAGATTGTTCCGGTTAAAACAGCGGATGCATACGAATGGACAAGAAATCTTGCACGTACTGAAGGCATATTGTGCGGAGTAACTTCAGGTGCAGCAGTAGCGGCAGCTGTGGAAATCGCTAAAAAACATGAAAATAAAGGGAAGAACATTGCGCTTATTCTTCCCGATACTGGTGAAAGGTATCTTTCGACACCTTTATTTGAGTAAATAAAAATTATTTTAAAAGCACATTCAGTATTGATTTAGCTATTACATATTGTCCGAACATTGTAGGATGTATTTTATCTGACTTGAATGAAAGCTGTTCAGCTGAATATTTCTTCATAAGTTTTTCAAATTCCTTCTGAAGATCAACAAAAACAACATCATATTCCTTTACAAGGACTCTAAGAGCATCAATGTACTCGGTGGCTTGAGCTTTCATGGGTTTGCTCATATCGTTTTCAAGATAGAAAGGCGAAAGTACTATTATCTTCTTAGCAGTATGAATAAGGCTTTCTATCATGTATCTCATATTTTTTATATAATCAGCTTTTGATACTCTTTTTGATGGGTCAGGGCAGTCATAATGTCTCCATACATCGTTTATTCCGATGAGGATTGTCAATATGTCCGGTTTGTTATCAAGTACATCTTCCTGCCATCTGTCTATGAGCATTTTGGAGGTATCACCTGATATACCTTTGTTTAATACTTTGATGTTCATATCCGGATATGCCAGATATAGTTCTGATGCAACAAGATGTGGATAGGAGTTGCCTAAAAAAGCGGTATTCTCATCTCTTCTGTTGCAATCGGTTACTGAATCGCCAATCATGAGTATTGTCTGATTTTTACTTAAAAGCATAAAACATTTATATGATTCCGCTGTCTGCAGAACCATAATCTCCTTTCAAAATTATGAATTAATTATATCACTTACTGTTATATGTGAAATATGTATTTGATAACAATCATTAATGATGCTAAAATTAGAAAAAGAAGGAGATCTGCCATGTATACAAAACAAAGCCGGATAAAAACGCTTTTTAATGCACCATTTGGAAAAGATGTAATGGAGTTACTGATGTACATGTCAGACAAGGATCCGATTTTGTTTAAAAATCCTATAGTCGGGAATATAAAACTGGAAAAGCTTCCTTCTCTTACTAAAAATCTGATTACTGAGGATTTTTTAGACACTCTTATTGATATCCTTAACCGCGAACCTGAGTTGCTTGAATGTAAAGTCACTGAAGAAAACAAGCAATGGTGGAAAAGCGCAGTGTTTTATCAGATATATCCAAGATCATTTAAAGATTCGAATAATGACGGTATTGGCGATATTAATGGGATAACATCAAAACTTGATTATCTTAAGGATATCGGTATTGATGCCGTCTGGTTATCTCCTATATATGATTCGCCTAATGACGATAACGGATATGATATAAGGGATTATGAAAAAATTATGAAGGAATTCGGCAGCATGGATGATTTTGATATTATGTTGCAAGAAATCCATAAAAGAGATATGAAGCTTATCATGGACCTTGTAATTAACCATACTTCAGATGAGCATTTCTGGTTTCAGGAAGCATTAAAAGGCAAGCAATCAAAATATCATGATTACTATATCTTTAAAGAAGGAAAAGATAACGGGCTTCCGAATAACTGGACTTCCGCATTTAAAGGACCTGCCTGGAATTATTACCCATATCTGAATGAATATGCTCTTCATGTCTTTTCAAAGAAACAGATGGATTTAAACTGGGAAAATGAGCATATGCGCAAAGACATCTACCAGATGATAAACAGATGGCTGGAAAAAGGAGTTGACGGATTCAGACTGGATGTAATTAATCTTATTTCTAAAACTCCAGGTCTTCCTGACGGTGTACAGTCACTATCCGGTCTTGTTGGCGCAGTCGGTTATGAGCATATGATATACGGGCCTAAACTTCATGATTATCTGCGTGAAATGCGTAAGATGACCTTTGATAAGTATAACGCATTCACTGTGGGAGAAGGAGCGGGAATAGGACTGGAATCAGCAAAATACATAACATGCGAATCGAGGAAGGAACTTGACCAGATTTTCAACTTTGACCAGTTAAACAATCCAGGCAAAGGAAGATATGATTCATATAAGTATGATCTTCGGAAGCTTAAACCGCTGCTGATTAAATGGCAGACTGAATTCAAGGATGGTTGCTGGCCGGCTCTTGTTTTTGAGAACCATGATAATCCGAGATTCCTGTCTCGAATAACAAAAGACGAATCAATGAGGGATATCGTCTCAAAACTTGTTATCACACTCATGCTTACATTAAGAGGAACTCCATATTTTTATCAGGGGCAGGAGATAGGCATGATAGATACCTCATTCAGGGATATATCGGATTTTAGGGATGTCGAAGCAATAAATATGTATAACATGTATTTAGACGAAGGTATGTCTGAACAGGACGCCATTAAGAAAATCGCTCCAGGAACAAGGGATCATGCCAGAATACCTATGCAATGGGAAGATACGGCTTATGGAGGATTTTCAAATTCGAAACCATGGATTAGCTGTTCAAACGATTACATGCGGTATAATGTAAAGAACCAGTCGATTAATCCTGAATCCATTCTGAATTATATGAAGACGCTTATAGATATAAGGAAGAAGAATCAGACGCTTGTTTATGGGGATTTCGTTATTGCTTCTGATGATGCGGATATGTTCTGTTTTGAGCGCAGAAGCAAGGAAGCCGCTTTCTATATAGAAATAAATCTGATTGATTCCTGTAAAAAGAGAAGAATCGATATTAACAGAAAAAAATACACGAAATTACTTTCAAATTACAAAGACAGTAATGAGTTATTAAGGCCTTACGAGGCAACAATATATATGATTGGAGATAAAAAATGAAATTTTCTGAAATGCCATACAAACGCGTAACCTATGAGGAAATAGAAATCAAAGCAAAAGAGCTATTGGATAAAATAAATAATGCAGCCGATGTAAAGCAGGCTCTTGATACATTTTATGAGTATAACAGATTTACTGATAAAATCAGTACTGCCATATCCTTGTCCTATATTAAATTCACCTTAAATACAGAAGATGAGTTTTTTGTATCAGAAAAAGAATATTATGATGAAGTCATGCCCAAGATACAGGATGTTGACCTTCAGTTCAGACTTGCTTTGTATAATTCTAAATTTAAAGCGGAATTAAGAAAAGAGATAGGTGATCTGCTGTTTCTTAATATTGAAATTAATATGAAAGCTTTTGATCCTAAAATAATACCCGATATGCAGGAAGAGAATCGTCTTGTAAGCGATTATGATAAACTGCTTGCAAGCGCACAGATTGAATTTGACGGTAAAACTCTGAATTTGTCTCAATTGGGCAAATATAAACAGAATACTGACAGAGATGTAAGGAAAGCCGCATATGAAGCTGAAGCAGGTTTTTATTTAAAAAACAGTGATAAGCTTGATAACCTCTATGACGGACTTGTTAAAATCAGAACAAAAATGGCAAAAAAACTAGGCTATGAAAATTTCGTGGAGTTAGGATATTACCGTATGATGAGAAACAGTTATACCAAGCAGGATGTCCAGAAATTCCGTGATTATGTGAAAAAATACATAGTACCAATAGCAAGTGACCTTAAAGAAGAGCAGAGACAGAGAATTAATGTTGAAAAGTTCATGCTTTATGATGATCCATTAGAATTTATGTCAGGAAATGCAGTACCAAAAGGGGATCCTGAGCATATTTTCTCTCAAGGAAAGAAAATGTATTCCGAACTGAGTCCCGAAACAGATGAGTTTATGAATTTTATGCTGAATAATGAATTGTTTGATGTAATCAGCAGGAAGGGAAAAGCAGTTGGAGGATATTCAACCAGTCTGCCAGATTTTAAATCGCCATTTGTATTTGCAAACTTTAATGGCACATCAGGTGATATTGATGTTCTTACTCATGAAGCAGGTCATGCTTTTGCATCTTATCTTGCAAAAGATTTCGAGATAACTGATTACAGATCTCCAACATTAGAATCCTGTGAAATACATTCCATGTCAATGGAATTCTTTACATGGCCATGGATGCAGCTGTTCTTTGAAGAACAGTCTGATAAATATAAATACGCGCATCTGAGTGGAGCATTGACATTTATACCATATGGAACAATAGTAGACTACTTCCAACATATCATATATGAAAATCCTGATCTCACACCTGATGAAAGGAAGGATGTCTGGAAGAAACTGCAGGCAGAATTTATGCCTTATCTGAATACTGATGGGATGTCTTTCTTTGAAGATGGAAGATACTGGCAAAGACAGCATCATATATATTCCAGCCCTTTCTATTACATCGATTACTGCCTTGCTCAGACAGTAGCGCTAGAGTACTGGGCTGAATCACAGCAGGATTACAAGAAAGCATGGGAAAAATATATAACCATGACATCCAGGGGAGGAAAGGACACATTCAAGGGATTGGTCAGTTCAGTAGGACTTGACAGCCCATTTGAAGAAGGAGCATTAAAGAAAGTCGCTTCAATAGCAAGACAGTGGTTGAAATCTTTTGATAAGGACAAACTTTTATAGAACGGCCTAGTATAAATTTCCTCTATGGAAATTTAAAATATTTCCGTAATAAATAAAAAAAACTTGCATAATATATTTACAAGTGGTAAAATTGGCGCAAATAAAAGATTGTGCTGTAATGATGGGAAAAAAGTAAGTGAAAACTACAGAGAGAAAGAGCAAGGCTGAGATCCTTTCGAAAAACACTGAAAAACCGCTCCCTGAACAGAACCGTTAGATCACTATACGATCGCTTGAGATGGCCTTTAGGCTAACCAGGGTGGAACCGCGGAAGAATATACTGCCCCTGAATGATAAATTCAGGGCAGTTTTTTTAAATTTAAGGGACATATGAGGAGGTAATTAGAATGATAAAAATTAAACTACCGGACGGGTCAATAAAAGAATTTGATAAAGTTGTAACAGCATTGGAAGTCGCTTCAGATATATCTAAAGGATTAGCAAAAGTAGTTGTTGCAGCTAAGGTAAACGGGATTGTTAAGAGTCTATCAGACCCTATTTCTGAGGATGCAGATCTTCTGCTCTTGAAATTTGAGGATGAAGAAGCACAGCATGTATATCGTCATACATCAAGCCATATAATGGCTCATGCAGTTACTCAGCTGTTTCCAGGAACGAAGCTTGCTATAGGCCCTGCTATTAGTAATGGATTTTATTATGATTTTGATACTGACCACATATTTACAGACGAAGATTTTTTAATGATTGAGAAAAAGATGGATGAAATCATTAAATCTGATTATCCTATTGAGAGATTTGTTCTTTCAAAAAAAGAGGCATTAGAATATGTTAAGAACAATCCATATAAATATGAGCTGGTAAGCGAACTTGATGAAAATGAAGAAATTTCATTCTACAGGCAGAATGATTTTGTTGATTTATGTGCAGGACCTCATCTTCCATCAACCGGCAGAGTTAAGGTTGTCAAGATATTGTCAGTTGCCGGTGCATACTGGCGTGGAGATGAAAAAAACAAAATGCTTCAAAGGCTTTATGCGACATCGTTTCCTTCACAAACTTTACTTGACGAGTATATTTATAAAATTGAAGAAGCTAAAAAGAGAGATCATAGGAAGCTTGGCAAGGAACTTGATTTATATGATATTTTTGATGAAGGCCCTGGTTTCCCTTTCTTCTTTCCTAAAGGAATGGAAATCAGAAATCAGCTTATAGATTACTGGAGAAAAGAACATAAAAGAGCTGGATATGGTGAAATCACGACACCTATAATCCTTAATGAAGATTTATGGCACAGGTCAGGCCATTGGGATCATTACAAGAATAATATGTATTTTACAACAATAGATGAGGGTAATTATGCGATAAAACCGATGAACTGTCCTGGCGGCATGCTTGCTTTCAAACGTCGTATGTATTCATATAGAGATTTACCGCTAAGGATAGCAGAATTGGGTCTGGTACATCGTCATGAGCTTTCAGGAGCATTACACGGCCTTATGAGGGTCAGATGTTTTACACAAGATGATGCGCATATATTTATGACAGAAGAACAGATGAAACAGGAGATAGTAGGTGTTATCAATCTCATGAAAAAAATATATAGTCTGTTTAATTTTGAATATAAAGTAGAACTTTCAACAAAACCGGACAACTCGATGGGAACAAAGGAACAGTGGGATATTGCAGAAAAAGCATTACAAGACGCTTTGGATTCTTTAAACATGAAGTATGAATTAAATCCAGGAGACGGAGCGTTCTACGGTCCGAAAATCGATTTCCATATCCAAGATTCAATAGGCCGCACATGGCAGTGTGGTACAATACAGTTGGACTTCCAAATGCCAGAGAGATTTGATTTGACGTATATGGGAGCAGACGGCAACAAGCACAGGCCTGTAATGCTTCATAGAGCTTTATTCGGATCTATAGAAAGATTTATAGCAATCCTGACAGAGCATTATGCAGGAGCATTCCCAGTATGGCTTTCACCAGTCCAGGTTAAAATTCTTCCTTTAACAGATAGACAGGCAGAATATGCAAAAAAGATAAAAGACATACTGGTATCACATGACATTAGAGTTGAATGTGATTTCCGGTCGGAAAAAATAGGGTATAAAATAAGAGAAGCACAGTTGGAAAAAATACCATATATGATTGTAGTCGGTGATAAAGAAATGGAAAACAATCAGGTATCAGTCAGAGTGAGGAAAATAGGAGATATAGGTACGATGTTTCTTGAAGAATTCCAAAACAGGGTAATTAAAGAAATAAACAGTAAAGTGTAGGTAGAATATGACTATAATCGATAAATGGAATGAAAAATTAGAATCAAAAGATGCTGCAGAATTTTACAATAAGTATCTTGAAACAGAAACTTCAGCTTATAAAATCATTCTTTCAGAAAAGAATCCATACCTTAAAGGAATAGTGAAGGAATTATCTGAAAGGTTTAGTATGGAAGACTGGGTATTTGCAGGATTCATGGATGGAATTAATACATCGTTAAAAGAAAAAACAGATATTGCTTCACTAAGTATCGATACTGAATTGGATTGTGAAGTTGATTTCAATAAGCTATATTACAACATGCTGAACGCAAAAGCACAGTGGCTTTATACTTTAGATGAATGGGATAACATATTGACAATGGAACAAAGGGCTGAGATTAAGAAGCAGTTTACTATAGATCATACTGCAGTACGTAATAAAGTGGGAAGGAATGACCCTTGTATATGCGGAAGTGGTAAGAAATACAAAAAATGTTGCGGACAATAGAAGATAAAAAGCAGAAATACTGGTTTAAGCTGGACAATGCAGCAAAGATATATCCTGCTGCTAACACGCGACGATGGTCAGGAATGTTCAGATTAAGTGTAACCTTAAAGGAAAAAGTTGATTCATTTATCCTTCAGGAGGCTCTTGCAGTAACAATTAAAAGATTCCCAAGTTTTAACATTAGAATGAGAAAGGGACTTTTTTGGTATTATTTTGAAACTAATGCAAAAAAAAGGCCTATTGTTAAACCTGATATAAACAACCCATGCGCTCCTATAAAATGGCAAGATAATAATGGTTTTCTGCTTAGAGTATTTTATTATGATAAAAGGATAGCGATAGACTATTTTCATTCACTGACTGACGGAACGGGTGCGATGGTATTTTTAAAAACATTGACTGCACAGTACTTGCATCTTAAAGGGTATGAAATACCTGCAAAAGATGGCGTTTTGGATGTTAATGAGCAACCAGATAGCGAGGAAATAGAAGATTCCTTTGGAAGATATGCAAACTCAAAACAAAGAGGAAGGGCATCGGAACCTAAAGCATACCATATGAAAAGTACCAAACTTGATGATAAGGATATATCCATTATCGCTGGTATAACTTCTCTTGATAAAATAAAACAGCTTGCGAAAAAAAATAATTCAACAATAACAGAATATTTAGCGGCTTTATTGTTGTATTCTTTTTATAAGCAAAAAGAAAAAGAAGGACTGTATGTCAAGCCTACCCGGATAGCGGTATCAATTCCCGTGAATTTAAGGAATTATTTTAAGAGTAATACAAAAAGGAATTTTTCCCTGTTTTTAAACCCAGGTATTGATACTATTCTTGGAGAATTCACATTTGAAGAAATATTAAAACAGATTCAGTATTTTATGAAAGCAAATTTGAATCAGAAAACACTTAATGCAATGATGACACAGAATGTTATTACTGAAAGGAATATCCTTATCAGAATTGCTCCTTTATTTATAAAGAATTTCTTAATGTCGATTGCTCATTCTACTATAGGTTATAGACCTATTTCAACATTGCTTTCAAATGTCGGAAGCGTGACATTGCCATGTGAAATGCAGGAACATATAGATAGATTTGAATTTATATTAGGTGCAGCCAAAATACATACTCCTTATCTGGCTGTAGTAAGCTATAATGATACGCTTGTATTAAATTTTACTAGCAAAATAAAGGAAACAGATATTGAAAGATATTTTTTTACATATTTGATAAAGAAGGGTATTCCCGTTAAAATAGAAAGTAATAGAGAGTAGGTGAAATTATGCCATATTGCGTAAAATGTGGTGTTGAACTGGATAAAAGCGCAAAGAAGTGCGTACTGTGCAATACTGAAATAATGATTGAGCAACAGGAGGGAATTCCTCCTTACCCAAAGGAAAAAGCAGAAGATACGCAGATGAATACAGCATATTTTGCTATACTACTGTCAATAATTTTAACAATACCTAATGTCGCTTGTCTTGTTATCAATCTCATATATTCACCTGGAATATATTGGATGTATTATGTTTTCGGTGGAAGCCTGGTTTTATGGATGATTTTCATATTCCCAATGACAATGAAAAAGAAGAAACCTTTGCTTCATGTATTCTTAATATTTATATCTGCTACTCTTTATCTTTTACTTATCGCACTCGCATTATCAGGGATGCGATGGTTTCTGACTATTGCGTTACCATTATGCATAACGATTATGATGTTGTTATTTATTATTATTTTTATTGTTAACAAAAAAAAGCCTGGTAAACTAAAAACGACATCCATATCGTTAATAGGAGTTATTATATTATGTTTTGTTATTGAAGGTACTGTTGATTATTTTGTTAACTCTATAATTAGCCTTTCATGGTCATATATAGTTGCCGCCTCTATTGTACCTGTTATATTAGCCCTTATCTTGCTCTCTGGAAACAAGAAACTGCAAAATGAACTTATAAAGAAATTACATATTTAATTTTAATGTTGATATATGTGATGTTAATTGATTATACTGATATAGGTATATCCAATTAACATTATTATGTTAGGATATACATATCATATATTTAACGGAGGTTGCAATGTATAACGGATTAGGAAGCGATTTGTCAAGCCTGACTAGACTGTCAGATGCAAAATCAAGGTCGATAAGCGCGGAAAATTTTAAAGGTGAAAAAGGTAAAGGCGGTATGGCTGTTGAAGGTACTGGTGCGAATGCCGCATCAGACTTAGGAGGTTTGACCTGGAAAGTATCGCCATCAATAGTATTACAGCCTGGTGACCTTTTTGAGATTGCAGATATTGAAGGACCAGGAGCTATAAAACATATTTGGATAACAAGCGGTGGTTCAGGACGTGACACGATTATCAGATTTTACTGGGACGGATGTGAAGATCCTTCTGTTGAGTGTCCGATCGGGGATTTTTTCGCTAACGCATACCTGCCAATGCACATACCTGTAAATTCACTTCCGATATGCAATAACAGCGTTAGAGGATTCAATTGTTATTGGGAAATGCCTTTTAGAAAACACTGCCGTATAACACTGGAAAACATAGGGCCGAAGAGAACATATCATTATTATCAGATAGATTACGCTCTAACAAACATACCTGATGACTGTGCATATTTCTTTGCACAATTCAGAAGAGAAAATCCTTTGAAATACAAAAAAGATTATACAATAATAGATAACATTAAAGGTAAAGGCCATTATGTTGGCACCTATATGGCATGGGGTGCAAATAATAACGGATGGTGGGGAGAAGGCGAAATTAAATTTTTTATGGACAACGATGATAAATTCCCTACAATATGCGGTACTGGTACTGAAGACTATTTCTGCGGAGCATACTGTTTTATGGAGAACGACAAGTATCAGGAATACTCCACTCCATATACCGGTTTCTATCCTGTGAGGTATGAAAAAGAAATACTTGGGCAACAGAGATTTTCTATGTATAGGTGGCATATTACCGATCCTATAAGATTTGAAGAAGGTTTAAGGGTCACTATGCAGGCTCTTGGATGGAGAAGCAATGGCAAATATCTTGCTCTTCAAGATGATGTTTCCTCTGTAGCTTTCTGGTATCAGACCATGCCTTTCAATAAATTCCCGAAACTGCCAGATTATGAATTGTTAGAAATTATTTAACTATGGTAAGAAGCTGCTGTTATGATACAAAAATAGGCCATATAATGATTACTGAAGATAATGAAGGCATATGCGATATTTCTTTATGCGACTGTAATGTCTGTGACCATTCATCAAATACAGTTTTTACAGATGAAGCATACAAACAATTGATTGAATATCTAGATGGTATACGCAAAACCTTTGATATTAAACTTTCACTCAAGGGTACGGAATTCCAAAAAGCAGTGTGGAACCAGTTATGTGATATCCCATATGGGGAAACCAGAAGTTATAGCGATATAGCAATTGCAATAGACAATCCAAAAGCAAGTCGTGCAGTAGGTATGGCATGTAACAAAAATCCTGTAATGATAGTAGTACCCTGTCACAGGGTAATAGGTAAAAACAAGTCACTGACCGGATATGCGCTGGGTATTGATATTAAGAAGCAGCTTCTTGATTTGGAAAAAGAATAGATGTTTAACAATCCTGAAAATAAAAACGGAATCATTTGATTCCGTTTTTTGGTGCGGTCATCGGGACTTGAACCCGAATGGTCTCCCATGCGCCCCTCAAACGCACGCGTCTGCCAGTTTCGCCATGACCGCTCACTTAAAAAATTATAACTATATACATATTGTTTGTCAACGGGAAAATGATTTTTTATATAAGGGCTGTTTAGCTACATTATATGCCATACTTGATTAATATGGTGAATATGTATAAAATATATCAATGCAAAAGGAGTCATCTGATGAGTAGTAACAAAAAGATTAATTATGAAGAACAGAAACCAAAAGAGTCAAAATTTATGAAATTTATGGATATACTGAAAATTAGATTTTGGAACATTGCAAAATATAATTTAATATGTGTCGGCATATACACGATTTTAATTGTATTCTATGCATTCTTTGTTTCTCAGATTTTTTTCCCGATCGATGTGTCTGATTATCAGCAAGGATATTCCAATTTCGGTGAGCTTCTGGCTCTTCTAGTTTATAGGATACCATATACATTAATTTTCTTTACAGTACCGATAGCGGTTTTCGGACCAGCTGCTTCAGCTCTTGCAGTGGTTTTTAGGAGTTATGTCAGAAGAGATGACAGTTTTGCTTCGGATTTTACTGATGGTTTTAAGAAATTCTTTTGGAAATCACTTGCAGTTTCAACAATTTCTACTGTTATTACTATATGTCTAGGTATTGCATTCAGATTTTATCAACTAAATTTACAAGCAGGTTTCTGGAAGACGGCTCTGCTGCTTATTATAGCGGGATTTTCAGTGTTGTTTGTAATGATGCACATGTATATATATCAGATTCTAGTTGAGTATAATTTGTCCATCTGGAAGCTTTACAGGTATTCTTATGTGTTTGCTATATTAAGATTTTTTCCTAATTTATTAATTGTAACTGGAATCTTTGCGCTGACTATACTTCCATTCATGGTGCATATACTTTTTGGAGCAGCAGTATTAATTGCTGTGCTTTTCGGTTTGTCTTCATATATTATTAACTTTTTCACATGGCCGGCATTGGAAAAGCATTTAGACCCTATAATGAAGGAACAGAAAATAAATAAGGTTAAGTTGTACTAATCAGAAATCATTTGTATTTAATTAATACAGTTGTTATAACAGAACATAAAAAAAGCAGGTTATTATCCTGCTTATTTTAAAGTAATAATAATAAATTTATATCATATCATCCATGCTGTACATTCCAGCAGGCTTATCCTTTATGAAGCTGGCTGCTCTTAATGCACCTTGTGCGAATACATCTTTTGAGAAAGCGCCATGGCTTATGGTAATAGTTTCATCAAGGCCAGCAAAAATTACGTCGTGCTGTCCGACAATATTGCCTCCTCTTATAGCATGGATTCCAATTTCGTTTTTATTTCTTTTTTCTCTTTTAGTGTGACGTTCATAAATGTACTCCATTTGATTATGCAAACTTATATTTATTTCATCTGCAATTTTCAAAGCGGTTCCACTTGGAGCGTCAATTTTTTGGTTGTGGTGTTTTTCTATTATCTCAATATCAAAATCATCTTTCAAAAAAATTGCTGCCTGTTTGCATAACTTTATTAAAAGATTCACTCCTAAACTCATATTTGCAGAACGAAAGACAGGTACATATTTTGCCAGTTCATCTAAAACTTCATTACCTTGCTTGTCAAGTCCTGTTGTGCAATATACTAAAGGCTTCAAGTTACTCTTGCAGTAGGATACAGTTTGAATTACTCCGGAAGGATGTGAAAAATCAATCACTGCATCGACTTCCAAATTGGATGGGATATCTTCAGCTTTTGTATAAACAGGGAAGGGAAGCCCTTCTTTTTTTGATATGTCCAATCCGCATATTATTTTGACATCATCTTTTTCTGAACAAATCCTGTTTATAGTATTTCCCATCTTACCATTACAGCCTACAAGCAGTATATTCATTTTATTACTCCTAAACTGACCATTTCGTCTTTTAGCATTCCAGCACTCTTTTCTTCCATCTCCACCAGTGGAAGCCTGAGCATACCTGAATCCATATTCATAAGCTGCATAGCTTTTTTAACTGGTATCGGGCTGGTCTCAATAAACAGCAGTCTTGTCAGATTTTTAGTTTTGTAAAATAACTTACGACTTTCTTCAATCCTGTTTTCAAAAAATAACCTGTTCATTTTTACGACATGGGCTGGTACTACATTAGACAAGACTGATACAACACCCATAGCACCGAGTGAAAGCGCAGGAAGGTTTATGCTGTCATCTCCGCTGTATACGGTAAAACCTTCTGGAGCGGTATCGATAATATCTGCTATCTGATTCAAGTTACATTCCTTAACTCCGATAATATTACAGCATTTTGCAAGAGTGACCATTACATCAGGATCAATATTCATACCGACTCTTGATGGAACATTATACATTATTAAAGGAATGGGAACACAAGAGGATATAGTCTTAAAATGTTCTATTAATCCTTTTTTTGATGTTTTGTTATAATAAGGCGCAGTAACTAATATCGCATCAGCTCCAGCCTTATAAGCATCTTTTGATAAATGCACACTATGCATAGTGTCATTACATCCTGTTCCAGCGATTAGTGGTACCTTTTTGTTTACTTTCTTTACAGCAAAAGAAATAGTGTCAAATCTTTCCTGTTCAGTCATTGTCGAAGCTTCACCAGTTGTACCGCATATAACTAAAGCTTCAATTCCTGAATTAAGCTGATAATCAAGTTGAAGGCTAAAATTATCAAAATCAATTCCTTCTTTGGTAAATGGTGTTATAACAGCTGTAGCAGCGCCTTTAAATAACATTTTATTTCTCCCAAATCTTTATTAATTCCTCGGCTATCTGTATAGCATTTGTTGCAGCTCCTTTTCTTACATTGTCAGCTACAACCCAAATATTCAAACCTGATTCCACTGACTCATCTCTTCTTATCCTGCCGACATAAGTAGAGTCTGTATCAGCAGCTTCAGCAGCAAGAGGATACTTTGCATTATTGACATCATCAATTACTTCAACTCCAGGGGAATTTTTCAATATAGTAAAAACATCAGTTAGATTAAATGGTTTCTCAAACTCTATATTAATTGCCTCACTATGGCTTTTCATGACAGGTACCCTGACGCATGTAGCAGTAATTTTTAGATCTGGTTCATGAAACATTTTCCTTGTCTCATTAACCATCTTCATTTCTTCTTTTGTATACCCATTATCTAAAAATACATCAATATGAGGTATGCAGTTATTTGCTATCTGGTGAGGAAATTTTTTCGCAGGAAGGCCTTTTAATGAATTCTCCAATTCATCACATCCGCTTTTTCCAGCTCCTGATACTGACTGAAAAGTGGTAAAAACAATTCTTTTTGCTTTATATGCATCATGCAGAGGTTTAATCGCAACAAGAGCTTGTATTGTAGAGCAGTTTGGATTTGCTATTATTCCCTGGTGATTCTTAATATCTTCTTTATTTACTTCAGGCACAATTAAAGGAACTGAAGGATCCATTCTCCATGCGTTACTGTTATCTATGACAACAACCCCTTTTTGTTTAGCGATAGGAGCATATATCCTGCTTATATCACCGCCAGCCGAAAACAGCGCGATATCTATCTTCTTGTCAAATGACTGCTCAGTTAGCTCTTCGACTGGATATTCTTTACCTTTAAAAGTTATTGCGCTTCCAGCTGATCTTGCTGAAGCGAAGAAGTAGATATTGTTTAATGGAAGGTTTCTTTCTTCAAGAACCTTTATAAAGGTTCTTCCAACCATGCCTGTAGCACCTACTATTGCTAAGTCGTACTTTTTCATTTTTATCACCAACCTATTGTAATATTATATCAAAAAAAGGCTGCATGTGCGAGCCTTTACTTAGACCTTCTAAGTGACAGCTCTCCACCGTTTATTTTGCGGTGACAGTTAATCCGCTATTTGCAAATCAACCAGATAAATGCATAAAAGGCTGCATTTTCTTCGGCAGTAATCCCTTTCACCATTTCTCATCCTGCCTAATCAGTCAAAATGGATACTATTGACTCCCGCGCCTCTATCAATATTATTGGAAGTATAACAAGCATCTTTAATAATGTAAAGTAAAATTTTATTTTTTAAGTAATAATTCCGATATTTCCGCATTAATTCACAAATCTATATGATATAATCGTAAATATAGCGGAGGGCAAAATGGGATTTGAAATTATCTTAGCAGTTGTAATAATTTTTATTATCATATTTTCTGTTTTATCTTACATAGCAGGCTTGTTTATGTTCAATGTAACTATGCTGCCAAAATCACCTAAGAATATTTTTCGGAAAAAGGATAAGGATATGACAGAACAGATGAAAGCATTTCATGAATCCTCAAAAAAATGGGTTGATGAAAATACTGCATCCATATGGAGCCTTACTACATATGATAATCTACTTTTGAAAGCTAGATACATAAAAGGGGAGAATACTGATAAGTGGGTGATACTGGTTCATGGGTATACAGCTGTAGGATGGCATATGGCTGAGTTTGCGAAAGCATACAAAAAAATGGGGTACAACATACTTATACCTGACTTAAGAGGACATGGTGAAAGCCAAGGTTTGTATGTTACCATGGGCTATTATGACAGTGTTGATATAATTGAATGGATTTATGAAATTATTAAAGATAATATTAAAGCAAAAATTGTTTTACATGGCATATCAATGGGAGCGGCAACAGTAATGCTTGTTACAGGCGAGGACTTGACCGAACATGTAAAATGCGTTATTGAAGATTGCGGTTATACTTGCGTATGGGAAATTTTCCGTTACAACATGAGAAGAATGTTCAAGCTGCCAGCCTTTCCTATATTATATGCTGCAAATATCATATCCTCAGCAAAGATAAAGATGGATTTTAAAGAGGTAAGCCCAATTAAAGCAGTGAAAAAATCCAATACCCCGACCTTATTCATACACGGGGACGCTGACGAGCTTGTTCCATTCTATATGCTTGACAAACTTTATGAAAGTGCTGCCTGTGAGAAGGAAAAGCTTGTTATTAAGGGAGCAGCACATGGTGAGTCTTCCATGAAAGAACCGGACACTTATTATGAAAAAGTATCCGGGTTTATTGCAAAATATTTGAACTGACAAGTTGTTTATCTAATAGCTAGTCTCTAAATGGATTTTCTGTCGGATAAAGTATACCTGCAGGTCTGTTGTAACTTATATCTTCAATATTCAGCATATGCATTGCATCAAACAGTATAGAACTCACATCATCAAAGGATACTCCTGCATGGTGAGGGAATTGTTTTTCAATCAAAATATGACGATAGAAGCGAGCCATTTCGGGTATTGCGATTACTCCTATACTACCAAAAGAATTCGGATCTACATCCAATACCTCGCCTTTAGCTATATAGCTTCTTAATTTTGCGTCTGCTGTGGACTGCAACCTGAAAAGTGTAGCATTACCTGGTTTTAAAACTCCATCGAGAGTTCCTCTGCTTACATCAGGTTCTTTATCTGGTTCAATTAAACGCTTCATTATTTTCTGATAATCTAAAGTTCCACATCCTGATTTCAAGTTACACATTGAAGTATTACCACAATGGAATCCCATGAAAATATCCTGATTAGTATAAGGATATCTGGATTTTACATGCTTTTCAAATATTGCTCTTGGCACTGTATTGTTTATATCCAGTAAAGTAGGTATGGACTCTGACGCAAGATAAAGGATATATTCAGATAAAGCACCATATATATCCGTCTCACAAGCGACTGGATAACCCATAGCGGCCATTCTTGAGTTAACATAACAGGGTACGAATTTAAACATTGTCTGGAATGCAGGCCAGCATTTATCAGCAAAAGCAGCATACTTAGAGGCCTCCAGATTGTTATCTTTCCAGTCAAGTAATGTTAGTTCGAATTGTGCTAGTTTTTGCATAACTTCAGGATGATTATTACGTCCGCAAAGTTCATCATTCATGCTTTTTATTACTGAAGGTATACGTTTGTCATTTTCATGTTTTCTGTATGCTTCAAAAAGATCCAACTCAGAGTTTTCCTGAATTTCCACTCCAAGATCAAATAATGGCTTAATAGGCGCATTACATGCTAAAAAGTTGTATGGTCTTGGTCCGAAAGAGAAAATTTTCAGATTTTTAATACCTATCATTATTCTAGCTATAATTTCAAAACGTGCAATCATCAAGGCTACTTCTTCGGGATAACCAACAGGATACTCAGGAATGTATGATTTTACATTTCTTAATCCAAGATTATATGATGCATTCAGCATACCGCAAAAAGCATCACCTCTGTTGTCATTAAGTGCGTCAGTATCGTTTTCTTCTGCAGCAGCACAAAACATAGTCAGTTTTTTGAATTTTTGAGCCAGCATGGTTTCTGGTCCTTCAGGTCCAAAATTCCCTAAATACACAACCAAGGCATCAACTCCGTTTTTTTGTATATCATCGAGAGCCTTGGATGCATCATTTTCGTTTTCCACTATGACAGGACATTCATATATATCCTTATTGAGTTTTTTATATTCTTCTACTACCTTTAGTCTTCTGCTTTTCGATAAAGGTGCAGGGAAGCAGTCACGGCTTACTGCTACTATACCTAGTTTTACATTCGGCGCGTTATTCATAATTACCTCCATTTATTCTTATTATTAATTAATTCTATATAAAAAACTACTTCAACGCAATCATATTATGTTTGTATCTAATGATATGTGTTATAATTTTTGCTATAACTGGTTTTATAATAGGAGGAAATATGGAACTTTCAGTTCAAAAAATGCATGACTTCTATAACTTAAAAAAAGATGCTCCGATTTATCAAAGAGAATTCGGCTGGTATGTTATGGATAAATGGAAAGCACAAGGATGGGTCAATGATAATACAGATCTTGATGAGTTATTTGGATTTGATAAAGCTGCTAAACACTATTTAGGGCAGTGCGGGTGGTGTGAAGCACCTTTACTTCCTCTTTTTGAAAAAAAAATACTTAAGGTTACTGATGAATATGAAATAGAGCAGGATAATGCCGGAAGACAGGTTCTGTATTTTAAAGGTAAAAGAAATGGATTTATGCCTTCTTATTTAGATCATCCGGTGAAAGACATGAAAACACTAGAAGAGAATATATCATGGAGAATGGATCCGAATGATCCTAAAAGATTTGAGAATCTTGACTTAAGGATGAATAAGGCTATTGAATATGAAAACAGAAATTTTATAATCTGTGCAAATATTGCGGGAGGATATATGTACCTCAGATCATTAATAGGGCCTGAGGATTTGCTTTACAAATTTTATGACGATCCAGAACTAGTACATAAATGTATGGAAATATGGTTTTCAGTTATGGATAAGATGTGCGAGACACACCAAAAATACGTAACTTTCGATGAAGTCTGGTTTGGAGAAGATATATGCTATAATCATGGTTCTTTGATATCTCCTGATATGATAAAAGAATTTCTTTTCCCGTATTATCAGCAGCTTTTTGCTAATATCAGAAAAAGACAGATAGATAAAAACAGAAAACTTCATTTCCAGCTTGACACAGACGGATATTCAATATCAGTTATAGACTTATACAAATCCATAGGTATGGATTATATGTCTCCATTTGAGGTTGCATCTGGATGCGATGTCGTTGAAGTTAGAAAGAAATATCCTGACCTTTTAATTTCAGGGGGAATTGATAAAAGAATATTAGCATCAGGAAAGGATGCAATAGATAAGGAAATTGACAGGATAATGCCCTTTATGAAAAGGCACGGAGGGTATCTGCCAACATGTGACCACGGAGTACCTGAAGAAGTAGAATTTGAAGATTATCTGCATTATCGCAAAAGGATGCTGGAATACTAATATTTAATATATAGAAATATTGTAATAAACTGTTTTGTTTTATATAATGGGTAAAATTAATCGGAGGGAAATCATTGGAAGGTATACTGGAAATATTTGCTAGCAATGTGTATAACGACAAAGTAATGAAAGACGAACTGCCTGCATATGTATATGAGTCTCTAAAAAAGACTATTGAGCAGGGAGGACCTCTTGAAGATGGTATAGCTGATATTGTAGCGTCAAGCATGAAAGATTGGGCAATAAAAAAAGGCGCAACACATTATACACACTGGTTCCAGCCAATGACAGGTATGACAGCAGAAAAACATGATTCATTCCTTATGATACGTAATAACACTCCGGTGTTAGAGTTAAGAGGCAAGGAACTCATTAAAGGCGAACCAGATGCATCCAGTTTTCCTTCAGGAGGATTAAGGGCTACTTTTGAGGCAAGAGGATACACTACATGGGATGCGACTTCGTATGCTTTTATCAAGGACAAGACACTGTGCATACCTACAGCGTTTTGCTCATTCGGTGGAGAACCTCTTGATAATAAAACCCCTCTTTTACGGTCCATGGATGCTCTTAACAGACAAGCTTTAAGAATAGTCAGATTATTTGGCAATAGAACAGCATCACGAGTCACGCCTGTCGCAGGTTGCGAACAGGAATACTTTTTAATTGATAAAAAGCAATATGACAGGAGAAAAGATCTAATTATATGCGGACGCACATTATTCGGAGCCAAATCACCAAAAGGCCAGGAATTGAATGACCATTACTTCGGAAATATTCGCGAGAGAGTACAAAATTTTATGAGGGAGCTGGATGTAGAATTATGGAAACTTGGTATAACTGCTAAAACTGAACATAATGAAGCTGCTCCTGCACAACATGAAATTGCTCCAATTTATACAACTGTAAATATTGCAGCTGATCATAATCAGCTTATTATGGAAATGTTGAAGAAGGTTGCAGAACATCATGGACTTGCATGTCTTCTACATGAAAAACCATTCGAAAATATTAACGGATCTGGGAAACATAACAATTGGTCAATAGCTACAAATGAAGGCGATATGTTATTAAAACCTGGAAAGAATCCCTCATCGAATAAAAGGTTCTTATTGATTTTAGCAGCTGTTTTACGAGCGGTCGATGAATATGCTGGACTGTTAAGACAGAGTATAGCTACAGCGGGAAATGATCATAGGCTAGGTTCTCATGAAGCGCCTCCAGGAATAATATCTGTTTATCTTGGGGCGGAACTTACAGAAATACTTGAAGATATGGAAAATGGAAGAACTGCTCATGATAAAACTAGGGAAAAATTCCATATGAGCGAGACATTACCAGTTCTTTTCAAAGATACCTGTGATAGAAACAGAACATCACCCTTCGCTTTTACAGGTAATAAATTTGAATTCCGTATGCCCGGTTCCTCATGTTCAGTATCTGATGCGAATACAGTAATTAATACTATAGTAGCGGATTCCTTCAAGTATTTTGCTGATATACTTGAAAAAACTGATGATTTTGATAAAAAAGTAGATGAACTTATAAGAGATACGGTTGCTAAGCATAGAAGAATAATTTTCAACGGTAATAATTATTCAAATGAATGGGTAGAAGAAGCAAAAAGAAGAGGATTGCCTGTCCTCAGTTCAGCACCTGAAGCTGTTGACTGCCTTATAGAAGAAAAAAATATCAAATTATTTGAAAGATTTGGTATTTTCTCAAAAACAGATATTATTTCGAGGCATGAGATAAAACTCGAAAACTATTGCAAAATTATATCTATTGAATCAAAAACGATGATAGAGATTGCAAAAAGAGAAATCTTGCCTTCTTCAATGAATTACGCAAGTAATATATACAGTTCAGTAGCAATAAAGAAAGAGATAGGATTGGATATATCATGTGAAATGAAACAAGCTTCATATATTTCTGATAATATAGCCAACTTATCTAAATGTATTGCAAAACTTGAAGATTTAACAGAAAATGCAGAAAACGCATATGATTTCAAGGATAAAGTAGTTCCTGCGATGAAGGAACTAAGATTTTATGCAGATACTTTGGAATGCATCGTATCAAAAAATTACTGGCCTATGCCTACTTATTCAGACATGCTGTACAGTGTATAGCTGTGTTCTACATTGATTATTCTCAAAAAAAACGTAAAGACTTTCAAAACTAAAGAAGCATTACTTTTGCTTTTTCACATGTCTCAATAGTGTCTTGATCCCAGATTGAAACCTGTACTTCACCTATATGTGCTTTCTTTAGTAATAGCATGCAAAGCCGTGACTGTCCAATACCTCCACCAATTGATAGGGGAAGTTTGTTATTTAGAAGCATTTTATGAAACATAAGTTTACTTCTGTCCTCACAGCCTGATAATTTCAGTTGTTTTGCGAGAGATTCACTATCTACTCTGATACCCATAGAGGAAATTTCTAGTGCTGAATCTAATACTTCGTTGTACATTAGTATGTCACCATTTAAGTCCCAGTCATCATAATCAGGAGCTCTTCCGTCATGTTTTTGACCAGATTTTAATATTTTGCCTATTTGCATAATAAATGCAGTCTTGTGTTCTTTGACAAATACATCTTCTCTTTGTTTGGATGTCAGATCAGGATACATGTCCTCAAGCTCCTGTGATGTAATAAAAGCGACTTTACGGTTGATTTTTGCATCTAATGCTGGAAAAATATCCTGCATCATTTCATATGTATCACATATAGCACATACTATATCATTAACTATCTGTTTTAAAAAAGCCAGTGTCCTTTCATCTTTTGTGATAACTCTTTCCCAGTCCCATTGGTCGACATAAATCGAGTGTATATTATCCATATCCTCATCGCGTCTTATTGCATTCATATCAGTATATAGACCTTCTCCAGCAGGGAAATCATATTTATGTAATGCAAGTCTTTTCCACTTTGCTAATGAGTGCACTATTTCTGCTTCAATACATCCTTCTTTTGTCTCAAAATGCACAGGACGCTCTATACCATTAAGATTATCATTAAGACCGGATTCAGAATTTACAAACAATGGAGCAGATACTCTTTTAAGATTTAGAGCTCTGCAGAGATTTTCTTCAAAAATTTTCTTTAATGTCCCGATTGCCATCTGAGTCTCGTATAGATTCAGTTTTGACTGGTATCCTTTTGGTATATATGTAAAACTCATTTTTTACCGCCTTGAAATTTTCTTACAAGTCTACCACACAGCTTAGTATGTGTCAATTCTGACATTTTTAACATGTTTGCATAGCAATTTCTAATATGGTAAAATAACGATGATATTCGGAGGATAACATGACACAAAAGAGGAAAACATCTGTTACTCGCAAACAAACAGAAAAAGATATAACCCATTCACAAAACAGTGTATTAGCAAAAGAAATACTAGGTATTGTAATAATCGCTTTAGGGCTTTTGGCTTTTGTCTGCGTATTCTTCACTAGCAAGTCAGGAACATTTGGAAAACCTTTTAAGGAAATAACTGCAGGATTATTCGGGTGGACTCATTACCTTATACCATTAGCAATTCTTCTTTTCGGTTGTTATATTGCATTAGCCGGAAGAGTAAAGCAGCTAGGCAGAAAAACCATGTATCTAATTCTTCTAATTCTTCTGATACCTTGTTTCTTCCAAATTGCTTACTTATCAAAAAATATGTCACAGATATCTACAGGAATGAATGTATGGCAGTTTATTAGCCACATGTATTCAATCGGTATTTCGCAAATTTATAACGGGGGGGTATATGGAGGAATTGTTATTACTCCCTTTGTAATTTTCTTCGGTGTAACAGGCGCATATATAATTACGATTACAGCAACGGTTGTTTTAGTAATCTATATTACGAATAAAAGTTTTCTGGATTTTCTAATAAAAATTAAAAATATAGTAATATCATTTATAAAATGGATGAAAGATGCTTTCAAACCTATCGAAGATGAAGTTGAAGAAAAACCTGTTAAAGAATCTAGAGTTCAACCTTATATTCAACAAAAAATAGATGATGCCATCGGTGAGCCTGTTAAAATTAACAAGGAACCGGCAAATATAATTATCAACAAACCAAGTCCTACTCAAGAAGAATCTAAAAGAACGGTATCAAAGTACACAGGACCCATAATTATCAAGAAAGAAGAACCACAAAAAAACTCAATACCAGCAGTTGCAGATAAAACACAGGCAAAAGGTGAATATGTATTCCCTCCATTGTCACTTTTGGATTCATATGTCGATAGCGGTAATTCCGATAATTACGAACAGATTGCAAGAAAACTGGAAAATACATTATTAAGTTTCGGAGTTGAAGTATCTGTGACAAACATCATGTGCGGTCCAACTGTTACAAGATATGAGCTTCAACCTAAATCAGGTGTAAAAGTCAGCAGGATAGTGGCTTTAGCAGATGATATATCTTTAAATCTTGCTTCAAGGGATGTAAGAATAGAAGCTCCAGTTCCTGGTAAGTCTGTAGTCGGTATCGAAGTTCCGAATACAAAAAAGAGTGTAGTATCACTAAAGGAAGTAATTGCCTCGAAGGAATTTCAGGGGTCAAAAAGTATACTTTCTATTGCAATTGGAAAAGACATTGCAGGTAATTGCACGATAGCAGATGTCAGGAGAATGCCTCATATGTTAATCGCTGGTGCAACAGGTTCAGGAAAAAGCGTATGCATTAACTGCATTATCACAAGTATCTTATATAAAGCTACTCCTGATGATGTTAGATTTATAATGATAGACCCGAAAAAAGTCGAATTGATAAACTATAATGGGATACCTCATTTATTAATTCCAGTAATCACTAACCTTAAAAAAGCTGCTGGAGCATTAAATTGGGCTGTAGAAGAAATGACTAACAGATATGAAATGTTTAATAAGAGAAGTGTTCGAGATATAAATTCATATAATGATTCAATAAAAAATGACCCAGAAATTAAAAAAATGCCCAATATAGTAATTCTTATTGATGAGTTAGCTGATCTTATGATGACAAATCCTAGTGAGGTAGAAGAATCAATATGCAGACTAGCACAACTTGCTAGAGCTGCAGGAATACACTTGATTATAGCCACCCAACGCCCTTCAGTTAATGTTATAACAGGAGTAATTAAAGCAAATATTCCGTCTAGGCTTTCATTCGCTGTTGTCAGCCAAGTCGATTCAAGGACAATACTGGATATGGGAGGAGCAGAGAAACTATTAGGAAACGGAGATATGCTCTTTCACCCCATGGGATTATCAAAACCTGTAAGAATGCAAGGTGCTTATATATCTGATTCAGAGATAAACAAAGTTGTTGATTTTATTAAGCAAAGATCAGCTTCTTCTTATGATGAGGATGTTGTTGATAATATTGAGAAATCCGATAAAAAAGCAACAGACAATGATATTGAGAATGAAGTAGATGAACTGCTTCCAGCTGCGATTGATCTTGTAGTAGAGATTGGCCAAGCATCTGTATCATACTTACAAAGAAAATTGAAACTTGGATATGGTAGAGCTGCCAGAATAGTCGACCAGATGGAACTTAGAGGTATTGTGGGTCCTTTTGAGGGCTCGAAACCAAGAGCAGTCTTAATTTCCAGAGAAGAATGGGCTGAAATGCAGATGAATAATCCAGATCTTGATGTAAAATAATATTGATGAATTTTTTACCTGTAAATAAAAAAGATATGGAGCTAAGAGGATGGGAGTATATAGATATACTCTTTATAACTGCTGAAGCATATGTTGATCACCCTTCATTCGGTCAAGCTATAATTACAAGATTGCTTGAAGACAAAGGATACAGAGTTGGAGTATTATCTGAACCTGATATCTCTTCATGCGAGGATTTTAAAAGATTTGGTGAACCTAGACTTGCCACACTAATCTCTGGTGGGGTAATTGACAGTATGGTAAACAACTATACTGCAAACAGAAATAAACGCAAGAAAGACTGCTATGCCTCTTTTGGTAAAACAAGGCCTGATAGGGCTTTAATAGTATACAGCCAAAGAGCAAGAGAGGCTTATAAAGATGTCCCAATTATTATCGGTGGTACTGAAGCAACAATGAGAAGATTCGCACATTATGACTATTGGCAGGATATTGTAAGACGGTCAGTGATATTTGATGCTAAAGCTGACATTCTTGTTTATGGAATGGGAGAAAATGCGATTATCGAAATTATTTCTCTACTTGAAAAAAATGTTCCATCCTCAAGTATCACGAATATAAAAGGTACAGCATACATTTCAAAAAGCCCTCCGAAGCCAAGCAAGAATTTTACAGATATTGAGATACCTTCCTTTGAGCAGGTATCACAAGATAAGAAGGAATATATTAAAGCTTTTAAAATACAGTATGAGCAGCAGGATCCTGTTTGGGGAGCCAGAATCATACAAAAGCATAATGATAGATATCTAGTCAATAATCCTATGTCAGATCCGCTCTCAACAGAAATGATGGATTATATTTACTCTTTGCCTTATGAAAGAACTTATCATCCGCAATATGAAAAAACCGGAGGTATAGATGCCATTAAGGAAGTAAAATTCTCTGTCACAAGCCATAGAGGATGTTTTGGTAATTGTTCTTTTTGCTCGATAGTATTAAGTCAGGGAAGAATTATACAAAAGAGAAGCCGAGAAAGCATATTAAATGAAATAAGCCTGTTAACAGAAAAAAAGGATTTCTGCGGTTATATTCATGATTTATCAGGACCTACTGCTAACTTTGTTAATCCCTCATGCAAGAAACAGCTAAAAAGCGGTATGTGTAAGGATAAGCAGTGCCTATTTCCAAAACCTTGTGAAAATTTAGATGTTAGTCACCAGGATTTATTAAAAACACTTGAGGAAGCTAGAAAGATACCAAAAGTTAAGAAAGTCTTTATTCGTTCTGGTTTACGGTATGATTATCTGATGCTTGATAAAGATAAATCAGTAATTGATAAGTTATGCAAGCACAATATCAGCGGACAGCTTAAAACAGCTCCTGAGCATGTATCAGAAATGGTTCTTAAGCATATGGGAAAGCCATCCTTCTCAGTATATTGTGATTTTAAGAAAAGGTTTGAAGAAGCCAATATAAAGGCAGGATTGAAACAATACATTTTACCATATTTCATTTCAGGGCATCCAGCATCTACAATTATAGAAACTATTAAACTTACCGAATATCTGATTGACTCTAAATTTGTGCCAGAGCAGGTACAGGATTTTTATCCTACTCCTGGCAGTATGTCTACATGCATGTATTATACTGGCTATAATCCGATAACAATGGAAAAGGTGTACGTCCCTAATGCAAAAGACAGGAGAATCCAAAGAGCTTTGTTGCAATTTAATAATCCATTAAATAATAAGCTTGCACGTGAGACATTAATTAAATATGGGCGTAAGGATTTAGCTGATAAGATAATATTAAAAAAGAGGATAATAAAAAAATGAAGACATATACAATCATTACTTTAGGATGTAAAGTGAATCAATATGAATCATCCGCTATTTCGACAAGTCTTGACGCGATGGGTTTAGAATATAAAAAATTTCCTGATGTTTGTGATATATATGTTGTAAATACATGTTCGGTTACTAGCATGAGTGATAAAAAATCACGTCAGATGATACATAAAGCCAAGATGCTTAATCCTGAATGCATTATCATTGCAACAGGATGTCTTGCACAGCAGGATCCGGATTCTATGGTTAAAAATGGAGCAGATATTGTACTTGGAAATATTGAGAAAAACTATATTGAAAATATATTACCAGAAATTATTAATGAAAAAAGACCTAAATTAGTGAATGTATCAGATATATCAAAGAAAACAGAATATATAAATTGTCGTTTTCCAGATAAATGGGAAAGGACAAGAGGATATTTAAAGATACAGGACGGATGCGATAATTTTTGTAGTTATTGCATTATTCCTTATGTGAGGGGTCGTGTCAGAAGTAGAGATATTACTGACATTAAAAATGAAGCTTTGCATATGTCAGCTAAAGGAATTAAGGAGATTGTACTTACAGGTATTCATTTAGATTCATTCGGGAAGGATAAGCAAAATTTAAAGCTTATTGATGTCATAGCAGAATTGAATGAGTTAGAAAGTATTAAAAGAATAAGACTGGGTTCGTTGGAACCCAATATCATTACTGATGACTTTATTAATGAGATAAAAAAATATTCAAAATTGTGCCCTCATTTCCATATGTCATTACAGTCTGGTTCAGATAAAGTGCTTGCTGATATGAATAGAAAATATGACTCATCTATGTTTCTTAATGCTGTAAACAAATTAAGAAATCAGATACCAAGTGTAGAGATTACAACGGATATAATTGTCGGCTATCCTACCGAAACTGATGAAGATTTCATGAAAAGCATGGACATGGTCAGAAGTGCAAGGTTTATAAAAACTCATGTCTTTAAATTTTCGAAAAGAAAAGGAACAAAAGCTGAAAATTTAAAATCGCTTGATAGTAGTATTTTAACCGAAAGAAGTAATAAACTAATAGCATTTTCTTTAGAAATAGCCAAAGATAAGTTATCGGAATATATAAGTAAAAGCTTACAGATATTAGTGGAAGAGAAAAAAGGAAGTATTATTACAGGCCATACTACAAGTTTTATCAAGGTTGATGCAATAGTCGACAATGAAGCAAATAAAAATGTAGAAGTTAATACTTTCTGTAATGTTTTTATAACAGGATTATCGAATGAAGGATTAAAGGGTAATATACTTTCATAATTCTCTGTCCCATAAATTTACCTCCAAATTAACAAATACATGTATTTTTCAGAATATTCTTGAAATATATGTTGATTTGAAGTAAACTACTAGCATAATTGATAAAGGAGACATGCAAAGTGGATAAAGGATCAACAATAAATCTTGACTTTCTAAAGAGTCAGCAAAGCGAAACAAGAGATATCCTAACACTTGTTTTTAATGCTATGACTGAAAAAGGGTATGATCCCGTAAATCAGCTGGTCGCATATCTTATGTCAGGGGACCCAACCTATATTACAAGTCATAATGGCGCTAGAAATGCTATTAGAAAGTTGGAAAGGGATGAAATAATGACTGAGCTTATTCAGTACTATTTCACATCAAAATAACTGAATGGTAATTATTGCAATAGATTATGGTGAGAAAAGGATAGGGGTTGCTAAAAGCGACCCTTTAGGTTTATTAGCTTCTGGAATCACTACCATCGAATGGAATAAAGATATAAATAAACCTCTTGACATTATTGAAGGAATAGTTAAAGATTACAAGGCGGAGCGGATTGTAGTAGGTCTACCTCTTAATATGGATGATACAGTAGGTGAAAAAGCAGAAAAGGCACTTAATTTTGCATCAATACTAGAAGATAGATGTAAATTGCCAGTAATGCTGTATGATGAGAGACTTTCAACTATAGAAGCGCATGATATAATACATATGCAAGGAAAGAAAACTGGAAAAGACAAAAGAAAAATTGATATGGTAGCTGCTTGCGTAATATTGCAATCATATCTGGATAATATGAAAAAAGAATAAAGGAGAACACAGTAATGGAAGAAGAAAGAGATGATATTATAGTAATGGAAGATGAACAGGGGAATCCTGTAGAAATGGTTGTTCTTGAAATGCTTGAGTATAAAGAAAAGACTTATGTTCTTATGCAGACAGTTGATGAATCAGATGAGGATTCATACATATTTGAATATGAAGAAGAGAATGATGAAGATGCCGTACTTACACCAGTTGAAGATGAGCAGCTTTTAGATGTTCTTTTTGATCTTTTTGTTAAAAAAATGGATTCAGAACTAGATGAGGAAGAGGAATAGCAACAGATGTTTGATCTGATAAATGTTGAAAAACCCGCTAGATATACAGGTGGGGAGTTTAACGAGATACTTAAAGACCATACTCAAATGCTATCAAGCTATGCCTTTTGTTTTCCTGATACTTATGAAATAGGAATGAGTCATCTAGGAATGCGTATACTGTATCACATTATTAATAATAGGGAACATACTGTATGTGAAAGAGTATTTGCTCCATGGACTGATATGGAGCAGCTTATGCGTTTGAATAAGGTTCCGCTTTTTTCGCTAGAAACAAAAAAGCCTGTAAACGAATTTGATATTGTAGGCTTTACTCTGCAGTATGAGATGAGTTATACGAATATACTCAATATGCTTGATTTGTCTGGAATACCAATCAGACGTCAGATGAGAAATGAAAAAGACCCTATAGTTATGGCTGGAGGGCCTTGTGCAGTGAACCCTGCTCCTCTAGAAAATATAATAGATTTGTTTATTATAGGAGAAGCGGAAGAAGCAATTAATGAGGTACTAGATCTTTATGAAAAGATGAAAATAGAAAATTCATCAAAAGATGAGTTTTTAAATAAAGTTGTCGAAATTGAAGGAGTCTATGTACCTAAGTTTTACGATTTCAGCAAAAAAATTAAAAAAAGAATTATAAGGGATCTGGACAAGGTTCCTTATCCAACAGCCCCAATAGTGCCATATTTAAGTATTGTTCATGATAGAGCATCTGTTGAGCTCTTCAGAGGATGTATAAGAGGATGCAGATTCTGTCAAGCAGGTTTTATTTACAGGCCTGTTAGAGAGAAAAAAGCATCAACTCTAATTGATCAGACACAAAGAATATTATGCGAAACAGGTTATGATGAAATAGGTATGGTTTCCTTAAGTACCTCGGATTATTCAGATTTGCAAAATTTATGTGACGGTATGCTTGAACAAACAGAAAAAAGAATGGTGAACATATCCGTTCCATCAATGAGGATAGATAATTTTTCTATGGATTTGATGAAAAGGATTCAAAAGGTAAGAAAATCTGGACTTACTTTTGCACCAGAAGCAGGAAGTCAGAGGTTAAGAGATGTAATTAACAAAAATATTACAGAGGAAGAAGTTTTGACCTCTGCAAAAATTGCTAAAGAAGGCGGTTATGATAATATAAAATTGTATTTTATGCTGGGATTACCTACTGAAACAGATGATGATATTATAGCAATTTCTGACCTGACACATAAAGTACTAGAAGTTTTTGGCCGTAAAAGCAGAATTAACATAACTGTATCTACTTCCTTTTTTATCCCAAAACCATTTACTCCTTTCCAGTGGTGCAGCCAGATTACAAAAGATGAAATGCTTAGAAGACAGAAGCTTCTTAAAAGTAATATTCAGAATAAAAAAATTAAATATAACTGGCATGAATTTGACATATCAATTGTAGAATCAGCAATATCTAGAGGAGATAAATCTACATGTGAAGCGATTATTAAAGCATGGGAGAAAGGCAGTAAATTTGATTCATGGAATGAATATTTCGACATTACGAGGTGGGTTGAGGCTTTTAAAGAATGCGAATTGGATATTTATGAATACGCTTCAAGGAGTATTCCCATAAACCAGAAGCTTCCATGGGATTTTATAGATATAGGAGTCACGAAAAGTTTTCTTAAGAAAGAATATCAAAAAGCATTCATTGAAAAAACAACGGATAACTGCAGGGAAAAGTGTAATGCTTGCGGAATCGCGAAATACAAATGCGGGGTATGTTTTGAAAACAATCAGATTCAAATTCAGAAAAACAGATAAAGTAAAATTTATTTCACACATCGAAATGATGAATGCATTTACACGTTCTCTTCGAAGAGCGGAAATGGATGTAATATATACTCAAGGATTTAATCCAGGAATGAGACTTGTATTCGCACTGCCATTGCCAGTTGGAGTGTCCTCCGATAGCGAGTATGTTGATATATGGTTTAATAAAGAATATGACAGTCAGTTTGCTCTTGATAAGCTATCGAAATCTCTACCTGACGGATTTGAGATGCTAGAAGCTTTTGAGGTGGAAAAATCTACTCTTATGGAAGATGTCGGATCAGCTATTTATGGATTTAAAGTAAATAGTACCTTAAATCTTAAGAGTTCACTGGATAAGCTCTTATCTTTGAATAAAATTGAAATGGAAAAGTCTAATAAGAAGGGAATTGTTGACATCTTACCATATATTTACAAGATAGATTATCATGATGAACACAGCTTCTCTGTATTATGTAAAGCAGGCGCAAAAGGGAACCTTCATCCAAGGTTGCTGCTGAAAGCTTTAGAAAAATATACCAAAACACAAATAGAAGAGATATCCATTAATAGAAATAAATTATTTTTGAAAGTTCAATAGCAGTGTCTTTTCTCAAATATAACAAAATAAAACATTTCATTTGTAAAATTTCCTTTTTAATATGTATAATATTCATATGATACTTGAAGATGAAAGGCTGGATGATCTTCAGCTGGATGGTCTAAAACTTATACAGAATAAAAAACAGTTCTGTTTCGGAACTGATGCTGTTTTACTATCTTCCTTCGCTAATGTAAAAAATACATCAACAGTGATTGATCTTGGTACAGGTAATGGAATTATCCCTTTGCTTTTATATGGGAAATTTAAACCCAAGTTTATAATGGGAATAGAGATACAAAAGGATATATATGAACTTGCGGTAAGAAATATTAAACTTAATAATCTTGAAGAAAATATTTCCATAATAAATGGCGATATAAGGAATATAAAAGAATATTTTCAAGCAGGAAGTTTTGATCATGTTGTAACGAATCCACCTTATCTAAAAGCTGGTACAGGCATATTAAGCACTGCAGATACTATGGCATATGCCAGACATGAGATTCTATGTACATTAGAAGATATTTTGAAAGCTACAAGATATCTGCTAAAATCAAAAGGAATATTTACAATGGTACATAGGCCATCAAGGCTTAACGAAATACTATCTTTAATGAAGAATTTTTCTATCGAACCTAAAACAATTAGATTTGTGCATGCAAACATTAATACGCCTGCTATATTAGTTTTAATACAGGGATTAAAGGATATGAACCCATCACTAACAGTAGAAAATCCTTTAATAATTCATAAAACAGATGGTACTTATACTGAAGAACTGAATATGCTTTACGGGAGGAATTAACGGTGCTTTACCTAGTTGCCACACCTATTGGTAACCTTTCTGATATATCAAAAAGAGCAATAGAAACTTTAACAAACTGCGATTATATTGCATCAGAAGATACAAGACATACCCTTCGCTTACTTAATGCGTTAGACATAAAGAAAAAGCTAGTAAGTTATCATCAGCATAATATGGAATCAAGCGGACTTAGTATACTGAATGATGTAATTGCAGGAATGAATGTCTGTCTAGTTACAGATGCTGGATGCCCAGCAATATCTGATCCAGGAAATGAACTTGTCAAGCTAATGTATCAGTATAATCAGAAGGTTACAGTTATACCTGGTGCAAATGCTGCAATCAGTGCTCTGATGATATCACCATTTGATACATCCTCTTTTTGTTTTGAAGGATTTCCTCCAGTAAAATCATCATTAAAGAAAGAATTTTTTGAAAAAATACGAGATGAATCACGTACTTGTATAATATATGAAGCTCCCCATAAGCTTGTTAAAACTATTAATTTAGCAAAACAGATAGTAGGAGGAGAAAGAAGAATATCTTTAGTAAAAGAAATTACAAAGATATATGAAACAGTAGTTGTAGACAGTTTAGATGGGATATCTAAATATCTTGAGCAAAATGAACCAAAAGGCGAATACGTTATTATTTTCGAGGGAAGTTCAAAAACTGTGCAAGAACACGAAAATATTGAACCTGATAATCGGGAACAGGATATATTGTCATTATATGAAGAGCTAATAAAAAACGGCTTCCCTCGTAAAGATGCTATGAGGAAAATTGCCGTAAAATATAATATATCGCGAAATGAGGTCTATTCAGTATTATTTGGAAGAAGCAGAGGATAACTCCTCGACGCATTCGCTACATACTTTATTTCCATTAAAATTCTGAATATCTTCCGTAGATCCGCAGAAACAACATCCTGGTTCAAATTTCTTAATCATTATACAATCATTATCCAAAGATATTTCAACAGCTTCTCTCTTTCCTATATTAAGGGATTTTCGTAATTCTATTGGAACTACGATTCTTCCTAATTCATCAATTTTTCTTACTACTCCAGCTGATTTCATTTTAATTCCTCCAACTTAATTTGTTATTGTTCATTTTATCAATTTAATAATCATAATGCAATAATAACTTAATGTTACGATAAAAGATTAGTTTTTAACTAGACTCCATAATGTCTTAACACATCTATAAGAGCAGTAATATTCTCATAGGGAACATCATCTTGTATTTCCTGAGCAGGAGCGGCAATATATCCTCCTTTACTGCTCATTCTAGTAATTACTTTTTCAGCTTCAGCTCTTACCTGGGTAACTGTTCCATATGGAAGGGTACGCTGTGTAGAAATTCCACCCCAAAAAGCTAATTTATCTCCAAATGATTCTTTTATCTCATATATATCCATGCATTCAGGTTGTATTGGATTCAACACATCAACACCCATATCACATAAATCTGGTAAGATCTGCCGTACATTACCACAGGAATGTACCCATACGTCTTTTTTATATGTATGTATAAGATCATATTCTTTTTTTTCGCCTGGTTTTATCATTTCCCTCCATAATACTGGGGACATTAATAAAGATTTTTGAGAACCCCAATCACTACCAAGAAGCACGCCGTCAATATATTCATTTGTTATCAGGTTCTCCAACATAACCATATTTTTTCGGATTATTGTGTTAAGAAGGTTCATTGAAAATTCTTTTTCACATGCCATATCAGCAAGAAAATTTTCTATACCTCTAGCAAAATATGCTTTTTCAAAATGGCTGCCCCATATAAAAACTGTAATATAACACCCAAAGTTCTCTTTTAAAAATTTAGTATATTGCTCATAATCTGAATAACTCCCTGTACCTTTTGTTTTAGGCATATATGGAGGAGGATCTGATGAAAGATAAAATTCCTGACTGTCGTACCATGACCACCATGGCGCGCTTACTCCTAATGCATGGTTTCCTATTGATAAGTATATCGCATCACATCTGGATATCATATTTTTCTTATATACTTGCATTACTTCTTTAGTGCAGTAATCATCTAAAAGCTTTTCGCCATACTTTTCATTAGCTTTTCTGGTAATCTGAAGCAGAAAAGGGATTTTCTTAGTTTCCTTATGAGCAATTGCATCTTTTATATAATTTATATCCATACATGCCTCCTAAACTATAATTATACCATCCAATCATGGTGTATGACACTAAAAAAGCTCAAACTTTAATGAATAAAAACATTTAGATAATAAAGTGTGTTTTGCAGAGACTATAATTTTTATTGACATACAAGCAAAAAAATAATAAAATTACAAATTGTATGGATAATTTATTTTAATTTTACATATGCACTTTGAAAACCGAATAAGGAGGTAATAAAAGGGAATGACTCTCAGAGAAATAATAGGGCTAGTCATTATCGTTGTTCTTATAATATTTTCAATAGTAATGTATTTTTTAGGGATTCGTCACAGAAAGATAGTTGCTGAAAAGGAAATAGGTAGTGCGGAATCTGAAGCAAAAAAACTCATTCTTGAAGGTGAGAAAAAAGCAGAAGAACGCAAAAGAGAGATACTGATTGAAGCCAAAGAAGAAATCCATAAAAGTAGAGTTGAAATGGAAAGGGATCTTAAAGAAAGACGAAAGGAAATCCAGAGAATGGAAAGCCGAGTAATCCAAAAAGAAGAAACCCTAGACAAGAAGCTTACTTCTATGGAAAACAAAGAAGAAGTCTTAAATAATAAATTGTCGGATATCGAAACCAAGCAAAAAGAAATAGATCAGATACATCAGGATAAACTTTCTGAACTTGAAAGAATATCTGCACTAACAGTTGAAGAAGCAAAAACTTATCTGCTCAAATCGCTTGAAGATGATATTAAACATGAGAAAGTCCTTCTGCTGAAGGAATATGAAGCAAAGACGAAGGAAGATTCCGAAAATCTTGCTAAAAATATTATTTCTACAGCAATCCAAAGGTGTGCTACCGATTATGTCGCTGAAAATACAGTATCAGTTGTAGCATTACCAAATGATGAAATGAAGGGAAGAATCATTGGACGAGAAGGCAGGAATATCAGAGCTTTGGAAACTCTTACAGGAATAGACCTTATAATTGATGATACTCCAGAGGCTGTAGTCCTCTCAGGATTTGATCCGATTAGAAGGGAAATCGCAAGAATCTCTTTGGAAAAACTCATTGTTGATGGAAGAATTCATCCAGCAAGAATAGAAGAAACAGTCAATAAAGCCAAGAAGGAAGTAGAGAATACCATTAAAATTGAAGGTGATAAAGTTGCTTTTGAAGCTGGTGTACATAATTTACATCCTGAAATAATAAGACTGTTAGGCAGGATGAAATACAGAACCAGTTATGGTCAGAACGTTCTAAAGCATTCACTTGAAGTGGCTATGCTCTCAGGCATAATGGCAGGAGAACTTGGTTTGGATGTGACTTTAGCGAAAAGAGCAGGTCTTCTGCATGATATAGGCAAATCTATTGACTTTGAAACTGAAGGTTCTCACATTGATGTTGGAGCAGATATCGTAAGGAAGTATAACGAACATCCTGTGGTATTAGATGCTATCATGTCACATCACGGAGATAAAGAGCCTGAAAGTGCAATTGCTGTGTTAGTACAAGCAGCTGATGGCATTTCAGCAGCAAGACCAGGAGCAAGAAGAGAAACCTTAGAAGCTTATGTAAAGAGGATAGAAAAGCTTGAGGAAATTGCAAATTCATTTGAAGGTGTAGAAAAATCCTATGCAGTTCAAGCTGGTAGAGAAATCAGGATTATGGTAAAACCCGAAAAGATGAATGATGATGATATCGTGCTTACATGCAGGGATATCGTAAAGAGAATTGAAAATGAAATGGAATATCCCGGACAGATAAAAGTAAATGTCATTAGGGAAGTAAGAGTTGTTGATTTTGCTAAGTAAGCAAAAGGGCATGTGTATACATGTCCTTTTTTTACTTATTTTTTTTCTTATTTTATATTTGATTAAGACATTCAACAGTTACGAGTATTATTACTTAAAATAGCATTAAAAGTATACTATATTTCCTGTTTTGCAATTTGCAACATAATTGCGCATTCCATACGTTTTTTAAAAAGCTCGCATCCGTACTCATAGGTGCTAAGAATACTCCCGCTTGCATGATATGCATTCGCAGCACACCCGCCAGAACAGTATAATTTTGCCCAACAGTCTTTGCACTCTTTGCGTGCATATGCGTTACACATACTGAACTCATCCTGTAAAGGTATGTTTGTTATTCCTTTCCACACATCACCCATGCTGTATTTTGGGTCAGATACGAACTGATGACAGGGAAAGAGCTCACCCCATGGAGTTACTGCAAGATACTCTGTCCCAGAACCGCATCCGGACATCCTTTTATAGATACAAGGCCCATGGGCTAAATCTATCATATAGTGGTAGAAAGTGAAACCATTACCATGTTTTTCCCTTTTCAGCATCTCTTTCGCAAGTATTTCATACTGTTCTAATATTATAGGCAGATCCTCTTTAGTGAGTGCATATGGGTCCTCTGGAGGGCATACTACAGGTTCCATGCTTAATTGTGTAAAACCTAAATCGGCCATATGGAGAATGTCATTTGTGAAATCTGTATTGAAGTGGGTAAATGTACCTCTTAAATAGTATGTACCCTTTGTGCGGTTGTTAATTAATTTTTTGAATTTCGGAACTATTACGTCATAACTGCCATTACCTCTTATATCTTTACGTAGCCTGTCGTGCACATCTTTTCTCCCATCAAGACTCAGTACGACATTATCCATCTGCTCATTTGCAAACTCTATGACCTCGTCATCAATAAGCATTCCATTTGTAGTAAGAGTGAATCGAAAGTGTTTGTCATATTGCTCTTCGATGTTTCTTGCGTATTTTACAAGTTTTTTGCATACATCAAGATTCATTAAAGGCTCTCCACCGAAAAAATCTACTTCAAGATTTCTTCTTGTTCCAGAATTATGTATCAAAAAATCCAGAGCTTGTTTTCCTACTTCGTATGTCATCAAAGCTCTTTTTCCCTTATAGTTACCTTGACTTGCAAAACAGTATTCGCAATTAAGGTTACATGTATGAGCTACATGGAGACATAATGCCTTTACTACATTTTTAGCAGATTTTTTATGTAAAGGAATATCCTTATACTGATCTTCACTGAAAAGTTTATTTTCATTTTCAAGATGCTTAATTTCACTTATACAATCCAAAACTTCATCCATAGTCAGGTTTGGGTAATCAGTCAATATTTTTTCAATTATTTCTTCTTGTGATTTGTTTTTATTGTTATACATTGAAATGATATCATATGCGACATCATCTACTACATGTATTGAATTGCTATATACGTCTAATACAATGTTATAACCGTTCAGTTTATATTGATGTATCATTTATCCTCGTTTTCTCAAAAAACAGCCGTCAAACCGCAAATTTTGCAGATGTGACGGCGTATAAACAATCATAAGTTACTACTTTTTCTTGTTTTCACACTGCTGGTTAGCTACTCCGCAAGATGTTTTGCAGGCTGACTGACAGGATGTCTGGCATTCACCGCAACCACCATTTTTCATGCTGTTTGCTAAATCGCGTGTTTCTATTGTTTTGATTCTTTTCTTATTTTCCATTTTTTATACCTATCCTTCTTATTGATTCATGTTTTTTACAGGATTATTCTAATTTAAATAACCTGATATGTCAATTATGTTGAAAAAATATCTCTTTAGCAGCAATCTCTCAGAACAGAAATATATCCTTCATTATTATAATCGCTTTTTAGTTCAATACCACAACTCATCATTTTTAAAAGCATATTTATTATATCTGATGTTATCTGTTCGCCTGGAATAAGTAAAGGAATTCCTGGAGGATATGCCCAGATGTATTCTGCGCAGATACGACTGACCGATTCATTAAGAGGAATACAGATATGCTCTTTTTTTCTTGCAGTCCTAATATCCAAACATTGTTTAGGAATATCGAAATAAAGTAAAGAATTAACCTTGTTTCCATTAGTATCTGCGCCTTCAAAAATCATATCTATTTGCTCAAGAGCATTACACAGTTTTCGTACGGATGATTTTTTATCACACATTGATAGCATAGCTAAAACATAATTTCCAGAATACATTTCACATATTATCCCATAATCTTTTGCAAGAGTCTCGAAAAGCTTTTTTCCATTTATATTCAAGCCATCTGTATTAATCACTAGTTTTGCACGGTCATACGCGAAAACACCGTTGTAA
>Ga0116149_1000321_pt1 | contig 62915 bp, 48 predicted proteins | sample AD_UKC057_MetaG_FD_89787 | JGI IMG/M metagenome (GOLD analysis project Ga0116149, IMG submission 89787) | Active sludge microbial communities of municipal wastewater-treating anaerobic digesters from USA - AD_UKC057_MetaG | ecosystem: Engineered > Bioreactor > Anaerobic > Digestate | place: USA...
CTTACCTTTTATATTTCATAAAGACTTCTTCTATTCTTAATTTTGCTTTTTCCAGTTTGCGACAATAATAGCTTACTTCTGTTTCTCTCCCCAACGCGTTATATGTCCTTATGAAATCTATAATCAAGTCGTCTTTATTACCGTAATCGTAATAATCCGTCTCTAATATTAAATATAATAATGCTAAAGCGTTTTCATAAATACCATTATTGAATAACATTTCATACTTCATGTGCGAGTATCTCGCGGACCTGCTCAATATCGCGCATGCCTCTTCTCCGTTTATCTGATACAAAGCTTTCATTCTTATTTGGTCTTCTTTTATTGGTTCTTTGCATTCAATGTAGTATATTTCGTCCATGCTGTTTAATGTTATTGCAAGCGTTTTAGCTATTGCATGCGCCAGTTCATTTATCAATAACTCTCTGTTATTGCTCTGTATATTATTATTGTCATAATTATCTTGATATGCTTTTATTAGCGGATATAACGATACGATAGAGGTATATCCAAATACGTTGCTTGACATAAACACATCGCTGACAATACTTTTGCCTTGCCAATAGCTATCTGGCGGGTTTGCAATTGAAGCTAGATCATATCTTAGCAACATGTTGTCTGTAAGTATCAGCGTATAATCTTTTGCGGAATATACATCCTCTATAAATGATATATCATTCAGAACTGAACTCAACTGATATTCACTATTATAATATTCTGAATGTATCTTGTTGATACCGTCATTAAATGAAGCGAATAGATCGTTTGCCGTCGTGTTCACGTCGTTGCACTCAATATCAGGGTTTACTCCAGCGTCGTTTGCCCTGCAGCGCACATATTTAAGATAAAATCTTGCAGTGTCAAGATAACGCTGTTTATCAATTACGTTGTATTCCTTGTTTTTGCCACAATCTTCATCTGCGCCGCATATATCCTCTATCATGATTTCGCTTTCTATGACAAAGTCAATGCCAAATTGTCTGAATGCCGCATCATAAATTTGCTTTGCTTTGACCAAAGCTTCCTCATAAAGTTCATCAAGACGATATTGCATGTTTTGTTTATCATTGCTAACAAGCAATGTGCGCACCAAATAATTACCATCATAGAATACGGCATGTTCATCAGCATGAGCTGTTAATGCTTTCATTGGCACAAGCAAAGTCGCCATACACAATAGCTTGATATAAAGCTTCATCATATCATCCCCTCGGTAAACTCGAACCGCATGGAGTCCGTATATCAAATATATTATATTCAAGGTGTTTGCGTTCAAATATAATTTCAAAGGAATCCGTCGCTATACTATTCTTTATAATTTGAGTGATAATGACTTTAATCCAATGTTTTAAATAAAGGAACATTAGGTTTAGGACAATATTATTGGCACATATTTGTTTACCGGCAGAGCTGGTCATTCTTTTGCCCCCAACGCCTTAAAATCTTTTTACAGCGGCTCTATCTGTGCTTGGTCTCGGCTCGACCACAGAATTTTGTGGCCCTATCGCCTGCCACTGTGGCATCATGTCATAATCTTTCTTTAACCGGTTTCTGACATATTGTGGGCGGCGCTTTATCTTCTGTTACGTCCCGGTCAAGTCCGACTGAATTCGTTTGCGCGTCAATTTTGATTTTACCTTCTGCATGTTCGAGGGTGATTTGCCATTTCCTAATTTCTGTCGTATTAACACTTCGCGTGAAAAACACATATTCATGCCGATTACCATCATGCCGGATTTCGGGTTTTCTAACGGCTTCCTTCATTACAGCGCCGCTTTCTTCTTTGCGAGGATTCTTCGCGTCGTCTCCGTCATAAAACCATAGTAAATCATCTAAATAGAACAATTGGATAAAATTCTTTACGTTATCGTAATCAACATCTTTCATCTTATGGTCTTCTGCATATGCGCTAAGAAATGAAGCGAATTCTGAGTCGTTGATCAATGTTTTTAAAGCCACATCGTATGTCGGCCAATTCGTCATATAAGGTTTATAATTCTTTATTGTATATGCTTTGTTTTTGTAAATGATGTATGTGGAGTAAGCGTAATTAGAATGGCATGGACCGGGTGCGCATTTATTAAATATTGGACACCGAAATTCGGGGGGAAGCATACTAACGGAATATGCTGTAGCTCCGGGATAGTATAGGGACGTTTTCTCCAGCAATGTTATATCGGCGCTTCGGATGATTTTTTCAGAGCTTGCTTTCTTTATCAATTTCATGTGACGGCTATTGATGGTATTGTGAGAGCAGGTTGCTCCAGTGAAGCAAAATGCCACCAAAGCCGCAATGATTGTGATTATTCGCATTTTCATAATAAATTCCGATTTACTGGAGCATTTCTCTAACGGAACGCTGGGTAAATTTGTTGATAATAAGTTTTGACGCGAAATCTTCGGCTATGGAATCGGCAAATTGCAGACGATCCATATAGAGCCGAAATGTTTTGATTCTTCCTTCTTCAAATATCAGTGATCTCATCTGCCGCGATTTGATTTTCTTGCCTGTGTGGATGACGCCGTTAAGAACGTATTCTTCGAATAATACATTGCCGTCGATAATTGTCTTTGTGCTTTCAAATCCAATCTTGTCCATGTGGCTGTATGTCCACTTAAACCATTTTTTCACGCCGTCTTTGCCCGCGAGCTTTAGCCCGAACAGCTCAATTTCACATTTGTCGTCGAAGCAGGCAAGAAGGCGTTCAAGGTTTTTTTCCTGAACGGCGATACGCACGTCTTCCGCTGTTTTCAGATTAATCTCATTCTGTGACTCGTCGCGCATTGTTTTTACTCCCGAATAATTAGATGAATAGCGATTGTCGCTTTTGGGCGCTCTTCTATTCTTGCTGCTGACGGCATGGCTTTACTATAGCATATAGGGTGTTCTTGTCGTCAATAAAGGGATAGTAAAAGGCTATGAACCACGAAGGCACGAAGACACGAAGGGAGGCTTATTGGGGGGGGGTGGATTCTGGCGAAAAGCGGGTACAGGCATCGCTGGGTTGCGCGCTGCCAGTCCCCGTTTTTCGGGCGACCCCTGGGGTACGATGAATGTTTTTGCTGGTTGGGGTGAATAAAATGGGTTCCCGCTTTCGCGGGAATGACGGCTGGAAATAAAGAGGAATGACGGCTGGAAATGAAAAAAGAATGACAGCAGGAATGAAAAAAGAATGACGTCGGCGGGGGGGGGTGAATTTGACAGGGGTTTCGGGGTGGAATAGATTGTTATGAGTAGAACAGGACGGTTTCTGATGGGGATATATGTTTTTGAGATGGGTGGCTTGAGAGTGGCTGCGACGGCGGTGTCTGAGGGCATGCCTGAGAGGTTTGGGTGTCTTCTGGAGGGGAGCGTTTGCGGGGGGGCGGTGTCTGACGGCGGGAATGTCATGCCGGACAAGGACGGGTTGCGGGCAGTGCGGGACGAATCGGTCGGCGCGCCGCCGGCGGATTTTTTTCTTGATATCGTGTTCGAGGACGCGGTTGAGGGGGGCGGATTCCGCGCGCGGGCAACGGGCGCGGGGGTTTTCGAGTTCGGGATGAAGGGAGTATGGTGTCGGATGGACCTTGAGCGCGGGCGCGGGGAGTTGAGGGCGGTTCGGGATGAAAGCGCGGTGGAGTATTCGATGAAGCTTGTGTTCGGGGCGCTGCTGGCGAGGCGCGGCGGGGCGATAATGCACGCGGCGGCGGTCGCGAGGGACGGAAAGGGGCGGATTTTCTGCGGGCCGCCGGGGGCGGGCAAAACAACGGTGGCGGGAATTGCGTCCGGCGGGCGCGGAGCGGGAGCAGCGCGGACGTTGAATGACGAGTTGGCTGCGGCGGTTGCGGGTGGGGAAAATGGAGCGGCGCGGGTTTATGCGTTGCTGGAATGGGCTGATGGCGGAACGATGAGGGACGCCGGGGCGGCGGGGCCGGGCGGGGTTCCGCTGGCGGCGGTCTATGTGTTGTCTCACGCGGGGGCGGGAGAGGCGACGACGTTCGAGCGTCTGAGCGGGGCGGAGGCGGCGGGGGCGGTTTTCTCCAACATGAGGTTCGCGCTTCCGGCGCCGGAGGCGATTCGGGCGGCGATGGAGGCGGCGGACGTTTTGAGGCGGTCGGTCGCGGTGTCGCGGATGAGGTTTTCGCTGGCGGACGCGCCGAGATTCTGGGAGGTTATCGATGAGTTCGAGCGAAAAGGATAAGGTTTACGCGAGAGCGCCGGAATGCGCGTTCAGGGAAATCGACGGGGAGGCGTTCATAGTGTCGCCGAAGACGGGGGAGGCGCATCTGCTGAACCCGACGGGGACGTTTATATGGTCGAAGCTGGACGGAGAGGCGACGGCGGGACGGATAGCCGACGCTCTGGCCGCAGAGTTCGATGTGGGCGCGCAGGCCGCGCTGGCGGACGTGTCGGAATTTCTTGACGAGCTTGCGGGGCTGGAGCTTGTGGCGGAGATAGGCAAAGAATCAAATGAAGGCTCTTATTAGCTATTGGGGTGAGGACACCATGCATAAAGGAAAAAGCTTTATGCATGGCACACTTGATTGGTAGTGAGTTTAATCAACTAACCCGGATTTTACGAGAAAAAGACGGGCTGATGACAAGAATGGAAAAGGAAGTCTGATGGGCGGAAGCGAAGAGAGAGGCGGAGGGGCGCTGGAGGCGGCGTTTGAGAAGGCCAAGCGGGCGGGGCTGACGCTGTCCGTCCATTTCGAGTTGACGCGGCGGTGCAACCTGAGATGCAGGCATTGCTACGTGTGCGGGGCGGACGATGAGGCGAGGCGCGAGATGAGCGCGTCGCAGGTCTTCAGGGCGCTGGACGTGTTGGCGGATTCGGGGACGTTGTTTGTGACGTTCACGGGAGGCGAGCCGCTATTGAGGGGGGATTTTTTCGAGATAGCGGAGCGGGCGGTGGAAAAGAATTTCGCGGTGAGGATTTTCACTAACGGGACGCTGATAGACGAGGCGGCGGCGGACAGGATAGCGGCGCTGAATCCGCTGGAAGTGGGCATCAGCGTGTACGGGGCGACCGCCGAGACGCACGATGGGATAACGGGGGCGGCGGGGTCGTTCGAGAAGAGCGTCGCGGCGGCGCGGGCGCTGCTGGCGCGGGGTGTGACGGTGACGGTGAAGTCGGTGATAATGAAGCCGAATTTCGGGGAGTACGGGGCGCTGATCGACATGGCGCTGGAGATGGGGGCGAAGTATGTGTTTGACGCGACGGTGTTTCCGAGGGACGACGGAGGGCGGGAGCCACTGGAGTTGAGGCTGGACGATGATATGCTGTGGGAGACGTTGAGGGATGATAGGTTGACGGGGAGGAAGCCGGGCAAGCCTGCGCCGGATGTGTGCCGGGGGCCGGTGTGCGACTTGTCCACCGCGACGGCGGGGTTGTCGCCGGAAGGCGATATCTTTCCGTGCCTGCAACTGCGCAAACGGATGGGGAACATCAAAGAAATAGACAGCCTCTCCGAGGTCAGGGACGCATGGATGGATATAATTTCGGGTTTGACGCGGGAAACGGAAAACGAGAAGCGCTATAATTGCGAGTATAAGAAGTATTGCGCGAGGTGTCCGGGGCTGGCGGAGTTGGAAGACGGGAGCGCGACGGGGCCGTCTCAGTGGGCATGCCGCGCTGCAAGACTGAGAGCAAAGGCGAAAATGGAATGATTGAAGAGCCGGAAGTGAAAAACGAATCGGTCGGCGCGGCGAAACGGCCTTATTCGAAACCCCGGATAAAATCGAGCAGCATTAAGGATACGTTCCTCGCCTGCGGCAAATGCGGCTCCGGCCCTGTGGAAATGTTCGTGTGCGTGGTATTCCCCGAACTGAGCTAGCTTCCACACAAAGATAAAAGATGTTTGCGGGGCAACCATTTTTTGCAAAAATTGGTTTCCCCGCGCCCCTTCCAAAAAAACTCTTGGCCGCCGATTTTGATGAACTTCGTTCAACTCAAAATCGGCTTATTTAATAGCTAAAAAACAGAAAGATGCAATTTTCGCCTTCGGCGATTGGGAAAAAGCCCTTTTGAAAGGGGGCGCTTCCCAAGCTTTTCAATTTTTGGCGATGGCGAGAGAGGTTGGGGAAAATCGGGTGGTTGTTTTTGCGGGGCAACCATTTTTTGCAAAAATTGGTTTCCCCGCGCCCCTTCCAAAAAAAACTCTTGGCCGCCGATTTTGTTGAACTTCGTTCAACTCAAAATCGGTTTTTTTAATAGATAAAAAACTGAAAGATGCGATTTTCGCCTTCGGCGATTGGGGAATAGTCCTATGAAAAGGGTTGTTTCTCCAAGCCTCTTTTCAAATTCTGGCGTCGGGATAGTCGCTGGCACGCAATAGGCAGTCGCCGGCATTCGAAAACGCATAGAATATTTTTACTTCATTTATCGCCCGCGCGTGCGGCGCTGTTGAAATGAGCGGGCATATCAAATATACTATTACCCTGTGGACGGGCGGAAAGCCCGCGCCCCGGCGCGCGCCGGAGGCCGGAGGTTAAGTTTTGATGACCGAGATGACCAGCAAGTTAGACGAGCTTTTCAAGCTCCAGCAGATAGACAACCAGATTCTTCAGAATATGCGGCGAATCCGCCAGATAGACAAAGTCGAGCATCCTGTTCAGAAGAAACACAGGGAGCTTAACGCCAAACTCGAGGCTTTCGACAAAGAACAAATCCCGTTCAAAGCGAAAGCCAAGGAGCTTCAGGATCAGATAGCGGTCTATAAGGATAAAAAGAACAACGTTGACATGAAGCTCGACGATTCCCAGACGGACCCCAAAGAGCTTCAATTCATATTCAAGGAAAGAGAGCAGTACACAAAGCTGATAAAGACAGCCGAAGACGAGATAGTGAAGCTGATGCTTGAGCTTGGCAATGTCGATCTCAAGAAGCGCGGGTTCGTCGAGCAGCTCAACGATATAGAAGAAGAATTCAAGAAAGTTACCGCAGAGCGCGCCGCCGACAAGGAGCGCTTTGCCGCAGAGGTTGAGAAGCTCCGCGAGGAGCGCAAGGCCTTTAAGAACTTCTCCGACAAGACCCTGCTGTCGCACTATCAGGAACTTCAGAAGACGCACGACGGGATGGCGATAGCGACTATTGAGGACACCGACGACAAAGATATCAAGGTGTGCACCGGCTGCAATGTCGAGGTCAGCCTGAGGACGCTGCAAGCGCTCGAACGCGCGGACGGGCTGGTTTACTGCCAGCGCTGCGGGCGCATCCTGTACAGACAGGGCTGAGCGGAAACGGAATCCCCTGAAACACGATGAATAAAAGCGAAGACAGTTTTTCCTATGATATTGACGCGTACACGGACGGCGCCGCGCGCGGCAACCCCGGCCCGTCTGCGGCGGCGGCGGTTCTGATGAAAGGCGGACAGGTGGTCGCCGAACGCTCAATCTATCTTGGACATTCAACGAACAACCGCGCTGAATACGAGGGCGCGCTTCTGGCGCTTGAGACGGCCGCCGAGCTAGGCGCGACATCTCTGAGAATACATACGGACAGCGAACTTATCGCCCGGCAGGTGCGAGGGCAGTACAAAGTGAAGAACATAGACCTGATGCCGTTGAGAGAGAAAGTTGTCAGTCTTGCCGCCAAGCTCGAAAAGTTTGCTATAGTCGAAATACCGCGAGGAAAGAATAGCGCCGCCGACGGGCTGGCCAACGCCGCCCTTGATGCCGCCCTCGGGCTTAGGCCCCGCCGGGACTGACGCATCTTTGACATACCCGGTTCTATAACGCGAAAGACAGAATAATCTAGCGATATAAGGGAAACTCCACCAAAGTTTCTTTTTGGCCGCTGGAGGCGGTTTTCAGCAGCCCGGATTCATCGATAGAGCCGATGAACCGGGGCGGTTTTCATAGCGGCGAACTGCTTCGACACCCCCAAGCTGAGCTTGAGGGGCCACCCGGAAAGATTTCTTCATAGGTCGCGGATTCGGGTTTCAAGGCGGGGCGCTATTTTCCGGAGGCGGCGCGGGTTTTGACGGCTTCGGTCTGGATTAGCGCGTTGGCCAAATCAAACCCGATCTGGATGGTAGGCTGTCTTTCAACCAGATATTTTCCGACCATGCCGCTTTCGGCGATGTCGCTGATTGTGGTGTGGAACAGCATGGTGCGTTTGCCGTCTGAGGTGGGCACAAGCTCCCAGATGATCGCGTTGGCCGGGTCGTCCGTCTCGTTGTATTTTTTCTTCTTTACGTTCTTTTCGTCGAGGCTGACAATGGTTATCTTCCTCGGCTTGTCGTATTTCCATTTCTGTATGTAGTCCGTCTGGATTTTCACCGGGCCGAGCTTGATGAGGAACATGTAGAACTGAACGACGGCGAAGTCGCTCTTTTTTTCAATGACTTTGACTCTGGTGATCTGGTTGATCATCTTAGGGTAGCTTTCGTAGTCGGCGAGGATGTTCCAGACTTTTTCGGGCGGGGCGTTGACGATTACGCCGGAGACGGCGAGTTCTTTGCCGGGGCGCTGGGCGCGGTCTACGAAGGCGACGCGGCCTCCATCGAGGAGCTTTTCGAGTTGAGCCGGGTCGAGTTGTTTCCATATCGGGTCGGCGGCGTTCGCTCCTGCGGCGGAGAATACGGCGGCGGCGAGGGCGAAGGCGGCGATTGTTTTTCTAAAAGCGCGATTTTTCATCTTTCAAGCCTCCGTGTCGGATATCAGAGTTTTTCGGCTTTGTCCACAACAACGCGGGACAGCACGATGGCGCTGGAGAGGTTGATGGACATGACGGTGGCGGGCTGTTCCTGAAGGGCGGCGCCGACCAGCGGGCTGGCGGACGCCAGATCGGATGTTATCGAGTATATGACCACTGTGTTTTTGCCGCCGTTCACAGGGTAAAGCTCCCAGTACCCGCTGACGTTTTTCACCTTGCCCGACACCCAAGAGATATCCGCGCGGCGCGGGGCGTCGAATGTGTATTTAAGGACATAGTCCGTGCTTATCGTCAACATGCTGACTTTGAGGACGGTGACGGTGAACTCGACAAGGGCGGTGTTGCCGGAGCGTTCAAGGACTTTCGCGGCGCTCATGTCGGGCATCATTTTTTCGTAGTCATCGAATTCGGTGATGGCGCGCCATACCTTTTCGGGAGGGGCTTTTGCGAGGATTCCGATAGAGCACAGTTCGAGTTTTTCCGGGCCGACCACGTCAACAGAGGCGATCTCGCCTTTTTCCAGCAGCCGGGCTAAAGCCTGTTTGTCCATGTATTTCCAAGAAGGGGCTTCTTTCTTGGCCGCCGGGGCGGCGGACGCGCAGACTGCGACCGCGACAGCGATTATCGCGCATACAGCCGCAACTGGAAGTCTCTTTAATGAAGTCGGATTTGCCATGTATGCCTCCGCGTTTCCTATTACTTCCCGATGTTCAAGAATCCGCACGTCCAAATTATCAGATAAACGGTTGCGCGTCAACATTGAAAGAGCGCGAGCGCCGCTCTTTCTAATGCGCGAACGATTTATTTTCTGACGGGTTTTTTCATAAATTTTATTATGATAACGCTGATTTCATAAAGGAGCATAAGGGGGACGGCCAAGAAGAACATGGAGGCAACGTCGGCGGGGGTGAGTATGGAGCCTACAATAAGGCTGATGAGGATGGCGTATTTGCGGTTCGCCACTAAGAACTGATGAGTTATGATGCCCATTTTTGCTAGCAGGACGAGCACGACGGGAAGTTCGAAGACAATCGCGAACGCGATGACGAAGGTTCCGACGAAAGACAGATATTTGTCGAGGGTGTAAGTGGGTTGTATGCTGTCCCCGGCGAAACTTTCGAGGAATTGAAGGGTCATGGGGATGACGAGGGAGCCGGAAAAAGCGCCTAAGAAAAAGAGTATTGTTCCGAAAAACACGACGGGAAAAACAAACCTGCGCTCTTGAGGAAGAAGAGCAGGTTTGATGAAGAGCCAGATTTGGTACAGGAGTACCGGGGCGCAGAAGATTACGCCGAGGATCATAGCGAGTTTTATGCGCCACATGAAGGCGTCCGCCGGGCCGAGGGTGATGACTTCGCCGGCGCCTTTGATAAGGTGGTTGAGAACGGGGAGTGTGACAAACCAGCTTGCTATGCTGCCGATTGTGACGGTGATAAGGGCGTAAATTATGCGGGAGCGCAATTCATCGAGGTGTTCGATGAGGCTCATACGGGACGGATCGTCGTTTTGAGCGGCGGTGTCGGCGTTTTTTTTTGCGGTCTCTGCGTCAGACATAAAGGTGAATTTAGCACAGTGAAATTACAGTGTCAAACAAAGGCGAGGCGGGCGCCGGGCAATTATTTTCCGCCTGACGGGTTGAATATCTGGGTGTTTTTGAAGAAGTCTTCCCACAGCGAATTTTCCAACCCGATGTTCGCCCTGAAGTTCTCCAGATACATGCACATAACGATGCGGTCGCCTTCGTATGTCTCGATCTGGGCCGGCAGCATGGAGGAGGGATTGATGTACATCACCTCGCGGGTGACGCCGAGATTTTTGTTCGGGTCGGCGGGGGTCATGGTCAGACGTATGAACTGGCCGGGAAGTTTTTCCTCGTCGAAGTCCAGTTTTTTCTTGGCGGGGTCGAAGTGGAAGTTTTTCTTGGCGGCGAGCGGGGCGGTGTCGGCGACGACGCGCCCGGATTTGAAGTAGCGCTCGATGTATGATTGCATGGTGTGGATGTTGTGGTTGAATCCGATCTGGCGCGCTCCCTCGAAGGCGATCGCGGGCATGAAGAAGATGTTTTTGGCTGTCTGTTTGTCCATCACGGGGTCGCCTGATTTGGGGAACTTGCTGTATAGGTTCTTGTTGTCTTTGAATCCGAACACGACTTGAGAGCCGGGCGCGCGCTTGATGGTTTTCGTGGCTATGTCGGTTCCCGGATTGTCGGCGGCCAGAACGGTAAACATGTTGTAGCCGGGTTTTTTCCATTTCATGTCGAGTTTGTAGGTGTACCAGTATTCGCGGTTGTCTTTTCCTTCTTCGTTTTTAGGGTTGTGTTTGATGGCGGTCGGGGTGTCCCAGATGAACACGTGGAGCACGCACTGGTAGTCTTTGACGGTGGAGATTTTCGAAAGGGTTTTTTCCCAGATATCCTTCGGGGAATCGGCGAGGGCGGGCTTGGGCGCTGCGGATAGAATGACGGCGCAGGCGAGCGCGGCTGATATAGCGGCTTTTAATGTTGCGGATTTCATGGCGGAGCCTCCTGTGAGCGCGGTTGCGCGCCCGGCTAGATGCGGACCTCGCGGCTTTCGCTGCGCGACGGCACGGTCTTTGTTTTAGTCTGATGAACGGCGGTGATGTAGCGGACCGTTCTTGTTTTGCAGCGCATAACCACCGAATGTGTCACTGCGGTGTCGCCGTGATAGCGGACGGCGTCAAGGAAGTCGCCGCCGGTGACGCCTGTGGCGGAGAAGACGGTGCTGTCGCCGTGGCAGAGGTCTTCGGCGGAGAAGACGGTTTCCATTTGTTTTTTAGAGAAGCCGAGTTCGATGATTTTCTTTTTTTCTGCGGGGTCGCGGGGCCAGATTTTCACTTGAATATCGCCGCCGAGGCATTTGAGGGCGGCTGCGGCGAGAACGCCTTCGGGGGCTCCTCCGACGCCCATGAGGATGTTGCTGCCGCTTGAGGCGGTGGCGCAGGCGATGGCTCCGGCGACGTCGCCGTCGCTTATTAGTTTTACTCTTGCTCCGGCGGTTCTGACTTCGTCTATGAGTTTTTTATGTCTGGGCCTGTCGAGTATGACCACAGTGAGTTCGCCCATTTTGAAGTCGAGGGCTTTGGCGACGCGTTTGAGGTTGTTTTTGACGGAGTCGTTGATGTCGATGCAACCTTTTGCGGCAGGGCCGACGGCGATTTTGTCCACGTAGAAGCTGGGGAAGGACATTAGAGCGCCCGCGTCCGCGGCGGCAAGGACGGCGATGGCGCCGGGAAGACCTTTGGAGGTGAGGGTGGTTCCGTCGAGAGGGTCGACGGCGATATCGACCTGCGGGTCGTGTATGCCGCCTCCGCCGACGTGTTCGCCGATGTAGAGCATGGGGGCCTCGTCTTTTTCGCCCTCGCCGATCACGATTTTTCCTCGGATATTTACCAGTTCGAGCATGCCGCGCATGGCGTCCACAGCGGCTTTGTCGGCTCCGTTTTTGTCGCCTTTGCCCATCCAGCGGGCGGCTTTGAGGGCGGCGGCCTCGGTGACTCGGACGAATTCGAGAGTTATCTCTCTCGTCATGTCCATTGTCATGTCTTTGTCCCCCTTTTTGGTTTTGCGCCCCGGCAAATAGAGGAGCAATTGTCGGGAAGGATTTCCGGCTGCGCGCCGGGTTCGCGACCGACCCCGTGGTATTTCAGGCCCGCGCGCGCGACGAGTTCCGGGTTATAGATATTGCGTCCGTCGAACACGTGAACGTCCGCCATGATTTCCTTTAGACGGCAGAAGTTCAGGTGTTTGAAGTGGTTCCATTCGGTAAGGGCCATGAGGGCGTGCGCGCCTGCGGCGGCGTCGTATGCGTCTTCGCAGTATTTGACGGAGGGGAAGAGAGGCTCGCACTTTCGCATCGCCATGGGGTCGTACGCGCGCACATTCGCGCCAAGCTCCAGCAGGCGGGATACGATAGCGAGCGCGCATGATTCGCGAAGGTCGTCCGTGCCGGGTTTGAAGGAGAGGCCGAGAACGGCGACAGTTTTTCCTTTGAGGGAGTCGAGGGCGCGCTCGGCTTTATCAACAAGCCTGAGCGGCTGGGCGTCGTTCACTTTGATGGCGGCGTCGATGATGGTAATCTCCGAGCCGAACTTGCGGGATACGTGGAGCAGGGATTCGGTGTCTTTGGGGAAACAGGAGCCGCCGTAGCCGATTCCGGCGCGAAGGAACTTGTTGCCGATGCGCTCGTCGAGGCCGACTCCACGGCTCACTTCCTCAATGTCCGCGCCCACCGCCTCGCACAGGTTGGCTATTGAGTTGATGAAGGATATCTTGGTGGCCAGAAAGGCGTTGGAGGCGTATTTTATCATTTCGGCGCTTCGCACGGACGTTATCACCATCGGCCTTTCGAGCGTGGCGTAAAGCTCTATGAGTTTCATGGCCACCGACCTGTTTGGAGCGCCGATGACGATGCGGTCCGGGTAGAGCGCGTCGCGTATGGCGCTGCCTTCGGCAAGGAACTCCGGGTTAGAGACGACTTCGACCTCGGCGTTTTCCGGCTTAACTTTGTCGATGATGTGTTTGACGAGGTCGCCGGTTCCGACGGGGACGGTGCTTTTGTTGACGACGATCATGCCGCAGGCGAGAGAGCGTCCGATTGCTTCGGCTGCGGCTTCGACTTGAGAGAGGTCGGTTCCGCCGTCCTTAGCGGGGGGAGTGCCGACCGCGATGAAAACTATCTCGGACGCTCTGACCGCCTTGGCGGTGTCGGTTGTGAACGAGAGGCGTCCGTCCTCGATGTTGCGGGCGACCATCTCTTCAAGCCCCGGCTCGTAGAAAGGCATCCGGCCTTTTTTCAGGTTCCCGATTCTTTCCTTGTCGCTGTCGACGCATTTGACGATGTTGCCGAGTTCGGCGAAGACGGTTCCGGTGACGAGGCCGACGTAGCCGACGCCAATGACAGCAATGTTCATTAGTTGCGGTCCTTTCTCGAGTCGCGCGGCGCTAGTGAAGACATCAAAGCGATTATAGCACAATGAAAAAACCGATTCAAACGCTGAGCCGACGCAGCGTCAGGCGTTCGGGATGTAAGCAAAATCGGCTTTTTTTACCGCCTTGACCTCGTCGAGCCTCGACACCGGGGTTGTGGACGGAGCCGCGCGCAGGGCTTCCGGGTTCTCATCGGCTATCCGCGCCACCTCCAGCATGGCCTCGGCGAACGCGTCGAGCGTCTCTTTGGATTCCGTCTCCGTCGGCTCGATCATGATGGATTCTTTGACGATGAGCGGGAAGTAAACCGTCGGCGGGTGGAAGCCTCTGTCGATGAGGGCCTTGGCGATGTCGAGCGCGCGGACTCCGTTCTTCATCTGTTTCGACGCCGACAGGACGAACTCGTGTTTGCAGGTTCTATCGTAGGGAAGCTCGTAGGCGTTTTTCAGCTTGCTCATAAGGTAGTTGGCGTTCAGCACCGCCGTTTCGCTCACGCGGACGAGGCCTTCGCGTCCGAGAGCAAGTATGTAGGCGTAGGCTTTAAGGATGACGCCGAAGTTGCCGTAGAAGGGGGCGATGTAGCCGATGGACTGAGGGTGGTCGTAGTCGAGGGCGAAAGTGCCGTCGGAGCGTTTGACGACGCGGGAAATCGGGAGGAATGGGATGAGTTTTTCGGAAACGCCGACGGGGCCTGCGCCCGGCCCGCCGCCGCCGTGCGGTGTGGCGAACGTCTTGTGAAGGTTGAGGTGGACGACGTCGAACCCCATGTCGCCGGGACGGCAGCGTCCGAGGATGGCGTTCAGGTTGGCTCCGTCGTAGTACATAAGGGCGTCTTTGGAGCGGGCAAGCTCGACTATGCGTTGCAAGTCCGCGTTGAACAGCCCGAGAGTGTTGGGCGATGTGAGCATTACCGCCGCCGTTTCATCGTCGAGAGTTTTTTCGAACTCTTCGAGGTCCATGACGCCGCGCGAGTTGGACTTGACGGTGACGACCGAGTATCCGGCGATGGCGGCGCTGGCGGGGTTGGTTCCGTGGGCGGAGTCCGGGACGATTACCTTTGTTTTTTTCGAGCCGCGCGAGTTGTGGTAGGCGGCGATGAGCATGATGCCGGTCAGTTCGCCGTGCGCGCCGGCCATAGGCTGCATAGTGAATTCGGCCATGCCGGTGATCTCGCAGAGGAGGGCGGCGCAGTCGTGGAGTATCTGGAGCGCGCCCTGAGTGAGCATGCCGCCGAGCCTTAGCTGGGGCAGCAGCGGGTGCAGCGCCGCGAATCCCTCCATCTTCGCCGCCTGCTCGCACATCTTAGGGTTGTACTTCATGGTGCAAGAGCCGAGCGGGTAGAAGTTCGTGTCCACGCCGAAGTTGCGGCGGGACAGTTCGGTGAAATGCCTCACTACGTCCAGCTCGGAAACTTCGGGCAGTTCGGCGGGTTTTTTCCGCATAAGGGCGGAGGGAATTTCTATCTTCGCGAACACGTCGGATTCCGGGGGCCTGACGCCTTTGCGGCCGGGGGAGCTTTTCTCGTATATGAGTTTCATGACAGGACCTCCTCGAGCGCCTCGGCGAGGCGTCCGATTTCTTCTTTGGTTCTCTTTTCAGTCACGGCGACCAGCATGGAGCGCTCCATGCCCTCGTAATATCTGCCGAGAGGGAACCCGGCGGCGAACCCTTTTTCGATTAGGTCGCCGATGACTGTTCCGGCGTCGCGGGGCAGTTCGACGGCGAACTCGTTGAATGTGGGAGCCGGGTATTTGATGTTGACTCCGGGAATCTGCGAGAGTCTCTTGCGGGTGTACGCGGCTTTCTCGGCGCATACGCGGGCTACCTGCTGAAGGCCGCCTTTTCCGAGCAGGCACATGTAGACGAGGGCGGACAGGGCGCAGAGGGCTTCGTTGGAGCAGATGTTGCTTGTCGCCTTCTCGCGGCGTATGTGCTGCTCGCGCGTCTGAAGCGTGAGGACGAATCCGCGCCTGCCTTGCGAATCCTCGGTGGCTCCGACAATTCTGCCGGGCATGCGGCGGGCGTTGTCCGCGCGAGCGGCCATGAAGCCGAGGTACGGCCCGCCGAACGACAGAGGCAGGCCGAGGCTCTGCCCTTCCCCCGTCACAATGTCGGCCCCCATAGCTCCGGGCGGCTTGATCAGTCCGAGCGAAAGCGGATAGACCGAGCAAATAACCATTGCTCCTGCTTCTTTGGCCATTTTGGAGACATCCGAGAAATCGTCCACGCAGCCGAAGAAGTTAGGGTTCTGGACTATGACGGCGGCGATGTCCGAGCCGAGGGCGTCTTTGATTTTTTTGCGGTCCGTCACTCCGCCTGAAATGGGTATCTGCTCGAACTGGAGACCGAGGTTGGATGTGTAGCTTTCGAGCATGACGCGGTAGATGGGGCTGACGCCCTGATCGACGATGATTTTTTTTCTGCCGGTGGCGCGGACGGCCATCATGGAGGCTTCGTAGAGGGCGGTTCCGCCGTCGTACAGGGAGGCGTTGGAGACGTCCATCTCGACCAGCCTGCATATCGCCGTCTGGTACTCGTATATCGCCTGAAGCGTTCCCTGCGATGTTTCGGGCTGGTAGGGGGTGTAGGCGGTGTAGAACTCGCTGCGGGATACTATGGGGTCGACGGCGGCGGGGATGAAGTGGTCGTAGAATCCGCCTCCTACGAAGTTGACGAGCTGGGTGGCGTTCTTCGCGGCAAGCCCGCGCAGCGTTCTGAGAACCTCGTGCTCAGGTTTGCCTTTCGGCAAATCAAAGGAGCGGGGCGACAGCGACGCGGGGATGTCGGCGAAAAGGTCGTCCAGAGACGAAGCTCCGACCGCTTCGAGCATCTCGTTCAGTTCTTCTTCGGTGTGGGGTATATATGGCATTTCTCGCCTCCTTAAATGGCGTTCACAGCAGTTTGACGCAGACTATTCCGTAAAGGTCTTGCGGATGCAGCGGGGCGAAGACGGTCTCGGACATCCTCAGGCGCGAGTACACGGAGAACCCAAGCTTTGCGTAGAAGGGGAGAGCCGAGCGGTGCGCGCTGGAAGTGCCCAAGTGAACTCCCTTAACGCCCAGTCCGCGCAGATAGTCCATGTACTCCAGCATTATTTTCGAGCCTAGCCCGGCGCGGCGGTATTGCGGCAGAAAGTCGATGTGCAGATGCGCCGGATAGACGTCTGTCGGGGTAGCTATGTGTTCTCCGCGAATCATCGCAGAGAGGCTTCGCCTGATGTAAAGGAGGTCTTTCGGCGTCAGCTTGTATCTTCCGGATATTATGCCGCGCAGCAGGGCCGGGTAGATTTCTCTTTTTGTCACACTGTCGCACGCCGCGGTGTCCGGGCATCCGAGCAGGTATCCGGCAATCTCGCCGTCGGCCATCGCGAGGAAATTGTGGGAGGCGTCGTAGTCCGTGTAATAGAGGGTGAGCATGTCGGCGAAGAGGTCGAAGTTGTCGAAGTACGGGGCGACCGTTTCGCCGCCGAAGCCGGTGTCGTACACTATACGGCGCACGGCCTCGCGGTGCGCGGGATTGGAAGGGTCGTATCTGACGATTTCTTTTTTCATGTCATGGATGTCGCGGCGTTGGACGAGGGCGCTGCGGGTTCCTTAGTTGATTTCTCCTGACAGCGGGACCGCGTACGGCACGTATTTCTCCCAGTCTTCCCTGAAGCAGGCCTGAAGGGTGGGGGTGAACTGGGGCGCGCGCGGCGTCTTGCGGAGCTTCATCCCCGCCGCTTCCGGAGTGCGGTTCCCCTTTTTCACGTTGCAGTGCTTGCACGCCGTAACGAGGTTCTCCCAGCAGGTTTCCCCGCCGAGCGAGCGCGGCATGATGTGGTCGAGAGTAAGCTCCGCGGCCTTGCGGGTCTTGCCGCAGTATTGGCACGTGTGGTGGTCGCGCATGAAGACGTTCCCTCTTGAGAACGGCACTTGCATGCGCGGCTTCTTCACGTAGTAGTTCATCTTGATGACCGACGGCATGTCGAATTCCTGAAACTGAGAGCGGGCGGAGCGGTCGCGTTGTTCCAGCATCTCCGCTTTGCCGGAGAAGACGAGACATATCGCGCGTTGCCAGCGTGTGATGTTGAGCACCTCGTAGCTTGCGTTGAGAACCAGCACGTCCATGATGATATCAACGCTCCTTGTGAGCCGCGGAGGGCGCGCCCCCGCGTTAATGCCCGGCCCGGAAAGTCAAATCCGGGGAAGAGGCGGCGCGGCCGTCCCGCCGCGCCGCCGCCTGTTGTCAAGCGTCTTTACATCCTGCCGCTGAAATACGCGTCGTACGCTCCCATGTCAAAATGCCCGTGCCCGCTCAGTCCGAACAGGATGGTTTTGCTCTCTCCGCTTTCCTTGCACTTCAACGCCTCGGCGACCGCGCCGTGTATCGCGTGCGCGGATTCCGGAGCCGGGATATGTCCTTCAGTCCTCGCGAACAGCACGGCGGACTCGAAGATCTGTTTCTGTTCGACGGATATGGCTTCCATGATGCCGTCGTGAATGAGGTTGGAGACGATGGGCGCTCCGCCGTGATACCTGAGGCCGCCCGCGTGTATCGGAGCCGGCATGAAGTCGTGCCCCAGCGTGTACATCATCATCAGCGGCGTCATCCCAGCCACGTCTCCCACATCGTACTCGTATTTCCCTTCGGTGAGCGACGGGCATGACTTCGGTTCGACCGCCACGAAGCGGATGTTTTTCCCGCCCAGTTTGTCCGGCAGGAAGGGCAGGGTAAGCCCGGCGTAGTTGCTTCCGCCGCCATGACACCCCACCACCACGTCCGGGTATTCGCCCACAGCCGCCATCTGTTTTATGCACTCTTGCCCGATGACTGACTGGTGTAGCAGCACGTGGTTGAGCACGCTGCCAAGCGCGTATTTCGTGTCTTCGCGCCCCGCAGCGTCTTCCACCGCCTCGCTGATGGCCAGACCGAGGCTGCCGGAGCATTCGGGGTCTTTTTCGAGCGCCGCGCGCCCTGCCGCGGTAAGGTTGCTCGGACTGGGAACCACATTGGCTCCCCACGTGTTTATCAACGACTTGCGGTACGGCTTCTGGTCGAAGCTGATCCGCACCATGTACACCATGCACTCGATCCCGAACAGGCTGCATGCGAAGCTCAACGCGCTTCCCCACTGCCCGGCTCCGGTCTCGGTGGCTATCCTTTTGACGTTTTCTTTTTTGTTGTAGTACGCCTGAGCGACAGCCGTGTTCGGCTTGTGGCTTCCGGCGGGGCTTGTGCCTTCGTATTTGTAGAAAATCTTCGCGGGCGTTCCGAGCGCCTTCTCAAGCCCGACCGCGCGGAACATCGGGGTCGGTCTCCACAGCGCCAGTATGTCCAGCACTTCCTCCGGTATGTCGATCCAGCGTTGAGAGCTTACTTCCTGCTCGATAAGGCCCATCGGAAACAGCGGCGTCAGAGCTTCCGGCCCTATCGGCTCTCTTGTTCCCGGATGCAGCGGCGGGTCCAGCGGTCTAGGAAGGTCGGGCAGCGCGTTGTACCATTTCCTCGGGATCTCGTTCTGGCTAAGCGTGATCATTCTCGATTGCATTCATTTCTCCTTTTAATCCGGCCTCGAAGGCTTTCATTTTTGCGGCGCGCGTCCAGCGCGCCCTTCGCTTTATTTTATCGGGGCGGCTCCGGCCTTCAGCCGGTCTCGCCTCCGTCGTTTCCCAAACCCCCGGCCCCGAATCCCGGAAATCTCTTTTTCAACGTCTCCGCCCTGACATCCACTTCCTCTTCCGTCAGCCTGCCGCTTTCGAATATCTCGTTCAATATCCCCCGCTCGAAAAGCAGGGTCACGATGGACACGGAGCGAACTAGGTAGTCGCCGCCTCCGCTTCCCTCGATAATTCTTTCAGTGTCCGTCATTTGTCCGTCCGTCATTTGCTTGAAGTTTTAACCGCTGCTGCGCCCGCTTCGAGGGCGTCAAGTCTGTCGAGCATCGAAAGCGCTCTAGGCTCCGCCACTCGGCCTTCCGACAGAATCTGTCTAGCGCGCGATGTCATTTCTTCGAATTCTTCTCCGCCGCCAGATGCGCTCTGTTCAGCTTTCATAATCAGCGCGCTGACGAATTCTTCGTCCAGAGCGGACGTTTTGATGTCTTCCCGCCTTATTATTCGTATCATCATAAGGGCGTCGTCCGGCCTATTCTTTTCATTCCTCAGCTTGAAGCTCCAAGCCACAGGCAGATATGCGGAAATTTTATTTTTGTCAGAGCCAGTGTCGGGAAGCGCCGACCTGTATTGCAGAAAGCTCGCGAGCGCGTCATCCATCTTCAACGGCTCTGACATAGCGGCTTTCTCTCCGCTTTTGTACAGGCTGTCAAGCCCGCCCAGATACACATCAGTGTATATCCTGTAACCCAAGTCCGCGAATCCCGCCAACAGCATTAGGACAACGAAAATTGAGCTGAATATTCCGGACACGTTGACCGTCGTCCGCTCGATGATGGTGTGCTTGTGCGCCGGGCCGTACTGTTTTTTAATCTCATCTTTCGAAAGAAGGGCCTCGTCTTCTTCGTCCTTTTCGTCGGTGTTTGCGATGACGGGCGCGGGGGGCGTCGAAAAAGCCGCCGAAACCTCGGCCGCAGGCTCTTCTTGCGCTGCCTCCGCGACAGACTTAGCCTCCGCGGCCGGCTCCTCCGTCTCGATTTCCTCGGTCTGCTCCTCGACATCTTTCAACTCTTCGCCGGAGCTTTTCTTTTTCTTTCCGATGCTGAACAACTTTAGTTTTTTCATCTTTTTCGGATCGCCCGCTTCCTCGTCGGTTTTTTCAGGAGGCTCTTCCGTGGCGTTCGCGGGTCCTTCGTCGCTCATTTCGAGCAGTTCAGCCTCCTGAGGCTCGCTTTTTTTTATTTTTTTCGGTTTCTTCAAAATCGTCAGTTTCGAGAAGAAACCAGCTTTCTTCTTCACCGTAGCGGGTTCGCCGTCCGCCGCTGTTTCGTCCGCGTCCTCTTCGGCAGCCTCCGGCGTTGATTCTTTAGTTGTTTCTTCTGTATGGTCCGCCGCGGCCGCCACCGCCTCGAGCGCCTTTTTCACCTTCTCTTCATCCGGCGCGGGAGCCGGCTCAGTCTCGGCGGCGGGAGCCGTTTCCGGAATCCGAGCGCTGTGTAGCTCTTCGTCAACCAACTCAATGTCTTCAGGCGGCGGAGCGTCCGTCAGCGTTCCGGCCAGTATGTCTTCCAGCGATTTCTCTTCCTCCGCGCTTATGGGAGCCGCGTCCGACTCTGCGGTTTCTTCAGCGGCGGCGGGCGCTTCATGCTCCGTCTCTATGTCCATTTCGATGCTGTCGAATTCGCCTTTTTCCGTTTGCCCGCCGCTCCCGGCGTCCATTTCTTCGAACGCTTCGATGGCCGCGAGAGCTTCGTCTATCTCAGGTGGATTCTTCTCTTGCGGCTCCGGAGCGTTTGCTTCGCTGGCGGCTTCAACTTCCTCCGCCCGAACGTCCGTCAGCCCCGAAAGAATGATGTCTTCAGCGGAAAGCTCGGCAGCCGCGCCAAGATCGTCTGTTGCGGGAGCGTCCAATACGTCCGTCCCGACCGCATCTTGCGCGCCGGATTTCGAATCGTCGTCCCATACCCGCTCGAACTCTTCCTCGTCCAGCTTGCTTGCGGTGTAGTCCAGATCAACCGACGCGTCGGTCGAGAAATCGTTCTGCGAGCCGGATGGTCGCTCAGGGTCGCTTTTCCTTTTTAGCGCGTTCCGCTCCACAAGATCGCGCAGCGTGAGTATGCCAGCAGCGCCGAGCTTCGGCCCGCTCTTTATGGACCTCACCAACTCCAACCTGTCGGAAATGTTGGTAAAAAGCGTGTCTATGGAATCAAGCATGGACGCGTCAAGCTCCTGATCATCGTCCATAAAAACTTCTCTCGGATATCGCGATAGAGCGGCCTTCAGCAACTCTTCGGCCTCGTCGAGCCGACCCTTGTCCATCAGCCCGGCGGCGCGGTTATATGCCATTAAGCTGTCTTCATATCTCTGTAATATTTCGTCGAATTTCATTTCGCCGCAATCCCGCTCGGATGTCTCCCGATAGGCTTTTTGAGAAGTGGCGGCGCCGCCGCCGCTTCTCTCCTGCCCGCCATTTCAGTAATTATACATAATTTATTTGCATTGCAAACAATATATTGTATAGATTTCTCAATCTCCTTATGTAAAATCGTCGAAAAGCAGTTTGTTTTCCTCAAAAACAGCGAAAAACCTCCCGGATTTTCTTGAGAAAATCCGGCATCTAAAAACGTTTCACTAGGTTATTCTGTCGAATTATATAGAGCAAGCGCTATCTGACGCGGCCGACAACCAGCAATGCGCGGCCTGCGGACATCCGGGGCGGGATTTTCCACAGCGCGCGCTCTACGATCTTCGCGCGGCGCGCGAACGCCGGGTCGCTCCAATGCTCGTCTCCGATGACCCGGCCGAGCGGGCCGTCCGCCACGTGGTGGCAGCACACTATTTTCGCGTCCCGCAACCCGGCTTCCCGCGACATCCGCTCCAGCCGCCCTGCGGACAAATATTTCACATGAAGTTCGCCTTCTACGGTGATTTCTCTCCGGACGGCTGCGCTCATCGCGCTTCCAAGCCCCGCAGCGCGCGCGTCCGCCGTCAGCGCTCCCGCCATGCTCTCCACCGAAAACGCCACCCAGCCGCCCCGCCGCACAGTCCCGGCGATTCCCGCCAGCGCCGCTTCAGGGTCGTTCAGATAGCAAAGCGTCTCAAGGGCCAGAGCGGCGTCCATGGCGCGTGGCGCAACCGCGCCCGACAGGTCCTCCGCATCCGCCCATGCGAGGTCGTAAGACCCCGCGCCGACCCTCGCAAGCCTGCCCCACGCCGCCGTCAACGCCCTCGGCGACGCGTCCACCAGCGTCACATCGCAACCCCGTCCCGCCAGCCTTGCCGCCGCTCTCCCGACCCCGCCTCCGGCGTCCAGAACCTTCGACCCGCGCCCCAACTTATCGAATTCGTCGAACAGCAACTCTTCGTACACGTCCATCTGATATCTCTTCTTGTGGAACACCGGGGATTCTTCGTCAAGGAAATCGTTGTACTCCGAAAAATCGGACCATTCTCGCTCGTAAGCCAGAACGTTCCACAAGGAGGGTTTCCGGCGGCACAGCCGCTCCGCGTTTGGGCCGCCCGCCGCGGCAATCTTTAATTCCTCGGACATAGCTGGCCATTCAACTGAAAACTCGCCGCGCGCCGCCGCCGCGCCTAGAACATCAAGCGGTCTCGGCATACCCTCGGAAGCAAGCGCGTCCGCTGCGCTCGCCACTGTCCGGGTCTCGCCACTGGCATTGTCTCTCAACACTGCATCGCGCATCAGCATACCGCAATTCTAGCACACCTCTCAGATCCGAAAAACGGGAGGGGCGAAACGAACCCGCAAAAAACAGGTTGGCGCGCTGAAGCTTAGAATATGGAATCGCCAAAATGATATGCGCCGAATGGCAAATGGATCAGACGGCTCCGCCGGACGCCGGCATTCGCGCGGAGCGCGGGGGCGGCCGCTTTCCGGCTCTCTCAAGAAACGCCGCCGCCATAGGAGAGTCCACGCGGGCGAGCGCCGATTCTATCTGCGCGCGCATCGCGGCGTCCGAAGTCTTATGAAGGGATATCAGCGGGATAACGGCAACCCGCGATTCAAGCTCTGCGATTGCCGCCACAGCCTCCGCGCGCACCGCGCGCTCTTCGTCCGATAGGGCTTTTATCAGCGCCCATGCCACCTCTTTGCCGCCGAGCGCGGATATGGCCCTCACCGCGTGCAGCCTCACATAAGGGTTCTTCGACAGGCGCATCCGGATCACAAGCTCGTCGAGCGGCAGAAAAACCGAGCGGGGCCGCGGCCTATGCGCCGCCTTTGGCGCCGCCGCTCCGGGAACAGCTTCTTCGATTGATTTTTTCTTTTTCGCCGCTGCCGATTCAGCGCGCGCGCGCGACCTCAACAACTCATACGCCGCCGTCACGCGCTTGAACGCCTCCGCCGCCATCGGGTCGCCCGGATTGACGTCCGGATGCAACGCGACCGCCTTCCGCCTGAACGCCTGCTTAAGTTCGGCCTGCGTGGCCCCCTCTTTGACCCCCAGCAGGGCGAGGCTTTTTTCCACATTGTCTTTGGGTCGCGTCATACCGCCGCCAGTTCGTTCAGATAAACGCTCATCGTTTCCACCGCCGTTTTCAACTGGTGGATGTCCCCGCCGCCGAGCGCCGACTTTATATAGTCGACAAGCTCCTCGATTTCAGGGTTGTCGTTGAGCGATTCTAAGCCTTCGCGCTCGGCTTTCTCGTTGATGCGGCTCAGCAAAGCGCGCGCCTGCCTGAGCAATCGGTTTCGAGCTATGAACAACTCGTCCTCGTCCTTGTGCGCGGCGGCGTCGAGCGCCATCTTCCGAATGTCTTCCTCGTCCACGGCGTTCCCTGCTTCGATTCGTATCTCTCTGTGCTCGCCGGTCTCCTCGTTCTGCGCGCGCACGTGCGCTATGCCGTTCACGTCGATGTCGAAAACCACGTCGATCCTCGGGACGCCGCGCGGGGCCGGAGGTATGCCTTCCAGAGTGAACCTGCCGAGAGAGAAATTGCGGCTCGCCTGCGCCCGCTCTCCCTGCAGCACATGAACCTCGACCGATGTCTGTCCGTCCGTAACCGTCGTGAACACGCGGCCCCGCGTCGTCGGGATGCAACTGTTCCTCTCGATGATCGGCACGAACACGTCGTTGTCCGTCTCGATGCCCAGCGTCAGCGGAGTTATGTCCACCAGCACAAGCCCTTTTACGCCGCCGGACATCACGCCAGCCTGAATGCACGCGCCGACCGCCACCGATTCATCCGGGTTCGAACTACGAATCAATTTGTTTCCGAACTTCTCTTCAAGCCGCCTGCGCACCGCCGGAATCCTCGACGAGCCGCCCACCAGCGCCACCGCGCCTATGTCGCGCAGCGACATCCCCGCGTCTTCCAGCGCCGCGCTCACCAGCCCGTCTATCTCGTCCAGATAATCCGCGACAAGCTCCTCGAACTTCTGCCGAGTCAACGTCATCTGAAGATGCTTCGGGCCTTCTCTATCGGCGGAGATGAAAGGCACATGGATGGACGCCGAAGCCGACTCCGAAAGCTCTTTCTTCGCCGACTCCGCCGCGTCCCGCGCCTTCTGCATCGCCATCGGGTCTTCCCTCAGGTCTATCCTGTGCTTCTGGTAGAAATCCGAAACGATGTGATGCACGACGCGGGCGTCGAAATCGTCTCCGCCAAGCTTGTTGTTGCCCCGCGTCGCAAGCGCCTCGTAAACCGTTCCCGATATATCCAGAACCGACACGTCGAAAGTGCCGCCGCCTAAATCGAAAACCAGAATCGTCCCCTCCTGATTGCGGGGCATGCCGAACGCCAGCGCCGCCGCCGTCGGCTCGTTTATCAGCCTTTTGACCTCCAGCCCCGCAAGCTCGCCCGCAAGCTTCACCGCCTGCCTCTGGCTGTCGTTGAAATACGCCGGAACTGTTATTATCGCCTCCGTTATCGGCTCTCCCAGAAACTCCTCCGCGCTCTCCTTAAGCCTGCCGATGATTATCGCCGCAATCTGCGCAGCGGCGTACTCGCGCCCGTCGATGTTCACTTTGAAATTCTCGCCCAGCTTCCTCTTTATGGACCTGAAAGTGCGCTCGCAGTTGATGACGGACTGGTTCTTCGCCGCCGTGCCGACCAGCAGTTCTCCTTCCTCTCCGAAAGCCACCACGGAAGGAGTCAGACGCTCCCCGCGCTGGTTTGGGATAACCACCGGCTCCCCGCCTTCTAGGGCGCATATCACTGAGTTGGTGGTTCCGAAATCGATTCCGACAGCCCGGCCCATAATGTGCCTCCATTTCAGCGGTTCCGCAAAAAAGCTCCCTTAAGCGAATGGCGCGCGCGCCACATCTGAATGGGTTTCAGACTCCCGCCTCTGACTATAGGCGCTTATCTTATTCTTTAATCACAATTTTAAAATAGCATAAACAAAACAAGCTGTGCCTATAGTTAAGTATATTAATACCCGCTCCCGCCTCTCTTTGTAAATACTATTACAAAAATATGCGGGGCAGTTCCCATAAAGAAATTGAAAAGCTTTGGAAAAATAGTTCGGGAAAAGAAACTTTCCAGAAAGGTTTTTTTTTCGACCGTTGGAGGCGGAAAAACTTTCTTTCTTTTTTTTCTTTTCATCTTCTCTTTCTCCTTTCGTTTTCTCTTCTTTCATCTCCCGCATTCAGGCCGCGCTCAGAGAAGGCAACGGGGTTGTGGCGGGCCGACGTTGTCCTGTATAATCACCAGAAGACAGTGAAGAGCGGCAGACGTCAGAACGACGAAGGAGCGGCTAAAATGTTGACGGACAGCGACGTAAAAAGGATGTCGGAAGAAGTTCAGAGACACCTAATCAACCTGATAAGGATAGACACCACGAACCCGCCGGGCAACGAGACGGCCGCCTGCGAGTACATGAAAGCCGAGTTGGCCAAAGACGGGCTGGAGAGCGAGATACTAGAATCCGCGCCGGGCCGCGGCAACTTCGTGTGCAGGCTAAAAGGCGACGGCAGCAAGCGCCCGCTCGCCCTCGCGTCCCATCTTGACGTCGTCCCCTGCGAGCGCGAATCGTGGTCGGTCGATCCCTACGCGGCGGTAGTCAAAGACGGTTTCATCTGGGGGCGCGGCTCGCTCGACACCAAATCGCTCACCGCTATCCAGATGGTCACTGTCGCCGAACTGAAAAGGAAGAATATCCCGCTCAAGCGAGACGTCATCCTGCTCGCCGTCGCGGACGAAGAACAGTCCGGCTCATACGGAATGGGCTGGATGACAACCAAGCATTTCGACAAGATAGACTGCGAATACCAGATAAACGAAGGGGCCGGCATCGGCATCCCGATGGGCAACAAGAACGTCTATCAGGTTCAGACCGCCGAGAAAGGCGCGAACTGGTTCAAGCTCACCACGCGGGGCGAACCCGGACACGGCTCTATCCCGCGCAAAGACAACTGCGTCGTCAGGATGGCGAAAGCCATCGAGAAAGTCTCGCATCCGTTGCCGATGCGCAAAACCAAAGTCGTCGAGGGATTCATCAACGGCATGGCGTCCAAGGCCCTCGGATTCCCCAAAGGCCTGCTCTTCAAACAACTCCTCAACCCCGCCCTCTGCGGCCCCGTCCTAAAAGCCATCCGCTCCGCCGAACCCGACACCGGCGACATGCTCTCTTCCATGCTCCGCGACTCAATCTCCCCGACCATGTTCCACGCCGGAAACAAAGAAAACGTCATTCCCCCCAAGTGCGAAGCCGTCATCGACTGCCGCATACTCCCCGGCCAGACATCCGCGGGATTCAAAAAGATGCTTTCCGAGATGATAGACGTAGACAGCATAGAGTTGCTTGTCGAGCAAGTTCCCGACCCCACCGAAAGCCCGGCGGACACCGAGCTGTACCGCTGTATCGAGCGCGCCATCATGAAGAACGACCCCAAAGGCGTCCTCGTGCCGTACATCTCCACCGGAGCCACTGACTCCCGCTTCCTTCGCAAAAAAGGCGTCGTCGCTTACGGTTTCTCCCCGTTCCTGTCTAAAGTCGACTTCCGGGAATTCCTCTACACCATTCACGGCCACGACGAGCGCATACCCATCGACGGCGTCGATTTCAGCGTAAGAGTCACATACGACCTTGTGGCGGATTTTTGCGGATGAGCGACTCCCGCGACGGCGCGCCTCGCTCCGCCGTCTCGCATTACTCGTTCCTCGGACTCGCCAGATGGCTCTGGCTGCGACTGCTGGGAAAAGAGATTATCGTTTCCGGCGAATGCGACATGTGCGGGGGCTGCTGCCGCGCCCTCAACCTGTCGGAAAAAGGCCGCTGGGTCCGCACGGAAGAAGAGTTCCGCGGTCTGGTCGAGAAATATCCAGAATACGCCCGCTTCAAGCATTGCGGATTCACCACTCTCGGTCTGATGACGTTCGAATGCTCCATGCTCGGCCCCGACAACCTATGCGCCGACCACGACAACCGGCCTGAACTCTGCCGCGTGTATCCGGAGACTGACCTGTACTTCATGTGCGGCGCGCTCCCGCGCTCCTGCGGATACGAATACAAAGCCGCCCCGTCGTTCCGCCGCGCGCTTCGCCGCGCTTCCCGCAAAAAATCTATAGAGAAACCGGAAGCTGGAGATTAGCGGGCTGTTGGTTTTTAAGGGAAAACTTTTGAAAAAGTTTTCCCTTAAAATCCATTTCAAAATCTTTCAAGCTAGCGCCGAAGTCGGGGCTGCGCCTCCGCCTTCGGCGCGTATCATGTGAAAAGATATTGGGAAAGGGTTTTCAAGAGAATCTTCTTCTTAAACATTTTCACAGGGGGCGTCGGGAGAAGAATCGCGGCAGCGATTCTCTCCCGACGACCAATGAAACGTTTTGAAGAGATTCCAAAGAGAAACTTTTTCAAAAGTTTCTCTTTGGCCGCCGGAGGCGTCGGTCGGCGCTTTTTGACTTAAACGAGGGTTGGCAATATAATGGATTTCACGCGCGGGCAATCGGTTGCGCCGACGGGCCGGGAGGTTGCCGCATGTTTCTTCACATTGGCAATAATGTGCTTATCAGAAAAGACGACGTGATAGGGATTTTCAACATATCGGCTATGTCTCAGGACTCGAAAGGCAAAAAGTTCTGCGCGGAGACGATACAGAAAAAGGAAACCATTGACATATCGGACGGCAAGCAGACGTCGATCATATTGACGGCGTACGCGGCGTACGTGTCGAGAATATCGACGGCGACGCTGCTGGCAAGGTCGGGCGAGCCGGTGGAGAAGATGTTGTCGGCGGAAGGGTTCCCGGCGACCGCGCCCGAGCAGGGATGAAGGGCCGGGCGGCGGGAAGCGGCTCCGAGAGAGCGGGTTGAGCGCGATGACCGAGCGCGAGGCGGCTTATTACGAGTCCATTGGCGGGGGCGCCGCGAGGTGTCTGCTGTGCCCGCGCGGGTGCGTGGTCCCGGACGGCGGGGCGGGGTTCTGCCGGGCGAGGTCGGCGCGAATCGGCAAGCTGTTCGCCTCCTCTTACGGCCTTTACACCTCGCTGGCGATAGACCCGGTGGAGAAAAAGCCCCTCTACCATTTCCTGCCCGGCTCGGCCATACTCTCCATCGGCGGGATGGGCTGCAACCTCAACTGTTCTTTCTGCCAGAATTGCGAGATATCTCAGGGCAGCCCGGCGACGCGAAGCATCGAGCCGGAACAGCTTGCCGAACTGGCGGCGCGGGAGGATTGCCCAAGCGTCGCTTTCACTTACAACGAGCCTCTGATCTGGTTTGAGTTCATCCGGGACTGCGCGCCCCTCATCAGACGCGCCGGTCGCAAGGTGGTTCTGGTGACGAACGGCTACGTGAACCCGGCGCCGCTCGCCGAGTTGCTTCCGTCGCTGGACGCGATGAACATCGATTTAAAAGCGTTCGACGACGGGTTCTACCGGGAGCACACGGGGGGCAGTCTGGAACCTGTGAAGGAAACCATCCGGGCGGCGGTCGCGGCGGGGGTATGGGTGGAGACTACGCTGCTGTTGATTCCGGGGCTGAACGACGCGGCGTCCTCAGTTCGGGCGCAGGCCGAATGGCTGGCGTCCCTCTCAAAGGACATCCCGCTCCACATATCGAGGTATTTTCCGAGAAACAAGATGAAACTGCCGCCGACTCCGCCGGAGTCTATCGAGCGGGCGCGGGCAGAGGCGGCGAAGGCCCTGAACTATGTGTACACAGGCAACATGAATGACGGCGAATGGTCGACGACGAGGTGTCCGGAATGCGGGCACGCTCAGATAGAGCGCGCGGGGTACGCCGCGCGGGTGGTCGGGCTGAAAGGGAGCGCGTGCGGGCGATGCGGCGCGCGCGCGGCCGTGATAATGCCTGACCGGGAGGATTGAGATGGAAATAGACCGAGAGAAAATCAGGAAGCAGAACCGCAAGCTGAACTGGATAATCATAGCGGCGGTGGTGTTTGTGGGCGCGGCGCTGACGCTGTCGGCGGTACTGGGGTCGAGGGTGGACGCCAAAAAAATCGCCGGGCTGAGCCGAAAGGGCGGGCTGTTTTCGAGCGCGTCTTCCGGAGACAGGGTGGGCGTGTTGTACATCTCCGGAGTGATTCACAGCGGCAGGTCTGGCGCGGGCGGCTTCATGGGTTCGAGAACAAGCGGCTCGGACTCGATAGTGTCCATGATAGAGAATGCCGCCGTTGATCCCGGCGTCAAGGCTCTCGTGGTCAGAATCAACAGTCCCGGCGGCAGCGCCGCAGGCTCTCAGGAGATTTACGACGCCCTTCTCAGATTCAAACAGAAGAAAAAACCTGTCATCATTTCGATGGGCGACGTAGCGGCTTCCGGCGGCTATTATATTGCGGCGGCGGGCGACACCATTTTCGCCGACCCCGCTACCCTCACAGGCAGCATCGGCGTCATATTCAGCCTCGTCGGATACGAGGAACTATTCAAAAAAGTCGGCCTCGACTCCAACGTCATCAAGAGCGTCGAACACAAGGACATCGGCTCTCCATACAGGCCGATGACGGAGGAGGAGCGGCAAATACTTCAGGGCGCGGTGGACAACATTCACTCGCAGTTCATAAGCCACGTGGCCAAGGGCCGGGGCATGGAAATCGAAGAGGTCGCCAAACTCGCCGACGGCAGGCTCTACACAGGCGAGCAGGCGCTAGGAAACAAGCTTGTGGACAAAATGGGCGGGATGCACGAAGCGGTGGAGTTCGCCGCCAAAAAGGCTGGCATGCCCTCGTCTCCCAAACTCGAATATCTCCAAAAAGAGAATCCTTTCTTGTCCCTGTTCGAGACGGCGAGCGAAATCGGCTCCGGTGTGTTGGCGAACAAGATTGCCGAGGCGGCGGCCAGACAAATGTTGTCCGCCCCCGGAATCGAAACAAGGTGACGCTGGGGCTTAGCGGGATGACGTCAAGCAAAGTTGAAGATGGATTCTGCAATCTGCAAATAAAGAACGGAGCAACCTTATGGACAATGCCGGATTGAAAGAGGCGGAGAGAAAACCCGCCGGGGGGCTGGAAGAGAAGTATTACGATTTTGACGGACTGTCGATAAGGTATGTGGACAGCGGGCCGGCGGAGCGAGCGCCCGGCGCTCCCGCGATATTCTTCATTCACGGCCTCGGCGGCTCGATAGAGGACAACTCGGCGTGTTTCCCGTATCTGGCGCGCGATTGGCGCGTGGTGGCGTTCGATTGTCCGGGAACAGGAAAATCCGACAAGCCGGACAGGGAATACGACATCGATTATCTGACGGACTTCTCGCTGGAACTCGCCACCCGGCTGGGGCTGGACAAGTTTTACATCGCGGGCGGCTCGCAGGGCGGGCTTCAGACGCTGCTCTGCTGTCTGCGCGCGCCCGAACGGATTTACAAAGCGGCGGTGTACTCGCCCGCCGGGGTGTGGGCCCCGAACCCTATGGGAGCCGCTTTCTTCTCAGCCTTGCCCCCGGTGGCCACTAAACTCTTCTTCCGCATTTCCTCCATGCTTTGGTACTCCCCCGGATTCGCCGGAGCCGCCGAACTGCGCCGGGAGGACTTGGCGGAAAAAGACGCTTACGAACAGCCGGGGTTCGGCAAACATGTCTTCGGCTGCCTCGTCTCGCAGATGAGCGGAGACTTCCGGCCCATGTTCAGGCGGATAGAGACCCCGACACTGATACTGTGGGGAACGCACGATTTCGGCATGCCCTCAAGGATGGGAGACGAGCTTCACGGTCTCATGAAAGATTCAGTGTTAGAGAAAGTTCCGCGCGCCGGACACAACATCCCCAAAGAAAGGCCGGAATTTTTCGCGTGCCGGCTGACGGAGTTTTTCAGCGAGGGCTAGGGCGGACGAGGCAGCGGACACAACGACAGAAAAACAACAATGGCAAAACCGAACAATTTTAATTAATTGTGGCGCGATTGCAATATGCGCTGTATAATAAATGTGGAGATTGAGGATTTTGAGGAAAAATCAAAGTCCTCGGACGCGCAAGCACGGCCGGGCGAACGCGTCCGAACTAGGAGGAAAGAGTACAATGCAGTGTCCATTCCTTAGCTTGGGCAACAAACGCCCTTTCTGTGAAACCGGCGCATTCGGTCTCATGGTCCCCAAACCCGGCGACTACCGCAAGTTCTGCACAAACCGCTCGTACTACATGTGTCAGGTTTACCGCGCCAACACCGGCACGGGGGACAAAGAAAAGTGCCTCCAAGAAATAGCCCCGAGGCTCGTTCAGGCGTAACGCGGCAATTTAATGTTAAAACTGAATAAAGAGGAATCCCGGGCGGGCGGCGCGCGCGGTTTGGCATAGTTACTAATTTCACAAACAGCGCGTCCGCCACATGTATTCAGCATGCCTTCGACTGTATTATCCCAGATTCGAGACCTCTGAAAAACGTTTTGTGCGCCTTGAAGAATGATCCCGAATTTTTTGTTAGGATGCAGGAGCGATTGTTCAGAGCGGATGAAACAAGAAATGCAGGCGCATTTTTGACGTAGGGGCGGGGTTTCCCCGCCCCAAATTGTCGTAGTTATTGGGCGCGGAAACCGCGCCCCTACTGAAAAAAGAATGTGTTGCCAACGAAGCAGTTCGCCGCTATGAAAATCGCCCCGGTTCGTCGGCTCTATAGACGAATCCGGGTTAAAAATAAAACCGGCGCTATTCTTCGCTGTAGAACGTCCCCAAGCGCAGCTTGCGAGCGCCACCCGGAAAGATTTTTTCAGAGGTGCGGATTCGGATTAGTTTTCGATGAAAGGCTGGTAGGGGTCGGAGGAGGCGGGTTGGCCGGGGTTGGTCGCCCTGTCGATAAGGATGTTGAACTGTTCCCTATGGGTTGGGAATCTGCGGGCGGCGCCGCGAAGAGTGGAGATGGCTTGGTCGGGTTCATCGCAGTTGCCGTAGCTGATGGCAAGCGAGAGGAAAAGCTGAGGCTCGTCAGGAATTCTTTTTACGAGTTCGGACAAGACGGTAACGGCTCTCTCGCAGTCGAGGGATGAATAGAATTTCTGGAGCGGGAATTCGGGGTCGATATCTCTGATTTCGCGGACGGCGCGGGCGAAGTTGTCATGCTGGCCAACGTTGCGGAATAGGATGGCTAGCGCGTAGAGGAGTTCGAGGTCGCGGTCAAACTCGGCCATGATTTCCTCTACTTCGCGGGCATAGAGATGCTGAAGTCGGCAGTTGTAGTATTGTTCGGCTATCTCGATGCGGAGCCAGAGCATGTCGCGGCGTTTCTCTTTTGCGTGGTCGAGGACTTCGACGGCTTTCGAGCAGGCCCCCATTTGGTTGTATATGCGGGCGAGGTTGATGTAAGGGGATGCGTAGTAGGGGTCGAGGTTGGAAGCCGCTTCGTAGTATTGAATGGCGGCGTCTCGTTGACCGAGGGCGACGAGAGCGCCGGCGATGTTGTGGAGGGCGCGGGAGTTGTAGGGGTCTAGGGCGAAAGCTGTAGTCCAGAGGGCGACGGCCTCGGAGATGGACTTCTGGGTCTGCTGGCGGAAAAGGACGGTGGCGAGGGCCTCGTGCAACTGGGGGTCGAGCGGGTCGAGTTTCAGGGCTTTGCGCATCAACTCAAGGCCTTTTTCCCTTTGCCCGAAGTAGAACTGGCAATGGCCTTTGTTTGAGAGGGCCTTCGAGTTGAGGGGGTCGTATTTGAGGGCGAGGTTGAATTCTTTGAGAGCGGTTCTGAAATATTTTTGGTCGCCTGTCTGAGCGCCGTAGTCGAGATAGATTTTTCCGCGTTCGTTGTGGATGGAGGAGATGTTGACGGCGCTTGAGTCGTCTAGGGAGATATAGCGCGGGCTGCCGCCGAAAGCTTTCCATTGGGGGGTGGCGTCTGCTTCGAGCATTGAGTCAATCTCATCCGGGGAGATGTCGCCGGGGGCGATTCTGTAGACGGCGCCTCTTGGGACTGTGCGGTAATCCATTTCGAGAGGGATGAAAAGGAAGTCGGAATAGAAGGCGCGGGACGGGTTTGCGCGCATAAGTTCGACGGCGTATCTGGCGCGGGCCGGGTCGTCCACCCTGAAGACTGGTTTTTCTTCCTCGAACAGAAACGTGTCCGGGAATATCACGTCGGGGTAGTGCCGCCGCAGGCGGTCAAGCTCCCATTTGAAGGGGAGGAACGAGACGGGGACGACGGTTATTTCGCGGCGTTTGAAGATGTCGCCCTCGCAGGCTCTGAAGTAGCCCATTATGCCGGGCGTCTGGGTTCCGATGAAGACGACGCTGTTTGATCTGACGTCGTCGATGATGGCCTCGCCGAGGATGCGGGCGCCGCCGGCGCGATTCATGTGGCGGCGGTCTGCGCCGGTGAGGTTGACGCCGACTATGAAGAGGATGAGGGCAGCGGCGGCGAGCCTGAACGGGGCTTTCCACAGAGCGCCCCGGAGGGGCCTCCAGCCGACCACCGCCGCGGCTCCGGCTCCGGCGAACAGGCTCATGACGATGAACAACTGGACTCGGAGGGCGTCGGGTTTTCCGTGGCTGATCAGCAAAGAGCCTGCGAGCGCGCCCGCGCCGCAAAGGAACGCGAAAAGCGTGGAGCGCCAGTCTTTGCGGAACAGGAGGACGAGGCCGGGCAGTCCGAGCGCCATCATCGCCGGCGACATCTGTCCGAGGAACATCTTTATGTTCACTCGCTTGAGCAGTTCCATTTTGTCGGCAGGGAGCGTGGATTCGTAGCCCTGAAGGAAAAGCAGGTTAAGGAAGTTGACGGGGTTTCTCGGTCCCCACCAGTCCGAGACGGGGCCGCGCGCGGAAGCCAGAGGGAGATAGGCGAAGACGAGAGAGACGGCGGCGGCGGCGGCGAGTAAGGCGAGAGCGCCGCTGATAAAGCGGACGAGGCCTTTTCTTTTCAGTCCGATGAAAACGAGATATCCGGCGTATGCGGCTCCGATCGCGGCGAGCGCCCAGACGGCGTATTGTGTCAGCGCCGGGACGGCGTCAAAGGCGCGGAACAGGTTGATCATTGCCGCGCCGAAGAGGATGAGCAGAGGCCCGGCGAGCGCGCGCCATCTGTGTCCGGGCAGCAGAGCAAGATGGATGATTGCGGCGCCGAGCGCGAAAGCCATGAGCAAATGGTGAGTGAAGCCGAGGAAGATGAGAAGCAGAGCGCCGGAGACCAGAGGGCGGGAGCCGCGCGAGCGGTCGATAGCCAGAAGGAGGATGACACCCGCGAACAGGGCGGCGTGCGCCGCGTAGACCTCTGCTATGAGGCCGAAATGGACGAATGAGCGGCAGCCCGCCAGCGCGGCGAGCGTTACCAGTCCGGCAAAAACCGAGCGGGACATCCTGACGACGGCGATGTAGAGCATTGTAGCGGCGAGCGCGGTCAGCAGCGCGCTCATCACGTTCGCCCTGAACGGGAACTCGTCGAACGGGAGAAGCGCGAACAGGCGCGACAACTGGGTGAACAGGGGGTAGCCGGGAGAGTGGGCGACGCCGAGGTTGCAGGAGACTGAGACAAGCTCCGCGCTGTCGCCCCAGTAGAGTGTCGGGGCGGCGCAGTATAGCAGCCAAGCGAAGGCGGCGAAGAACACAGCGGCCGGGGCCGCCCCTTTTCCGGCGCGCGCGGCTATTGCCGCTCTGAAGGAGTCCGCTTTGGCAGACAGTTCCGAGACCTTCAACTCAAGAGCGGAAGGCTCTTTCGCGGGGCGCGCGGGATGTTTTTTCTTCTTTGCTTTTTTGGCGCTCAAAATTGCCGTCCCCTGAAAACCACCCTAAAGAACTTCCTTATAAGATACAGCAGATGAGCCGGAGAGTGAATACGCCGGAACGCAAGAGTCAGCAGAGTGAGCGGTCTGTAGAAGAACCGGCGGTTGGCCAGTCTGAACATTTTTTCAAGCGTCGCGGCGTCGAATTTGCCGGGCATCTCGTAGGCGGCCCTACCGAGGAAGAAGCCCTGTTCGTACATGTTTCGGTCGTTGTGGAACAGGAAACGGCCTTCCTTTGCGGCGATGTCGTGCAGGTCCGTGCCGGGGAAGGGGATTACGATGAAGAACATGGCCTGATGGAGCGGCAGCGAGCGCGCGTGCTCGATGTTGCGGCGCATGGACTCCTCGGTGTCGAATGGGAGGCCGAGCATGAAGAAGCCGTTCATGAGTATGCCGGCGCGGCGCGCGGCGGATATTGTTCCGCGCACTTTTGAGACATCCACTTTTTTGCCGAGTTTGGTCATGATTTCCTGATCGCCCGTCTCGACGGCGATGCAGAGGGCGTAGAATCCGGCGCGACGCATCAGTTTAAAAAACTCATAGTCCCCGATGTCCGGCTTTATGCCGGAGGGTATCATGATGCTGACTTTTCTATCTCTGCGCTTGATGAGGTTTTCGCAGATTTCTTCCGCGCGGTCGCGTTTAAGAGTGAAGTTGTCGTCCCAGAAGTGGACTTCCCGCGCTCCGTGTTTGAGAGTAAGCTCGTCGAACTCGGCCATGACGGTATCGATTTTTTTATATCTGATGCGGTTCTGGAAGATGATGTCGGAGGCGCAGAATATGCAGTTGTAAGGGCAGCCCCGGCTGGTCATCATCGGGAGAACGGGGTTTCGTTTCGTGTGTTCGAGCCTGTATTTGTCGATGTCGCCCAGATGCCAAGCGGGGAACGGCAGGGCGCTGAGGTCTTCGATGAGGGGCCGTCGTCCGTTGGAGACGATGCCGGAGCCGTCGAAGAAAGCCAGCCCGGCGATTTCGCGCAGAGGTTTGCCGTCTTCGATTTCAGACACAGTTTCCTCGGCCTCGCCGATAGCGACTGCGTCCGCCCATTCAGGGATAAGCTCTTCGTATTTGACGGTCGGGTAAGGGCCGCCCATTATGATTTTCAGCGAAGGATATTTTTTGCGGACGTATTCGATGACGCGGATGGCGGGGCCGATAGAAAGAGTGTTGGCGGTGATGCCGAACCATTCGTGGTCGGGGACGGCGCGGTCGAGCGCTTCCTCCCATTTTTTTTCATAGTTGGCGTCGATGTAATCGACTTTGCGGCCCCTGCTTTCGAGGGTGGCTGCGATGGAAAGCATGCCCATAGAGGGGAATCTGTAGCCTTCGTAACAGTCTGGGTTAAAAAATATCATAGGCTTTCAGTTTCCAGTCGGCGCAAAGAGCGCGGAATTTTTCGGCCTCGGCTGAGGCTCCCAGTTTGGCGTGGGCGTCTGCCAGTCCGCAGTGAATCGTCTCGTTCTCAGCGTATTGTAGGGCAAGGGATAGAGAGGACACAACATCGGAGTGTCTGCCGGAATCGGCGAAATGGCGCGCGCGCTCTGTGAGCATGTCCGCCGTCAGAGCGTCGAACACCGAGGAGAGGGGGCCGCCTGAGGCGAGCGCGGGCGGGCCTTCGTCGCGCGGAGTTCCTTCGCGGGAGTTCAGCGCGAACAGGGAGCCGGACGGCAGGGGAGTCATCGCCGATTCGAGAATCGGGTTGTGGAACATGCGGGTGGTGTTGGCGAGAACGTCGCAGCGGCCCGCGTTGGCTTCAGCGATTTTTGCGGTCTGAATGTTGACGGAAGGCAAATTTATCGTGCGGCCCTCGCGCAGCCGGGCGAACTCCTCAGGGGTGAGAGGGTACTGTTTGCCGCTTTCGGCGGCGAGGTCGATTTCCGGGATGGCGGCGGGGTGGCCTTGTCCGCGAGCGCGCTCGCCCATGTATCCGGCGTACCACGGGAACGCAAGATACAGGCGGTGAAACACGAAGGCGTCGCGGCGGACGTTCGGTATGAACTGATAGTGGAGCGGGGGGGCGACGGTGTCGTTTGCGACGTGGTCTATGAATATCATGGCGTCCCGGGGCGCGTCGCGGAGGATGGCTTCAGAGTAGGCGCGCGGGGAGTCGTCGAGGCGGACGGCGAAAAGGCGGTTGTTTCGATACAGCAACCACGCCGGATGCGCTACGCACGCGGCGGCGATGACGGCTGCGGCCAGCTTCCGCGCCGGCGCGGGATTCGCTTTGCCCGCGAGAGTTCCAAGTCCCGCCGCTCCCAGCAGCAGGAACGCCGCGCACGCCGGGAGGAAGAACTCCTCTTTCTCGTGCGTGGGATACATCACAGGGAAAAACGCGCCGAGAGCGAACACTCCCGCGAGCAGCCATCTTCTGAACCCGGCGGCAGGAGAGATAAAAAACGCCGCCGCCGCGCCCGCCGCCAATAAAATGGACGACTGTGAAAGCAGCGACCCGGCCAGAGATTTCGCTGCGGCAAGCATGACCGCCGCCTTGTATTCCCCGGCCACCCAGAAATCCCTGCCGCTCATCAGTACCGGAAGGTTCCCGGCGCGCTCGACCAAGTTCCAGTCGAACAGGTCGGAGCGGGCGGACATCAGGGGAAGAGAGGCGTAAGCGGAAAGCCCGGCGCAGATGATGAAAGCTCCGCAGAAAAGGACTAGCGGCAGAGAGCGGCGGTTGGTCCACAGGCCCGCCGCGCCGAGCAGAAGGGCGGGGAAGGCGAGTGTTCCGTGGTTGCCGAGGCCGACGGCTCCCGCGAAGAATACGGCGGCCCACGCGCGCCCCGCGCCGCCTGACGGCAGCGCCAAGGCGAGCAGCGCGACGCAGAACAGCAGGTTCAAAGTGTAAACTTCGAGAGCTACGGCGGACGACCACAGGAAGGTGGACGCGCCAAGAACGAGTGCGGCGTAAACCCCCGCCGGAGCGCCGCCGAGCCGGGCAGCGACGCGGAAGAAGACCGCGAGCGCCGCCGCCGCCGACAAAACGCTGACAAGGCCGAACCTGAAACCCGCCTCTCCTGTGGGGACCGCCAAAGCGAGTTTTCCCAACAGGGTGACGAGCGGGTATCCGGTGGGGTGCGCGACTCCGAGGTAGTGCGCGGACAACACGAAGTCGGCGCTGTCGCCCCAAGCCATGTCCGGCCTTGCAGACCACAGGAAAAGGGCGGCTCCCGCAAGGTATATCGCCGCAGACAGCGCGCCCGCGCCGCGCGGCTTACTTAGCCACATAGTCGGCCACCACCGTGCGCGCCTGTTTCAGCAGAGAATACGCTTCCCGCGCGCTCCTTATCGAAAACGCTTTTTTTATTATGTACCCCGGACGGAGATAAAATTTCGAGTAACCGCGCCTGAGCAGTTCCGCCAGTTCGGGGCGTTCGAGCCGCCGGGACAGGATGGGCATGTCGCGCGCGCCCGCCGCCATATCGTCCCACACCGAGCGGTCAATCTCGCCTGCGGCCAGCCGCCTTTCGTATTCGCGGGCGCCCGGAAACAGGGAGCCGATGTTGAACACGGCGAAATCGGGAGAAAGCTCAATGGCGCATTCGATAGTTCTTTCTATGTCCTCGCGCGATTCGTCCGGGCCGCCGATCATGAGGAACGCGTTGATAGTCAGGCCCGCCGCGCGGCAGGCGGAGAAAGCCCTGTCGAGGGCGGCGTCTGAGACCGGTTTGTCGGCGGCCTGCCGCGCGCGTTCGTCTCCGAACTCCACGCCGAAAGAGACATTGACGCAGCCCGCGCGCCTGAACTCGATTGCTGCCTCCTCGTCGAGAAGGTCCGCGCGCGTCTGGCACGACCATTTCAGTCCGGCTCCGAGGCGCTTGATGCCGCGCGCGATTTCGATGGCGCGCTCTCGGTTGAATGTGAAAGTCTCGTCGATGACGGACACAAAGCCGTAGCCCTCGCGGGCGGCAAGTTCGATTTCGGCCATAGCGCGCTCGACGCTTGCCGGCCTGTGAGCGCCCATAGACAGGGTTCGGCAGCAGAAGGAACATTGAAATGGGCATCCGCGCGCCGACAGCAGAGTGGTGGTGCGCGTGTTAATGAACGGGTTGAAATAAGCGCCGGGATTGCGCAGCAGGGAGCGGGAAGGGAGGGGGATCGACTCCAGATCGGCCATAGCGGGAGATGGGGTGGCGGTGTCTCCGGGGGCGACTACGCCCGATTCCGGGCCGGGGACGCGTCCGCCGCGAAGAAGCGCGTCCGCGAGCGCGGAGAAGGCTTCCTCGCCGTCGCCGACAATGCCGTAGTCCGCGCCGAGCGCGCGCAGTATGCCGGGGTCGCATGAGACGTGCGGGCCGCCGGCCACGATGGGCGCGTCCAACCTCTTCCTCAGCGCGGAGATGAGCTTGCGCGCCTCGCCGAGCGCAGGGGTCGTAACGCTTACTCCCGTCAGCCTCGGCCTGCGGGACGCTATCAGGTCCGCCAATTCCTCATCGCTTCCGGCGTCCACCTGCCCGTCGAATATCTCGACGCCGAAACCGCGCGCGGACAGCGACGCCGCTATCGAGCACAGCCCCAGAGGCGGGTAATAAAGATAGTAACCCGCCTGCTTTGCCCGCTTTCCGCCGGCGCTGTTCATCTCCGAAAAATCGTATCCCGGAACAGCCAAAGCCACATCTGGAAACGCCATGAATTCATTATAGCAACATCTTGTATTAATGTATAACCCGGCGCGCCTCAATTCCGAAAAACTTTATCCCGCGCGCTTTTTCCGCCGCGCAGGGTTTATTTGACACGCGCGCCGCGCGGCAATACAATGAAAAAATGAATGAAACATCGCAAAAAATCCAACTCCTCATAAGCAATATTGAACGAGTTTTCGTCGGCGGACGGGACACCGTCGAGCTTTCACTCATCGCCCTGTTCTGCGGCGGACATCTTCTCATAGTCGATCTGCCCGGCGTCGGGAAAACCACGCTCGCCAAGGCGATTGCCCGCTCGATTCAGGGCAAAACGAAACGCGCGCAGTTCACTCCCGACCTGCTTCCGGCGGACATAACGGGAGTGAATATTTACATCCATCAGAAAGGCTGTTTCGAGTTCCACCCCGGGCCGGTGTTCTGCAACATACTGCTGGCCGACGAGATAAACCGGGCCACCCCGCGCGCGCAGTCGAGCCTGCTCGAAGCGATGGAGGAGTTTCAGGTCTCCGTCGACGGCGTCACTCATAAGCTCGAACAGCCGTTCATGGTTATAGCGACGCAGAACCCGGTGGAGATACAGGGCACGTTCCCGCTTCCGGAAGCGCAGTTGGACAGGTTCCTAATTTCGGCGGCGATAGGGTATCCGTCGCGCGCGGATGAGGCGCGGATACTGGACGATAGGGCGGAGTCCGACCCGCTGGATTCGCTTGAGCCGGTGATGACTCTGGAAGATGTCGAGCGGGTGAAGAAAGCGGTGTCCGCCGTCCATCTGTCCGAGCCGGTGAAGAACTACGCGCTGGACATCGCCGCGGCGACGCGCGATAGCGATGAAATATTGCTCGGGGCGAGTCCGAGGGCGACGCTCGCGCTGGCGAGGGCTGCAAGATGCGAGGCTCTTTTCAGGGGCCGCGACTTCGTGGCTCCCGAAGACGTCAAGGCGGTGGCGGCTTCAACGCTTGCGCACAGGATAGCGCTGCGGTCGGCCTCCCGTCTCAACCTTGAACGCAACCGCGCCGCCGTCTCCGCCATCGTTGACAGGCTGCCCGCGCCTCGTCCGGGGTGAGAACGTGATCGAACGTCTCGCCGCATTCGGCAGGCTTATCTTTCTCGCTCTCTGGGCGGGACTGCTTTTTCTCATAGCCACGAACATTCAGTCGGGCTGGCTGTACGTCGTCATCTCCTTCATGCTTATTCTTGCGGCGGTGTCGGTGGCTGCCCCGAAATCGGCGCTGCGCGCGGTGTCCCTCGAAGCCGCTCTTCCCGACCTCTGCGAGCGCGGTTCTCCCGCGACCGCCGTCCTCACAATCAGAAACAACTCCCGATTCTCCCGGCACATGCTGAGGATAGAGTCTCTGTCATGTCCGGGAATAAGGTTTGAACCCGACCGCGTGTTCATCGTGTCGCTGCCCGCCCGCTCGTCCCTGACTGTTTCAGCGAGGTTCGTGCCGGAGAGCAGGGGGCGGCTTAAGATGGAGAGAGCGGCGGTCAGTTGCGGCGCTCCTCTTGGGATTTTTACCGCGCGGCGCGAGTTTCCGCTTCGGGCAGTCTCGCTTGCGCACCCCCGAGTGGACCGCGCGGAAGGGGAAGCCCTTGCCGAATACGGCGGACGCGCAGACCCGCGCGCCAACCCCGCGAGATTCGAGCTTCGCGACTCCTATAATTACAGACTTCGGGAATACGTCCCCGGCGACTCGCTCCGCCAGATACACTGGAAGCTCACGGCGCGCGCGGGGGAGCCGATTGTCAAACAGAACGACGGCGCGGCGGTCGAGCACGCCGGGATATTCATAGACAACGACGCCGCGAACTACCCGCCGGGCAGCGGAGAACGGTTCGAACGGCTGCTAGAACAGGCTGCCTCGCTGGCGCATCACCTTGTGTTCGCGCGGGGCGCGGGCGTCTCCATCACGGCGTCCGCAGCTCCCGGCATCACCGTCGATTCGCCGGATTCATGGGAGCGCGCGCTGCGGTGGCTGGCCCTGATCGAGTTGCAGTCCGGGAATTATCCCCTTCAACCGCCCGGCCCGGACGCGGACTTCACGTTTTCCCCGCTCGAACGGACGGAGGCTTCGGGATGAGCGCCGCGCGCGGAGTCTTCTCCGCTCTTAACTCTCCATACCGGCGGCCCGAAGAGGTCGAGCACAACGTGCCCTTGCGCGCGTTCACATGGCTGGCCGTGGTCCTGAGCTTGTGCGTGGCGGCGCGCGACACCGGTCTAATGTCCCCTCTGGCGCTCGGCCTGTCTGCTGTGTCCGCAGGCTACGTCTTCAGCCACTTCAGGCGCATGTATTCCAACTGGTGGATGAAGATTGCGCTCGCCGCTGGAATGGTCGCCGCCGGGTTCATCTACGTCAACCAGATGCTTTTCACCCAGCGAGACCACATCGTCGTTCTCACCGAGATGATGATATTCCTTCAGGCCCTTCACAGCTTCGACCTTCCGAGGCGCAAAGACCTTATATATTCCCTGCTGTCGGCGTTCATGCTGATGTGCGTCGGAGGCGTGCTGAGCCGCTCGCTGGACTTCGGAATTTATCTGGCGGTCTTCATCCTGCTTGCTCTGGCGATGCTCGCGATATTTCACTACAGGGAGACGTCCGAACGAGCGTTGATAATCGGCAACCCGCGCTCGATCGCGGCTGTCGTTGCCCGGCTCGCCATCGCGCTCGCCGTCTGCTTCCCGCTGTTCTTCCCCCTCATCCCAAGATACCGCACATACGCGTTCGCGAACCTCCCGGTTTCAGGCCGACTGAGGGAGGCGGCGCAGAAATTCTCCGGACAGTTGATGTATCCCGACCCGCCGTCTGCGGCAGTCGGGATTGACGCCGGTTTCGGACCGGACGCCCAAGTCGGCTCGGACTTCTCTGCAGAACGGTATCTGGCGGGCGGCGACGCCTATTTCGGCTTCGTTCCCGAACTCGACCTGAACAGCCGCGCGAGGCTATCGGACAAACTCCTCATGCGCGTCAAAAGCCCCTCCGCCGTCTATCATAGAGGCCTCGTGTTCGACACCTTTAAAAACAATTTGTGGATGATATCCGACGCCGAGGGCGAACAGTTGACCCGCAAGGAAGCCTCACCGGTGTTCCGTCTCGACCGCTCCGGCGATACCGAATACCAGTCCGCCTTCATCGGCGCGTCCCTCACTTATCACACCTACTACCTCGAACGCGACATGCCGAATATCATCTACGCTCCTTACCGGCCCGACACCCTTTATTTCCCCGTCGGGTTTATTTTCATGGACGACAATCTGGCAATGAGGGTCCCCGCCGTCCTGCTCGAAGGGACAATCTACACCGCGATTTCGACTACGCCGTCCATAGACCCCGAGACGCTCAGGAAGGTGGCGTTCCCGCCGTGCCCGGATGTGGACGAAAAATACTGCTCCATCGGTTTCATGACGCCGAAGATGCGCGCGCTCGCCCTCGAAATAACCGCAGGCTCAACCTCCGTTCTGGACAAGGTGGAGGCGATAGCGGCGTATCTGGAAAATAATTATGAGTATGACATCGACGCGCCGCCCGCGCCGCCCGGCGCTCACCCCGTTCATCATTTTCTCTTCGAATCAAAGAGGGGATACTGCGAACATTTCGCGTCCGCAATGGCTCTGCTTGCGAGAGCGGCGGGCGTCCCTTCAAGGCTCGTCACCGGCTTTGTTCCCGGCGCGTATAATCCGCTGACAGGCTACTTCGAGGTGCGCGGGACGGACGCCCACGCATGGGTGGAAATCTATTTTCCCATAGTCGGCTGGCTGACTTTCGACCCCACCCCGTCCGGCCCATCCGGGCCTGTGTTCGCCGAAGAAGTCACCCCGATGTCCTTTCTGTACGACCGATACTTCAAAGGAATCGCCGAAGGCGCGCTTGCGGGCGCGGCCCGGTTGTTCTATTCCGCCGCCATCGCCCCGGCATGGATTTCCGCCGCGCTCTCCGCGCTTGCTGTCGCCCTTTGCGCGGGCGCTTTCTTTTTGATATCAGCGCGCCGCAGTCGCAGAAGCGGGCGATTCCCGCTGCCCCCTAACAATCGCTCGGTCGCCAGCGATTACCTTCGCCTGCTGCGAGCCAGACCTGAACTTAGAAACGCCCCTCGCTCGGCGTCGGCGACCGACCTGTCGGTTTTTATCGCCCCAGACGCGCGCGACTCATGGCTCGAACTGGCCGCCCTCTATAACCGCGCCGTTTTCAGTCCGCTGCCTCTCGACGACCGCGACGCCGCCACCGCCCGCTCTCTCGCCGCCACCCTCAAGGCGCGCGCGCAGCGTATGTGAATGTTAAGCTGGAAAGCCAAAGATGAAGCTAATCCGCATTTTTCACCATTGCGGGTCAAAATCATTTATGAATAAGATTCCTCTGAAATTCCTTTCCCAATATCTTTTCACATGATACGCGCCGAAGGCGGAAGCGGAGCTCTGACTTTGGCGCTGACATGAAATGTTTTGAAAGGGTTTTAAGGGAAAACTTTTTCAAAAGTTTTCCCTTAACTCTTACTCTTACTCTTTTTTCTTCTTTTTCTATCCTTTTCCCCAAACGCGCGCCGCTGGCGCGGCGCGTTATCTTGCATCGAACAGAGGATCGCAGAGAAGCGTGTTTGCGGACACCGGGACAGATTTGCCATAGTTCTTTTTAAAAACATCGAGGTCCTGCATGGAAACTTTTCCGTCCATATTGAAGTCTGCCGCGGGGTGATACAGAGCGTCGCCCGCGAAAGAGCCGAACCTGTGTCTTAAAGATTTAAGACTTGCCATTCCGACTGTGGGGCTGCAAGCGGGATTGCCGATCTCGCCGCCGCCGCCGGAATTTCCGACGGGGATTGAGGTTGGCGACACAGACGTCGCGGTTGTCGCGCTGAGACTTCCTGCGGCCTTCAGCGTCACCATGCATTCGCCGGGCGCTGAATCCGCCGCGCACCCCATCACCGCCGACATTGCCGGCTCCCACGTCCCCGCCGGAAACACCGCCCGGATGATGTACTGTTTCGACGCGTCAACACATTCGGCGCATGTTCCCGTTCTCATTTTGAAGAACGGTATATTCCCTATCGCATTCGTCTGCATGGATTTGACGACCGTTTTCGTCGCGGCATCTACCACTTCGACTCTTACACCGGGCAGAGGCGTTTCTACTTTTCCGAACCCCGTCGCCGCCCCCGCCGCCGCGAAACATCCCGGCTCTCCCGCCGCGCATGACTCTATCTCATACTTCGTGAAAGGTTTGCCGAACTCGATCGACACCGGACACACATCAGGGTCAATCGCGCACGGGTCTTGAGTTTCCAACCTGACCGGCGAGGGGGAAACGGCTATCTGCGATTCGCGGCATAAGACCCCGGTGTAGCTCACGCCGAGGTAGTAGTTGCCGGAATAATGAACATCAAGGTTGTTGAATGAAAGAGGTTCTTGTCCGAGTTGTCTGTCATGCGCGCCGGGCATGGGGCTTGCCGTCAGCCTGCCGTAAGGCGTCAAGCAGGATGCGGGGTTCGAACTGGTGCACAGATACACATGATATCCCGCGCCCATTCCGTCGTCATCCGCCGAGTTCGTCCAGCCCGCGCGCGCTCCGTAGTAAGTCGGCGGTATTTCAAACCCTTCCACCGCAACGGGAGGCAGGCATTTTTCGCCCGGTCCGTCGCAGTAACCACAGTTAGGCGCATTCTGCGCGCCGTAAACTGCGCTTTGGTTGCCCGACGGATCCTTTGCCGTCACACAGTACACATACTGCGCATCAGACGTCACGGATTCATCCATATAATTCAGAACCGTCAGAGGCGAAGAGTTGATTTTTGAGAATTTTGCCGCCGAGTTGCATGTCGCCAAGTCTCCTTCGCATCTATGGACGTCGTAAGTGACGGGGTTCTTATCCGACACCGCGCTCCAAGCCGGAGAACAAGAGAACACATCGAATTCCAAAGGAGTATTCATTCGCGGTTTTTCAGGCGGCGTGATGTCTTGAGGAACACATACGACCGGCCCGGAAGTCGCGGGCGCGGGCGTCCACCGGGAAAATTTGTCGAACATGTTGTAAGCGTAAACTCTGTAACAATAGGCGACGCCGTTTGTGAGATGAGCGCCGGAGTCCGTATAGCTTGTCTCACCTCCGGCGGACACCGTTCTGATGGGAATTGCCCCGTTGGGATTCGGCAGTTGGGCGCAGCCGCCATTGATCGCAGGCGCTCGCATTATCTTGTATCCCACAAGTTCACCCGGCGTCGGGTAGTCGCAGTAATCGAAAGTGTCGTATTCGTCCGCGCAAACCTTGTCCCATTCTATTTTACAGGACTGGCCTTCCGGTTCAGCGGTCGCCTTCTGATTTTCAGGCCAGCGGGGCGCTCCATCCGGATCCCCACAAGGAACCAGCACGCATTTGCGAAACAGATACGTCGTGTCAAACAAACTGCAATTTGCCGTCTGGCTTTCGGGGCATGTTCCGGCAGCCTTGCAATTATCGCAAGCCTCCACCCAGAAACACCATTCATTTTCTTCACTGCCGAAAGCGGTGTCGTTGGAATACGACATCGGATTCGGAACCGACGGCTGGGCGATTAGAGAGAAATTCAATTTCGAATAGCCGACAGGGCGGCCCTGAGCATCCGCGCCACATGATGAAAGCGTTGCTTTTTGACAATAATAGATATTGTATCCGCCGCCTCCGGCCAGATCAGACTCGGAGCCGGGCTCCCAGTTGACATTTATGCCGTAACTGCCGACCTGACAAACGACTGAAGGCTCTATCTTCGCCGGAGGTTTTAGGTCTTGAGTCGCGCAGGTGGCGGATGTCCATCCTGATTTGTTGTCGCCGACATCGATAGCCCTGACTTCATAACTGTATGTAGTAGCGTTGATGAGGTTCGGATCGTCAAACGAGTTGGGAAGAATGGTGGTCGTGTTCAACTGAACTCCGCCTCTTCTGATGTCGAAACCGTAAAGAGACGGGTCTGAGGTCTTGTCGGCCGTCCATGAGCAGTAGCATTTTTTTTCATGCCCTATCGGGGTGGAGCAGGTGAACTCGGCGGGAGCAACCGGGGCCACCCAGTCTTCGGGCGCGCAGACTGCGGAAGTCCATTGCGAGGGCGGAGCTTCTTGACATATGGGATGCGATGAGGAGTTCACTGCAGAAAAATAAAAATATCTCGGATGTCCGTTGAGTTCAGAGTCCGGGATGTTAAATGTTTTCGAATACGCAACTGAGCCGTTTTCAGGAAAGTTATCAGGGCCGGACAAAGACTCCACAAGGGTCGCCGTGTTCCTGTCGTTGACGGTGTTGTAATAGACGTTGTAATAGCTTACAAAAGATTTGTCAGGCGAAGGAAAAATATCAAAAACGCAGTCGTTGCCGGCCGCCGGAATGGTCGTCCCCTGTCTTATGCAGGTCGAGGTTGACCCCGCGCCGCCCGTCTTGCAGATGGAGGATTTCACAATAGGCGGAGCCGGCCTGCCGCACGGGCTACTCGTTACGCTTCTGTTGTCTTTGATCATTTCAAGGCTTGGGGTGGTGTCTGTCCTGAAATACGGGACGCCCCCCGTTAACTGAAGCTTGCTTGTCGCAAACAACATCCGCGCGCTTTTGCTCGTCGAGCCGAGCAACGTCTTTCCGTTGGGCAGGGCGTTCTTGGCTATGAATCTCAGTTCGCTGTTGGTGTATCCTATTTTCAACTTAGTCTCTGTGTCGGTTCCCACGAAAATCTTGCAAGCCAGCGGGTCCGGCGTGTTCGGGTTGGTGACGCAGTCGCCGTTCCAGAGAACTTTTGCGAGGTTCGGGTCTATAGCTTCCATTTTCGGAGAGAAAGACAGCGTGAACGCATTCGGATAATGCGTGTCCGCAATATTCATATCATCGATGTCGGGATTGAAGAAATGCATGCTATACATTTCAATCGCTCCCGAACCCGATAGAGGCGGCTGTCCGCCAAGCTTTATCTTGGCGCAAACCACATCGTCCGTCGGCAGTTCTCCGTATCCCTTTCCGGCGCTGGCGGAAAATCCATGTGTATCAACTATCTGCCAACCTGAAACGACGGACTGAACTCCATTTTCGTCAGGCTCTCCACAGGTGTCTCCCGTGGGGTCGTTGACTGTGTAAGCGGTTCCGCAAGTCGGAGCGCCCGGTTGGTTTACTGAACAGCGCTCATAACTTGACATCATTGTACAGTTGTTCGTCGCCGCTGTTTCGTAAAAGTTGTTCCATGAAGTCACGCTTGAGCAGGACACATTGTCTAGGCTGGGAAGTTGTGATGTGACGTTGCCTCTGCTGTCCGCCGCCACGATGTAATATGTGATGATATCTCCGGGATCTGTCCCTGCTAGATTAATTTCTCCTTTGAACTTGCCGGAAGCTGAATCATAACTCATCGTTACAGGCGGCCCGGTATTAGCTACCTCGTTCACATAGTAGTAGAGCTTGGGATTGCCTTGTTTCAAACAGTCCCCTGTTCCGTTCGGGTTGGGTATGCATGGGGGATTGGGAGAGATGGCCGGGTCGGGCCTGCTCCACCATTCGGATATCTCGCAGTCCGTCCGGTCGCAGTTGTCGCCGCAGCAGACCTGTATCTGTTCCCGCCCTTCAATAGTCGCGTACACCGTCATTATGGCGCCCGGAAGCGCCGATGAATTGACTATATCTTTTATGACAGGCGTTCGTGGCATCGAAGGTATGCCTAACTCGAATATCAAGTCGTCAGCAAACGCCGCGCGCGCGCCGCACAACATCATTGCCGCGGCAGCTATAACGGCAAATGCTACGAATCGCGCTTTCCGGCTTGTTTTCGATTGTCTATTCATCAGTCATGTCCTCCGTTTTGCGGCGACGGGCTTCTTTCACTCCCCGCGCGGCGCCGTCTGTTTTTTGCTCTTCCCCTACCGGCCCGCGAACAGCGCTGAGAACACGTTCAGCCGCGCCGGATTGACAAACGAAAACAAGGTTGCCTAGTAAATATATATCAAAATTGTTGCCAACTTGCGACAAACACCCCTAAAAAGAAATCGTTTATTCAAGCCTATATTTTTTGCCGCTCTTTTTCGGTTTTCAAGATTAAAGGCCAAACTGTGACTTTTTTGCCACTAGGCCTGCGACTTTTTTGTCGCAAAAAATAGAGAAATAAGCGCAGAAAAGACAAAAAAGCCAATGAGATGCCTCCGGCGGCCAAAGAGAAACTTTTGAAAAAGTTTCTCTTTGGAATCTCTTCAAAACGTTTCAATGGTCGTCGGGAGTGAATCGCTAACGCGCTTCTCCTCCCGACGCCCCATGTAAAATCGTAATCGTAGGGGCGGGGCTTGCCCCCGCCCTTTTAACATTTCGGGCGACCCGACGGGTCGCCCCTACGGGCACGACGCCGCCAACCGCCATGAACAAGATATCTCTGAAAACATCATTCCCAATATCTTTTCATATGATACGCGCCGAAGGCGGAAGCGAAGCCCCGCCTTCGGCGCTAGCATGAAACGTTTTGAAAGGGTTTAAGGGAAAACTTTTTCAAAAGTTTTCCCTTAAATCTTTTCCATAACTCCGCATTTTGCCCCCCACGCGCCGGAAGCGGTTTGCTATACAAAAGGAATTACAGATTATATAATTCTTAGAATTATTATAGAAAGAACAGACGGTTGGGAAGAAAAGAGTATGGGATCGGCGGGAGAAGGCGGAAGCGAGAGCCTCCGAAAGAGCGCCGGAGCGGAGCCGTCTTTCAAGCGTCGCGGAGGTTTTGAATGAAGAAACTGAAGCTGTGGAGAACCCCGGAATCCAGAAACAAGGTCGTGGGCGTCGCGCTGGGGCTGTTGGTGGGAGTGGTCGCCGGGCTGTTGCCGCACCCTAAGGCGGCAGACCTGCCGGGCGTTGGGGTGGCCCATGAACTGTTGAAGAGTTTCGAGCACAAGGCGTACGACCAGAGATTCCGCACGAGAGGCCCGCTGCCGGAAGAAAAAGTGTCGCGGGACATCGTGTTGCTGGACATAGACGACGACAGCTACGAGTGGCGCACATGGCCGTTCGACAGGACGATATGGAGCGAGATAGTGACGGCGCTGGGAGCCGAGGGCGCGGGCGCGAGGATGGTTCTGTTCGACGTGTTTTTCTTCGACCGTTCAGGTCCGGCGTTGAACCCCGGCGTGGCCGACACGTTTTCGAAGAAATTCGAGACTCTGGCCTCGACCGTTCCTGAGGAAACAGAGTGGGACCAGAACGTAAAAATGAAACTGTACGAGATTTCGGACAGGCTGACTGGGCCGGTCGAGGAAAAAGACATCAAAGAGATGGTGGCGGAGCTTGACGCGATCACGGGCGACCCGCAGTTCGCAAGGTTCTCCGAGGCGTACAACGACGCGGCGCTGTACCTGTTTGAGAACTCTACGCTGGACGCGCTGGCTCCGGACAGGGACGCGATTCTGGCGGACTCGATACAAAGGGCGGGCAACGTGTTGCTCGGACAACTCGCCAACAAGGAAGAGGAATCCGCATACAAACGGGACGACATATTGTATGACCCGGACGCGAGGGCGATGTTCCTGAAGTTCATCGGCATGACCGACAGGACGCAGACGGACAATCAGGCCGAGGTTGAATTGAACAAGGCGCTGCGCAACCTGAGGCCGGGCGATTTCGAGTGGCTGCTGGAAAAAAGCGGCGAGAAGCAGTCCGGCGCGCGCAAGCCGATACCTTTCAGCGACAAGGAAAAAGAGCTGGTCATGGCTGAACTGGCAAAGGTGCGCGCCCAGACGGATTACGGAATGGGCGTGAATGAAAGATTTAAAGCGAAGATAAGGCCCGACAACCCGGTTCCGGCGAAGAGCGTTTTGGACGAGTACATCGACGTGGTTCAGTTCCAGACGGTTATGCCGATGTTCGGGGACGGCTCGGCGGGAGTGGGATACGTTCTGCCCGAACTGCAGAAGGACGGCGTCATACGCATGATGTCTCCCGCGCTGAACTTTGACGACACGCTTTATTTCCATATATCCTTCCTCGCGGCGATGCATTATCTGGGCGTTCAGAACGATGACTTGGATTTCTATCCGGAAAAAATCGTCATAAGGAACGCTACGTTTCCCGGAAGCGAAAAGAAGACGACTATAACGATGCCGCTGGATGAAAAAGGCACGCTGCTTGTGAACTGGGCGGGGGCGTTCCTGCAGCCGAACACATTCATACACCGCAGCGTTAGAAAGATTTACGAAGACGCGGTTAAATACAACATCCTAAAGAAGAACGAGGCGGGCGCGCCGCTGGCGCAGCACGAAGCGGCAATTCTGGAAAGCCTCGACGCCGAGGAAGCCAAACGAGTGACCGAGGAGTTGGAGTTTTTTAGGGAAAAGGTGATTCTGATAGGTTTGACGGCGGCTGGCACGCACGATCTGAACCCGGTTCCGTTCAATCCGAGGGACCCCCTCGTAGGCATGCACGCCAACGCGGTGAACACGATAATCAAAAGCCTGTTCATCAAAAGGGCCGCGTTCTGGGAGGTCTTTGCGGCGGTGGTGGCGATGTCCGCGCTGGTGGGTTTTGTCGGCGGCGCGGCGAAACAAGCCGTCGGCGGCGCGGTGGCGGCGGGAACAATCGTCGCGTACGCCGCGGCAACCCAATATCTGTTCGGCTCCGCGATGATATGGGCTCCCTTCGTGTCGGTGGTCGCGGCGATCTCGCTCTCCTACCTGCTGGTGGTGGTCTACAGGTACATGACAGAGGGCAAGGAAGCGAAAAAGATGAAGTCGATGTTCTCCACATACGTGAATCCGGAGGTCGTGGAGACGCTGATACATCACCCGGAAAAGCTGAGGCTTGGCGGAGAGAAGATGGACCTGACGGCGATGTTCGCGATGGCGTACGGGCCGGGGCTTTCGGAAGCCGAGTCGCCGGAGGAGCTTGTCGACAGGCTGAACGAATATTTTACGGCGATGACGGCGAAGATATTTGACAATCAGGGAATGTTGGACAAGTACGAGGGCGCGATAATTATGGCTGTGTACGGCGCGCCCATTCACTACGAGGACAACGCGGTTAAAGCCTGCTACGCGGCGCTGGACATGGTGAAGGCCAACGACGAGCTTCTCAAGAAATGGGAGCAGGAGGGAAAGAAGCCGATACGCACTATGGTCGGGCTGAATTCCGGCCTGATGATAGCCGGGAACATGGGGTCGGAGTCGAGGTTCAACTACACGATAATGGGCGACGCGGTCAACCTCTCGGCCCGTCTTCTGGGAGCCAACAAGCAATACGGCTCGAGCCTGATGATAAGCGAGTTTACGCTGGAAAAAGCGAAGGATTTCGTGATAGTGAGGATGTTGGACAAGATGCGGGTGGTCGGGAAACTGGAGCCTGTTAAAGTATACGAGTTGCTGGGCAGGACGGACGAAGGGCTGCCGGAGGATGTGGCGGAGTGCGCGAAACGTTTCGCGGAGGCGTACGAACTGTATCTGGAAATGAAGTGGGACGAGGCGAAGGCCGGGTTCCAGAGGGCGATGGACGCCCGGCCCGGAGACGGCCCAAGCAAGGTGTACATGGCCCGTTGCGACGATTACAAGGCCACCCCGCCGCCGGTCGGCGATGACGGCAAGTGGGACGGCGTGTACGTGATGACCAAGAAATAGCCGCGGCCTGCGCCGCATAATGCCGGAATCACTGGAGAACCTCGATGAAACTAAAACTTCCGCACAAGGCTGAAGACAGGAACAAGATAATCGGCCCGTTCATAGGGCTTGCGATGTCCGCTCTATTCATCGCGCTGTTCGCGTCCGGAGCTTTAGATACGATAGGGAACCTCGACCTAGACGCGAAGTTCAAGGTGCGGCAGAGATTCGAGAAGCCGCCCGTGAACAGAGACATCCACAATGTGCTGATCGACGACTCGACTCTCGATTGGGAGGGCGCGTACCCTGACGACCCGATATATTACGTGGACGTGATAAACGGGCTTGGGCTGGACAAACACGGAGCGCTCGCCACTCTGTTCGCTATCGACTACTCGCGCCCCTTCGGGCGCAAGGTGGACATCGACGTCCGGGAAGGGTTCTCAGGGGCCACTGAGCAGATATCTCAGATATTGTTCTACAACCTCGAATTGAAGTTCGGCATGATGGAGAAGATAGGGACGTACAGAGATTTTCTCGACGACCCCGAAGCTCCGTCGTACGCTGCGGATCTGGCTCCCAGATTCGAGGAGATTGTTTTCGACGAGGAGCTCGGGAGCGTGTCCGGCCTGATGGAACAGGTGGCCGGGTTCGCCGGGCACAACATGCATCTCAACGAGCTTGCGCCCGACCGGGAGAAGGCGGTTGGCCGCGCGGCGGCCTCCGCTCGCAATGTCTATTTCGCGTTCAGCGCGAAGAACTATCTGCCGACCCCACACGAGCCGAAAGACCTGAAACTGGACAAGAAAACGCGCGCCGTCTTCGAGCGCGTGCTATCCTACCCCACCCGCAACAAGCCGGACAACCCTGCCGAAGCGCTCGTGTTCGACGCCTACCAGAATCTTGATTTGCGCGACTTCGACTTCCTTCTCGAAGGCGAAGGCGAGCCTTTCGAGGGCGCTGTCGCAAAAAGGATTGCCGAAGACAGAAAGAGGAAGTCAGAAGAGCTTTATAACTTCCACAAGCAGAACTCGCCGCCGATGAGCGCGAAGGTTCTGAAGACCGACGCCTACGCGAGGAGCCTGTTTGAGAAAGCGATGAAGTCCGACCCGCCGCCGGCCCCCCCTTCCATGGAAGCCCTCGCGCTCGAAGCGTACCAGTCTCTGTCGGCGAGCGATCTGGACTACCTGATGGGCAAAGAGGGGACGCCTTTCGAAGACGCGATAAACGACAGGCTTCTGAAGGACAAAGTGCTGCGCATGGCCGGCGCCGAGCAGAAGGAGGGAGAAACCGAGGCGGCTGAAAAAGAATACTACGTCTTCGATATTCCCCCCGGACTTGAAAACGCGTTCCCGCGGCTCAACAAGGTCAATCCCGTGCAGCCGGAAATCGGGATGAACACCGCCGGTCAAGGCCCGCAGAGGGCGGAGTTCAGCAGAAGAGACGGCACGCTGCGGATGATCGCGCCCGTGTATGTTTATGAAAACAAACTGTATCCCCACGTGGATTTTCTCATCGCTCTGAAATATCTGAAAGTAAAACCGGAAGATGTGTTGCTGAAAAGAAATAAAATCGTCCTCAAGAACGCGACGCTTCCCGGAGCTAAAAGCGGGACCGAGGACATATCCATCCCGCTGCTTCCCGGCGGCAAGATGCTGGTCAACTGGGCGGGCATCTGGGCGGACACCACGCTGTTTGACACGGACAGCTTCCTGAATTTCTACTCCACCCTCGGACGGCACAGCATCCTTGAGCGGGGAAGAGCGAACGCGAAGATTCCGCCGGAAGAGCAGACCGACCCGCTGCAAGAGGACGAGGCGAAGATTTACGAGAGCATCGTCAAGACCGGGGAAGCGGCGACTCTGGACGAAAAGATAAAGGCTCTCAAGGACAAGATAATAATCATCGGGCTGACGGCGGAAGGCACTGCGGACATGAACCCGACGCCGCTCGAACCGAGATATAAAATTCTCGGACTGCACGCAAACGCGATAAACACCATAGTTGAAAGGCTGTTCATTGACAAAGCGCCGTTCGTCTGGGTGGCGCTGATATTCGTGGTTCTGGGCGCCGGGCTGGGATTCTCCGGCGGCGCGGTCAGGCACACAAACCCGTTCTTGGTGGCCGTCATAAACTTCTCAATCATGCTGTTCGTGGCGGCTGCTTACTTCGCGGCGGCTAACTATCTTTTTATTGCCAAGCGCATAGAAATCCCCGTGTTCGCCGCTATCGGGCTGATAGCGGCGACGTTCCTAAGCGTCTTCATCTACCGCTTCCTCACCGAAGAGAAGGAAAAGAAGAAGATGAAAGGCATGTTCTCGACTTACGTGAACCCGCAGGTCGTCGATTCGCTTCTGGCGGACCCGGACAAGCTGAAACTCGGCGGCGAGAGGACTCGAGCGTCAGTGTTCTTCTCCGACGTAGCAGGGTTCACCTCAATATCCGAAGCTCTGACGCCCGAAGAGCTGGTTGAGTTGCTGAACGAATACCTGACGGAGATGACGGCGATACTCATGCAGTACGGCGGCACGCTGGACAAGTATATCGGCGACGCGATCGTGGGCATCTTCGGCGCTCCCATCCCCTTCCCAGAGCACGCCAAGAACGTCTGCTACAACGCGCTGGACATGCAGGCGAAGATAGCCGAGATGCGGGAGGTGTGGAAGACTCAGGGCAAACATCTTCTGCAGGTGCGCTGCGGGGCGAACACGGGCGAGATGATAGCGGGCAACATGGGTTCCACAAACCGCTTCTGCTACACCGTCATCGGCCCGGAGGTGGACTTCGGCGAGCACATGGAATCGTCCGGAAAGCTCTACTCCACCCAGACCACGATAAGCGAGTTCACGCGGGCCGAGGCGGACGAGTTCATAATCGTCCGGTTCCTCGACATACAGATCAGTTCGGCGTATAAAAATCCGGTGAAGATATACGAACTGCTCGCCAAGAAGTCCGACGGCCTGCCGGACATCAAGCTCGAATGCTGCGACCTGCACGAGGACAGCGTGCTGTTCTATTTCCAGAGGCGGTTCGACGAGGCGGCGGAAAAGGCCGCCCGGATATTCGACATATTCCCGGAGAAACCCGTTGGAGACGCGACATCGGCGCTGACGGCCGCCGCAAAACAGGCCGTCGATCTCTACAGACAGGGCAAATATAAGGAATCGGCAAAGCTGATGAGCAAAAGCATCAACTCGAAGTCGTATCCGCCGGAGCGGCTCGAAGAGGAGACGGTCAAGTTCCTCCACCCGACGTGCATGCAGTTCGTGCGGATAGCCGAGGCGAAGGCCGACCCGCCGGACGCCTCGTTCGACGCGATTCTGGCTGAAGCCACTCACAGGAAAGACCTGAAGTTCTAGCGCGCCGCAGTATCGACGTTTCAAGCGGCGCGGACTATCATCATAAAAAGCGCTCGACCGCTTCGGCGGCTGGCGCGGTCGCCTATCGGGGGTTCTCTTAATGGCAAAACGAGCCATCATGATCGGCATCGACGGATGCCATCGCGACACTCTCTACCGCCTCATCGACGAAAAGCAGGTTCCTTTCTTCAACTGGATGGCCGACAACGGCGTCAGGGTGAAAAACGCGGTCACCATGTTCCCGTCCACCACCGCATCCTGCTGCGCCACTCTCTACACCGGGAGCTGGTATCGCAGCCACGGCCTCCTGAACAACGAGTGGGTAGACAGGTTCGCCGACCCGCCGCGCGGCCGCTCATACATCGAATGCCTTTACGAGGCCCTGCTCTCCTTCGACAAAAAACTGTTCGGCCTGCCGACCATTCTGCTGCCGGACAGGAACGAGGGCGGCCAGATCAACAACGACCTCTGCCCCGACCATCCCACGATCTACGAAGAGATGACGGCGGCGGGAAAAATTTCATACACGTTTTTCCACTACATCGGAAAAGGAGCGACGGTGTGGGCGCGCCCGGCGAGGACGGACATGCTCCGCTACGGCATGATCGAACAGTACGGCAAACCATACCAGATGTTCGACAAGATGATGGCGACTCGCGCTATTCGCCTTATGCGCAAGCGCCCCGCGGACCTGCTGGCGATCTACTACGGCGGCAACGACGGCCACAGCCACCGGCACGGCGTCCCCGGTCAGGAAACCTACCTCCGGGACTTCATAGACAAGGAACTGACGAGATTAAAAACCGCTCTCGAAGCGATGTTCCCGCAGGACGAACTGTATTGGTCTGTGTGCGCCGACCACGGGCAGTCCAACTTGGACAAGGAAAAACATCTCGAACGCTGCATGTGGATCGAAGATTTCTTTCCACAGTTGCGCGCCGCCGGTTTCGAGAAGATGGACAGGGGGCTGTCCCGCAACGAACTCGGCGGGTTGGACGTCATCGGGACTCTCGGCCACGGGGCCGGAGCCGGCTTCTATATCAAAAACAGAAAGACTGGCGACTGGAAAACCCCGCCCGATTTTGCGTCCGACATCGTCCCGGCTCTGAACAATTTCATGAAGGCTTCTGCCGGGCTTGCTCCTTTCGGGGATTACAAATTCAAAGGCTATCTGGACTTCCTTCTGACGCGGACTCGGTTCGACGAGCCGTACCGGGTGTACGTCAACAAGCCGCCGTACGACGCCGCAGGGGAACTGGTCCCGCTCGAAGAGCATTTCAAGGGCGGAGACCCGGCGTACGTTAAACCCGTCGAACGACTCCGGGGCATCGACAGCCCCAAGGGGCCGGACATCGTGTTGCTTCTTGACTACTGCGAAAATCGTTTCAACATAAACACCGTCGAGGGTTTCCATCCCGGACAACACGGCTCGCTATGCCCAGACGACTCCTACGTGCCGATGCTGTTCGCCGGCCCCGGAGTGATAAGAGGCGAGCTTCCAGAGGCGTTCACCATCAACTGGTCTCCGACGGTCGCGAGCATGCTGGGAGTGAAGATGCCGCGCGCGGACGGCGCTCCGCTGCCCATCTTCGGCAACGGGAAAGGAAGCGCGCGGTGAGCGCGCTGGGAGAAGAGGCGCGGCGCAGATACGCCCGCCATCTGATGCTCGACCGCGTGGGCGAGACCGGACAGGCGAAACTGCTGTCGGCTCGCGTGCTTGTCGTCGGCGCGGGCGGATTAGGCTCTCCCGTCATTTTTTATCTCGCAGCCGCGGGCGTCGGCCTCATCGGAGCAGCAGACTCCGACACGGTCGATATCAGCAACCTTCAAAGACAGATTCTTCATTCAACGCCCGACATCGGCAGGCTCAAGACCGATTCGGCCCGCGACACCGTCGAAGCGCTCAACCCGGATGTGAATCTAGCGCCCGTCGCCGAGCGCATAACCCCCGACAACGTAATGGAAATCCTTTCCGGTTACGACATCGCGGTGGACGCGTGCGACAATTTCCACACGAGATATCTCGTGAACGACGCGTGCGCGCTCCAGCGCAAGCCGTTCGTCCACGGCGGGGTTTTCCAGTTTGAAGGCCAAGCTTCGACTTTCATCGCGGGCAAAGGACCTTGCTACCGATGCTTGTTTCCGACGCCGCCTGATCCGGAGATTATTCCTAGAGGAAATGAAATAGGCCTGCTGGGGGTCGTGCCCGGAACAATCGGACTGATTCAAGCGACCGAGACGGTCAAGCTCATTCTGGGGTTGGGAGATTCTCTCGTCGGCCGGCTGCTGATGTACGACGCCCTGAAAATGCGTTTCAGAGAGCTTAATATCCGGCGCGATCCCGGCTGCCGCGTGTGCGGCGAGCGGCCTTCGATAACGGATATCTCCCCCGGCGAGCAGTCTTATATCCAGCCTCGACTCGCCCCGCGCTCAAGCGCTGATTAATCCTGTTAAATACAACCGGGAGTGGTTTTAGCGGCCGAGTTCGAGTCGATGATTCAACCCGAATTCGTCGATAGAGCATACGAACCGGGGCGATTTTCATAGCGGCGAACTGCTTTGTTGCCGCCGCATTTTTTTGTTCTGTAGGGGCGCGGTTTCCGCGCCCAATAACTACGACAATTTGGGGCGGGGCAACCCCGCCCCTAATTCAAAAATGCGTCTTTCGCCTTGCATTTCATCCGCTCTGAACAATCGCTCCGAATCCTAATGACGGATTCGGGTTCAACGATGTATATCTACCTTTATTCGATTTTCCGGTTTTTTTCGTGAAAAAATCGGGTTAGCCTGAACCGCCAGAGGCATCTCACTTGCGTCTTCATCCAAAAAAAAACAAACAGCCCCCGGTGTTAAACGGGGGCTGTGGGAATTACTTGTTTATGCCGCTATGCGCGCCGTCAGGTCACTGTCCTGCGGGCGGAGCCGGGGGCATGGGCGGAACTTCGGGCGTCTTCTGAACGCCGACTTTATCCAGCTTGTCTTTGTGGAGCACGAAATTCTTCTGCTTCTTCAGAGCTTCGACAGTATCTTCGGAAATCTTCTCTTTTTTCTCGGCCAGCATCTTCTGTTTGATGCCTTCCTTGACTTCCTCGAACGGGGTGGCGTCGACTTCCGTCTTGTCGTCGGCGATAACGATGTGCCATCCGAAGCGGGACTGGAAAGGCTCGCTTATCTGTCCTTTATTAAGAGCGAAGGCGACTGATTCGAATTCGGGAGCCATCTGGCCGCGATCAAACCAGTCGAGGTTTCCGCCGTTGGCGCTGCTGGGGCATTTTGATTTCTCTTTGGCTACGGTTGAGAACGTATCCGGAGCGGCGACAACTTTCGCGTGCAGCGCGCGCGCCTCCTCCTCCGTGTCAACCAGTATATGTCTTGCTTTCATCTTGCCGCTTGAAAACTCGGCTTTGTTCTCGTCGTAGTATTTCTTAACCTCTTCGTCGGAGACGGCGACTTTCGCCACTTGCGGCTCGATTTCTTTCGTAAAGTATGTCTGAGCAAGTATCTGATTGATGTAGAAATCAATCATTGCTTTGGTTTCAGGGTCTTTGTCATAGCCTTTTTCGCGGGCGGCGGAGGCGAGGGCCATGAACTCGGCCACTTTGGAAACCAACTGTTCTTTCTGCGCCGGGTCCTGAAGCTGCTGCTGAACCATCGGGGCGAGGTGCGGAATCGCGTAGTTAAGATCTTCAGCGGTAAGTTTTCCGCCGTCGAACTCGGCAATGACCGTAGGGGCGTCAGCGCCCTGTTTAGCCGGGTCCGCGGGAGTCTTCTTACAACCTGCGGATAGGGCGATAAACGGAGCGATTACACAACAAATGACAAGCTTCTTGGACTGTTTCAAGGCGTCAGCCTCCAATGTTGGATTGTGGGTCGCCGTCGGGCGGCTCAGTTGAGTTGCGAGAGCCTTTCCATCGGGCTGATAATGTTGGTTATTTTAATGCCGAAGTTCTCGTCGACTACGACCACCTCGCCGCGCGCGACGAGTTTGCCGTTGACCATGATGTTTATCGGCTCGCCCGAAAGGCGGTTAAGCTCCACCACCGAACCGGGGCCGAGGTCGAGAACTTTCTGTATGGCCATTTCAGTTCTGCCGAGTTCGACGACCACCTGAAGCGGCACATCGAGAAGAGTTTCAATGTTTTTAGTCGCAAAATCCGGATGGGAGATTGCGGCGGGCGCGGCTGCGTGTGCCGCTGACGCTGCGGGCGCGGCTGCTATGGGAGCGGGAGCCGGAGAATCGTCCAGCATGGCCGCTAAATCGTCTCCGCCGAAATCGTCCATAGCGGGAGGCGGGGGCGCAGCAGGCGCGGACTTCGCGGGCGCCGGGTCGTCCAGCATCCCTTCAAGTCCGGCCAAATCGTCCGCCGTCAGTTCCTCGACCGCGCCACCGCCTTCAGCGGGGCCTTCCGTCGGGTCCTGCACTTCAGCCAACAACGCGTCTATTTCATCCTGATTCAGGGTGGGGTCGCCCATTTATCTCTCCTCCCGGCCTCTACCGCGCGATTGTTTATTTATTGAATCGGTTGCGATAATTCGATTGCTCCGATAATATTATTGTTGCAATTTTAACTATTATATCAGAATAAGTAAAGCCGGAAATAAAAAATAATAAGCTAAAAAAAGCGTGTGGACGGGGTGTTTTTTGCCCCCTCCAGACGAATTGACGGAGATTGCCGGTCATGGAGATGAACGATATTCTGGAAAAAGCGGTTCAGATGGGGGCGTCGGACGTGCATTTCGCCCGCGGGCTTCCACCTGTGTTCAGGATCGGCGGCAGACTGACCCGCGTCGGCGAGGAAAAGCTCGAATGGGACATGACCAAGAGGCTGATTTTTTCCATAATGTCCGACGAGCAGAAGCACCGGCTGGCGGATGAAAAGGAAATCGACTTCTCTCACAGCATAACGGGCGGAAGATTCAGGGTTAACGCTTTTTACGACAACTACGGCGTCGCGGCGGTGATGCGGGTTATTCCGCCAAGGCCGCCCGACATGAAAGCCGTGCTGATGCCGCCTGTGGGATTCCACTTGGCGCGGATGAAAAGCGGGCTTGTTCTTGTGACCGGCCCCACCGCCAGCGGCAAATCCACCACGCTCGCAGCCATGGTCGACCTCATCAACCGAGAGCGAGAGGCGCATATCATCACGGTCGAGGACCCGATTGAGTTCCTGTTCGACAGCGAGAAAGGTCTTGTTCACCAACGCGCTGTCGGCCCGAACACCAACTCTTTTTCATCCGCGCTTCGGGCCGTCCTCAGGGAAGACCCCGACGTGCTTCTGGTCGGCGAGATGCGCGACATGGAGACGATGATGGCGGCGGTGACGATAGCCGAGACCGGCCCGCTGGTGCTCGCCACCCTTCACACCGTCAACGCCGCCCAGAGCATCGGCAGAATCGTCGAAGTTTTCCCTTCCTACCAGCAGCAACAGATACGCTATCAGCTTTCGGTGACTCTCAAGGGGGTCATCTCGCAGCAGCTTGTGCCTCGCGCGGACAAACCGGCCAGAATCGCCGCCCGCGAGATTCTCGTCGTCACTCCCGCCATTTCCAACCTCATTCGCGACGGACAGATACACCGCATACCCGAAGCCATCCGCGCCGGAGCCGACCTCGGCATGATCTCGATGGACGATTCTCTGCTTTTCTACTTTAAAAAAGGAATTATCAGCAAAGACGACGCTATTTCCCGCGCGTCCAATCCGGACGCTATGCGGGCCGCCGTCGAGGGGTGAATCCATGACTCTGGACATTTCGGAGCTGAAGGGCATTGAGCTGTTCGCGCAGTTCAAGGACGACGAGCTTGCCCGGTTCGCTCCCGTCATTGAAAAAATAGAGCTGTCTTCCGGAAGGAATCTATTCGTCGAGGGAGACCCCGGCGATTCTCTGTGCATAATAGTCAGCGGCGCGATCCGGGTATACAAGACCATAGATTCGATGGCGGGAGAAGAAAAATCGCTGGCCCTGCTCACCGCGGGCGCATATCTCGGAGAGATGACGCTTCTGGAAGGTTCTCCCCGCTCGGCGTCGGCCCGCGCGGAGTTCGACTCCGTTATTTTTAAAATCACGCGCGAGAACTTCATCCGCCTGTTGCGCGAATACCCACAGGCGGCAATCAGGTTTTTCGTCTCTTTCATGAACGTCCTGTCCGAGCGGCTGCGAAGAACCAACGAGGAGCTTGTCGTGCTGTACGAGATAGGCAAAGTGGTGGGAGCCGCCCCGCCGATCGACCATCTCCTTGAAGGGGTTCTCCGACCGCTGGTCAACACCGTGAAAGTGGAAATGGGCGCGGTCTTCGTTCTGAATGAAATCACCGGAAAACTTGAGTGCAAACACGCCGTCGGACAAGGCTCTTCCGACATGCTCAATGTAAAAATCCGAGAAGGCGAAGGAGTCGTCGGAAAGGCCCTCGCCGAGCAGGAGACGCTTTGCGTCAGGAATTTCGACAATGCCCCGGAGTGCGCCGGGTTGCCCAGACTCGGCTTCGAGCGGCCCGACATGCTGATAGCGCCTCTGGCGCGGGCCGGACGCCCTTTCGGCGCCCTGCTCCTCGCCCAGCGTCTCGACGGCAAGGGCTTCGACAACGCCAACATCAACCTCATCAACGGCGTCGCCTCTCAGGCCGCCGCCGCCATCGAGGCTGCTCTCTTCCAGCAGGATACCGCCGCAAGGGAAAACTTCGATAGAAAATCAATTATGTTTTAGCAAAACATGATGCGTTAAGGGAAAACTTTTAAAAAAGTTTTCCCTTAAAATCCCTTTCAAAACATTTCATGCTAGCGCCGAATGCAGAGCTTCGCTTCCGCCTTCGGCGCGTATCAAGTGAAAAGATATTGGGAAAGAATTTTCAATGGAATCCAATTTATAAAAGATTTCCTGATTCCCCCTGAAACTCATATAGTGGTAAAACCTAAAAAAGCCACGTTTCACTTAACAAATATCTTCTCGAGGCGCATAGATTTTGGAGTGCGGCGATTCATCGCCGCTTTAATCGCGATCAACGCTGACAAGAGCCGGGAATTAATTCCCGGCTCCGGGATGGTTCACATCGCTGGGAAAAGCGGCGATGAATCGCCGCAC